>WNGL01000112.1_pt1 | contig 151226 bp, 153 predicted proteins | sample 5400591 | NCBI WGS metagenome assembly WNGL01 (sample SAMN13153377, study PRJNA577476) | soil metagenome | isolation source: 80 cm soil or saprolite under Garry oak tree replicate 1 | place: USA:California | collected 2016-06-15 | reverse complement strand
TTCACACTTGAGCGGAAGACTGAACTCTCTGGATGGTCTTACATAGCGCGGGGGACGTAATTGGGTACGGCTCGGCGCAGGCCCGTGTCCCGTCTCAGCGCGAAGCAAATCGAGCTCCTGAACGTGTTTCTCTCGCACGACCTCGCCTATGTCGCGAATCCCACTGGGCTTCGAAAAGATTCCTACGGGAGGGTCACGATAGCAGAGGCGCGGGAAATCTGTGAACGACTCGCAAAGGTGGGAATCCTCAAGGTCGACGGCCGACGCTCGAAGAAGCAGGAATGGGGAACTCGTCACTATCGGCTTGACACCACCGCCAAAGGCTTCCGTGCATTTGTGAACGAGTATAGTGGCACATTGTCGCGGATTGCAGGGCCTCGATGGCTGGAACTCTCGCATCCCTTATTCAATTCCGCGTACGGACGGAGTCAACTCACTTCGGACTTCGTACGTGGGATCCTGGCGGCCAAGGGTGTCGAAGTACGATACTCCATAAACAAGAAGGACGGGACCCCACAGCTCGCCGATGGTCGGCTTCGCCTGGGACCCTCCGCCTTTCCGGACGCCGAAGAAATCGCATTTCTTTGTTTTCCGGTCCGCCCTCCCGCTGTTGCCATCGACGATCTGAAGAAGCGCGTGCACTCATTCGGAGGGACCGACTTGCCGGAGGCAAGCCTGTTCAATCGGGTCGTGCAGCGCCATTATGCCGAAATGGAGGATCGACTTCTAGTCCTGCCAGTTCTCGGGCTCGTTCAGACTTCCCCAACGGCTCTGTTGGAGTTCCTCGATGATTGGAAGCCTTTCGACCCGGATTACATGGGTGGCGGCCACGGAATCGAGATGGTCGAACACCTAATTTTCCGACTCGTCTTTGATGCTGTGGGCGACCTCGCAATCACCAGGGACGTCCCGGAGGGCCTTGACGTGACGTCTGCCGTGGTGCGCCCGGAGCACGGCCTGGCTCAGCGCCACGAGCCTCCCCTCCTTCAAATGTCGTGGCGGCACCACGAGATCATTGGATTCGAAGCTGGATTCGATACAATGCACCTCTACGTCGGCGGCGAAGACTCGAGCCCCGAGGATATTGTCGAAGCCACAAGAAACCCGGAAAACTGCTGGGTTCGCATTTGGTGGGATCGCCACCCACCTATCTTCGAGGAGGGAATCGAAGCGCGGCTCGGATACTCATTCGAGGATCGAACCTTGCTCGAACGGGCCGTCACGCATAATTCGGTGCCCGGGACGACCGGGGAGTCGCGTCAGTTCGTGAAGCGAACGGCTTGGCTCGGCGATGCAATACTGGAGACGGTCATTACCACCGAGCTCCTCAAGCGGTTGGGGCCCGCCGAAGTCCAACGCCTTCATGAGCTGAGGTCTGGCCTGACGTCGAACGTTGCCCTCGCGCGATTGGCCGAGAAGATTGGCTTGAAGCCTGTTATTCGAACGGGGAAGGGGCTGGAGAAGAATGTCCCGACCCTGGACCGAACCCGGATGTACGCGACACATCTCGAAGCGGTCATCGGCGCTTCATTCCTCGACGGCGGCTTCGGAGCAGCGCAACGGGTCGTGCGGAGGCTGCTTCACGATTCTCTGGAGGAAGTCGCTCCCTTAGTCGGTCTGCGTCGCGCTTTGTAGCCCTAGAACGAGGAGAGTGTAAAGGAGAAGTCATCGTCGAATGATTGAAAGACTGACCGTACGCTGAAAGATGCGGTGCCCACGACTCTGTAGAATCCGACGAGGCTGAATGAACAGTCGAAGTAGCTGCCCCATACGCACCTTCGACATGCACCGAATTTGGCGCTGAGTAGTTGGCAGAAAATGCCGGCTTGCCGGACACTCCCCAGTTCCCGGTGAGTCCGGGCGTGGCGAAATAGTAGCCGTTCGCCACCTCAACGTTTGAGTTGAAGGTGACCATATATCTGTCGGAGTTCAGGCGGCTCGCCGCAGTCACGTTCTGACCCCGGACGAGCGTCCCCACATCGCTCACTGCAGCCAGCCAAGCCCATCGCAACTGGGACCCGGGTGGTCCGCGCGGCCCATCAGATCCGGTTACACCGTCGGTCCCTGATACGCCCGGTTCCTCGTCGCCTGCCACCGATGCAACGGAACGGTTGTCAGGAATGTGACGGTCGCGGACAAATCGAAGTAGTAGGGATCCAAAGCAAGTAGGAAGCGCACAAACTGGCGATCCGGACATCCTTACCGCCAGCGGCTATCCTTTTTTGGTGATCTCGCTATCTTGGCGCATGCCGTCCGAAACCGCCGTTCCTCTCGGTCAGATACTACTCGCGGAGCCTTTTCTCCAAACCCGTCCGCTCACTGCCAAGGATTTCGTAGACCACTGCATCGATCGAGGTATTCGAATGAACATGCGACTGCTCGAAAGGATGGATCTCGAGGGATTCGCACCTCCGATCTTGCGCGTCCACAAGGAGAAAACCCTCCGGGCGGAATCCACGAGGGGAGTCTACTCTGCCCTCCACCTAAACATCTCAACGTTGCGTCTAATGAGAGAACGCGGCCTCGTGAAGGTCCCAGACGAGGAAGCACCACGGCCCTGGAAGGAGTATCGCGATGGTCACGACGAGGCCGTCGTTCCACTCTATCACCCGTCCCAAACGCTCTTAGTGGAACCCGTTCAGTGGCTAGACGAGGTGACCTTCGGAGACTCACTTCTCACGGCGGGCCCGGAAGATGTCATACGACGTGTTGGCGAAGCGCGAAAATCGCGGGATGCTCGGGTCAGAGGTCTTCGCGATGCGGTAAGGCATCGTGAGGGATTGCTCCGACTCCTGATTCGTTTGGAGAATGCCTTCCTTCCGGACCTACGCGGGAGCTTCAGTGTCGATCCGACCTCGGAGTTCCCCGACTGGTACGCCCAGTGGGCGGAATGGCGAAGGGCTCTTGACTTCAGTTCAATCATCAAAGAGTGCGGCTGGTCTACTGAAACCGTCAGGCGATCCTTCGAGTCGTGGTCGATGAGAGCCATGAACCTCGATCCTATGGGCCGCTGGTATCTTCTCGTCCGGAACATCAAGAACGAGAAGCGGAGCGAACTGAGAGGAGACGCATTACTCGCTCAGGACTCATATGACGTGGCTATGATGCTCAAGTGGGCCTACGAGCATGCGACTGGTGAAAGCCTTCCGGAACCTGACGATCTCAACGACGCCATGGGCGGTCTATGGAAGGAAAGGTGGTATGGCAGCAGAAACGTCTTCGAAGACCGCACCGCCAGGTTACGCCTCTTGACAGAATTTGGCCTGAAACCTATCTACCGGGTCTACCTCATCCTGGAGGGGGAAACCGAGACCACCTTCGTACCGATTCTTGTACGAGCGATGGGCATCGACTTCGAAGCCATTGGTGTCAAGATGGTTGGCTTGGACGGAGCACAGAAGGCGAACAGGGGGAGGCTGGAAGTGTTCTTACATCACGTGGCAGAGAGTGGCGCCGTAGCCTACGTCATCCTTGACAACGATCCCGAGGTGGTTCAGCACACGGCCGACTTGATGAAGAGACGAACTCCGGCCAGCCTTCCACTCTTGCGTGAGGAGTTTCTGAAAATATGGGGGGGCGAGTTCGAGGACGACAACTTTTCGGCAGCGGAGGTAGCGGAGGCCTTCAACGGCCTGGCGCAATCTCTGGGCAGCGCTGCGCGCGTCACAGCACCGGAGTTGGAGGCCGAGAGGCAGCACGCTCTGGGGGCCGGCACTCCTGTGCGAATCACCAAGATCCTCAAGCGCATGGGACACCAACGCGGTCTCGATTTGGACGGCAATCGTGTGGAATTTGCCCGGAAACTTGCGGAAATCGCCGTCAGAGAATTCAGCGTTCTGCCGCGGGCGTCGCCCAGGCCGATTGAACAGGAAATTCTCAAGATTGCTGAACTCTCATCGGCTTTGGAAAGCGGAGCGTTCCTCGAATAGCTGCAGTCCCCTGCGAGTAGGATTTTGGATCGAAGCGTTCGAACCGATGACGGTCGGTAGAGCGCCTGTCAACAACACTTCCTAGATGATTCCCTGGATGGCCTTCGAACTCCTGCCATTGGCTTCGATGATGTCACTTTCGGGATCGACGACGCCGCCGCCCGACCGCGAAGGCAACGAGTAATGCGACGCCGCCTACAACCGCTCCGAGGGATCCTGCGACCAGGAGCTCAGAGTTGTTGTCAGCGGTGTTGGAGCCCTGTGGACGAATCTGTATGGCAACCGAGCTCGTCGCGGAGTTTCCCGCTCGGTCAACGACCGTGACGACGAACGTGTGAGGGCCGTCGGCTAGGCCATCGAACTCCTGAGAGAACACGTTCGGTGCGATCGTTCGTGCTGGGCCGCCGTCCATCGCGACATTGACGTAAGCTATGCCTGATGTCGCATCGCTTGTTGTCCACGAAACGATCACCGATCTCTCTCCTACAATCGCATCCGGTTGAGGAGCGGTAATCCGCAAGGAGGGCGGGGTCGTATCGACGGTTATCGTCACCGAGTCCGTCTTCGTGTTGCCCGACTTGTCAATCGCTGTCACGTCGACTCGGTGGAAGCCGTCAGAGAGGTTTGCCAAAGTCACAGAGGACGAGCTCGGCGGAACACTCGCGATGAGTTCCCCATCGAGTCGGACCTCGACATGGTCCACTCCGAAGCCAACGTCGGACGCGGTCCACACGACATCGATGGATTGATGATTGGTCAGGAGTCCGGTTCTCGGCGAGACAATCGTCACAGTCGGGGCATGCGTGTCCGTAGCGAGGACGAGGTCGCCGTATGCGTAGAGCGGCTGGGGCCCGAAGGTCCATTCCGGCCAGTCGCTCCACCGCAACTCAAAGTCATCGTAAGCCCCCGGTGCAATCTGCCCCCCTCCCGCAAACCCCAGCGTGTCTCCCGCCCGAGCCCCTAACAGCGCGAGTGGCACGGCGAACTCGTACATGCGGTGACGCGTCCCGGAAAGTGGGCTCGTGCCGAAGCTCCACGCGCTTTCGAGGCCCGCTTCGTTCGGGAGACTCTGATCATAGGGGGAATCGAGGAGTCGCCAGGTTCCAAAGGATGCGTCATAGACGAAATGCGCTTGGTTGAACGGCACCCATCCGCCCTGGACGAACTGATCCTCATGCTGATTCGAGGCCTTGCGGTCGCGCCCCGTGTCGAACCCGATCGCCGCGACATCATACTGGTCTATCATGATGTCACCGATCGCATCGTAAGCAACGTACAACGTGGTCTGGTCGTTCTTGACATATAGGAAGGCCGGTAGCCCGGATCCATAGACATTCGTGAGGTCGACTACGGCAGAGTCGTTCCATTCTCCATCGGCGATGGTTCCGTCAATCACCGGGGTCGTGAGCGCCAGACGGGAGGCGAGCGACGGGACGGCTTCGAAGTCGAGATGCTTGTACGGTCGCGTGGTCCAGGTCCCGAGGTCGAGAAATGTCCCAGGGTAGTCCCCCCACGCGATCAGCCAGAAGTCGGCGACGTATGGGCCATCGGCGCCGGATCGGTTGATGATCCAGCCTTCGAAGGAGACCGGCCACGTGTGCGTGCCCGGACACAGGTCGAAAGCGACGTTGCTGAACAGGTCGAGCGCATAGGAGGGATCGTGGAACTCTACGAAGAGGAGGTAGGTCCAGCAGGTACGGGCCGCAATCGTGAGATTGACCATTACCGAGTCGAACTGACCGTTATCGTTCGGGTCGAGTCCGACGTCGCTGTGCGGCTCGACGAACCAGGCGAGGGGGAACCACCAGCGAAAAGTGGCCCGGTCGAGAATCGTGGAATCGATGCTGGATCGACCGGTGACCACGGCGAGTTGTGCCGAGGTCGCGTTTGATGGGACTGTGACGCGCGCGATGAAATCGAGAGAGTCGTTGGGAGCTAGTGGACCTGTGTCCGGCAGGCCGTCACCGTCGGAGTCCGACAGGGGCGTCACTCCGTCCGATTCGTAGAGTCCTGCCGACCACCATGACGGAACCGTTATGTTCAGCTCGATCGTGGCATCGCTCGTGCCTGTATTCATGGCGGATACGTTCGCGTCCACGGTGCTACCGAGAGCGGCGCTTACCGTCGCAGAGCAAGGCGACATCTGGACCCCGACTGATCCGGTCGGAGCTGGCGGAAGGAAGCGGATTGCGAGACTGTCGGAAGGAGGTGTCCCGTAACTGAGGCCTGTGGAACCATCACCGTTCTCAATACCCACGATGGTAGTGTAATAGCCCGCGCTGAGATACTCGAATTCGATCTCACCGGTTTGGTACAGGATGACCTCGAACGTCACAGGATCTAAGCCGTCGTTGTGCGGCACCTGGTACCATTCCACAACAAAACGACTCGGTGAGCCGAGTTGCGCATAGTAGACTCCTCCTTGCCCGGCCGCGCCACCTGGGCGCAGCCAGTTGGCTAACGGATAGATCGCGTTGTTCGGGCGTGCACGACTTGGGATCGAGGGAACCTGGTTGTCCGAGTAGCCGCGGACGAACGATACGTATCCGTTTGTCCCTACTAACACAGTCGAGTAGCTGGCCTGATAGAATGGGAACGAGAAGTCGAAGGACACCCCAACGAAGCCATCGTCGCTGTTTCCGATCCAGCCATCTTTCGGAATCGTGGTGCCATTGTCTTTGATTTCAAGCCAGTTAAATGGGACCTCGGCGGGCGTGTCAACGCTGTCCAACCAAGAATATCCGCAGAAATCAGGCCCGCCACCCGCTGTCGGCGAAATGGCCATCGTTGAAATCGGAGGGAGGACCGCGAGGACTAGCAAGAGTGCGAAGGCAACTATGTACAGCAAGGATCCGTGCGTTCGAACCGTTCCGATCCCCTTCACCCTCGCCTAGCTATTCCGGCCGGAGCCAGCGTGAATACACATCTACCATACATCCCTCGACTCAGTCCTCCGCACCCCGCACTGAAAAGGAACGGAGATGCGGAGGATTTATATCTTTGGACTGTCGCTCGGGGTTTGCCGTAGAGCCGCGCGGAAAACCGCCCCTGTGGCAACGAGCGGGTTTTCGTCACGACTTGGAGGGAGGATCGTGTTCGCGAGTCGCGTCTGCTTCGCCACCGCCGTGTTGCTTGTCTTACTGGTCGGCTCGTTTTCAGGCTACATCCGGTCCGTCCGTGCAGAGACTTCGGAGACGCCGGTGAGCTCCGCGCTGAATCCGGATGCGCCGGTAGAGGGCGGAGTTCTCCTCGACTCAAGTATGGATAACACCTCGGTCCGGGATATCGCGACGTTTGAGCGATGGGATGGCAAGGTGCTGCCGGAGAACTCGCTCAACAGCTCGGTGGGAGACTGGCCTTATCTCGTAACGAGCAAAGGAACGACCTTTGCTGTTCGCCGCCTCAACGATAGCTTCGAGCAAGGAATCCCTGAGAACGCGGTCTACGACTTCCTCCCGACCGGGATCAAGGAGACCCTGGTATTCCCAGTCGTGCCGAGCGGAAACGTAATCTCGATCCTCTTTACCGCCACATACAAAACGAACGTGTCTGGCACAAACGTCACGCTCCTCGACGCGGCCGGTTCCCCGGTGTGGCGGACGGAACCGTTTCACGCCTGGGATTCCTCGGAGACTCCGGTGAGTTGGGACAGCCCGGTCGTTTCGGTGAGCAGTGCCGATGGCCAACTTGTCCTCAGCCTCGACGAGAAAGTGCTGTCGGCGGCGACCTACCCGTTGTACATCGATCCGACTTGGACCCTCAGTTCGACGCTCGGATGGGGCTCGAGTACGTTTCAAGACGCGACCGAAGACAAGGGCGATCACAACATCAAGATCGGGATGTTCGCAGACAACTTCAACGACAACACGAACGAGGGTCAATGGGTCGTCGAATCCGGATCTGCGACGTTCACGACCGGCGTCATGAAACTCTCGACGAGCACGACCGTAAAGGTGAACGTCGTCGGGGCGAACCTCTGGGCGGACTACCGGTTCGCCTACAAGATCCGATTCACCCAATCCGGGACGGCGCAAGCGTACTTCCGCTATCAGGACGCGAACAACCACTACTACCTCGACATGTCGAGCACCGCGCTGACCCTGAAGAAACGGTTCATCGGGGTGCTGTACACGATCGCGACGATTCCGACCTCCATCGCCATCAACACGGACTACACGGCGAAGCTCCGCGTCACCGGCGCCTCGCTGGAGGTTTGGTGGCAGGGCGGGCTCAAATGGTCCGGTATCGACAACCAAGGGCCCGGCGTTCCGTCGACCGGGTATATAAAATTCGGGACGAACGGCGCGGCGAAGGTGAACGTCGACGACGTCCGCGTGTGGAACACAGTGCTCGGGACGATGACAACTGCCATCCGAAACGCCACCGCAGGATACCACCCGACCCAGACGAAAATCGTCGGCACCGTGGACGCCTTCAACCAGACGCACGTCCGGATTCAGAGCTCGCCATACACGAGCTGGGGGCCGTGGACGAATCTCAAGTCGGACATGGCTAGCACCGTCTTCTACAAGGTTCCTGATCAAGATGCACAACAATACTACGCGCTGCGCGTCACGCTGACGAGCGGCAACGAAGGCACGCCGGCTTTATCGGAACTCACGACGACGGAGGACAACCAGCCCCTCGCGATCTTGCCGACGTCGAACACGGGGTTCGAGCCCTGGTACGCCTACGTGGGCGGCCAGGTGAACGCGGTCACGGGGAACGTCTGGTACTCGATCCGAGACATCTCGGTCCGGGCGCGGGCGTTTGACTTGCTCATCCAGCGCTCGTACAATAGCCTCCGGGGGAGCGAGGCGGGCCCGTTCGGGAACGGCTGGACGTTCAACTACAACGAGAAGCTTGTCATCAATCCTGACACCACGGTAACATGGAATGACGGCGACGGATCCCAGCAAGTATTCTCGCCGAAAGGCACAACGGGAGGTTATGCCGCACCGAGAGGAATCCCCGCCCGGCTCGTGAAAAACGGGGACGGATCGTTCACGCTCTGGCGACTTGACGGCATTCGCGAGGCGTTCGACGCTGCGGGAAAACTCACGTCCATCGCGGACAAAAATGGCAACAAAGTCACGATGTCGTATACATCGGGCCGGCTCTCATCGGTCGCGGACGACTCGGGCCAGACCTTGACCATGACTTATGACGGGAGCGGCCGAATCACCTCGATTCGAGACCCGATCAACCGATACGCCAACTACAGTTACGACGGAAGTTCGAACCTGATTCAGCGAACCGACCCAATGGGGTTCCTTGAGAATTACACCTACACCGCAAACAAGATCGCCTCGATCGTCGACCCGGTGGGGAAGAGGACTTCGTTCGCCTACGACGGCTCGAATCGAGCGACAGAAATCTGGCTAGGATTCTACCAAGCGGGTAGCGTCGTGTGGCAATTCCGGCAATACGCGATTGCGTATAGCTCCTCGACGACCCGGACAGTCACGAACGCCAGGGGGTTCACAACGACAATCACCTTGAATTCGTTTGGCAACCCGACCAACATGTCCGGGCCGTCCATCGGCTGCGGGGCGTGCGACTCTAACGGGAACTGGAGCGCCTACAGATGGGATGGGGAGATGAACAAGATCAAAATCACGGACGGCCGCGTGAACGCCTGGCTCCAAGACTTTGACCACCGATCTAGGCCCACGAGCCGCACAGATCCCGGCGGCAACCTGTCCTCCCAGACATGGACCGAGGTCAACACAGCTGCGCAGTACTTCAGCCTCCTGCTTGACCAGACGAACTTCCGAGGGTACAGGACGAGTTTCACGTACGACGCGAATGGGAATCTCGTGACGACCGTAGACCCGATGCTTTCGAGCAGCTACCGGACCTACACGTCGCAAGGATTCCTCGCCACGTCGACCGACTTCCGCGGATACCAGACAAATTTCACTTACGAGACCCACGGATGGCTCACGCAGGCGAAGAATTCTGGGGGGAACATCACCCAGTATGGCTACGACGCGGTCGGCCGAAGGATGAACATCACGACGCCGCTGCTCTTCAAAACGACGTATCGGTATGACGCCGACGACCGAAGTACGAACGTGACCGATCCGTTGGGGAATTTCACTCTGTATACGTATAGCCGACGGGGAGAGGTGACCCAAGTGAGGGACCCGAACGGGTTCGTCACCCTCTACGAGGCGAATGTGACCTCTGGGCGCCAGCAGAAGATCACCCAACCCGGACTGAACGTCTCGCAATATACGTACGATGTCCGCGGTAGCCTTATCACGTTCACGAATTTGCGCAACTATAACGAGACGTATGGATACGACGCGTACGACCGCCGGATCAGAGAGACCCGTCCCGGCGGGAACTCGACGAACGAGACGTTCGACGCGGCGGGAAACATGATCTCTCGACTGGACGCCAACGGAAACCTCACCATGTATTCGTACGACAAGCTGAACCGGATAATCCGGACCACGTATCCCGGTTCGATTGTCCTCACCGCCTCCTACGATGCGAACGGGAACACGCTTCACGCGACCGGCTTTGGATACACCCGCGACGAGCTCTGGGACGGCCTCGACCGCCGTGCGTCGACGACCTGGAACTTCGGATCGTTCGCAAAGACAATCTCGTATCAGTACGATCGTGATTCGCATCGGGCGCGAATGAACTACAGCGACGGATCCTACGCCCTATACACGTGGGACTCAATCGGACGCCTCAACAAGAGCCTCTCGAGCGACGGATCGACGTGGTGGTACGCGTACGACAAAGACAACCGGCGAACGGGGTTGACCTATCCCAACGGACTTGTGACGACCTGGGATTATGACCCCGGCGGACGGATCACTAAAGTGAGCACAAAGAATGGCGGTTTGAGCGTGGAAAGCTTCGCCTACATATACGACAAAGCCGGCAACCGGTTGAAGATGACGGAGGCGAACAACTCCTGGGTTTCCTACTCATACGACAACCTGTACCGCCTCCTCAAGGAGACCTATTCGTACGGCCGAACGATTACCTACGCGTACGACGCCCAAGGAAACCGGAAGACGATGGTCGACAACTCCGCGATGACGACGTACATCTATGGGAAGGACGACCAGATGCTCCGTGCGGTCTCCGGCGGCGTGACCACGACCTTCGATTATGATAGGAACGGCAACCTCCGGACCCAGACGACCGGGGGTGCTGCGACGACGTACGCCTACGACGTCGAGAATCGGATCACGTCGACGAGCGCGGGCGGCGCGACGACCACGTTCGAGTACAGCGCGGAAGGCAAGCGGATGAAGCAGGTCGCGGGGGGCGCGACGACCTTCTTCGGGTACGACTACCAAGGGCTCTCCGGCCTCGACACGGTCGCGGAAGAGTACTCGTCGATCGGGTCGCTTAGCGTGAGGAGGGAGTTCGGTCCCGGCGGCGACGAGGTCGTCGGATCGAAGGGCGCGTCGTGGAGCTTCTACCACCGCGACGGCCTTGGAAGTGTGACGCGGATCACGAGCGGAACGAGGTCCACTGTCGGGAGCTACCTCTACACGGCCTTCGGGACGGTCCGCTACCAATCGGGATCATCCGATCGTTACCGATTCACGTCCCGTGAAAACGTCAACGGAAACTCGCTATACTACCTCCGTGCCCGGTACTACGACACGACCACAGGACGATTCCTCCAGGCTGATCCAGCCGGATCCTGCGGGGGCCCGAATTCTTACTCCTACACCGGTAGCAATCCGGTGAACCGTGTCGACCCGGAAGGCCAGTGCTGGATAGGATACTGGACGTACTTTTGCTATAGGCAGATTGACTGGGCCGCCTTTCAGAGATGTTTTAGCGGTGGAATTCTGCCCCCGACCGCCGCCTACTGCGGATCCCAGTGCATCATTCCTTGCGTTGCAGGCGTGACATGTCTGCCTTGTTTCGCTGCCTGCGGATTCGTTGCTTATCTCGTAGCTGCCATCTGCTACTACCAGTCAGAGCGGTACTTCTGTCGTTGGGTTTTTGTATGTCTCGTCTAGATTTTATGCGTCTTTGTCAGGGGAGTGTGTTCGAGAGCTTCTGACGTGGGCGAGTCGACGCTTCGATAGGCACGTGCTCAAGCAAACGCAGTACATACCGAAGAAAGGCGACAGGCTTTTACGAGCCAATTCGATTCTCACTTGCGTGGAGGAGGAGGCCGATTATTCGACGCTAATGAGATTCCTGGTCCTCTTCCTCGCGTTCGGTATGGCCACGGTGTCCCTGTCGCTCCTTTTCGTTCCGGTCGATTTCATGGGGTACACGGGCTTCGTCCTAGTAATCGACGTTATCCTTGCGATCCCCCTCGTTGGATACGCGAGGGAGTTGTGGCTTCAGCACCGAGTCGACGCAACTATTGGACCAAAGTGATTCAGCGATTGTATGTCCCTCCGGGCGTCGTTCTGCCCGCTTATCAGAGCCCTGCGCGGACTGGGGGGGGATGGACTGGATCGTCTGTCGAAGTCGTCAAGGCCGCAGCGTCCAAAGCCTTGCGTCCAGCCCTTGTTCGTTGGCCCGCAGAATTGACTCGGACGCGAACAATTAGAAATCGACAAACGGACTACCAACTGTCCACGGGAGAGTCTGTTTGCTCATTGAGCTATGTTAGAGATCCTCAACCGTGGCATAGTAGATGCCGTATGACAAAGATCGTCGCTGAGTCCGCTGAGACTCAGCCGCAAGGGATTCTCAGGCCCTGGTGCGGCAGCCACCACGTCGAAAACATGGTGTTAGGTTGCCCCCAGGCGAGGTGGCAACTAACAGTAGGTTCTGATCCATCATGCTCCGCGCGTGCCCAATGGCTTCTAGATGCCAATCACTATTTCTTCGCAAGTGTGGCGATATTTTCGATCTTGCCTGCCCCTCCGGCTTCTTCTTCTACGAGTTCGGACCTCTCGCGCACCTTGCTTTCTGTGAACGACTGAAACCACTGAAGGTGTCGCTCCGTAATCTTACCCATCAACTTGCTGACGCGTTCCATCTCGTCGACCTTGTCGAGCTTCATGTCAAACAGGACCATACTCAACTCGGTCGCCCACGAATTGAGAATCATGATCGCCTGAGCCATGTCAGATATCGCGTTTTGCATCCTTTGCATCGGCCGATACAGCAGGACGGCCACGGTCTCGCCGATGCCCAGGCCGCTGAACCATAGTAGATTCGCGTCTCGCGATGGCGAGAAGAAGTAGAGCGAGAAGGGGACCAAGATTAGGAATGCTCCGATTCCGAAAGCAATCAGGCTCAGGTCCTTGATGGAATGGAAAGTGCGGTCAAGATGGTCCTCCAGTTTTTGGGCCCAATTCACTCGCCGCTCGCTCAGATCCTTGATCCCTTTCAGTGCCTCGGTGTTAGCGTTCACCTGGAATCGTTGAAGCCAAGCCGGGTAATCTTCCGGGGCTACCTCAAACTTCCCCTGCGCGAACCCGATCCTCATCTTGCCAAGCTTCAATCGACACACCCCAGCGAGTTTACCATGCCGTTTCAACCTCGGATGATCAAAGCACGGGCGCTCTTCACCAGCCTATGGTCTAGGCCAGAAGCCTTGGCTCCCGACCATTTTCTCTGCGCATCGAAAAGCTATCGCTGAAATCGTAAGCGACGAGTTCACCCCTAGCGCGTCCGGGACAATCGATCCGTCGACGACGTAGAATTCGGGATACAAGTCCGTATTGCCCGGGCCGTCCCTCCTGAATACCCGGCCATAGCTGTCGACGACTCCATCGCGGCGGTCCTTTCCCATCTTGCAGCCCCCTAGCGGATGGAGCACGACCAACTTCCTCGGGTCGTCCGGTTCTTTTTCCGGGGCTTGGCTCAGGAAGAATGGCGACCACGAGGGATAGAGGCCGAGCCAATGAGGTAGTTTGGTTTCGTCCCAGGTCGGAGTGACCACGCGCTGGCTGCCGCCCGGTTCGACGGCCTCAGCGAGGGCTCGCATGCCTGCGATGATCTTGTCGAAGGTTGGCTTGTTTTTCTCCAGAGAATAATCGAGCCGAAGCCGCTCGCCGACGACGGTATTCTGCTCCTCGATTTTCTCCCATCCGGGAGAGAGGTCCAGCGTTCCGTCTGCGTTGTCTCGCCCCATGCAAGAGAACACGAAGAATTTCTTCAGCCGCTCCGCCGGTGAAGCCAGCGGCTGATCTGCGTCCGTGAAAAGCAAGTCGAAAAGGTCGCGGAGGAAGCGTTGCGTCTTGGCGTCTTGGTTCGTCCCCTCCGCCTTCAGGCTCTCCGGCTGCACCATCCGAAGCCGGAAACTTCTCACCAAGTCGTTTGTCCAGACCTTGGAGAGAACCCCGATGAGGCGGGAGGGTGTGAGGCCGAGAAGTAGGCTTAGGGGTGCCATCCCCGGGAACGTTAGGAAGAGCTTGAGGCGCTGCGTGAACGGCACGTTCGCCTTCTTCGCGGCCTGGAATTCGAAACTTGTGGCGAAGAGATCGGCGACCATCGTCGAAATCCCGGTGTCTTCGATGCTAAAGGCGAACTTGCCGCCCTCGTTGAACATGACATGCGACGTGTTGATTGGGCCCCTTGTGTTGTCTACCTGGTGTTTGTCGTCCAACACCGTCATGAACCCCAACAGGTCCCCATCTGTCGAGAAGTGCTGGCCGAGGCGATCGCTGAGGGAGAGGCCTCTCCGGACGACGCTCTTTTTGAGGAGCTCGACCGTTCCCAAAGTTCCTGCGCTCACCACGAGTCGCTTGGTCCGGATACTGCTGAAGACCGGGGAATCCTCCCCGCCCCTGTAGTCCCAGCAGTCGACTTGGTACGGGAATTCCGAACCGGGGACGTATGTGATCGTCACGGCCTCGTGCAGCGCTTTGACGACCAAGGGCTTGTTCTGCAAGAGTGCCAAATAGAGGCGCTTGTTAAGCGTGTGACGCGCTCCTGGAACACAGCCGAGATTACACCTCCCCTGTCGCTGGCAAACGTTCGTCTGAATCTTGCTTTGGTACTTCGCGACAAGGCCTCGGTACGCGGTCAACTGATCGGGCGTCAAGGTCCCGGGGTTCAGCGAGAACCCATCGAACAGGTTCGCCGGAACGTCCGTAATCGACAGGTTGAGGTCGTACCCATCCGTCGGCTCGGCGATTTCCAGACCATCCGCGCGCTTCTGAGTGGCGAGTTGCTCCTTCGCAGCCTTCGCTGCGTCCTGAAATGCCTTGGACCTCGCGAGCTTCTGACCACTGAGCCCCGCAACCGTCGTGATCTTGTTGACCCCGATGAACTCCTCGGCTCGCGGGAAGTAGTTGTCGAGCCCGTCACCGCCACCTTCGGTGAGCCATTTCTCGTAGACCTCGCCGGGAGGTTTGAGCGTTACGTTCGCGTACACGAGCGAACCGCCGCCGACCCCGCTGGCCGTTAGGGCGTGGACATTCGGAGACAGCACACGGTAGTCGTAGAGCCCCCGTTTGCTCGCCTGACGGGCCATCGAAGCGAGTCGCACGACCCCTTCCACGTTGTCGGGGTGCGCCCAGAAAGCGTATTGCTGGTCCGTGTCGTCGAGGTACTCGCGTATGTTGCGCTTGTCGGGAGGCTCGCCCCGACGTGTGGGGGCTGGGCGGGCGAGGATCTCGTGGCTGATCCACCACTGCCCCCGCTCTAGGACACACACCTCTTCCAGGTTCGCCGCCGAGCGACCCTTGTTACGGGACTCAAAGAAGTTGGCCAATGTAAGCGCCATTATCGTTCCTCCGAAGCCCGAGCCGATGACTACCGCCGCGTATGGCTTCTCGGATGGGTTCATGTCGTCAGCCTCTCCGGTGAAACAACGAGCGGAACCCCAGGAGACTGCCTGCCTTAGGGGTAGTTCCGGTCACAACTTTATCCGCTCCCGCTGCCAGCGTTCGATAAGACGCGAGGGCCACCCCAACTGTCCGGCAGTGGCTAGCTCGCCACTGGTCAGCGCCTCGACGACTCCCGGAGCCCGTTTCTTTTCGATGAAAGGGAATGGAATGTGGAATGGCTTGTTCGCGTGCCAATCCCATCCGAGGATCAGGGGTCCTCGGTCGTCCGCATAGAAAATAGTCGCGCCGACGATCTCCTCGTGACGTCCCCTCACGGAGACCCAAGACGAGATGTTGTACAGCGACTGGCGCTTCCTGTTCTCGGTGCGCAAGAGGGCGGTCAGCTTTCGCTCCGCCTTTTGCGTCACTCGACGCACCGTGGTCTGCTGCGGAATCTCGATCCAGTCGACGTAATGAGTGTGGCCGAACACGATGCCCAAGTCGCTTGTCAGCTCGAGGCTTTGTCGGAACTGTTTCCACCAGGACGAAAAACCGAGCAGGGTCCTGCTTCGTCGATACTTCTTCCCTGCCAGCTTGTCGTACAGCGGACGGGCCACTTTCATGTACAACCGAGGGAAAGCCAGTAGAAACAAGCTAGCCAGCATGATCCAACCGGAAATCGTGGGCGCGAGGACGACGAACGGGAGGGCGATCAGGAACATGAGCCCGAAGATGAAGAGAGCATACGGCCCCGTAGCAGAGCCAAACCGTCGGAGATTCCCGAGGATCCCCAACAGATGGAGTTTCACGGCGATTCGGAAGCTGAGATCGAGCTGATGGCCGTGGACAAAGACGAAATCGCGATTGCCGATTCTTAGTGGGTGAACCCGAGGGCGCACCGGATCGTCGTCCACGTCCGGATATGAATCAGGGACGATTGTCAGCCCGGGGACCCCGAAGGGATAGAGCGCTTGGTACGGCTCGAGCACGGCGTCATGATTGCCGAGGACGTAGACCTTGTCGGCCTCGAGGGCGGAGAGGGCCCGCTGCACCGGAACCGACGATAAGAGGATCGCCTCGTTCTCCCCGTCCCACAGTTCGAGCACGTCCCCAAGGAGGATCAGATGGGTGGGACGCTGCAGTGTCCGCTGTATCACTTGCGTCTCCGCCAAAACGGAGAGGTCCCAACCCTGAGACGGAATCTCAGCCAACCAGCGGAGAAATTCGACGACCCTGCCGGGTTGGTCGCTTCGGCGGTCCACCCACTTGGCTTTCGCGAGCCGCATCCAGCCCTTCTCCCTCAACCCGAGATGCGTATCCGCGATCGCGTAGACTGCTATTCGGCCGACATCCTTGACCTCGGTCGTGCTAGCCGCCACCCGCGTGCTCCAGCCTTGCCATCTGCTGACTATATGTCTCGTTCAGCTTCTCGGGAAGAAAAGTTGCGATCGCCGGGAGTCCCACGAACCCGGCAACGATTAGCTTGCCGGTGCCCGTCGTATCCCAACTCCTAGTAACAACGAAGGGGGATATTCCCCCGAGCGCGTTGGTCACGGCTCCGGCAACCCTTCCGACGCTCACGCGTTTCAGGAACTGGACAGTCCCTTCAGGCCGGTCGGGCGTGGCCCAATAGATCACTCCCCCTACGCCACCCCACAGTCCAGCAACCAGCAAGATGAGTACACTGGTGGATACGTCAGACACGATTCCTCCCCCTCTTCGTCCCGATTCAGGCTGCGAGCAGATAAGCCTTGCTACGATTTGGCACGCGGCAATTTGGAAGATAACGCTTCTCTTCAAGTGTTGGCTGCGCGGAAGTGCCGGGGTCCGACTACTCGTTCGATATCCAAGACCCCCGTTATCGCGGAGGCGCCTCATGGAAAGAAGCACCAAGTCGTCGGCAGTTCAGGGTGAAAGTCATGAAACAAAAAATGTCGCCGCCCGCCGCAATGCGTTGCAATCGAAGGCAGGAGGCCGTTGTGGAGGGATGGTCGTGGATTTGGGGAACGCGGTTTGACGCAAAACCATTTGCTCGAGAAACCCTGGAAGCGAAAGGAAGCGGCCGCTTGCCTCTGTCCTCCGAGCTCGAATCGGGGAGTCTGCTGACCGAGATATCGCTAAGACGGATCGGAATGTTCGCGCGCTGCCATGGAGGTTTTGGCCTTGGAATACGGCAAGTCGCTGCGAACCGAAGGGAATCCTTGCATCGCGATTACCGCCTCGGGCGCGCCGCGGGCTTTGCCGCGGAACGTCGAGGGTTGGTGGGCGTCCACTTTAGCTCCATGTGGATTTCGAGTTCGTGCTCTTCTTTGGCGTAAAGGAACTTGAATGTCACCGGTTCGGTGGGTTGAACCAAACCCTTCCCTGCCCCGGCAGGATCCCTCGTGAAGTCGAAAGAAGACTCCGTTGCTCGGCGACGTCGATGACATCCGGCTCACCGTCTGTCAACGTAGGGAGCGGGCCGTGGCATTTCTCGAATGGGGCATCACGTCCCTCGCGCTGTGCCGCGAAACTCGGCCAATCGCGCCCATCCGGGCCAGCGCTTCTCAATGACCGCGTCGAGGCTGTAACGGCTCGGGCCGTACGTCGCGTTGATCACGATGAACAGGAGAAACACAAGGGCGTAGACGATCCCTGTTCCGATGTCCGTCGATCCCGGTCCGTAGGGGCCTCCGAACCCCTCAGGGACGGCCCAGATGAACAGGCTGAGGATCGAGCCTCCGATGTAGGCGATCTTCCGAAGGAAACCGAACACGAGCGAGAAGGCGACCGCCATCTCGAGGACGCCGGTCCCGTACACCCAGAACGCCGGCTGGGCGGCGGTCACGCCGGCCCAGAAGGCGAACCAGCCCTGGAGCCAGACAGGCTGGCCCAGGCCCGCTCCCGCAACCGTTTCGGGGAACTCCCGCACGAGGAGAGGGTCGAACTTGAAGACACCGTCGAGCGCCCATATCACGCCGAAGACCACCCGAAGAAGCGACTTGACGGCGGCCGTGTTTCGCGCGAACCATCCCGAGGCGTCGGTCGACGTCATCGCTTGATCTCCGAGTCTCGCGTACGTGGAAGGATTCCGCGACACATCAACGTGCCGAACGCCGGATTGTTGAAGAGATCCGGGGTAGATTGACAACTGCTCGCTCGTGCCTCCCGCTTCTCGGGTGGACACACAAGATAGTCGAGGGCCGAGGAGAACCTCCCGACAATTCGAGTACTTACAGCATTTTGAAAGAGCGCCGCCTGCTTGGCAGACCCCGTGAAATAAATGGAGTTGAGGATTTCAAACACGTGGCCATGGGCCGTCCTTGCGATCGTGCTGGGTTCCGGCGTTATCGCCTTGATCGCCGCCACCGCGCCGTCGAGCGGGTACTATGGGCCGATGGGCAACGGAACCTGGGGCTGGGGGATTCTCATGATGGCGGTCCCCGCGTTGATTCTCATCGTGCTCCTCGTCGCGTTGATCGGGGGTTTCCGGGAGCCGACCCCCGCTATCGTCTATCCCGCTTATCCTGCCTCGCACGCGAACGCACTCGACGTCCTTGAGCAGCGCTACGCGCGCGGAGAGCTGAGCCGCGAGGACTACCTTCGAATCCGTGGGGATCTCGCCGCCCGGCTCGTCTCAACCGTGAGATCAGTGGCTCGTCCGAATCCCCTACTCTGATCGACCCATACAATAACGGTGCACGAGTCCCATGAACGACCGGAGAGCTTGATGCGCAGTACACCCGGGAAGAATGGATGCGCCAGAGGACTTTGGATTCGAGAGCGCCTCCTTCTGTGCAGCCGACTTCTTCGCGTCCACCCCGATCCTCCTCGACCGTAGGCCACTCACCCCCGGCGGTCGTCGTGGTCATCGTGGCAATCGCCGTCGCGGCCGCCGTCCTAGATCCAGGCTGGGAACTTCGCCATGGTCGGCATCGGGCTTGGATGCTCCCGAAGGACCCGCCGCGGCAGAGTTCGACCTGCCAGATTGAACCCGTCTAGCCGAGGACGACGAGCCAACCCGTCATCGTCGGTTGATGGTAGACGCATCGGTAGGGGAAGATTCCCGGTGTGATCGCGACGAAGCTGAAAGTCACCGTGGAATTGTACGGCACGACATGGTTCATCGTATACGGCGCCTCCATCGTGAACGTGTGGTTTTCCGGCACTTCCTCCGTGTTGAAGAAGTGAATCGTCACCGTATCGCCCTGGTTGACCGTCATCCGGTCCGGCGCGAAGTAATCATGGGGCGTCGAGGGGGTGTCGTTAAACGGCAAGACGACCGTGAACACCCAGAACTCTCGAGTTTGCGGCGCCTGCCTGCTCGGAGACACTGTCGAAAGCGATCCTGCGAGGTATCCTGTCCCGGCGCCGACGAGGGCAGCCACGACGATCGCGATTAGCAACGTCCGGCCCACCGACATTGATCCTTGAGATGATGGTCTTTCCAATTCGTTCGCCTCCCGCGGCGCTCCGGTTTGGTCCTATTTAGAGGTCGGGCATGTACTGTCCGTATGATAGGGGCGTGACGATCTCTCGCGTGGTTCCGCAAACCACGCCTCTTGCGGGGGACACGGGGCCAGTCGCACCAGAACCTATCGGTCCGCTTTTACCCCCGATCCGTGAGGGTCTTCTACACGTTTGCGCTTGAGTATGGACACCTTGCAAGGAGAGTTCAGTCGACCCCAGTAAGCAGTGCCGATCCCCGAGGATGGCGGTTCGCTCCGGCCGGATGACCGCCCGCGTGTTGGGGTCCCTCTCCCAAATGACTCGAGGGGGGACTCCTGTTGAACGTCGGTACACCGCCGGTCATCGGCACACGCTGTGCGAGGAAGGCAGGAACTTCGTCGTTTGGAAGGAGACTTAGAGATGCGACCTCCGCGATCGTTGTATTAGTAGCTCCTGCACTCCTGATATTTTCGAAGAACTCCCATTACGACTGAGAATTCGAGTGTTTGTGAACGTGCGGTATGTCCGCATCGTGTGTTAGGGCGGTGTCACTCGTTTTGTCCAGGGCACCGCGAAGCACCTCAGCCAAGTCAGCACTGCGACCTTTTCCCCAGTAATGAATGAAGACAAATCGAGGTTGCTCAAGAATCATATGGTTATGGATGGCGACGACGTTGATTCCTCCGCCTCTCAAACTCTTCAGTACTTGCTGGAGCTCGCGTTCCAAGAGCGCAAAGTCACCGCAAACTAGCGCTCTTTCGTTGCTCCCGCTGAACGCAGCCCAAGTGTTTATTCCCATATTCTTCCCAACGACACATCCACACTCGGCTCTTGTTTGACGCCCAATAACAATTTTGAACATCCCATCCTTGGCCTGTCCACTGTTACCCAGGATTTCCTGCAGAGGCCCTCCGTCAATCCTGTCTTCAGCGTCTGGTTCTTGACCGCCGAAACCGCTCAGACGATGCGGACTCCTCGTTCGAAATGCTCTGATTGAATCAAGTGTCGCTCGTACGCCCAGCGCAACTTTTTCGAGCTTACCCTCTCCACTTATGTGCATGAAATATACTTTCGGATCGTCGAAAAAGAAGTGATTGTGCAATGCGGTGACGTCTATGGAATTCTCGAGGGCGACGCTCATCGAACTGTTGACCTCGTCCTCGAGAAGACAAAGGTCGCCCATGAGCATAACCTCGACTCCCTCTTTGGATCCCTTCTGGAAAGAAACCCACGAGGTTAGACCCATGAAAGGCTTCATCGCTTTCCTGTCGATGGCGACTTTCAAGTCCGTGCGTGGGAAGCTCACCTTGACCACACCCTCGTCAGGAAACAATTCAGGTTTGGTGCCGAAGACCTCTTCTATCTTTGCGACGTTCAATCCCATTGACATGCCATATCGCTCCTCGATGTTTACTCCCCAATAGATTGGTTCACGACGTGGACGTAGCTTCGAAATCGATCTGAGGAATCGTCTTGTCGAAGAAGATACTCTTGTGGGACACGCTCATCGAAAGCGCGACCGCGAGGTCCGAGTGAATGATCCCGAGGTGCCTCGCCGCGGCGGCGACTCGGGTCTGACAACGGGTGTCCACGTTGTTCATGCTCGCGAGTTTCGCGGCGGATCCCACCGCAATGCCGAGGTCGATGCACCGTATCTGGCAAATCGGTCCGAGGAATTCCCAATCCCGAGACTCTTCCGTGTGATGAGCTGGCGCCGCGCGCAGAAATTCGTTGCAGGTGCCGTATCCGCACGCACCGCAGTCGTACATCGGCGGGTACCACTTCTCGAGTCCGATGAACAGGATCAGGTCCACCTTCTCAGCCGTGTCGGCGTCGCGGAAGAAGATGGGGTTCTTGAGTATCGTCCCCCGCGCCCGAAGCCATTCCGCGAGGCGATGGAGGGTTTCTTTGTCCTGAACGATCGTGGTCTCAATGAAAGGCTTGGATCCTTTGAGGAAGAGCTGCCCCCCGCTCTTCGGCGCGGTCATGGCGCTGACGGCGCACATCTTCGCGACGTTTGCTACGACTTCCGTGAACATCTCATGCTGGTCCATCTCTGACATCTCCCGATCTCATTGGTCTTGATACACCGCCGCCCGGTGGGTGTCCGGCAAGAAGACATAGACCTTGTTCCTCTTTGGGTCGACTGCCAACGTGTGGGCTCCTCGCTCCGTCGACACGGTTTCGAGCAGCTTCATTCGATTTGCGTCGAAGACGTCAACCACTCCCGGGTCGCCGACGGCGACATAGACACGGCTCAACCTCGGGTTGAAGAAGACAACGTCCGGCGGCCCGCTGAGCTTCCCGACGAACCGAATCTCTCCCGAGTCCAGGTGAACCGCGATCAGCTTCTCTCCGTCGCAAGCGCAGAAAAGTTGTCTCCCTTGCGGATCGAGATCGAGACCATGCGGTCCTTTGGCGGGGATCTCGAATCTGTCGCGCGCCTTCGAAGGAGTCTTCGCATCTAGTTCCACGATGAGTGGAGGATCCGCGATGTTCACATAGAAGGTGGCCGTCCGCTCATCGTAGACGGCCCATCGGGGGCGCCCTGGGAGCACCACGGTCCCGATCACGGCCTTCTCGCTGACGTCAACCATCGAAACGGTCGATGAATTGCCGATTTCGGGGTCCCCGACATTTGCCACCAGCAAGAGCCCCCGCGATGGATCGAAGGCTAGCCCGTTGGGACGAATTCCCGAGAAGAGTCTCACCATTTCTTCACCCCCGCCGGCCGAGAGAATGCTGACCGTGTTCTCGCCGCGATTTGCGGTGAAGAGGAGACCCTTTTCGCCCGACACGAGCACGCCGGCGACACCCTTCAGTCCGTGTATGGACCGAAGGAAACGATCGGTGGTGGAGTCTATGACGTCGACATCATCGTTAGCCGTATGTGCGACGTAGAGCCGGGAGGATCCCTCATGGACCGCGGCGTGATCGAAGCCGCCTTCCTTCAGGTGCGCGGGAAGCTCGATATGGCCCAGAAGGCGAAGGCTCATCGATTCCCATGCTCCAACTTGGCCTTGCCCTCGACCTTGAGACGACAGTACGCATAGAGCGCATCGTAGGCGGGAAACTGGAGCCGCATGTTGTCGAAATCGTCTTTCGAGTTCTCACGGAAGCCGAGGGCCATCGCCTCCAAACCCGCACCCTCCGGCCTCGGATTTCGTGGTGCCGCGTCCGCCGCGCGGACAATCTCGGCCATGTCGAGGAGCGCGCGGTCTGTGAGCTTATATTTCTTGATGATTGCGTCAAAGCTACACCGCTCGTCGCCGTCCTCCTTGTAGTGGAATAGCTCGGCACCGGGACTGTCATAAGGCGTCGCGCCCCGTTCCTTCGCGACGTCCAACACCTTTTCGCGCGGCACGAACAAGAACTCCGCCTTCGGATCGACGAATTTCGTGATGAGCCAAGGACACGCGATCCGGTCCACCTTCGCCTTCTCTCGGGTTACCCATTTCATTCAAAGCCCTCCTTGAGTAGAGTATCTACGCAGGTAGTGTATCTATGTATATTAATCTGTCCGACGAGTCGGTCGGCGTGGCGTTGAGTACCTTATGTACGCGTATAAGCCCGAACGCGCTTTGCCCGGTACAGGGTGAGTTGATGGCTGCGACCGCACCGCGAGGCATGAAAATCGGAGCCGTGTCCCTCTGGCTACTCCTTCTCTTATCCGAGAAACCGATGTACGGCTACGAAGTGATCCGGGAGCTCGAGAAGCGGTTCTCCGGTTACTGGAGGCCAAAGACCGGCACGATCTACCCGGCCTTCGAAAAACTCGAGGAGGGAGGTCTAGTGACAAGTCGAATCGAGTTCCGGGATGAAGGTCTCGACCGGAAGCATTACGCTCTCACGGAGAAAGGACGGGGCGAGCTTTCCCAGGCCATGAGGCACTGGACCAAAATGATGGAAGTCCTGGAAATTTACCGAGAGGTCCACGAATCGATCTTTCGTTACAAGGGCCGGCTCAGCAAGGAGGAGCTCTCGAAGTCATTGATGGCGATGGGGGACGGGCTGGGCCGGCGTTCGGTCGATATCTCCAAGGTCCTGCCGGGACAGAAGAAGATTCTAGTTCAGCCCACCGAGCCGGTGACGTTCAAGCTCCTCTACGCCAAGGGAGAGGACGAACTGGAAATCCACATGGAATTGAAATGGACCCCGATCCATCCGGTGCGTCCCAGGGCCAAGCCCCCGCCTCCGAAACGCTCTCGAATCGTGCGCTGAACCGGTGGGTTCTACGGCTTCAGGAGGGTGAATCGCTCGAAGATGGGAGACAATCGGTTGTCTGACTGTCCGGGCTGACCCAGCCAAGTTCGAATCCACACAAGAGAATTAGGCCATCCCGCCGCGGAATCTTCTTTGCAGGAGGACAAGCTGACCACTGATTGTGAAGAACGCCTTTTCGAATCAATGGGTTGCACTTCTTTGACAAAGGTAAAGCGCGGTCGAACCTGAGGCACCGATGGTGGAGCGGGAGCGGTACACGGTGAAATCGTAACAATCTCGAAGCAAAGATTATTGGCGTAGTTGGTTTCGGAGTAATCTAGAATCGCGCCGAGACCACGTGAGCACATTGCCAGGAGCAAAGATGGTTGGAACAGCTAGGTCGAGACAACGTAGGGAAGAGTCGGTCCTCGCTGCTCATCGACCACGCACACTAAACATTCCTGAGATCAAAGCCATCGAAGACCGCGTCTTTCTCGTGCGATCCTACCAAACACGGTTCGACCCACTTGAACGGACGCTTAAGGAAGTCCTCCATGATAGGTTCGTGGTTGTCACAGGTAGAGATGTCACAATGGGGTACTTCCTCGACGGCATTTGCGGAGAGATGCGCGGGTGCATCTTCGGAGTTGTGGTTCTCGGAGGACTGAAGGCGACGCGGCATGTCGGTAGCCGACCAAGAACGGAACCGAAGCTGAACGTTGGATTCGAATATGGCCTCCTTAAGGGTATGAACAAACCCGTACTCGTCCTCCTCGCTGCCGAGGATCGCATCGATCTGGGGGCCCAGTTCTCGGATGTTGAAGCGGAGACTTACAACAAGATCTGGATGAGAGGCAAGAGGTTGAGACCCCAGTTGGAGAAAATCACCGAGAAATTCTTGCATGACCTTCCCCGAACTCGCTATGGGATGTGGGCTCGGACATTTGACAACATTCCGTCCCGAGATCGGAAGGAGGCTGCGAAAGCGCTCCGTCGAGTAATGCTCGACTCGGAGGACCGGACATGACGCGCTCAACCGAGGGGAACAAGGGTCGATCAAAGGACATCCGGCTTCGACAAGCGACAGAAACCCTTCAACGACTCTCGATGAAGTACTCCATCGATCTTCCCCCTGACTACTATGTCGGCGTCGCGCGAACATTCGCGGCGAAGGGCGAACTGGGAGAGGCGAAGAAGAACCTGCGCCGAGCTCTTGAAAAAGATCCCACGAACAGCAAAGCGTGGTGGGACCTCGTATCAGCCTATCTCGATGAACATCGCTACTCGAAAGCCCTTCAGGAGGTTCGACGGGCACTTAGGCAGCTTCCGAATAATCCGGACTTGCGGATTTTGAAAGGGATCGCCCTCTCAGAACTGCGCCGATACCGCGCCGCACTCCAGGAATTCGATCATCCCTCCGTTAGACGATCGAAGTCGTCTGAAATACAGTGGCTACGACATCGCAACCGGGCGACAACGCTATCCCGTCAAGGTAAGGACAAAGAAGTTCTCAGCGAAGTGAGAAAGCTTTACGAATTGGACCCTGAGCCCGAAACTCTTGGAGGAATCGCTGAGGTCTATCTAAGCCTTGACAACGACAGAGCTGCATTAAGATTCGCCCGCAGGGCGGTTGCCAAGGACCCGTCACTTGCTCCCGCTTGGGTTACAATTGGTATTGCTGAGAGCCAGCGTGGGAGGTTCAAAGCAGCGGCTACGGCATTTGAAAATGCGCGTATGCTCGATCCGCTCAATCCGGAATTTCTTTCCAACCTCGCGCATGCTCTTGACCATGCCGGGGACTATCCGCGTGCGATGCGGATTGCCAGAGAGTTGCGAAAGCTGGACCCGGGTAGAGCTGAAGGTTTCTTTTGGGAGGCGCGTGCCCTTTGGCTCACTGGCAGTAGGAGGGCGGCTCGCAGAGTTGCCTTCGAAGGCGTCCGCCGTGCCAAGGCCAAGTCGAGCCTCAAAAGCCTACTTCGTTCCATGGACCGAGGCCGCGTAGTTCCGTCCCCCGGAGTCCACGCGAATGATGAGTGAATGGATTGGCGACTGCTCGGCTGAGAGTTTCCAGCGAATCCGGAACGACTGGAGTGTTGTAACGAGCCCCCGGAGAAGAGGACTGCACCTGAAGTGATTCACCCAATCTTGACTTGGGTGTACCAAGAATCCTTGGAGCGTTGGGCGATTTTTCCTTTACTGGAGAAGCACCCAGGAGACTAGGACAAGTACAAGTTCGAATCCATTTGAGGGAATCTAACTCCGATCGCGGCTACCCCATGTGTCGGCGTCTAAGTCGCTCCTGATGGTTTCGCTCGACCGGATCGGACCATTATCGTCTGATGGTCGCTCCTTCGCTGAGTGCCTCGTTCTGTCCTATTTCCTCTTACGCCGCTGCGTCGAAGGGGTAGCATGGCCAAGCAGCCATCACCAAACGACCAGCGGTCGAACGCGCTGAACCCCAACAACACGGCGTCCAAGGCGGCGGACAACCGGGCGAACCAGATGAACCCGGAGCACCCCGTACACAAGGCGTCGCGGGGAAGTAACGAGGCCCTGCACGGAGAGAGGATATCTCTCTCCCCACTTCTACCTCAGGAACGGTATGTCCGACGAGGAAAGGGAGCGAATTCGTAGAACCATCTACGGCGTTTTCGACCGATGGGGCCAGCGGTCATCAAACGAACCGGGTGAGTTGTAGCGGTCTCCATCTGGTTCCGCCACACCGCCGGAGCGCGTTCGGGTGGGTTCGAACTCTTGAGTCACAATTCAAGGTAAGCTTAAATACATCCTATGTCATCTGTTCGCACGGGCGTGCGAAATGGTGCGCTTCGACCAACTCACTGCCGCGGACTTCATGGAGAAGCCAATCCGAAGGCGACTGGAGCCCATGGTGCCTGACGTTGATCCAAAGAGAGAATTTGTTCTTCAAGTCGTGAAGGCGCACTCAGATGGCGTCCGCACCTCGGAAGTCGCGGCCGCACTCGAGCAGTCTTCGATGAATCTTGCGCCGAACACGCTGCTAAAACTGCTCCGAAGTCTAGAGCATGCGCGAGAAATCTACTCGCGCGCGGGCCCGAAAGGTGGCCCAAGAATCTGGTATCCGAACGGACGACTTATCCACCCATTTCTCGAGATTTACCGCGAGATTCGCGGAAAGACGTATCGAGTCACTGTTCAAGATGCGCGGACCGGCCCAGCCATCCAGATTCAAGAACGATCTTATTCGCTACTTACGGGCGACCGTGTGGAGGGTGCGATTTTCGTCGAATACGACTCGCTCGGCGAGCTCACCGAAATGCTTAGTGAAATCAAGTCGCGGTTTGAGACATTCAACACAACAAAGGTGAACAGATAATGCAGACGCTGCGCGTTGAGAAAACTGTCGGGGATAGCCTCCTTGGTTTGGCAAGTTTCGGATCCCGGTACGGTGCCATTGGGATAGGAAAGATGTCGCCGCTTATTCGGAAGTCGGAGGACCCGGAAGGATTGTTTCGCGCTGGTTTCGTCGACCCCGAAACGCCTTCCGAGCTCAACTTGGTTAGTACGGGTCTGATTCGAAGCAGAATGATTCACCTTGAGGCGGCGGTCCCACTTGACCAGTCTTATCTGGCCCCCGATCGAATGATCAAGTTTCGCCCATCAATCGGTTATGTCCCGCCTGAACTAATGACGGAGCCCAACGCTGATGGTCTCCGCGCCCTTGGGCGGAGCAAGGGGGAATCAAGAAAGGTCGCTGCACTTCGCGAGACAAATAGTGATGGGGGCTTCTGGGTTGCAATGGCGAAACAGAATCGATACATCGCCTGGCTCCAGGAGCTTGCCGGCTGGGCGGATTTCATGGGGGTGAGCCTAGTCGCGCCACCCGTTCCGGTAGTAACGAGCGATTTGGAAACGAGCCCTGAAAAGCAGGCTGAGCTGAACCTCCTTGCCGCGTCGATCTGGCGACAAGTGGTTGGTCTTCGGGAATTAGGATTGATGTACTCCTTGCATGTCCATCCGAGTGCTCTCGAAGAACCTGATATGCTCCGTAGAACTTTGCGAGGTTTCGCCCGCTCGATCACGTCTCGCGATAACCCATACTGGGGAGTCCACATCAATTTCGTGGACATCGGCTTGGCCACGCGCAGACCCGATCGGATTCTGGGTGCGAAAGACTTCGCTCGGGAAGCTAGCAGAATCGCGAAGTCGGCGGGGGTTTTCGCGTGGGGAAGCGATCTGGGACCAGTGGGTCCTGTCTTCTTGGATCAAGGACTCTCCTTCGTCTCATATCACACCGGAATGACGCCGAGACGCGCGTACAGCGGGGGCTCAATGGACGAAGAACATGCTGACACGAGTTACGGCAAGGTTCTCGGATTGTGGAAGTACAATCTTCTCGAGCGAGACAACATCAAGAAGCAGGGCTGGCGCGTCGAGGATAATGGCCTCTTCCTATCTGAAGTACCTACGAGCCTTCGTGTCAACGAAGCATACAAGGAGTTTCGGGTCGGTTTCGCGCGCCCCAACAATATAGCGATCGCGGAGCGACTGAACGAGGAGCGTCGAAACGAGGTTCTCGTCAAGGGAAATGCCAAACCTGGATCGGCCCACCTTGGACGGTCAAATGACCATCGGATTGCGCCTTGGGCCTAGGTGGATTCGCGAACCCTCGCTGTCAAGCCGGAATCCTCCTCCGACCGGGTTCTTAGCCTCCCAGCCTCCATGTCAGCAGGGCCAAAACGACCGTGAGAACCACCTGAGCGCCCGTAAGCACGATCACCCACCGCGTAAGGCGCTCAATCCGGCGGGAGCTCTTCCACAACAGGAGGGTTTGAACGGCGAGCACGACCTCACCCTTCGTCACGGTCGGGGTGGGTTCGGTTCCCGGGCTGTATTCCTGGAGGCATTCGTCGGATCCTTCAAGAGAGGGCTCGAGGAAGTCATGGACGAACTCTAGGGCCTTCTGTTTCCTGGTATCTGGGTTTGGACTTCTGCCCTACCATAAAACCGTCCAGAGGCTCCCAAGGGTAATGAAATTAAGGGGGCGAGGACAACCGAACTTTCCTAAGGAACGCATATTATCATCCTGTATTCTTCCCGACGTCGCGGTGGAGGGCCATGAAGAAGTTCCTAAAGGACATCGAACCGGTCCCGTCCAAGAGAATATTTTACTCCATCATCGCGGACTATGACCTGAGCAGAGCCACTTGCGAACTCATTGATAATGCGCTCGACCAATGGGTCAAAGGCGGGAAGCGGTCGCAGCTTGCAATCTCGATAGATTTCCGCTTGGACCAGCAGACAGCGACGATTACAGACAATGCCGGGGGTGTCGACGAATCGGACCTGGAGATACTCGTCGGACCTGGGCTTACAAGCAACGAACCTGAGGACCACACAATAGGTATCTTCGGAGTCGGGACAAAGCGCGCAGTCGTTGCTCTAGCACAGTATGTTCAGATACGGTCGCGCTACAGAGGTGGCCAAACCCATTTAATTGAATTCGACGAGACTTGGCTTCGAGACGCGAGTTGGAAACTTCCTGTCTACGTGACGGACGAGATCGCAGCTGGAACCACTCAGATCGACCTGAGCAGACTCCGCTTCAAGGTCGAGGAAACTCGCATCTCTGAACTGAAGGCCCACCTCGGTGCCACGTATGCGCTGTTCCTACAAAACAAGAAGGTGGAACTAAAAGTCAATGGAGATCCAATTAAGGCCATAGAATTCGAGAACTGGGCTTACCCACCGAAATATGAACCTCAGGAATTCAGCGGTAAACTGCCCGTCGACGGGAAGGAGGTTTCAGTCAAGGTGCTGGCCGGGCTGACTCGCGAGTCGAGCCCCGCCAGTGGTGAATACGGCGTCTATGTCTACTGCAACAAGAGACTGATCGGAAGGGCTTTGAAGAGTCACCAAGTCGGATTCGCAAAGGGCCTGGCGGGAGTGCCCCACCCTAAGGTCTCGCTGGTGCGAGTCATAGTCACGCTCGAAGGGGAAGCACAATTGATGCCTTGGAATAGCACGAAGTCGGGGGTAAACTACGAACATGCTCTTTTTCTTTCAATGCACGATTGGCTCGTGGGAATTGTGAAGCAATATGCCATCCTATCGAGGGGGTGGCAAGGATCTTGGCCTGACAAGGTTTTCAAATATGGCAAAGGTTCGATCTCGAAGGTCCAAGTTGCTGATTTCGCTCTGGTGCACACGTACCTCACACCTTCTCCTAGGTTCAGGCAGCGGTTGGTCGACAAGGTCGCAGCGCGAAATGAGAAGATTTACAAAGACAGACCTTGGTCCAAGGGACTCGCAGAAGGCATTGTAGCCGCAGACTTGATCGCCAACGCTCGGCTCGATGCGCGAAATAGGATCGCACTCATCGTGCTAGACATCACGCTTGAGATCGCATTCAAAGAATACCTTGTGAACGATTCGGGTGGAAGTTACAGCCAGGCGCGGATTAGCCAGCTGTTTGGCAATCGCCACGACGTTCAAGCCGAGGTAAAGAAGTACAAGTCGTTCCCGATGAAAGCCTGAAAAAAAATCGACTACTACTACAACCTTCGGTGCGACCTTGTCCATCGGAAGGCCATCGCCCCCATTCCAGACTCAGACATCAATGAATTCCGTTCCACCATAGAAAAAGTCTTGAACGGACTGTTTGGTTTGGAGTTCCCATCATAAACCTACTTCCCTGCTAGCTCCGTCCGGACTTGAACGAGTCTGGGAAAGGGAAGGGGAGGAAGACCGGTTGGTCCTCCTCATGCGATGGGACAATCGCTTTCAAAGCCGGGCCATCTGAATACCCTGTCCATTGACTCGACTTTTCTCCTTGATGGACGCCTCGGTCGGGAGGCGGAGTCCTCCCGTCATGCATCCGCCTGAGATTTCGTCAAGGTAGCGCAACCGTCTGAGTGTCGCCGTCCCCCTCATGCCTGGTCCGCTGGGGCCAGGCACCTTCCCTTTTTGTTGTCCGGCGGCTGCATCATCGCCACATGCCCCCTTCTGTTCGTATTACGTTCTGATGCCCTCGTTCCCCACCCACGCCCGCCCTACCCGGGCGGGCACCTTCCCCTTTATCGGTCGCTCACCGATTCGGGGTCCATCGTCGGGATCTACCTCTATCCGAAGAACGTGGAGGCGCACCATTGGCTTCACCAGCATAGCGATGAGCTTTCTCGTGTGTTCAGAGAGATTCACGGGGCCAATAACCGCGATACCCCATCCCACCCCCACGGCTTGAGCGTCCTCGTCCCACCGGGGACCTTTGAATCCACGTTCGACCCTTCAAAAGAAGACCCGGTCTACTTGCATGTCTCCACCCACGAAGACCCAGCCCACCTGGATGAGACTTGGGTTGATCTGCGGCGTTCGCTGACCCAAGTAGAGGGAACCGCGTCCATGTTCCGAGTAGAGTTGAGGCGAAGAGCTGAACGCTGAATTTCAAAGAAAGCCAAATCGGTTTCCCGGTGGAGGCCCCCATACGTTCGGATTACGGTGAACGCCCTCGTTCCCCATCCCATGCCGCGCTGGCGATCCCCGCCCGGCCCTTTTCAATACGGCTCGAGATCGCGACACGGCGTTTCCTCCAGGCAGACCACGGGCCGCAGGCTGGGCTACCGATGGCGACTCCAACTGGTGTCTCCGTGTTCCGCCGAAATCCGACGTTGCCCATCATGACTGATGCCAGCCCAGCCTCCGTTTACTGGTCATAGCTTCCCAGGTATTCCGCGCGGAGCCCCCATTCCTGCTCGATCCGCCTCACGGCGTCCGCAGGGGACGCCAAGTCGTAAGAACTCAACTTCACCTCGTGTTTGTCTTCGCGGCTGACGAGACTCACCTCAATAAGGCCGGGAAACCCCGAGGCGTCCGTGATGGACCACGAAACGAGCCATTTGAGGCCGGAAGCACGCAGGCGTCGAATGACCGAAGCGTCGATCGGGAGGTCTATGGAGTCCATTGTGAGATGGGCGGTTTCCACCGGGAGGCCGAGCGACTCGGTGAACGGTCTAAGGTCGTCTGGTTCCAAAATCAATTGGACGCGGTACCAATCGAGAGTTCCCGGAAACTTTTCGAGCAAGCTACGAAAGATGGGGATTCCGTCTTGTGGCTTACTCGGAATGATATCGAGCATGCCAGGATCCTTTAGCCCGTTCGTCCGGAGTCTCGCGCTTGCGCCGATCGGGTCCACCACAATTCGCCACGCCCAACGGTGGTGGGCTCTTATCTCGGCAAATCCGTCTGGGACCCTGATGCCCACCGCAGCGAGGACGGGGCGGAGTGCACGCCCCTCTGGGTCCTGGTGTGCCGCGATTGAAACATACACCTCTCCCTCGAGGAATCGTTCTAAGGAAAGCCTCCGGAGATTCGGTACCCCGTCTGGATTATTCTTCGGCGGCGCAAAGACGGTCGTGAATGACAACCTGCTGGATCCCGAGGCCCGCTCAAATATCCGGCAGAACGACTCCACGTGATGGCGATGCAATTCCGGCGCTGGCGACTTCACATCGTGCAACCAATGAATGTGGTTAACCGTTCCCCGCGGTAAAGCGTCGTACAATGTGACGAGCTGCCCAACTTCGGTCGAGCTGGCAAGAATCGTTGCGTCGACCTTGCCGGACTGCGACTTTTGGAGGATTCGCTCGACGACCTCGATGCATTCCTCGAACGTGGTACGCTGCGGTTCGATTGAGTAGAAATACTCCATTGGATCCCGGATTCCTACCCAAAGTCCTGTTGAACCTTGAAATAACCGGTGTCAAAAGGAGAGCCATCTCATGCACGTGGTACTCCTGGACGGCCACGTCGACGAGCTCGATCGCGATGCTCCGAGATCCCTTGGTGCGGGTGGCATCCGGAGGTCCGCCTCCCCTTCTGTTCGGATCATGTTCTGATGCCCTCGTTCCCCACCAAGCCCGCCTCGCTACGAGGCGGGCACTTTCCTTTCGTCCGGTTCCCGAACGAGCCGAAAGGGTTCGGTCTGGGCTCTCGCACCGAGTCCCCTTAGCGGACGACATGGCTGAAGGCCTTCACACGCCGCTCCCAAAGGACCTTCCCGATGATGATCAACCAGAGGATGAGGGCGAATGCCATAAGGAACATGAGCGGCACCGCAAGCGCGAGGTACGATTCGGGGAGCCATCCGAACAATACCAGGTTCTCAATCGCAAGCGGCACAAGCACCGTGGCGAACATCAGAACCGTACCGCCCGCGCGGCTGAGCCATGCGAGGCGAGCCACGGAGGGATGCTTTTCAGATAGGTGGGAAAGAAAGTCCCGTCTCTCAAGTCGACTCGTGCAAAGAGGACACGCCACTTGCACGTGCTGGAGCGGTTCGACCATCCGAACCCAGTCCCCTCGAACGTAGATTGCCGCGACGATCGGGATGAGAATCACCGAATCCACGAGGATGGCGAGCAGCGCATGCCACCAAGGAACGCGATCGAACCAGTAGACTACGCTGAAAACGAAGGCGAGAAGCCATACCGCAGCCGCGGGCAGGACAAGCCTCCGATATCGCTTGTAAAAGGTTTTCTCGGCGAGAGCGAGGGCTTGAACCACCTCGGGGTGCGCTTCCAACCGGTGGGACTTCAAACCGTTTCGGCTCACCGGGGCGCCGCAGATGGAGCAATAGGCCTTCCATCGGTTTCCGGCTTTCACGAAACCTGGATTCGCGAACCAACGGGAAGAACCTGGTTGTTTGCGAGGACGCCCCCTCTGTTCGGATTACGTTGTCGAAGCCCTCGTTCCCCATCCAGTCCCCTCCTCATCGGGTGGGCACCTTCCCTGCTGCCGTCTGTTACCTGTTATACGGCGTCGCGACTGCGATTCGAATGTCGTCGAGAGCGCCAAGAATCCGCCGGCCGATCGACTCCCATTCGTACTTCCCGGAACCAAGGAACCCCGTGCGACGGGCGTCAAACTGCGCTTCGACCCAACGGCGGGGATCTCCCAATTCCCATGGCTTCGAATGCCAAGGATCGTACTTCGCCTTCGGTCCTGCTTCTCGGGCGGCCATCATTGCCCACGTCGCGTCGAGTCCGAGTTGAGCACGTCGAAGGTTCGCGCGGGCTTCGGGGCCCCCCCGGATCCCACCGAGCGGTCGAAGGTGCACTCCCAGCCAAGCGAGGGCGACACGCCCGACGGCGTCAAGAGGTAGCGTCAGCGCGGAGCCATCCACCGCAGGAAAGAAAGCGAACGTGAGTCGGGCCGGATCGGTCCAGCGGACTTGACTCGGAATCCTTATCACCCGGAAATAGACCCCGTTGTCGAACCGGGCAATGTGTCCCGCGAGAGGCGAGACTCCCACCTCAACCACGCGGGAGCGGATGAACGGCAGAAGATCTTCGAACTGCGTCATTTCCGCGCTCTGAAGACCTCGGACGGTGGATATAAGGTGCGCGAGCTTTCTCGGGGCTGCCTCAGACCTGCCGTCGGTTTCGCGGCGGAGGACGGCCTCGGACCCCAAGCTCGTTGCTCGTTAGGACCGAGCGTCTAGAGACCAAAACGATTCCGAAAGGAAATTGAAGGCCATGCTCCCCTTCGACGTGACCGGTCTGGCCTTGATTGACCCGGGAGGAACCATAGCTGGATTGCGGGTGCTGAGGGCCGCCGACAAGGCTCTGTTGGTTCCCTGAATCATGACGTCCGGACTGGTCGCGGATCCGCCCCGGACGGACACGTTCCCTTCGGTGTCCACATGCAGGGTGATGGTTTCCGCCTCCGTGGTAAAGACCCATGCCTGTGGTAGGTAGGCTCGGACCATCCCGCCAAAAAACCCGAAGATTCGGCTTCAGCTGCGCCTCGATTTCGGGACCCATTCCGCTCAACAGGTCGGCGACGGAACCCATTGAGATGGTCGACACTCGCGTACCTAGATGAAGATGACGGCGGGGCGAAAGAATCTCCGAAAGGCTCCCACCCATGCCCGCCCGAAACGGCGGGCACTTTCCCCTTCCCACGATTGCGCTGCACATCCGGTCATGGAAGCAGGCGATGCAGAGCTCCGAGACGAAATTGGCTGAACGGGTAGCCTTCCTTGATGGCCCTGTCGAACTGCTTCCGGCTGCGGCGACGATACAGAAACATGCACCCGAAAGCAACCGGAAATTCGATGAGGGCAAAAAGGAAAACAACCGGTATGGGCGCTGATCCGTAGAGGAACAACACCATGAGGATCGCGACGACCATCGTGCCCAGGTAGATCGCGAAATAGGCGAATCCCCACGCCACGTCCCCTGGGAGTTGTCCGTCGATTCCACGCTCTTCCTTGTAACGAACCAGCTCCTCGTAGAAGGGCTTGGACTTCTCAAGCATCCATCCCCGATTCACTGCCGCTCTCCAGAAAGCGGGTCCATACATGGGCACGTAGATGGCCCTCTGGAAAGCGGTCCATGCCACGAGTGCGACAAAACCCGTGTAGAACACTTCGTAGGTTTCAGTCGCACGACCTGGGGAGTAGACGAAAACAGCGGCGGTGAGGAGCATAGCCGTCGAGATTCCGGGTCCGAGGACCTGGAGGATCACAAAGAACCGCTGACTGCGACCTCCGACTTCCCAGGCGAGGCCCCACAACTGCGTTGAATTCGGACGCTGCACGGGTGGATTTGCGGCCAAACCTCCAACCAACCTCTCGACCCTCGGTCGGCTCTGACTCTGGTAGGGTACCGGCCAACTTAAGGATTGAAACTTTCGACTGGTTTCGCAGCAGATAATGCCCCCTTCTGTTCGGATTATGTCGTGGTAGCCCTCGTTCCCCACCAACGCCGCTGCGCGCGGAGCGGCCCCCTCACCCTTTCCTTGTGCGCCGAGGCCTAACCCGCCCTGGGCCAATCATCCGGACCAGCTTCGCAAGATCCTCTCCCTTTCCGGATGGCGAATCCGACAGCATAACGACGTGTGACTGACCGATCCGACACAACTCCCGAGTGATTGCCCGGGGCGCCTTCGACAACAACTTGTCCCAGCTTGGTGAGTCTAACTGTGCGATCCACCACCCTCTCGATGGCCTGCTTGCGTCGAGCATCCCTTCAAGCGTTCCCTTGACTTTGGATCCATCTGGGAGGTGCATTCTTGCGAAGATGGCCCTCATCTCTTCGAGGGGTGTCACGTCAACAAAGAATGTCTCGTCCCCGCCAACAGCGACGCGCTTTGGAAATTGAAAGTCGAAGTCCAAGTCTATGCCACGTGCTCCCTTACGGAGGATTGCACTCCCCGCCCTGACGCGCAACAGGTCGCCTGATGTTGGACTCTGAACTTCCTTCTGTTTCTTGGTCCCATCGTCGTATGTGAGGCTCTCGAGTCTCCACCCGAGACCGAGAAAGCTTTCAGAGACGCGGGCCAATATCTCGAGGAACAGCCCCTTCGGCGGGGTGATGAGAATCCAGAAGCCCTCCGACACCGATCACACCACGTCGTTAATGTCCGGGCCAAGACTCGTCACTTTCGGTCGGTTTCGCGGCGGAGGACAATCTCAGAACCCGACTCATTGCTCGTGAGGACGGGAACGGACTGTCGCAGCGCTATCGCGCACGTGTGTCATGCGGTCCAGGCGACTTCTGCTTGCGAAGGCAGGAACCTTCCCGTTGCTTAAGCGCCGCGCTCAAAGATGGCGGTCACCATGACATCCGGTTCGCTCTTTGACGGCTCATGCGTGCAGAAGGTTGTCGTCGTGTCTGTCCGGGTTTGTATTAGAAGTAGCGGTTGTCAGCGTACAACTCGATGTCCAGTCCCTCGCTACCCCACTTCTTGCGAAATGCCGCCGCCTTTCTAGTAAAGTCTGCGAAGGCCAGGCGTATCGCCCGTTCGGCCTCGTTCGCGCAGATCTCGATGAACTTGTCAGGGGCGTTCCGCCGTGTTCCTCTGGATCGAGCCATCGGAAATCTCTCTCGCCGGGGATCGACGGTCCGTTACTTGTAGCCTACTTGCAGCGCGACACCCTGAAACCGGAGACGCCTGACGAGCTCCCGGAACCGACGTTCGTTGAGCGTGCAGTAGCGATCCGCGTTCTCTTTGAGAGTGAGGCGAATCTCCTCGCGAGGGTGCAAAGTGACCAATGAGACCTCGGCCCAATCGGCATCACGCTCCCCTTTGAGGAAGTCGATCACAGTTGCGTCGATGTGGTGTCGCGACACATCTTCCGGGCGAGGCAATCGTCGGTTCATGAGTCGTGCACCGGAAGAGATGAGATAATGGGTGACGACGGAGGGGTGCGCGAAAGTGCCAGCAGGATCGGCGTCCCGCTCACGCCGGGCCTTCGCGGCCCCGCACCATCCCCGTCATCGCGGCTGTTGCACCAAAGTTGGCCCATTGCCAAACCGAATACTTTCCCACCTCCCCGCGGTAGGTCTAATAACGACGACGCCAGATGAGTTGCGAAGATGACCTCGACGACGTGGGAGGATGCGATGGTCCTCGGAGGCTTCCTCCCGGCCCCGCAGTTCGAGGCCTATATCGAGGATGCCCGCCCTAAGCTTGACGCGTCTGCGGTCGAGAGTCTTTGGAGCGAACATCAGGCGGCCAAGTCGTTCGTGAAACGCTTGCCGGCGGAGGACGTCGCGAACGTCGGCGAGGCACCGCTGTCCAAGCAGTTCGCCTTCCGCGCGTCGGAGATCCAGACGAGTCCCGAGTTTGTTGAAGTCTACGGCGAGCGACCTGTTCGATTCGCTACGGTCAAGCCAGACCGCCTAGGGGTTTTCCAATTCCAGATCCGGGTCGGAGGCCGAACGCTGTCGAAGGAACCAAGCTTGGTCCTCGATGAGTGCTTACCTCGGACTTTCGACCTGGACGTTGATTTGGAGATTATCGGCAATCCGTCGACTGGCACGTTCCAGGTTGCTGCGGGTACCGACACCGGGAACGTCCACCTCGTGAAAGTCCACGTTGACCACGAACGGCACCTAGTCGAACTCCCCTTCGTTCCGAACCGTAACTGGGTCCAAATCGCGCACCTCGAGAAGCGCTATTGGATTCACAACGGCTACCACCGAATCTACAACTTAATGGCACTTGGGGTCGACCGAATCCCGTGCATCATCTTCGAAGCGCAGGCTCCTGTCGAGGTCGTAGGGAATGTCCTTGACCCTCAAAGTTTCGAAGTTCTGAAGACGATGCCGAGGCCGCCCATCATGAAGGATTACTTCTCTAAGGCGGCGATCAAAGTCCCGAGGCGGCGTCGCAAGAACAGACTCCTTGCGACAGTCCAGCTCGGCCTGGAGCGCGTTCCGTTCTAGGCCATCTACCTTCGGCCTGCCTCTGAAGTCATCTGACCGCCGTGCGGGGCCAGCGCATGACCCGGACGCGGCCCGCGGACGCACGAGAGCGTCACTCAATCCCCGTCGGGACTGGGAAGGCCCAAGTAAGATACCCTCGCATTTGTCGGCGGGCTCTTCCGATTAGGTAACAGAGGGACGAGAGCGGACCCGGAGGGATGCGCGGTTTCTCCATGTGGAGATGTCAATGTCTGACAGAACCGCAGATCGAATTGAGGTACCCGAGAGCAGAAGGTCGTCCCGTCCCAGCATGAGGAGGACCAAAGGGTCCTCCTCCCTTTCCCGGTTTTCGCGAGTGGTTCGAGTCCGGGCGGGGACATGTTTAGAGGCGCGGACCTCAGGACCCGCACTCCCCCCTGTCACGGCTAAGGCGCCTTTCCTTCTGTATTCTTCGTCGGTCTCCCATCGCGGTGATGACAGCTGGCGGTGCGCGTCGCAGTCGGGTTCAAAGAGTCTCAGAAGCCGAACCGAGGAGGAGGAGAAAACGGATCTGCTACGGGAAAACCGACTCATATTTAGGGCGCTACCGGCAGGGTGCTGACTAACGCTAGGTTCCACTTCGGCTGGTCCGTGTGCGCCATGGCTAGGCGGCAGTGCCCCGAGAATGTCTCTAAATCAGATTCTGGCAAATGCAACCCCGACCTAGACGGTCTCGATTCGGCCGTCTAACGGGCATCTATCTCGTCGTCAAGAAGGACCGGACTCACCGGAACGCGCGGAACTTCTACGAGATGGTCGATGAGCTGCGCGCTCACGGCAAGCAGTTCGCCAGCGTGGAGGAGTCGATCGACACGACGACCGCGATGGGCTGGGCGTTCATCGGGATATCCTTGCGATCTGGGCCCAGTTGGAATCGGACCAGATTTCGGAACGCGTGCGCAAGGCGATGCCCGTTGCGAGAGCCAAGAACTATCACCTGGGTCGGCCGCCTGTTGGATTCGTTTGGGTCAAGGCGACGAAGACGTTCGAGCCGACCGATTGGGCTCTCGCCATTGAGGCCGATGTGCCCACCTACGGCAAGGCAGAGGCGGGTCGACGTCATCCGTACGAGGAAGGCAAGAACCAAGGCAAACCCGTTTCCGAGACTTCCGTTGACCGAATCTTAGAGAACCTCGACTTCCATCGGGAGGGTAGGCTCGTTCCGAATGGACTCTCCGTGGAACGGTACCGCCACGGGCCGTTAGAGGTTTCGGCGTGATGAATGAAGAGGTTCCTTGGCCAGAACTCCAAACATAAGCTCGCCAGTGGTATGGAATGCCAAGAAACATCCGGAAGTGCCCTGCTATCGCCCGATTTTCTCGCGGTCGTCAGGTCTCTGGCGCACTGTTGAGAGGCCACTATCGATTGAGTAGCCGAGCTCGGAGGCCGCTCGGGAGATCTTCGTGAAAACGAGGCGAAGTTCGTCGGGAAGCGGAGCCTGAACAATCTCGGACACGAACTCCTCGCGGTCTTTCATTGCGGACCGCCTAAGTTGGACAACTTTCCTCTGAACACGAACATGTCGCTGCCCCCGTGGAATCTCTAGGACGAACTCAACCATTCCAGTCGTTCGCAAAGCCTCGACGGCCTTAGTGTCGTTGAGATAATCGAACCACCGTCCAGGGTTTCCGAACTGCGGATTTCCGGAGACGATTACGAACGAGTCTAGAAGACGGTCGTCGAGCCCAGCGGTTGTTGGGAGACCAGTTCTTTGCCTGATTGCCACTGCCAACTCTTCGGCGGCCGACAACATTTCCTTTGCGGCTTTCTTCATTTTTCTATCACCTTCGGGACGTCCGTCTCACCCTAGAGGCCAGGCGACAATGGGAATCATGCTGTTGGATCCTCGATGTAGATTTGAGTTGACCAACGCCAAGCCACCCTTCCTTCGTAGAAAGGAGTTCCCGCCTTCAGGTGTACGAACTCGGCGAAATCCGCCCGATTGCCACTCGCCGACAAGCGGTACTTAAACCGTGCCCACCACGAAGAACCTACCGGGGAGTCTGAAGTTGCCCATCGACCCTGCGGGAAGGACACCTTGTTGTCAAAGTATCTCACAAACGTCTCGTCTCCGGTAGCGACTTTCGGCGCGGCTCTTCCCCCGGCGAATTCCGCTGAAACCCGCTCCGGAAGATTTGCCGAGTCGAGGCGACCAGCGACGCGCCCTTCGCGCAGTCCGCCGTCAGCAGCCATCTGCGCTCTCAGGGCGAACGGCTCCTCAGAGGCCGCCAAGCGTTCTCCTGTGGCTAGTTCCGCTCGCTCTGCCCCAGAAAGGCCTGCCTTTCCGGCAGGGAAGAAGATGTGGCGCTTCGGGTCGGCCGGGCAGCCGAGTGGGGCTACCATGAACGCATCCACTGTCGGGCTTGGGCCTTCAAGGAGGATCGTCAAGGTCACGGAAGATGGGATTTCACATGGAAACCCCGGCCCGAAGTGCAAGGAAAACGAGGAACTTCCCTTGAGCAACTCGAGCCCCTCGTGCAGCGGTTCGATTTCGGGTGGCGTCGCCCCGCTATCGAATAGGCTTGAGATGGCTACTCCGTCAAACATTCGCGATTCCCGCATTGCGCGAGAGCCGAGATGAAGCTAGCTTCAGGGGATGGCTCAGGCTCCAGAACCATAGTGGAGAAGGGCCACATCGAAGCCTCATCCTGAGTTACGCGTGTTGATGTGGCGTTTCCTGTTCGTCATTCTCACTGTCATGGACGTCGAAATCTTCCAACTTCGCACCAAGCGCCAAGAGAATCGACTTCAAGTCCTTGATGGTTCTTTCGGCATGGGACTTGCTCCAATGGCCACCCGCCCACGCGTAGCGCCCTACCTGCGGGGGATCGGCGGTAAAGGGCACGCGGCTCTCGATTAGGCGCTCCTCAAGATAAAGCTCATGCGGATGATGTCTCTCGAGTTCTTCCGTTTCGGCCTTGTGGAGCTTCTTGAATTTCTCACGCAAATCCGTGAAATGGACCGATAGCCACTCTCCAGCGACCTTGTTTTTTGCGAGGAGATACACCGTTATCGACGTCTTCGGACACCACCGCTATTTGAGATCTATCTAGGCGTGACTAACCGGCGTAGATTCATATCGGAACTCTCCACATATCTGCCCATTCATTCAACTGTCCGACCACCTCGATATCCACGCCCGCTTTGAACTCGTACACCAGCTGACTTCCGGTTTTGTGCGCGAGATACATCCTTGCTTGAATCCCCTTCTCCTCCTCACTCAGCCAGGACAAGGGTCTCTCAAGGGGCCGTGCGCTTGTTGTCGTCTCCCCGATCACGTTTCCCGGGTCGTACACATCGATCTCGCGAACCTTTCCAAGGACTCTCACTTTCTGGCTAGCCTTGCCGATATCAACGCCTACCCTCTGCGCAAGTTGTTCTTCCTCAGTGAGCGGCCTGAACCTACCTGCGGTTTGAACCTGAGCGATCCATCGCTCCTTGGGCGCCTGCCCAACAAACCCTCTCTCCGCCTGATAAGCCCTCGACGCGGCATCATCAAATCCAGAAAGGCCTACCTTTTCGGCACCAGAAAGGCTTGCCTTTCCGGCAGGGAAGAAGGTGTCGGGCCTCGACTCGATCGAGGTGCCAAATAGGGCTAGGACGAACGCATCGGCTGACGGGGTTGGACCATCGAGGAGGACCGTCAATGTCACGGAAGATGGGATTTCACATGAAAAATCCGGCGGCCCCCGAAGTGCAACGAAAACGATGTGCTTCTTGTAGGCCAATCGAGCCGCTCATGCCAGAGATCGACGTCGGGTGATGCGCCTTCGCCGTCGAACAGGCTGGAGAGGAATACCTCGGTCAACATCAACGCTTCCCGCAGTGCGCGAGAGCCAAGATGAACCTTGCCGCGGAAAGCAGACCCGGTGCAAGCTAAGGAACCCAAAACGGTTGGTTGCTTCCTACCATTCAGCTCAGGACGACGCGGTCCGGTTCAGCCCGGCCCATGGAACATCGCGTTGGAATTCTCTTCGCTCAAGTTGAAGGATCGAGCGGGCCGCGGGGTCGCTATCCGTTGGATTAATCGGTGGGCTGCGCGTTCGAGAGGGCACGCCTGGCTGCGCGAGATAGACGAGGATTTTGGCAAGCGTGGTCAACGCGAATGCGTTCGCACGGAGTTCGAGCCATACGGACTCTTGACTGGCCCTCTCGATGCGTATGCGCAGCAGGCAGTTAGGGTCCGACGTCGGGGAGTACCGGTGATTGAATGGAGGTGGCTCGTAGAGGAACGCCGCTTCGAATGCCACTGATGCTCCTTCACGCAGTATTCGCAGTCCCGGTGAGTTAGGCTCTAGGTCCCCCCACCAACCGTCCGATGGAGCGAATTCCTGAAGTTGCTCAAGACTAATCTGATCTAGCCCTCCCCCTGCAATGTCCAGCAGGGTTGCCGCAAGGCTCAAACCTCCCGGGCTGTCGAATGAGATAATCGCTTCGTCCTGCCCGAGGGTCACCATTCTGCGTGGCCTCCCCTTCGGCTCCACGAACTCACGTCGGAAGCGTCTTGGTTTATCTCCGTGGAGGTACTCTTCGCGGTTCGCGGAGGGCCAATATTCGAATCTCATGGGTACACCGCACCGAAGTCAAGTGGCAAATGGCGGACGAAGAAACGAGACCCGGTCGCGATGTCATACCTTTCCAAGACAATCCGCGGCACTCGGCCCACTCCGCTCACGTCGCCAATGTCGATTCTAACCTGACTCCTTATCCCGGTTGCTGTATCTTCGGAGACGAAGCGCATTCCTCTGTTTGCAGGCGCCAGGTCTCAGCCGGACGTTGTCAGCGGAGAGGTCCTGGTGGTAGTAGGTCGGCTGCGACGCGGAGGCGTCCTTCCGCAACAGGAGCTTTCCGCCCACGTACACGTAGGCGGTCTCGGCCGTGCCGTTCTTGCTGTAGAGCATCCTGCCGCCCGCGTACATGAAGTACGATGTCGTCGCCCCATTGTAGGTCTTGATGCGGCGGCCGAGACCGTCGTAGCTATTCGTATAGGTCCACGCCTCCGTGCTCGTGCACGAGGACGAGGATGTCTTGACCCCCACCAACTGCTGCTGGAAATCGTGGACGTATCGTGTGTTGGTTGCGCTTTCGGTCTTACACGTCATCGAGCCTGCGACGTTGTACGTGAAGCTCATCGAGTGATAGTCCATCGTGTTCAGCTTGTTCCACACGGGGTACGACGCCCCGTCGTTGTACCTGTAGTATCCCGCACCAGACGTGGATGTGCTTCCCTGCCTCCAATGGAGCATATTGCCGACCGCGTCGTAATCGTAGCAGTCGTACTCGGTCGCCTCGGATGACCCCCATGGACCAACCGCCTGCGAAAGCCTTCCGTTTCCATCATAGCCATATGTGACGGACTTGCCCGTGCCAAGCATGTTGTCGGTGCTGGAAACGATGTCTGACGCCTTGTTGTAGACGTAGTCTAGCTGCATGTAGGTCGTCGAGCCGCCGTTGAAGACCTTAATCCGCGTCACCCGGTCCCGCGCGTCGTAGGAGTACTTCTCCTGAATGGTCGTGTCCGTGGCCCCTTTCCAGTAATGGATGTTGTCCAGCCGACCGACGAGGTCGTAGGTCAGGACGGCGTATTTCGTCGCAGGGAGGGCACCGTAGTCAACCTCGACTGGCCGGCCCAGCGAATCGTAGGCATAGACGGCGTGCTGCGCGGTGCCGCTGACAGGGTACTGGATATCGGCGACTTTGCCAGCGTTGTCATAGGTGTATGTGATTGTACCGATGGCGCTGCCGCCAGACGGGACGTTCAACGTTTCCGTCTTGACCCGGTGCAGGCTGTCGTAGGCGTAGGTGATCTTGGCTGTTGTGTTATCAACCGTCAGCAGGTCGTCGTGAACGGAATCATAGCCATACGTCATGGTATAGCAACTAGTAGGACAAACAGTAGAGAGGGCGGGCTTGAGAGTTACGGAGGTAACCCGACCAAGGACGTCATATGCGGAAACCGCCGCCCTACCCATCAAGTCAATGGTCGTGTATGCGCGCACGTTGTCGTCGTAGTAGACGACCGAGTAGCGCGGGGCTGCGTCGGTTGAATCCGGAAACACGGTCATCTTCGGCTCGCCTAACGAGTTGTAATAGGTGGTCGTGGTCTGACCCTGTGCATCTGAGTTCGTCGTCGCCTCGGAAAGGGCGTTGTACGTAGTGGCCGTGACGTTGCCATATGAGCCCGTCGCCGGGTTCCAGACCCCCGTTTGGACCGTCCGGCCCAGCACGTCCGATATGGTCTCTGCCTTCCTGCCAACCACATCTACGGATTCAATAGTCCTTGCCCTCTCGCTGACGATGGTCCTTGAGATGCCGGAGGTCGTTGAATCGCCGGGAGTTTGCGCGGTCAGCGTCCGGCCAAGGAAGTCGTAGGTGTACGCGAAGTAGCCGCCGCTCGGGGTGTAGGTGTTGATTGGCTGGTCGTTCCAGCCCATGGTTGCGACCGTCTGGACCGTCCGGCCATATGTGTCCGCGGCCACCGTCCGGACAGGCCTGCTTGGCCGCGTAGAGGTTCCAGTTCGCGAAGAGACCACGAGCGTTCAACTCCTCCGCGAGGAGGACTCCTGCTGATTGTTCGATTATCGTTCCATCCAAATCAAGAACGAGCAGCTTCCGATTGGATGATCTGCGTCCCGCGGAAGGGGAACGCATGTTACCTCGCCGCGGGGGGATTAATCGGGCAAGCTTGTTCAAACATCCGTTCCATCCGCGAGGTATAGTCGTAGTAGACGAAAGGCAGCAAGTGAAAACTCGGTGCGGGATTTTTCCTACGAAGCCGCAATGCCCTCGGCCGTAGCATGCGTTACTTACCATTGAAAGGTTTCGGACCGGCCAAAAGGAAGCTCGGCCTCGATTAATCATGGACAGTGTATTGGGCGAAGTCCTTCTGCCGTCTCGCACCACCCGCGGCCACCGGGTAGCACTGTCGCGTCCGCAACGCGACACCGGAAGACGCGCGCCCTGTGGGATCCCATGGAAGGGTCGGAGAGTGCCCGGGAACGGCGAGCTAGAAGGCGCGAATGGTCCGACGTCAAGCCGGACGAATTCGACAAACGGCACACCCGGACGGCCCGTTTCAAGGCGAAAAAGTTCAACATCTCGATGAGCAACGAGCTCTTCGCGAAGATGGAGGCAGCCCGATCAAAGCTCGACTTCGGCGAGGGCATGAGTCGGAGCCGTTTCGTCTCCTATTGTGTCGCACGCTACTTCCACAAAAAGTCGGAAGACTGGTTCGAAGGAGAAGGCTAAGCCGGGCTGAAACGACCCCTACGCGGTCACAGTCAATGTCGTCGTAGGACCGCTGCCGTTCGGTGAGCAGTCCTGCTCAATGCGACCGATGACGCGCCATCGGTTGGCGAAGACCTCTTCGACGCGAAAGCGATTCGGCGCGCCCCGGACCTCGGACCACAGACCGGGCCTGGATTCGGAAGAGGCAAGGACCATGCTTCGCGCGCCACGGTCGGCTTCGATCGTGGCTGCTACAGTCATCCTCGCGAGCACAAACCCGGGTGAAGGTGCGCGGGGCCTCACCGCCAATCACGGGCGAGCGCCTTGTGAAGGTCGCGTTTCACGCCGAGGTCCTTCCGGTTACCCCGTCGTTGAGTGCTCGCATCTGGGCAGTTGTAGTGCCTAACACGCGGGACAGTTTCGGCGCTCCATTCGAAAGGTTCATTAAAGCGGCCGTAAGTTTGCCCTCGATGAACCGGACTGCGGCTCCCACAAGCCGTCGGGATGAAGGACATCGCAGCCCGGTTTTGGTGGCGGGCAGCGGGGCGGTTATCGCCGCCGCGGGATGACAAGCCCGCTCCTTCAACTCGCCCTCGCGTATTTCGCGATCGGATTCAATCCTTTTCCGCTGCCGCTCGGGTCGAAGGTGCCGATCATCAAGTGGAAGCGACTCCAGACGGAACGAGCCACGCCCTGGGAGCTCGCGGAGTGGTTCGACCATCGCCCAGTTAACATCGGCCTCATGACGGGGCGGGTGTCCGGTGGCGCGGTCGCCTTCGACTGCGACGAGCCGAGCCTCGCGCGCCGCATCTTCGGCGACCTTGCGGAGCTTGCAACTCACACTTACGTCAGCCGGACTGCGCGGGGTCATCATGTCATCTTCCGGGTCGTGGGCGGAACGGTCAAGACCACGACCTACCGGGGCCGCGGCGTTCCTCTCGATGTAAAAGCGGAAGGTGGCTACGTCGTGGCCCCGACGAGCCTCCACCCGGACGGCGTAAGGTACGAGTTGCTGTCGCACGACCCCAAACCGGCGGCGATCGCACGGAGCGAATTCGACGCTCTGATCCTTCGACTCCTGAGCAAGCAACCAGCCCTACCAGGACTCGGTCTTGAACCGGAGAGGGTGAAGGAATGAAACCAACGAAGCGAAGCAAGAACGTGACTGGCGAAGGTGCGAACGACTGGCCCGACTGGACCGATGGAGACGGGGAGGAAGTCAAACGCCTCGCAGACCGCATCGCGAGCGACGCGCTGTTTCTCTCCTGGGTCGCGAAGGAGGTTGCGAAGCGTCTCAGGGAGGAGGGCCGCTGATGCACGACCTTCAGGAGGCTATAGGCTCCGGCGCCAACGGACCCTGCGGTGCTCTTCCATGTGTCGTTGAGGTGAACCGGTGGTGCGGCCCGGCGGGTGAATCAAGCCCGCCCGTCGGCCGCTAACATGAGGGCTTGAACACGGAGGCTTGAACGTGGACGAGAACAGGGCGATTTTGGTTGTGAGCATCGGCCGGAGTATGCTCCGGCGGCTCGACGAAGTGCGCCGAATTTGGAACAAGACGCGCGATCAAGCGGTTGCGGAAGCCATCATGGATTGGCTCTGCAACGCGACCCGCGAGCAGCAGACGGTCGCGGTCGTGTCGAGATGACCGGCCAAGGCGCGGGCGAATCTGCACCAGACGTTGAAGTCGACGCCGAGGAGCCGGGCCCAACTTACTTCGTGATGAGGCTAGAGAAACAACTCAGATTCCGAGCCTTCAAGGACACCGGGGAACTCCTCGTCTACCGAGACGGCGCGTATTGTGCGGGAGCGGAGGCCCTCATCGAAGAGGAGGTCGAGAACCACCACCGGAAGAAACTCACCGCGGTCGCAAAGCGGAATCTCGTGGCGGAGGTCGTCGCATCCATACGCCGCGCCGGCTACGCTGACCGTGCGGACTTCAACCCGCCGGGGAGGCTCTGTCTTCTCAACGGCATCTTCGACCTCGAGACCGAGACACTGTCGCCTCACTCGCCGGACGTTCTGTTCACGGCTCAGATGCCGGTTACATACGACCCGACGGCAACGTGCCCACGGTGGTTGAAATTCATCGACGAGGTCCAGCCGACCTATCAGGGCGCGCACTTGCTCCAACTCATGATCGGCTACATCCTCGAGGCCGGCAACAGATTTCAAGTGGCCGAGCTTCTCCTCGGCACAGGGAACAACGGCAAGGAGACGCTGCTTGCAACAATCGAGGCGATCCTCGGCCCGGGGAACGTCTCGTCGCAACCGCTCCAAGCGTTTGAGGGCAACCGGTTCGCACTCGCGGAGCTCGCCGGGAAACTAGCGAACATTCGAGCCGACCTGCCAGCCGTCCCGCTCAAAGACACATCACTATTCAAGGCGCTCCGGAGCGGCAAACTCCTGACCGCGGAGAAGAAGAACCAACATCCGTTCCAGTTCCGGTTCCGGGGCAAGCTCATCTTCTCCGCGAACCAGCTGCCGGAGACTGCCGACCACACGTACGGCTACTGGCGGAGTTGGGTCGCGATCCGGTTTTCCGTTGATTTCACGGGCCGCGAGGACCGGACGCTCCGCGAGCAGCTACGCGCCGAGTTATCCGGCATCCTCAACTGGATGCTCGCCGGAATGCGGCTGCTCAAACATATGGACCGCTTCCCGACGGAGTCCTCTACCGCGTCCATCGTCGAGGAGTGGCGCGAGCAGAACGACAGCCTGTACACATTCGTCAAGGAGTCGGTCGTGAAAGATCCGAAGGGCGAAGTCGACACAGACACGTTCGAGCTGCGATACGCGGACTTCTGTGGGGCACATGGTACGGTACAGAAGGGACGCGCCCAGGTCGGCCGGGAAATCCGAGCCCTGATACCTGGAGTGACGAGGGCCGACCGTAGACTCGGAAATAGCCGCTGGCGGGTCTGGACGGGGATCCGCTGGCGGGAGCCTGCAGACCTGGAGGATGGCCAGACAAGGCTCCCGTCGGGACAAGGGCGAAGTCCGGACACCAGTGACGCCAGTGCCGCAGCACGCCTGACGTCGTCGTCAGGCGCCGATGGTCCTGACACCAGTGACACCAGTGGGACCCCTCCGGGCACACATCGGGCAGAAAGCCCCCGAGAAGACCTCGATGTAGAGACGGGTGGGAGCACCGGTGTCGCCGGTGTCCGGGGAGTCGGAACGGCTGCGTGCGAGAACTGCGGGAAGCCGACGCCGCTTGACCCCGTCTGTACGGCGGTCAGTGGCTTCGTCTCTGTACCGACTGTTGGTGGGAGGTTGAAGAGGAACCTGGTTACAAGCACCTCGTCGGAGACCCGACCCCCGCGGACTTGGAGTCCGACGTGCCACCCGAACCGGAGCCGCTCGGGTCAGACCATTGCGCGGGCGAGTGTTGTCCATCCGTTCCGTGCGACTGTGGGGACTGGCCTCGGTGTACGGCGCGTGGGCCGCGTGACTTCGCGAGCCGATCTCGGGGGCGGAGGCCGAAGGACCGGAGTCGCGCGACGTCGAGCGCGCGTAGCAAGGTATCAAGTCGCCCCATCGTCGCATCGGCATCGGACGGGGCGCACCAAAGCCGCGGCGCGGACATCCAGCGGCGGACGAGACAGATGGACACGCGACGCCACGCCGGTGAGGCAGCATCCAGAATGGCCCCGCGGACGCACGGCGATGGCCCTCCCACCGCCTCGCGGGGTCCCAGGCGGGCTCGGGTGGGCATCCAATGGGTCCGGAGGATGGAGGTGACCCGCTGGCGCGCCGCAGCTTGATTCCCACCGAAGGATCCCATGATGCGCATCAACAATGTCCCCAATACGAACGCAAGAACGACCCTTCCGAAGCTGCTTCATCTCGTGGTGCCGGTGGACGGGACAACATCGGCACGTCGGAGACGACCCATGCAACAACCGAAGCGGCTGTTGACAACACCCATCGGGATGGCGACACTCGGTGGCAAGGTCGTAGTCGGCAGTGGCGGCTCTGGATGGACAGGGCCCCGTTCCTGACTGCGACAAAGCACTACCTCGAAGACATCCGGGCGTATTACCGTGGATCGACCCTCGAACGAAAGGCTCGAGACCTGCGAACAATCCATCGAGACCTGGAAGCACTCGACATCCCAAAACCGATCGCGCCGTCGAAGCTCGGCGAGGAACACATCGCGGCGCTCCTACTGCGCTGGCAAACGCGACCGACGTTGCGCGGGAATCGCCGGGGCCTCGACCTCGCGAGCCAGGAGAAGCTGCTCGCACAACTCGAAGGTCTCCTGACGTGGCTGGGCAATCCGGTCATCGAGAGGATGCGCAAGAGGAAGCACGTCCGATTCCCTCGAGCAACGGTCAAGCCCATCCAAGTCTTGTCCGACGATGAGCTCGCGCGGCTCCAATCTGCCGCCTCCGCGATTGAGGGTTGGCGCGGATCCGTTGCACGATTCCTTGTTGGGGTGCTACCCTTCACGGGGCTCCGGCCAAAGGAAGCGCGCCTTGCGAAGATCGAGGACTTGGACTTGGCCCGCCGACGCATCCTCGTGTCCAGTCCGAAGGGCGATGGCTCCTGGGCGGCGCCAGACTTCGCACCGATCCCCGCTGCGGCTAAGCCCGCAATCGAGGACTACCTCGCGGATCGCGAGGCGTATCTCGGGAGCGACAAGTCCGAATGGCTCATCCCGCTGCGCAAGGAGAACCTCGGACAGGACGTCGGCCCCTGGTCGGACGCGTGGCTCCGGAAGCTAAAGGCGGACCTGCAAGAGAAGAGCGGCGTGAAGTTCCGTGGACTCAAGACGTTCCGCGCGACCTTCGCGCAGACCGCCAAGGACAACGGCGCAAGCATCGAGGCCGTGAGTCGAGCGATGCGTCACCGGACGACCAAGACGACGGAGGCGTATTACGCCCGCATCCGGGCCGACAGTGCCTTCGCAGAGATCGAGCGAGCCTTCGAGCGCCCAGTCAAGTTGCGGTGAGTCCAAGAGGGCACGCAACGGGAGAGCTACGCCCCGGTCGGGATTCGAACCGGATCCGGTTGGGGTCCGGACGGACCCAATGCAATTTCCGATCGAGGGCCCTGTCGTCTCGCGATTGTCACGATGACGGCGCGGGGTGCTAGTTCCATGGCTTCTCCGGTCGGCGGGGGTGAAGGAACACGAATCCCAAGACACTTAGCGCGACACCAGTGATGAGGACGATTGCCACCGGGACGAGCACCTCGTTTGAAAGCGGTGAGATCCGCGGAATGGGCGAAGACGTGATGACAAACCCGGAGATAATCGTCTCGAATGCGGGGTCCATGATCGGTGGTAGGGCGCCGTCGAATACGAGGACAATGTCCCAGGATTGCTCGTGGGCTTCGCTGACGACAACAGCGATCTTCTCGAAGACGTTGTCCGAGGAATACCAGAGTTCAAGCACAACCGCCGAATGATTGGCGATCTGCCGGAATTCGAGCCCGCCCGAGAGGACAGCGCTGGGGTCCGAGTTCCGAAGGTCATTCAGGCTCGCTTGCACCGTGGCGTTGAGGTACTCGCGGGTTTCCCTGACGTTGGGATCCACTGTCACATCGACGGCCAGGCCCGACTTGTGACCATTGTACTCCGTCCCGACGGCGACGAGTTCGACGTACGTCCCGCCGATGTCAACGTTCTGTGACACAGTCCAGTCCGAAGGCACAGGGACGCGGAAACCGCTGGCGGACTCTCGCACGGTGAATGCCAGTGGTGCCGGGAGCGGGGGCGTGTTCGGGACGACCACGATAGTCTTAGAATCGCTCCCCGTCAAGCCGCTGTTGTCCGTTACTGTGAGTGTGACAGTGTACGTCCCCGGCCGATCGTACGTGTAGGAACCGGAGCTGATGCCCGGGAATACGTATGGAAAAGTCGTGCCATCTCCAAAGTCCCAGTGCCCGATCACAATCCGACCGTCCGGATCCCAAGAAGCCGACCCGTCGAAGTTGAAATACGCCTGCGTCACGATCGTCGTCGGAGCGATGATCAACCGCACAATTGGAGGTTCCAGAGGGAGACCGACGGGCCGCATCAGCGGATATCGGTCGATCGCGTTCTCAGGGATTGGTTCGGGATCGTCCCCGATGCCGTCGCCATTGCTGTCGACACCCAGGTAATCCCAGTGGTAGTTCCCTCCAGCAGGATATCCGTCATCCCAGGTGTTGTTCGTCCCAGATTGATCCCACGCTCCTGCGTGGATGAAATTGTTGTGGAATACCGCACTGTTCGAGGTTTCCCGCAGGAGAACTCCAGTCGTTGCGCCTCCGGTGCTGCTGTTCCGGAAAGTGCTGTCTCGAACGGTAGCTCGATCGACGAACATGAGAGCAAGTTGTGTGCCGGCAACGGCCATTGTGATGTTCGCAATCTCGACATCCTTACAACCCGCGATGTAAATCTGTCCCGCCTGCGTGCCATTGAGCGCGAGCCCTGAGCACCTTTCTGCGACGACTAACGGGAGCCCGGCAACGAGGTTGTCTGCCGAGATATCATGCGAGTCGTAGTGCGCTTGCGAGTAGCCTTGGACGACCAGGCCAGCCTCGGTGGAGCGGTTCGAACTGAGTCGATTCCCCCGGATCGTGACGCTTGTCGAGTCCACAAGGCGGATGTCTCCGTCGCCGTTGTCGAACAGCGTATTGTTCCGGATGGTCATCCCACCATTTTGCGAATACGCCAAGACTCCTGTTCCCGCCCGTGAAATTGTGTTGTTTTCGATAGTCACTCCATACGAGGAGAACACCTCGATTCCACCGAGTCCCGAGGCGACCACGCTGTTCGCGACCAACGCACCGGTGACGTTCACAAGTCCCACCGCGACATTCACACCGGAGGGGTATGTGGGTAGAGCCCGCGTTCCGATGATCGAAATGTCGGTCGAGTCGACGACGCCGAGGGCGGCGTTACTGCCGAGCTCAACACCTGCAAGGTGGACATGAGCGGAATTCCGAACGGACAAGTCTAGGCTCGTGCTTCCCAGACTTATGTTTTCGAGCCGGCCATTTTCGACGTCGTCCAACACGATGCCTCCGGCTCTGTACCCATCATCAACATGAGACATCGTTACATCACGGACTACGAACCATGCCCTAGTCGCGTGAATCGATATCGCAGGTTGCGCGTATGTTGCGTCAATGTCCCAGCCCTGTATGATGTAAGGATCGGCGGGAGCGCCACTCCCGCCCACAACGCCGTTCCGGGCAGTGAACTCAGAGTCCGATTCGATGACGATCGGACCGCGGGGCGTGCTCGAGAGCCCATTCAAGTTCCCGGCGACGAATGTGCCTCTCGCGGGGATTCCAGAGGTGTTTCGCATCTCAAACCTCCCGTTGGCGGCCAAACTCGGGAGACTCACCGACTTCGGATTGCCAAACGTATGCCCCCGCGCAACAGGTCCCGACCAAACGGAAATCAGGACGGACGATGCCGCGGCGAGCATCGAGAGGGCCAATACGGCAGAGGCAAGTCGCACTCCCTCCATAGAATGAATTGCGATTGCCCCGCGCTTTACTTAACCCTTCCGACCGAGGATGCCTCGAACGCGCCTCCGTGCAGACCTGACCCGGATTGGGTCCAAGTCCGGACGGACCCACTCACGTCGATAACCGCACCGAAGTTCGGACCAAGAGGCAGCGACGTGAGCCCCGGCCTTCCCGCTATCGCCAAGCCCATCCGGAGCGGGTGGGCGGCGAACCTTATCTTCAGGTTGAGCGCTTGCCCAAGCGATGGGCTCCTATCGCCTGAAATACACGGGCATCCGGGTCAAGGACATGGACGAATCCCTCCGATTCTACACCGGAGTCCTAGGTATGGACGTCGTCGACAAGCGGGAGCCGACGCCGCCCACGAACGGGGAGGTCGTGACGTTGCGGAGCTCCGGCGGGGATCAACTCCTCGAATTGAACTGGTACGCCGAAGGGAGCCGATTCGGTCCTCCATACGTCAACGGTGAGGAACTCGACCACCTCGCGTTCGATGTCGATGACCTCGACGGAGCCGTCGCCGAATTGTCGCGCCGAGGGGTCGAGGTCGTCATCCGTCCCGGTGAAATCGGCGGGGGGTACGGGTGGCACGAGGCGTTCGTGAAGGACCCAAACGGCATCTGGATCGAATTGTTGCAGCGTAAGTAGGCCGCGCACACCCGTTCCGGCCGGAGGTCCTCAACCAATCCGAGAAAGGACCGTGAGCGCCCGGAGCGTGATCATCTTGCTCGGGCGGCCGGCGGTCTCAAACGCGAGCGGGGTCGGACGCTTGTCCGGATGCTCCGCGAACCACTTGGCCGCGGCCGGGCTCGGGTCCGGTTGCACCGCGTCGAGAATCCACCTCCCGTCGGGCCGCTGCTTCTTGCGAAGGAGGTCAAGCGCGTACCCGAGCCGACGGTCCTTCCCATAGCCAAGCGCGGTCAGACAGTCGAGGCCAACCAGGAGGTCGTAGTAGTAGTGGATGGGCCAGTGGAATCGGTACCACGGCTCGTACCGCTCCCCCTGGACGTGGAGTTCGTGCTCGAGGTAGTACTCCGCGCTCCGTTCCACGCAGTCCTTCATCGCCGGGGTCCAGTTTGACCGAGGGTACGCGGCGAAGGCTCCCAATCCCTCCCACGCATCGAGCGTCCGGCTGGGAGCCGGTCCCTCCTTGGCGAACCGACAGGTCCAGCCACCCTTCGGATGCGCGGTCTTGACCAGCCAGTCGAGCGTCTTCCGGACTCGCGGGTCATCCTCGTAGCCAAGGCGGATGAGCCCGCGGGCCATGTTGGCGGTGTAGCAATGGTGGCCCTTCCCCTTCCCGAACCCCCCGACTCCGCCTCCGACGAGCGGAGACTTGCCCATCCAGTACTCGCTGGATTGTCGGACTTCCGGGATGGCGCGCGTCGCCCCGAGGTCTGCCAACGCCAGCATGTTCCAGTGGGTCCCCAGGAATCGGGGTTCAAGCCAACCGCGGTCTCGGGCCCACCAACCGGCGGGGTCTCGGCGCCCAAGGATCTCCGACGCCCACCCAACCTTCGCGATGCTCGCCTTCGCATCGCGGACGTCCGCGTCGCTCTCCTTCCTACGAAGGAGCTGGGTCAGAGCGAGATAACGGATCGAAGGCTGATCCGCTTCGAGCAGCCAATCGAGGACCTTATCGTGGGCCATTCGCGCTCGGATAATTTCCCGCGACCTTTACTACTTCCGGTCCGCCGGGAGCCGGCGGGCTTGACGACGCGCGGGACGTCGCGACCCCGTGAGACGATCAGCGCCGTGACTCGCGAAGTGCCTGCGGTGTTTCACGGCATTTGCGGTGGCGGCGCAGGGATGTCCGGCGGTGCAGGCGTGATGTTCTTCGGCATCTCGTTCGGAATCGCGAGGGTGCTCACGACCCGCTGGACCTCCGCGAGGTTACGGACCGCTGCCGTCGCCGCGACGGTCCCAGAGCGGTATCCGGCACTCTGGCCGAAGCGATACGTTAGGTAGGCAAGCGTCGCGCCGAACGCCGCGAGGCCGATGGCCAGCTTCGCCAAATCGGATGGCCACGGTTGCCAGAACTGCCGCAAGGGCTCGACGTAAATGTGGTTCGCTGCAAGGGCTTGGAGGCTCGCCATCAGGCCGAGCGGCAAGCCGCAGATGACGAAGAGGACCCACGCGAGTCGGAGGCTCTGTCCTCGGGTCAGCCTCCCTTTCTGGACCCCTTTGACCCCGGGTATTGCGGGGGGGTCTTTCTTTCCCGCATCTGCCATGTGCGCACGGATGGGGAGCATCCGGCCCATAAAGCCCGCGCCGGCAGTATCAGAAAGAATAACGGCGGCGTCCGCCTATTTGGCGGCTGCGGCCCATTTCCGGGTCCGCGACGTCGTCGCGGGAGCGGGTGGCATGGAGAATCGCGAGATCGGGGAGGTGCTCGTCGTAGCCGGGGCCTTGCTCTTCCTCGCGGGCTTCGCCTTCTTCCCGATTTGCGGCTTCGGCCTCGTCCTGATCATTCTCGGGCTCGTTGTTCTCGTGACCGAGCCGCCTCGGCCACGGTACTACTACTCCGTGCCGTACGGATATCCTCTTATGCCGCCGATTCCGTCGGGCGCCGTGGCACCGTGTCCGGCGTGTGGCACGGCGATGAACTGGGTCGGGCCATACGGCCGATGGTACTGCACGCGATGCCAGGCCTACCGCTGAGCCGGAACGTCACGACTCCTTCAACCGCAACCGCACGTACTCGTCGAAGTCGTACACCTGCGGTTCCTGCTCGCTGTACCGACCGCCCTTGAAAGACCGGGAGCGCACGCCCTTCATCTCGCGCTCGCACACGGCCCAGTCCTGGCGGTTGATCAGGTCCCAGAGCTCCACCGCATCGGACGGATCGAAGTCGGGCGCGGCCATCGCGGCCACATCGAAGTAGAACTCGCACTCGACCGTCGAGCGATCCGTCGCGTGAGGCCACGTGCGGTGGACCATCAAGAAGTCGGGGTGGAGGCTGAAAAACAGGTTCGGAAAGATTGCGTAATAGTAGATCCGTCGCCGATCCACGTCCGTCATCCCCTTGAGCGGGGGCCGCTTCGTATAGCCGCTCCAGGTCATCGATTCGAAGTCCTTCGCGAACTCCATGTAGCCGCCCGAGAAAGGCGTCATCCGCGGGCCGTCGACGAAGTAGTCGTGCACCTCGCCGCTGAAGTACGGCGTGATCCGGTTCAGGTCCGGATGGATCGGCGCGCAATGGTAGCATTCCTGGTAGTTCTCCACGAGGATCTTCCAGTTCGCCCGGACGTCGTAGGTCTGGCGGGACGCGAGGCGCAACTCGCAGAGCGGGAAGCGATCAAACTTCGCGAAGAACCGGCCGAGGTCCTCCGAGATCGGCGGCGCGCTCGGCTCCAGGTTGACCCAGAGGAATCCGCCCCACGGCTCGACACGGATCGGAACGAGTCCCTGGTCCTCTCTCCGGAAGTCGACGACGGCATCCGTGTGCGGGGCGCCAACGAGAGAGCCCTCGGGCGAATACGTCCATCCATGGTATGGACACACGATCGAACGGAGCTTGTGTCCTTCCGCTTCCTCGACGAGACGCGTCCCTCGGTGTCGACACACGTTGTAGAACGCGCGCACGCGTCCGTCCGTGCCGCGGACGAGGATCATGCTCTCGTCGCCGATCTCCCGGGTGACGAAGTCTCCGGGGTCCGGAATCGCTTCCTCGCGGGCGACGTTGAGCCAGCTGCGGTAGAAGAACGCCTCGATCTCCTTCCGGAAGACGGATTCGTCCGTGTAGAACGGCCCCGCGGGCGTCCTCGCCTCGAGGTGCGCGCCGTGCTCCCGGCCCACGTACTTCGTCCGAGACTTCGCCATCCCGCTTCGAGAAGCCATCCCGAAATATGGTCTTGCCGTTCCCTCCTCCGCTCGATAGGTTCGTAACCGAGGGCGGTCTCTCGCGAGGGGAGAGCGGACAATGTTCGGGCCGCCACCGCGCACCCTGTTCACAATCGGCCACTCCACGCGGACGTTCGATGCGTTCCTCGCGCTCCTCGAGGAGCATCGGATCGACCTCCTGGTCGACGTGCGCCATTTCCCCACATCGCAGCGGGTGCCGTGGGCCACCGCCGGATTCCTCGCGCGCGGTCTATCGCCTCGTGGAATCGGATACGTGCACCTCGCGGGCCTGGGCGGATTCCGCAAGGCTCTCGTGGACAGCCGCAACACGGGTTGGCGGAATCCGGGCTTTCGCGGCTACGCGGATCACATGGCCACCACCGAGTTTCGGGCGGAGGTCGATCGACTTCTCGCTCTCGCCTCGACGCACCGCACTGCCATCATGTGCGCCGAGGCCGTCCCGTGGAAGTGCCATCGGTCTCTGCTGGCAGATGCCCTCGTCGCCCGAGGCGTCGCCGTCACGCACATCCTCGGTGTCCACTCGACTCAAGCTCACAAGATGACGAAATTCGCGAAAGTCCGCGGCGATCGGGTAACATATCCTTCGCCCCGCGGGAAAGGTGCTTAAGCGACCGGGTCGATGTTCGGGCGGGGAGCGATGGTCCGAGACGTCCGCTACGACGCGGCCCCTTCGATGGTGATCCTCGGGTGGAAGAGCCTCGAGGACGGCCTCCACCTGCGGGTCCGGGGCGTGGACGACGATGTCCGCGTGGAATGTCATTGCGGTCGATTCCACTGGATCGTCCGCGAGCACTTCTCCGGGGGGCGCGCCCTCCTGCTGCTCACCTGCCACAATTGCGGACAACGTGTCTCCTTTGTCATGGAGGGCGTCCGCCTTCCGACGCCGTGACGCTCAACGAAGCGCGTATCCGCCGTCGACGACGATCGTCTGTCCCGTGATGTACGAGGAGTCGTCCGAGGCGAGGAATGCCACGACCCGCGCGACTTCTTCGGGAGTGCCCCACCGTTTCAGCGCCGGTTCCTCCGCCAGCTCGCGGCGGGTGTCGCCCGACACCGCCTCCATCGGCCCCGTCGCGATGCTCCCGAGCGCGAGGGAGTTCACGCGCACGCCTTTCGGTCCGTACGTTTGGGCGAGCGCCCGGCCCAGCGCGAGGATCCCGGCCTTCGCGATCAGATACGGTATGCCCACCTTGTCGCCGGTGATCGCGGGCGTCGATCCGATCAGGATGATGCTGCCGCGCTTCGACTTCAGCATCGACGGAACCGCCGCTTGCGTGACGAAAACCGAGCCGAGGAGATCGACATCGATTGGCGAGCGAATCTCCGTCGGCGTAAGGTCCGCATAGGCTTTGTTCCACTCCTCGTCGCGGTAGGGATGGCCGGCGAAGCACGCGACGATGTCGATCCGGCGGAGATCCTTGCTCGTCTGGTCGACGAGCCGGCGGCACGACGCCGGGTCGGTCACGTCCGCCTGGACTGCGATTCCTTTTCGACCGAGCTTCTTGGCGGCATCGACGACCGCACGCGCCGCCTCCTGGCCGTGGTTGTACTGGACGGAGACGTCCGCGCCCTCTTTCGCAAGTTCGAGGACCGCCGCGCGGCCGATCCCGCCGCTTCCGCCCGTGACGAGGGCGACGCGGCCGTCGAGACGACCCATGTCCGACCCGAGCCGCTCGCCGCGTAATAAATCCTCGGGGCGAGCGCAGGACGGAGGACAGAACCATATACGCGGGAACGCGTCCCGACTCCGGTCATGCCCGATCGCGTCCGGGTGTCCACCGAGTTCGCATTCCTCCTGTCCGGCGTCTTCATCATGATCGTGGCGTGGGCGCTGAACCTCGTCGGGACGCTCGCCCAAGACAGCACCTCCGGGCACGGAGGGATGGATGTCTACCTGTGGGTCTTCTTCATCTTCCAGGGCCTCGCCTTCGCCACGGTCGGCGTAATCGGGGCGAATTATCGGGAGTTCCTCGCTAACCCGACGTTCGCGAAGCGGTACGTCGTGGGTTCTTGTTCATCGCGGACGGGGGCCTCCATCTGCTCGCGCTGAACCAACATCTCGACATCCCGTTCGCCGCGGCGTTCTTCGCGGTCGTCGCGCCGATCCAGATCAGGGGCGCCAGAGAAATGAACCAATCGAGCACGATGTCCGTCCGCAGTTCGCGCAGGACTTCGCCGAGCTCCACGAACGTGAGGGCCGCCAGGAGAAGAGAGACCTCGAGCCAGACGACGCGGGCCCGCGTCGGCGTCCGCAAGGCCCGAAAGGGAGAAAGGTTTCTCGATGGGCGAGGTCGTCCGCGCAAAAAGCCATTATACCAACGCCTCAATGGGCGCGCTGCGGGGGTAGCCAAGCTAGGACAACGGCGCCGGACTTAAAATCCGGTCTCGCAGGAGTCCGTGGGTTCAAAAGTTCCGCGCGCCTCGCGCGGCACGGGAAGTCCCATCCCCCGCACCGGTTCTGCGGTGTTCGGATTGCGGGAAACCTTTATCACCGGGAAGCGGCTCGCAAGCGCCCGAGGCAACTGACATGAATCGAAGTCGGAAGGCGAGGGTCGTCGCGGTTCTCGCGTTCGCATTCGTCGCGAGCGGGTTGGCGTTCATCCCGGCCCAAGCGGGCGCGAGGAGCTTCACGCTGTACGGAGGCATGTCGAGCGGCTGGGGATTGACGAGCTCCTCGCTCTCGAACCCGGGCCCGACGATCACGGTGACCATGGGCGACTCGGTCACCCTCACGCTTAACTCCGTGGACGCCTCGAGCATCACCCATGACTGGTTCATCGATTACAACAACAACCTGAGCGCCGACGCGGGCGAACCGAAGTCGGCCGACTTCAGCGGGACGACCGCGGGCACGTTCACCTTCACCGCGGACCGTGTCGGGACGTTCACGTACCGCTGCGGCTACCATCCGACGACGATGACGGGCCAGATCGTCGTCCTGGCTCCGCCGACACTCACCCTCTACGGGGACGGAGTGCGAGGCTGGGGCGCAACGAACACGACGTCAGGCATCACGAAGCCCGGCCCCACGCTGACCGTGACCCAGGGCGACAGCGTGACGATCGACCTGAACTCCGCGGACGGCATGACGCACAGCTGGTTCATCGACCTCAACAACGATTCGGTCCAGCAGGCCTCGGAACCGCACTCGGCGGACTTCTCGAGCTTCGTGCGGTACACCTTCACAGCGAGCACCGTGGGCACGTTCTACTACCGGTGCCAGTACCATCCGACGATCATGTACGGACACATCGTGGTCCAGTCGAGCGGCGGCACGACGACCCCGCAGAGCAACAACCTGCTCATCATCGGCGGGATCGTGATCGTCGTGGCGATCGTCGCGGTCGCGGCCGCGGTGATGATGCGCCGGAAGAAGCCCGGTCCCTAGAACGTGTCGAGCCGAAGTCGGCGCAGGATCCGGTCGAGCGTGCGGACCTCCGTCGCGGTGAGCGACCAGCCGGCCGCTCCCGCGTTCTCTTCGGATTGAGCGGGACGCTTCGCGCCGGGGATCGGCACGACGTGGCGGTTCCGCCGCAACCAGGCGAGCGCGACCTGCGCGGGCGTCTTCTTGCGGTTGCGGCCGATCCGGCGTAGCTCGCGAATGAGCGGGGCGGTCGCTCGTATGTTCGCGGGTTTGAACAAGTCTTCCTCCGCTCGCACGCGATCCTTGGGCCGCTTGCCGTCGTGGTATTTGCCGGATAGGACGCCTTTCCCGATCGGACTCCACGCGAGGACCCCGATGCCCTCGCGCTTGCAGTACGGGACGACCTCAGACTCAACGTCTCGCTGGAGCATGTTGTACCGCACCTGATTCGAGGCGATGTCCGCGCGCGAGAGATGGGACCGCGCCTCTTCCAGGTCCCTTACCGCGAAGTTACTCACGCCGATGTGCCGAATCTTCCCGGCACGATGGAGCGCCTCCAGCGCCTTCATCGTTTCACGCAAGGGCACTTGGCTCCAGGGATCCGGCCAGTGCACCTGATAGAGATCGATCTCCCGCACGCCGAGGCGCTTCAGGCTCCCGGCGCACGCCTTCTTCACGTCATCCGAGCGAAGGTGCCAGCCGCCGACCTTCGTTGCGACGAACACGTTGTCCCGGCCCAGGTCTCGAATCGCGCGCGACATGACCGTCTCCGAGTGCCCGTCGCCATAGGCCTCCGCGGTGTCGACGAGGTTGATGCCGAGTTCGACGGCACGTTCCATCGCATTGCGGCAGTCCGCATCGCGAACGTCGGCGCCCCAGGCTTTGCCGCCCGCTTGCCACATCCCGATCCCGATCGCGGACACCTTCGGGCCACCGCGGCCCAACGCGACATACTCCATCCGGATCCCCGTCGCGGCACGCGACCGCGGGCCAAAAACCTATCGTGGCGCGAGGTCGAACCATTCCGGCGGATGGTCCGGCAGGCGGAATCGGATGAACCGCTTGTTGTATTTGTCATGATACACGTTCGAATCGTCGATGCCGCGTCGGTAGGCTTCCTCGAACAAGGGCCAGTCCTTCGCTTCAATCGCTTTCACGAGAGGTGCGAGTCGTAGCCGCACGAACGTCGCGATGTCGTCGCGGTACTTCGGTCGCGCCACCGCCGCGCCCTTGAGGATCTTCTCGAACTCCTTCTCTTCATAAGCGGCGAGCTCCCAGTTGCCGGCCTTCGCGGCGTAGTAGAGGACCCAGTACCGACGGCTCAGCTCGTCCATGAGGCGCGCCATGCCGGGTTGCATCGCCGCGAGCTCATCGACGCTCAGCGTGCCGTGCTTCGTCGTCGCCTGCACGCGAGAACCGGGGATTGGCGGCTCGTCCATGTTCGCGTCAACGGACGCGGTCCTCAAGGACGTTTCGGCACGCCGGCCTTCGCCTTCTCGACGGCGTACTCCACCATCGCATCCGCCGCATTGATCCCGGTTGCGTCTTTCAGACCGCGGAATCCCGGAGACGCGTTTACCTCGAGCACGTACGGCATCTCGCCGCGGAATATCATGTCGACCCCGCTGATCTCGAGTCCGACGGCTTTCGACGCGCGGACCGCAATCTGTTTCGCTTCGTCGCTGAGTTCCATCGCGATGCCCTTCGCTCCCAGGTGGATGTTCGCTCGCCACTCGTTGTGCGCTGCGACCCGCTTCATCGACCCGACGACCCGATCGCCGACGACGAGCGCGCGGATGTCCACGCCGGGGTTCGGGATATACTCCTGGAGGCACACGACCTCGCCGAAGAACTTCAGCGTGTCCACGATCGAGGCGGTCTCCTCGAGGCTCTTCACGCGCATCACGCCGATCCCCTGCGTGCCGGAGAGGATCTTCAGGACCGCGGGATATCGCACGAGATGCGCGGCCTCCACGAGGTTCGGTCGTGACGCGAGCAAGATGCTCCGCGGCACGGGGATGTTCGCCTGCCGCAACGACTGCAACGCGAGGAATTTGTTCCGGGCTGTGATGAGGCCATCGCTCGCGAGCGTCGTCTGCATCCCCATGAGCTCGAGCTGACGAAGCAGCATCTTCCCGAAGTCCGTCATCGACCGCCCGATCCGGGGGATGACGACATCCTGGGACCGCAGCGACGCTCCGTCGTAGATCGCGTCGTCCGTCCCCGCGACGATGAGCCGGACCTCGTCCGTCTTGATGTATATGGCCTCGTGGCCGTGTTTCCGGATCGACTTGAGGAGGGCTTGCGTCGACCAGTACGTGGGCTTCTTCGAGATCACGCCAATCTTCACGGCCCGCCGCTCCCACGAGAAACGCGGAGTCGCGGGATGCCCGTGTGCCGGGAAAAAGGTGTCGTGTCGGAGAATCGCGCGGTTAATACTATATCGCCGGATGTAATGGAGCGTCCGAAGGGAGACGGCAGGTGCACCCATTGGCCTCGCAGCGGCGGACCGGCGGAACGACGACGACCATCGGCGTGGTGGAGGAAGTCACGATCCGAGGGAGCAAGGGCGACATTCGGCTGCTCGCGAGGATCGACACCGGCGCCGCTCGGACGAGCCTCGACACGGACCTCGCGGCGCGCGCCGGGCTCGGGCCCGTGTTCGACCGCGTGCGCGTCCGGGCCGCCGCAGCCCACGAGCCGGAGGAACGCGACGTGGCGGACGCACGGGTCGTGATCGCGGGGCGCGAATTCGAAGTCGCGGTTGCGATCACCGACCGCAAGGACATGCGGTACCACATGATCGTCGGCATGGACATCCTCCGCGATTCCGGATTCCTCGTCGATCCCTCGAAGGGAAACGACCGCGAGAACGACGCGCGAAGTTCGCGCCATCCGTAAACCTTTAAGTTTACAGCAGGCTAACTGGAGTGGGAAGGCGTTCGGTCGTCATTCAAGCGTTCATATAGTCCCGTGGCGTGGTAGTGACGGATGACAGAAGCGGGCGACGCGTGGACTGGCCCAAAGGTCCTCGCATTGGCGAAGCCGATCCGGCACCGTAAGGCGGCCATCAGGACCGGAGACCACGCCAGAAACCCGCAACGAAGACCATGAGCAAGCAGGCGACCGAAGACACCTCGGCAAGGGGCACCCGCCGGGGTTCAAGCAGAAGGACCTCGAACGCCGTGTGTACATCGGCGGCTTCTGGCTCTTGAAGCCCCGTGGCTTCCAGTTCTCGAAGGGCATGAAGGAGACCCTCCGGGAGGCCTTGATGGCCACCCTGGAGTACGAGGGCGCACGGCTCCAGGCCAAGGTCGTCGCCGTGTTCAAGAAGGAGAGCGAGGCCAGCGTCAGGACCGGTAACGGGCGGCTCAAGAGGATCGAGGCGAGGCATGTCAGGATCGCGCTGGCGGCCCTGGAGCGGGAGGCGTAGGCCATGAAGGGTTTACGGGCAACACCGGCTCTTTATAAGGGTGCCACGGACCATGATTCTTCTGACAGCAGAGGTTTACGGATGTCTAACCCCTACAACGCCCACAACTACGGACCGGCCCAGCCGTTCGCCGACTGGCTCGCGGTCCAGCCCTCGAAGACCCACCGGGTCACGCCACGCACGACGGTCCACCAGTACAGTTCCTACGTGCGCCGCGTCCTGACCGAGTGCCACGACCTGACGCCAAGCGGCGTTCTCGGCTACGTCAACGGGGCCGCCAACGGCGGGAGCAACGAGTCCTTCAACAACTTCGTGAAGGCGGTCAAGCGGTACGACAGGTTCGTGGCCGAGGTCGCCGACGAGAAGGGGCTTCCCGCGCCGATCCCGCTGGCGAAGAAACTCGTGCAGCAGTACAGCCAGAACGATGAGGAGTCCCACGCGGACGGGCTCACCCGCGACGAGGTTGACACGCTGGTCCGCGTCGCCCGCGAGCAGGACGACCCCGAGTTCGCGCTCCTGGTCGAAGTCGCCTGGGACCTCCTTGCCCGCGTGGGCGACATGGAAGGCCAGACCTGGGCGCAGGTCACGTTCAAGACGATCAAGGTCGCCGGCTTCGAGATCGGCGCGGTCGTGGACGGCATCGGCAAGAAGACCGGCGCTGGCGGACGGGGCTACGTCTGGACCGAGGGGCTCGCGCAACGCCTCAAGGACATCAGGCAGTCCCGCAAGGCGAAGGACAGCGAGTACATTTTCCACGGCGGCGGCGAGCGCGGCGACCTGCGGCGCGACACGATCAACAAGCGGCTCAAGCTGTACGCGGAACTCGCGGGCATCGCGAAGGACCGGATCGCCGAAGAGCGCGAAGAAGTTCACGCCCACCTGCTCCGAGGCGGCGCGGCGACGTTCCTCGCGATGAAGGGCGTCCCGATCCCCGCGATCAAGCTGATGGGACGCTGGAAGTCGTTGCAGGCGCTCCAGCGGTACCTCAAGCTCGGCGACGAGGAGGTCGCCAAGGCGCTCGGACAGGCCTTCGCTCCGAAGGTTACCGTCGCCGAGACGGAGCCCGCGAACGTTAAGAGCGTAGGGCCCATGGAAAACCCGACGGCGATCCTGCGGGTCCGACTGGCGAGGGGCGAGATCACGGTCGCGGAGTACCGGGAGTTGATGGCGCTGGTGGTGACGCAGTGAAGTACAGCGAAGGCCACCCCGACGATCCGCTGCCGACGGACACCGAGTTCGCGCTCGTGGACGCCGAGGGCCACGCGGTGCTCGTGATCACGCCGGAGACGGGCGACCTCCGGTGCCCGGTGTGCTCGCTCCCATGCGAGAGCGTTGAGGACGTTCAAGAGTCGGTCGCGTGGCACGAGGAGCACGATTGAATGACCGCTGCGGGGGGCTTCTGATGAACCCGAGGGTCAACTGGAGCAACGCGAAACGGGAAATCCGCAACGCCGTGGACGAACTGGAACGACAGGGGATGGCCCAGCCGCCCAAGCGGGCGGTGTTCTACGTCCTCGTCGGGCAGGCGAAGACCGGAGTCTCGGCCAATCCATGGGCCAAGACCAAGGCTCAGTATGACCAGATGACCCGGATGATCGCGCAGTGGAGGCGGGAGGGCGAGGCGGACGGCCTGTTTCCCTTCGGCACCTTCAGCGACGACGCCGGGGCCTCCGACATCCCGATGACCGACGCGCAGATAGTGAAGGTAGTCAGCGAGCTATACGCTCGCCCGACGCCGTTCGTGTCCCCCGACGGCACGCTCTGGGCGATCCTCGTGGAGCACGGAGCGCTCGTGCCGAACCTATCCAAGTGGATGGATGGCAGGGTGGCCGTGATCTCCTCCAGCGGGAACATCCGGGAAGAGTCGGTGTACAGCATGCTGTACTCGGTCCGCGCCCTCGCCGAGGCCCTCGGGGCCAAGCGCGTCCGCGTCCTCGCGCTCGCCGACTACGACAAGGCGGGCCACGAGATACTCTGGTCGCACCAGAAGTTCATGGACCGCTACTTCCCGAACTTCGAGGTCCGGAAGTATGGCGTCACGATCACCCAGGTGGGCGACCTCGGGTGGGACACCACGGACGACTGGCAGATCGACGGCTTCATCGCCACCTACGGCCCGGAGCGGGTCAGGCGCGAACTCCGGCAGATCGTCGGGCTTGAATGACTGTCCAATTTCCGAAGTGCGCTTATACCCTACGCCCTTGGATTCCGACATGGGCGAGAAGCCGGGGCTGACACTGAACGAGCACCGCAGGCTCGGCCTCGAACTCGCGGCGATCCGCGACCGCCTCGTCGAGATCGGCGTGCTCATTGCCAACCGGCACCTCAATAACTCCCGCGTGGCGCACGCGGCGGGCAGGATGACGCGGGAGATCGACGCCGTGAGGTCCCTCCTGGACTCCGAGGTCTTCGAGGAGTACGAGGGGGCGGGGCTCGCCAAGGTCTACTATCCCGATCCCACGGACCGAATTGCATTCAAGCCTTCATATAGCGACGTGGTCAAGAGGAACGCAGTGAGCGACAGCGTGAGACAGGGAGATGGCGAGCCGACTCGAAGTTAGGGCACGCTGCCTCCAGTGCAACAAGATTTTCAACCTGGTGATCGAGGTGTGGACCTCCGTCCGGGAGGGCGACATCCTCACCAACGTCACCTGTCTCGTCTGCAAGGTCGTCACGCCGTTCGAGGTGATCGAGCGGTGAGCGACCACCCCGAACTGTTCCAGGGTCGGCGCGTTTCGGTCATCCCGGTCTCGTCGAAGAACAAGAGGCCGCTGCTCGCGGAAGGCGAGATCACGCAGTTCTTCGAGCGACAGGCGACCGACGAGGAGATCGCCAAGTGGATCGAGACGCTCCGCCCCGAGTCGTGGGGGATCGAGTTGGGCAAAGTCTCCGACTCGATGTTCGTGATTGACATCGACTCGCTCGACGCCGCGAACACGATCCCCGCGTCCCTGATCGACAAGGTCGGGAACTTCGGGCCGACGCTGATCGTCAGGTCGAGCCCCGGCGAGGACGGCCAGTCCGGGAAGCTGCACCTGTACTACCGCGACGCGAGCGGCGTGGTGCTGAAGCAGAAGAACTACAAATGGGACACGAGGTTCCCCGGCGCCCTCCCGCACGTCGATCTCAAGGCCCACGGCGGTTATGTCCTCATTCCGGGGTCCCTCCACCCGAAGGGCCACAGGTACGAGATCGTCGCCGACGGCCCGGTCGCCGACGTTTCGTACTCGAAGGTGCGGCTGATCCTGGACGCCCTCGATAAGCACTGGCCGCTCGTCGCCGAGGCGTCGAAGTTCTACGCGTCAGGCTCGATGCACTTCACCGACATCGGGCTCGCCGCATACCTCTACCACCGGGGGTTCGAGCGCGAGGAGGCCGAGGTCCTGATGGCGGCGCTCGCGTACTCCGTCGATCCTCCAGCGGACCTCGGGAAGGTCATGGAGGACTTCCGCTACACTTGGGATCGCGCCGAAGGCGGCGGCGAGGTCGGGTACCGCGAGCACCTCGTGCCAGAGTTGATCGACAAGATCGCCGCGCTCCCCGACCGCGTGACCCACGGGTCGAGTAAGGAGGACCACGCGGTCGAGGCGATGCGGGAACGGCTCAAGATCGAGACGCCCGAGATCGCGCCAAAGGCGATGGTCCCCGAGGCCGAGGCGCCCGTTCCCGTCGTGGGGGGCGGACCCAAGATGATGCGGGCGAGCGAACTGGTCATGAAGTACAAAGACGTGAAACTCCCGTGGGTGGCTCCCGAACTTCTCCTCAAGGGGGAGGTGACGCTCCTTGTCGGGAGCGCCAAGGTCGGGAAGAGCACCTTCGTCCTCCAACTGCTCCAGAGGGTCACGACGGGGGCGGAGTGGGCGTTCGGGACGAAGGCGACGAAGAGGCGGCACGCGGCGATCTACTACTCGTTGGAGATGGGCGAGGTCCCGCTCGCCAAGAGAATCTGGGAACTCTTCGGGGGGAAGCAGAACATCCCGGACAACCTCTGGATCGTCACCACGCGGGACTACCAGATCGACTGGGTCGAGATGGGCGAGAAGGTCATCGAGGCCGACGCCTCCGTGGTCGTGATCGACAACCTACTTGGCACGAACGTCGGCGACCTCAACAAGCAGGAGGTGGCGTCGAAGATCATGAACGCCGCGTTCGCGTTCGCGCAGGACATGAACGTGGCGGTCGTGATCGTCCACCACACCCGCAAGGGCGCGAGGACGGACCGGATGGTCAACCAGCAACAGACGGGGGACGCGGGGGACATTCTTGACGAGGCCAGCGGGTCAAAGGTGTTCGCCAACCGGGCGGGGATTATCGTGTTCATCAGGAAGACGACGGGGGGGAAGAAGAACACCTACGCGGAAATCTCGCTCGTCTCACGGTTCGGCCAGAGCAAGGTCATCAAGGCGATCTTCGACCGCGACGAACGGGGGAAGTGGCGTCGCAGGACCAAGGAGGATCAATCGCAGGAGGACGAGGGGAACGCCGAACTTGAAGAGGACGACGAAGGCGAGGAGGGTACAGAAATGGTGAAAATGGAACCTCAGGAATCGGTTCCTGAGGTCCCCGTTCCTAAGGTTGTTTTGCCCGATCCGACCCATATAGTTCCTGTAAACCCTGGTAACCTTAGGAACGTTCCTAATGTCAGGATTCCTAAGGTTCAAGACGACGACGAACCCCACGTGGAGAGTGGCGCGAAGTTCTACGACAAGACCCCTACACCCCCCGCCGTGGCGGCGGCGAGACGGGCCGGTGCGGAGGTCGCGTCGGGGAAGTGCCCTGAATGCTTCGAGACCGTCAAGAACCTGAGACATCACCTCGAAGTGGACTGCCCGGACGCGAAGAGGACGCGCAAGCCCGACGACGGGCACTCACACGATTGGAGGTTCCTCGGGCTGACTGCCCGCCTTGACCAATGCGTGCGTTGCGCGATCACGAGGCCGAGCCGATGAGCGGCGGCCCCCGCCGCAGGGCCCGGAATCGAGGGGGCAAGTATGGATGGCACCGCCACGAGGACCTCACTCTTGGGCGTCTCTACGCGACCAACTCCAACCTCACACTCGCCTGCGAGTGTGGTATGAGCGTCTCCGCGCACTCGTTCTACATCGTGTGGACGTGGAGTCGGACCCGCCCGACGACCGCCGATCCGCAAAGTCACGACTATCCCTCGTGGCGTCGGTCTGCCCACTGTCCAATCTCCGATGACCGTAAATAGACCACGCCCTTGGATCGAGTCATGCCGGTGAGATGGCGGGAGTGGGGCGATCCCGAGTTCTGCGTCAGCGCTATCGAGACCGCGATCCTGAGGGTCCTGGAGCAGAACGACGACCCCGCGCTCCGGGCCGACCTCTCGGACCACCCGTACCTCTACCTGAGACTGGACGGAACCTTCGGGCTCTTGGACGACGCGCGGTGGCCCACGCCGAAGCGGCAAGTCCTCGCGCTCGTCGAGGTGCGACCATGACGCGCCCGAAGAAGACGCTCATCTCGATCACGAAGTCCGTGAAGAAGGATTACGGTTTCAGCCCGCCCGGCAAGGAAGAGCAGGTCGTGCCCGTTCGGCAGAGCCAGCGGCGCGTCGAGACCCAAGAGAAGCAACCGCTGGGAATCTTCGGTCGCCGGAAACGTGTGAAATTGCCCGAGGAGAGTTTCGTCGAGGCCATCGAGCCGCCGGAGTAGTGCCGCCATGACCCGCAGCAACCGCAAACGCGACCTCCTTCTCGCGAAGCGGAAGAAGTCCGCCGAGCCGCCCCAGCGTTGCCCCCACACGAAGCCCCAGCGCCTCTCCGACGGCACGTTGGTGTGCTCGGGGTGCGGCGTCCCCATGATCCCGACGTGGTCCGGGCTGGGTGTGGCGCGATGAGGGGCGCCCGCGACAAAGCCGCGAGACAAGATGAAGTAGTCTCCCGGATGCGGGCCCGCGGGCTCGGGGACGGGATTAGCGCTCCGTCGTTCCACCTCCGGTGCTGCCGCATCGACTTCTTCGACGAGGTCGAATACCGCGGGCACCGACGGGATGTTCATGGGGTGGCCTGATGAACAAGCCGGGCCTCGTGTGCAGGATGTGCGGCGCCTTGGGCCTGAGCCGGCTCGACGCGTGCCCTCTCCTGGATCAGCGCGGCATCTGCATCGAGTGCCACCAAGCGATCCACCCAGGCCGCCCGGACGGTTCCCCATGAACGGCGCGGGGGAGTGGCCGTCGGGACGGAAGACCATGAAGGAGCGGGACGCCGAGGCTTTGCGCCTGGCGTCAAAAGGGTACAGCTTGGCCGCAATCGTGCGCAAGACCGGACTTTCAGGGGACAGGGTCTCCAAGATCGTGCCGGCGGCGCTGAAGCGTCGGCGGCAGAACGGCCGCTCCATCCCGCCCGAGATGAGGGCCGCGATCCTGCGGGACAGCGAAGAAGTGGAGGGCTATTGGGGGCCTCTCGCGATCAAGAAGTACACGTTCGATGACCTCGCCGTGAAGTACGGCATCGCACGGTCCATCGTGAAGCGCGTCGTCCAGGGAGTGTATTGAGGGCCATGCGCGGATCGCTGGACCTCTCGAAGAAGATCGAGTTCGCGATCATCGAGGTGGTAGACGACTCGGCGAGGGAGGTCCACACCGGGTCGGTGCGGTTCTCGGGGGACCTCCTCGTCGTCATACACGAGGAACAATCCCCGGACGACTTGGAGTGTTGCGTCTCGCAGAAGGGGAACGCGTGGATTCTGGTCACGCAGGCCCGGAATGTTGAGAGGGTCCAGGCCTTCGAGTCGCTCGCCTCGCTTAAGCAAGCCATCGCCGAGGGCGGGCTCGTGTTCGACGAGCGCAAGGAAGACGCTCGTCCGGAGGTTGCGTGATGGACCACGACGAGTGGCGACCGAGGGTCCTCGCGATGCTGCCATACACTTTCGCCTTCGCGGAGCGACTCCGCGCCGCCGGTAGGGTCGATGTCTTCAAGGGAGAGACGCTGGACGACGCGATGGCGAAGACGTTCGCGCACGACGGGATCGAGGGCGAGGAGCGCGAGCGGATCATCCGGGAGACGCGCCGACTGATCGCTGTGCCGTTGGCCGAATTGAAAACGGAGTACGCGAAGCTGCTCAAGGAGACGGACGAGGACGCGGCTCGCACCCAGGCGGCTTACCGATGATGCCGACCCCCGACGACGAAAACCCTCCCCCGTCGCCGCAGGACGCGACCGCGAACTTGCCCGGCCCGAAACGGGAGTTCCAGTCCTACCTGGACGAGATGATGGAGGCGTGGGCCCGTGGCACCACCGAGGGCCTCTCGGAGGTCGAGCGCCTCGGACAGTTGCAGAAGTACACCGCGATGGCGCTGACGGAACTGGGCACCGTGGTTCCCAAGACCAGCGATGATCCGACCGAGATGCTCCAGTCTGACATCGCCGTGGGATGGAAGCGGCTTGAGGAGATCGCCCCATCGTCCGCGCACATCGGCCCCCCACATATGGGCTCTCCGTTCCGGAGCACCTACGTGTCGTACACGTTGGGCGCCGCTCAGGGCGCCGACCAGTTGTTCCCCCTCTCGAACGCCGAGGCGTTCGTCCGGAGAGCCGACGAGGAGCGGTACCGGATCGCCCGCGTCCGGCTCATGAAGCTGGCGACGACCCTCCTGCGCGAGTTAGTGGCCCGCAAAATCATCGAGTACAAGAGCGACCTCAGCGGGGGCATTTGAGGTGGCCGCGCCCGGAACTCTCGCGGCGCAGCCCCCCGCGGCGGTCGGGTATTATGACAAGCTCGGCGTCCTCTACCTTCAGATGATCCTTGACGCGCTCCGCCGGGCCCAGGGCGCGATCAACCGCCTGGAGACCAATTGGCGCGAGTTGCCCTTCTCCGAGAAGAGGCGGCTTTTCGGGATGGTGACGAGCGCTCTCGGCGACGCCGAGACATCGGTGAGTGCCGTCGCCTCGTGGCGCGGATCGGTCGGCCGGCGGTTCCAGGCCCAGATGAAGCTGCTACGCGAGCGGTACAACAAGGAGGAGAGCATCACGAAGAAGTTCGCGATGCTCAAGGAGAAGAAGTCGATGATCGAGAAGGCCATGCTCGACAGCGACGTTCTCCTGGAGCCCAAGGACTCCGCGCAGGACATCTACGACGAGGCCGTGGGCTTCATCGTGTCGAACAGCGAGCCGGTGACCCCGGACGAGATCGCCCTGGAGGAGATTGAGGAGGGCGAGGACGACGAGCCGAAGGACACCGACGACCTCTACGACGGGATCGACGATCTGGACGACGAGGACGAAGGGGGCGGCGATGCCTGAGGGGGATCGGCAGGACTCCCAGTTCGACCTCAAGGTCCTGAGGGCCGCGACCGTCGAGCTTGAGATCGACACGCTGATCCGCAAGCTCCAGGACACGCCGGAGAAGGTCGAACCAATCGAGCTTCTCGCCGCGATCCGGAAATGGTTCGCGACGGCGTCGTGGACCGACGCGTGGGTCCACATTGTTCAAGACTGGCAGAACGCGAAGGGCTACATGGTCAACAAGGTCCCGACCCCCCTCAGGGAGATCGATGGGTCGCTCTACGTCGTCGGCCCGCTGAACGTCGCGTGGCGCGACCTCTTCATCCGCATCCTGACCTCGCAGGTCCAGGAGCGGTTCGCGAAGTTCGACGTGTCGAGCAACCTCGGCGCGATGGGGAAGATACCGAGCAAGCTGAAGCGCAGTACGCAGTCAATTCGTGAGTGGTTCACGTGAGCGTGCCGCTGGAGAAGATCGGGGAGGAGCCCGAGCCGCGGGTGCCCATCGAGAGGATCGAGCGCGAGAGGCCGCTCGACATGCGCAAGCTCGTCGCGTCGCTCCTCTCGGGAGGGCAGAGCGGCGTCGTCTCGGGGCCCAAGGGGTTCTACAAGTCAACACTCGTGACGTGCCTCCTCTGGATGGCCGTCCAAATGGGCTACAAGTGCTACACGAACATCCTCTTCAAGGCGTGGAACGGCGAGAAGTTCTTCGAGTCGTACCCGAGGGGCGTGGTCAAGTGCACGTCCTGGACACAGTTCTACTGGTTCGTGGCGCACGACCTGAAGCGGGACCCGCGCACGAAGTTCCTCCTGGTGATCGACGAGGCCTCCCTGTTCCTGAACTCGAAGCTGGCGCACGGGACCACCGTGACGCTGACCGAGCGGCTGATGAACCTGAGCCGCAAGTCCGGCGACGGGATCGGCGTGATCTTCGTGTGCCCGCTGATCCGGATGCTGCCCCCGGTCCTGCGCAACCGCGACGAGTCGTTCATCAACTGGTTCTGGTCCAAAGAGCCCGTCAAGATATGGGCGGAGGAGCCCAGGGTCGCACCGGGGAAGACGGTGAAAGACTACAGCGTTCTCGACTACTTCGGCGGCCCCATGGAGTTCGAGCCCGAGGTCTTCGAGGTCCTGGTGCCGAACGTGGACCCGATCCCGTGGATCAGGACCCCCGAGTACCTCAAGGACAACGACATCCGCGGCGAGCCGATCATGGACTCCAAGTCATACGCCCTATGGTCCGTTGGCTACCACGTCGGCGGCGCGATCTTCCAGTACGAGCCGTTCCTGGACCGCGTCGGCGACTGCATCAGCGACGAGGTCGCGGACCGAATGCTTGAGTTCTTCGACGAGTTCGGCAAGCCGGCGATGTCGTACAAGGAAATCCAGAAGGGCCGCGAGGGCGAGGCCGTTAAGGAACTTGAGGCCGAGCAGAAGGCCGCCGACGGCCAGTCAGAGAGGAACCGCGTCCTGGAGTTGATCGCCGGAGGCGTCAGCCACCGGAAGATCGAGGCCCAGACCGGGATCAAGCGGTGGAAGATCGACAAGTATGTCCAGGACCACCGGGAGGGCAAGGCATGACCCGCCACGGCCACGGCCAGCCAGCCAGCCACGGCCAGCCGACGCGTATGCCGCCCAACCCCGCGAAGGGCGACCGGCCCCCCTCGGATCGCTTGGCAAAGACGGCCCCAGCGGCCCCCGTTCGCCCCGGCGCGAGTCTCTGGCTGGCTGATGATCTACAGCCAGTCCGCCAAGCCATCGCTTATATGGGGAGCGCAGGCATGGCCCGCTGGCTGGCCCAGCCACGGCCAGCCACCCGCGCGGGCCCGCGCGAGCGCGTGGATTCCAGACGGGCGTCTGCCAAGCGGGGTGGGGCGTGAACCCGCGCTTCGAGGCCCTCGTCGTCGCGGTCGGGCGGAACCCCTCCGCGTTCCCCAAGCCGAGGGAGATCGAGGGCGAGCGCGTGTGGCTGCCGATAGAGCAGGTCGTGTGCCGGGAACGCCTCTCCAAGGAGGAGGCCCGCGCGAAGGGCAAGATGAACATCAACTCGATAGACGTGCAGACCGTGCGCAACGACGCCCACGCGCGGCGCGAGGGCTGGAAGGTCTTGAAGCACTTCGCCGACTCGGACCTGAGCGGCGAGGTCTTCGAGGAGGGGGCGCAGTGGATCGAGATGATGAAGTTCCTGCGCAGGATGACGCCCGAGGACCGCGAGAGGACCGCCGTGCTCTTCAAGACGCCGGACCGCGCGGGCCGCGAACTCCGGAAGATGGAGAACGTCCGCTACGAGCTTGAGGAGATGGGCGTCCGCATGCGCTTCGCCGACTTCCCGACCATGACGCCCGAGGACAACGGCGCGGGTTGGCTACAGTGGATCGACTTCGCGAAGATGGCGACGTTCGAGCGGCTCCTCATCAAGTCTCGGACCAAGGACGCGCTCGACGAGCGCGTGGACCGGGGCGTCCACCTCGGCCACTTCCCGAAGCACTTCGGGCAGGACGACCAGGGCCGGATCGAGCCCGACCGGACCGCCGAGCAGGTTGTCAACGCGCGGCTCGCCGGGATGTCGTACACTGACATCAGCCACCGCACCGGAATCCCCGACGACGAGGCCTACGCGATCTGCGTGTTCATCCGGACGGAGGTCGAGCGCCTCGCGATCCGCGTCAAGGACCGAGGAGGTGAATGACCATAGCAGTGAAAGTGATCGAGGTGCGCGAACATTTCCGATCTCGACCCAAGAAGAAGACCCCCGCTCAGCGGTTCGCCGAGAAGCAGGCCAAGCAGGCGAAGCGCCAGCGCCGACGCAAGAAGCCGCAGTACTTCTGAAAGTTTAAGAGCCTCGGCCGTCTGTGTTATCTCGATGGTCAGAGCCATCCTGAATTACGAAATCTGTCCGGGTTGCGGACATCCTATCGGGAGTATAGAGCACCAGCGTCACATCGCCAACAAGAAGAAGGTTCGTCGAACGCGTAGGCCGGGCTGACATGACGACCCGCGAGGCCACCGAGGACGAGCGCACTTTCTTCAGCAACGTCGCCCGCCTGATCCGCGAGACGCGCCCCAAGGTGACCCGCAGGGGAGAACTGGACCGGATCGACCTTCCGGGCGGCGTGCTCTTCCGCAGCGCCTCGGGCGGCGGGCTCCTCGTGGAGCCCACGACGAAGGTCCTCGGGAACGACGCCGCGAGCGCCAAGGCCCGAACGCGCTACCGCCCTCCGTCGGAGGACGAGCTTGCGCAGTGGCGCCGCGTGCAACGCGTCCTGGAGGCCGCGCAGCCCGCCGTGAGCGGCGACCGGCTGATCGAAGCCTACGTCCCTTATGGCTTGCTGAGAATGGGTCCTGCTGGCCTCGTGGCGATCCAGGAGGCAGAGCCGGTCGCGCCGCTGCCCGAGGTCTTCGAGATCGAAGAGATCGAGGCGCCCACCAAGCCGGCGCCCGAGGCGGAGCCCGACGTTATCGACTGGCCGCTGACGCCCGGCCCGACGCTCTTCGAGTGCGGGGAGTGCGGGCGGCAGGTCCCCGAGGAGGCGACGGCCTGCCCGCACTGCGGCACGGTCTTCGCGATTGACGCCCCCACGCAGGTCAGCGCCGTGGATGCGGGGATCATCGAGGCGGGGGAGGACCTCCAGGAGGGTCTCGTCCCCGCCAGCGGCCCCACGGGGTATCGCCATCCGCGGCTCTCCTCCCAGAGGATCAAGCACCGCGGCCGGGCGAAGCGCTGCCCCATCTGCGGCGGCGCGTGCTCCAGGGACGGTCGCATGCGCCCGATCCACGTCGCCGACCGCGACGCCCGGTTCAAGTTCTTGCGGATCATCGATCTCCAGGGAGGGAAGCAGGTGTCGTTGACGCAATCCCATTTCAGGCCTGCGCCCCTGACCGGGGCCGCGAAGGAGCAGGCAGAGTTCTACGACGCCCTGGTCGCCCGGAAGTCGCGGCTCAAGGACTACAACCGGACCCTCGCGCAACTCGACCTTGAGATCGCGAGCGCCCGCGCCGTGGTGGAGGGCCGGATCGCGGAGCCGGTCCCGGCCACGTCGGCGAGAACATACATCGGGGACTCGCAGCGCCGCAGGGCCGCGGAGATCGCCCAGTTGCGGGAGCAGGAATCCTACGCGCGCGCCAATGGGAAGACGGTCCTCGCAGACATCCTCGCGCGTCGCATCGAGAAGATGTTGGAGCCCGAAAGGGACGTGCGCAAGGCCCGCGAGGTCTTGGTCGGCGAGTCGGGATTTTAACGCGCCGTCACGCGGGCTTCCCGCAGCCTTGACCTGAGGATTCGGATTGCCGACAGGGTCTCGTCCTCCTCCTTGCGGATCGCGGCGAGACGGCTGGCGTCCTCGGGATCGAACTCGGTGTCGAACTGTGCACCGAGCCTCAGGTCCTCGTACCCGCCGTCGCCGGAGTAGATCGCGTCCATCAGGTCGCGCACGGTCACGAACTGGTGCCTACGCCGCTGGATCGCGAGCAGCGCGAGCGCGTGGCCGACGGCGATCCGGTTGATGCCGTCGGTGCTGCCGATCTCCCGGAGCAGCGCGTCGATCTCCGCGACAAGGTCACGGTCCTTGGCGAGACCGGTCGCCATCCCGCCGCGCACGTCCTCGGACAGGCCGACGGCGAAACCGAGCGTTGTCAAATCCTTCAACGCGGTGCGACGCTGCTCCTTGCGGACGCGGTAGGCCTCGGGCGGTAGCTCGACGTGCGTCGTGCGCTCCAGGGATCGGGTCTCGGCCTCCAGTCCAGCGGGAATGACCTCTCCCTCGATCTCACCGGGGCCGGGCTCGACCACGACGTACTCGGCTCGCTTCGGATCGTAGACGACGCGCCGCCGGGCCCGCCGGACGTGGACGGGTTTTCGAGCCTCGGGGCCGTGGGTAGTGGCCTGGGGCTGCTGATGCGAACTGGTCCGGCGACGCATCGTTCCATCCGAGGGGGCTGGAGTACTTGAGGACTTCGGGGTGGATTGCAAATTTCGCGCCTCACTACCGTAGTACGTCTCTTCTCGATTATGAGAGTAATGACGCTCATTAGTGTTATATACCAGACAGGTACTTCTAACACGTGGTGCTCCTGCTGTTTATATATCTCCCGCTCGGCACCATTGGGTAGGTACGGGGAGCACGCAACATGGCTGACAAGGTTTTCTGGCGCGAGAGCAAGCGCGGACTGCGATTGGTCGAGCGGACGAAGTTCTACGAGAACACCCTCGGCGCGGTCGAGACCGGCTTCATGGACTCCAGCAAGATCGAAGTCGGCATCTCGTCCGATCTCTCGGAGTGGACGACCGTCGGAGAGGTCAAGTCGATGGAGGAAGGCAAGGCGCTCCTCCTGAAGGTCATGGAGGAGGGCGTCGAGATCAGGAACCGCTGGTTCAACTTCCGCGACGCGAACAGCAAGCGCACCCGGATGGTCGCGAGCAAGTTCGCGCAAATCCGCAGCCGCGGCGGCGAGGCGACCGTCTTCCAGTTGGACAAGATCGTCGGCCTGCCGGGCACGAAGAAGGTGGCGTAGATGGTCCAGTGCGCGGACTGCGGAATCGGACTCACGACCGGCGGACTACCGGGAGGCGGCGTGTATTCGGACGGGAGCGGCGACGCGCTGTGCGCGAGATGCTACCGGCTTCGCGGGGAGCCGCGGCAGTTCAGGATCGGCCAGCGCTTCGAGGGCCAGTTCACGGGCGCGGTCCGGGAGATCGTCGGGATCACGTCCTACGAGGTCGAGCAGGACTTGCGCTACCCGGACGGGCGCGTGACGCGCATCTTCTCCAGCAAGCGCAGCCTGCGCGAGCAGATCGCCGACGGGGACCTCAAGGAGGTTGTTGCGTGACCACCGGCCTGATCGACGAGGAACTCATGGACGACATCGTGAGCGAGAACGTCGAACGTGCGGTGGACGACATCGCCGCGAGCATCGCGGCTCGCGACGGGAAGTGGAACCTTCGACTCCTGTGCTACACCGGCAACTACCCCATCTTCATGCCGGAGATGTATGCCGACGCGTACTCGAATTACGACTTCGACACGACTGCAATCGGGACCGTCGCGTTCGACGACGAGGTGGACGGATGATCACGATCATCGTCCGCGTCGGCTACGCGAACGCAGAGTTCGGTCTGCTCGTCAAGGAGACGAACGCCACCTACTTCGTGCGACGACTCTACGTGAGCGGCGGCTCCTCAATCGTCCAGAACGCGAACACGGTGCAGCGACTCGACGAGAAGGCCCGCGAGCAGATCGCGGAGCGGATCGCCGCGAACAGGGCCGCCGGGATCGGCGGCGCGTCGCGCTGGGAGCCCAGCAGCGAGCGCTGGTCGAAGAACGACAACGTCTACCCGGTCCTGGAGACGGAGACCGAGAAGCTCGCGTCGCTGGAGGCGCTGAACGCTCGATACCGCGCGATGCGCGACCACGTCGAGCAGTTGGAGCGGGACCAGCGCGAGGCGTACAAGTTCGAGATCGAGGGCATCTTCGCGCCCCTCGGCGAGAGCGGGCGCGGACCGCGCAGCGACGAGGACGGGGTCTGAATGGGACGCGTCGAACTCTACCGCGAGGAGCGGAGCGAGGGGACCGAGTACACCGTCGAGTGGCGCCCCAACCGCGAGGAGAAGGGCATGGGCGCGACCCGCCAGTGCATGCTGCTCACGGAGAAGGAGTTCATCGACCTGGTCAACGCCGGACTGAAGTTCGTCGGCAAGGACCTGAAGGTGGCCTGAAATGCCCCTCAAGGTCTACGTTGACACGGGCGAGTCCGTGTGGAGCACGAACGGCCTGGAGTTCGACTCCTACGAGGCCGCGAAGGCCTACGGCAGTGACCTGTGGTCGCGCTGGATGGCGGTCCGCGCATTCGCGGTGATCCCGGTGCAGCCGGGCTTCGTGGGGCAACTCACGACCGAGGCGATCCGCAAGGTCGAGGTGAAGGAATGATCGGTAAGATCACGGGCTTCAGCGGGAACTTTGGCAGCGGGATCGCGTTCGTCGTGTTCGACGGCGAGGGTCTGCTTGACGGGTCGCGGGTCCCGGTGGAGTCGGGGTTCGGCATGCGGCAGATCGCTTCGTGCTTCGGCTCGCTACGAGCGGCAATCGGGCGGACCGTCGAATACGAGGTGGACGAGTTCGGAATGCTCCTTTCGTTCTCCCCCGTGGAGGCGGACGGATGAGGCTCCTCCGTTCACCGCTCGAAGTCGAGTTCGACACGGACAGCTTTGCGCTGAGGGCGCCGAGCCCACGCGCCGCGGCCAGGATTGACAGAAATCTCGCCTACGTCAACTCACGCGACGCGAGTCTCCTCCCGAGGAAGAGCGATGTCGCACAAGCCATCGGCGTTGTGCTGTCGAGCGAGACCAAGGAACTGTTGAACATCGGCGGCATGAACGTACCGGTCGCCGACTACGTCCGGGCTCTCGCGGTCTCCTGCGTCGAGTTCCAGGGTCGCGGCGACGGGACCGACGCGTACCTCGCGGAGCAGATGCTTGAAGACCCTCGGATCACGCAGCCCGAGACAGACTTCCTGGAGACCGTCCACGCAGAACTCTCGCTGGGATCGCTGGGCGTCCTGATGGACCGGCTCTTCCCGGCGCGAGTCTCTCTCGTCGTCCGCGCGTGGAATGCGTTCGACCGCGCGGTGAGGCTCGTGGTCCTGCTGCCGCTTCGACTGGTCAGGAGGGCGAGAGCATGATGGACCAGTACGTTCAGCGCAGAGAGGGAATACGACAGCCTGCTCGCGTTCCGGGACATCCTGGTCGAGACGCGGGCGGGCGTCGCGGCGGCTGTTCAAATACTGCCCACCGGGCACAAGGGGGCAGAGTGACCATGGACGCCCGCAGTCAGACGTGGGTTCTGCTCCTCCTGACCAAGGACCCGGACAGCAAGCGCGAGATGGCCGAGGAGGCCGCCGAGCGCTTCCACGACGACCGCTTCATCCGCTACTCCCCCCAAAACCAACCCACGGCTGACGTTGTCAGCCGTCTTTTTACTCACCCGATCCGACCCCCCGCGCCGCTGCGGCCGGACCCGCGCCCCGACCCGGCGCCCGGCGACCCCGAGGAGGACTCCTGATGGCCAGCACGCTGACGAAGCCGATCATCGAACTCGTCGAGCGTCTCGACGAACTGGAGCGGGAGGCCGCCGCGCTGCGGACCACGGTCGATCTCCAGTCGGAAGAGATCGTGAAGCTCCGGGCCGAGATCGTGGCGCGCGAGTCGCTGGAGTCGGTGCGCGGAGGGATGTTCGAGTGACCGACAAAGACGACGATCTCCGCCAGAAGCAGGCCGAAGAAGAGGCAGCGCGCGACCGGCGCTGGGACGCGCGAGCGGAGCGGGACATCCGCGACTACTACTCCCGCGAGATGGACGAGTCGAACTCCCGCGTGGCACTCGCGATCCTGCTGTTGCGATCCGGGGAGAGCGGCCCCGCGGTCGAGGCCGTCATGGTCTCCACGATGGTCGGCGACCCCATGATGCCCGTCACGCAATCGGTGGCGGAGACCGCCGCGGGGATCGTGGACCTCGCGCGGTTCCGGATGGGCGGCGGGTTCCCGATCTCGGAGGATGACGAATGATCTGGAAGATGAGTGACTGCCTTGCGATCCGACAGCGGATCGCCGCCTCGGACAGCGAAGGCGCCACCGATGACGAGGTCGTGGCGATGATCGAGCGGATCACGGGGCGCCCGTTCGTGTTCGGCGGCGCGACGGGGCTTGAGGTGATGTCGTGACGGACGAACTCGGCGAGTGCCCAGGCTGCGGTTCGCAGGAGCCGATGAGCGCGTCGGCGTGCGCGAAGTGCGGCATCGAGTTCGAGACGCCGATCCGGGCGCGTTCCCGTGTTTGGCGCGTCGTTCGCCGTGTCGGTGCCGCGGTCCTCGGTTTCTTCTCCGGGTCCAAGGAGGAGGAAGAGAAGCACGACGATGACGCCTCCTCGCTCCTGGACCTCACGGACACGCACGTCAACAAGGACGCGCTGATCGCGCTCGCCATCGTGAAGCTCGCGAGGCAGACCGAGAGGAACGCGAGCGCCCTGTGGGCCATCGCGGTCGCGGTCTGGCTCGTGGTCGGTGTCGCCGCGGTCGTGGGCCTGTCGATCCTCCGCGGGATGGGGATGAGGTTCCCATGAGCTACGACGAGGACCGGGTCCGGGCGGCCAAGGCGCACGACCTCGATGAGATTCCTTCGATCACGAAGGGAGGCGAGACCACGAACATCAGGACAGGGACGGCGGCGGCGCTGCGAGCGGCGCGAAAATTGATGGCGACCGACGAGAGCATGGACCCGGAGATCGCGGCGGCGAGGCGGGCGCTCCGACACGTCGGCGAGCGGATCGACGAGATCGACGCGAAGATCGACCGCAAGGTCCGCGAGTACCGGATGCGGTTCGTCAAGTACATGACGACGGACGCGCCGACCGAGAAGTTCGAGACTGAGAAGATCGCGCCGAAGACGGAGGACTGAGATGCCCGTCGCGCTTTACGAGTCTCGCGTCACCTGCCAACACGGGCGCCTCCTACCGATGAGCAGGATCGCCCACAGCGAGAGCCACGTTGACGACCGCGGCATGCTCGTGCAGGAGCACTTCTGCATGGCCGGGTCCCACCTGGAGTACGCGGCATGATCCCGCCCCAGGCGACGGCGTGCGGCGAATGCGGCGGACGCCTCGAACTCGACGAGGCCCACGCCATCCTCTGGTGCACGACGTGCGGACTCACCAACGACATGTTCCTGGACACGACAGAGCCGTTCAAGACCGACGACGATGGCACCGTGATCCACGGCTCCCACGGCGGGCCGCCTACCGCGGCCGGCAACGCGCCAGCACCGACGTACATGGGTCGCGGGAGCCGCGACGCCAAGGGGAGCCGACTATCCTCCGACCCCGCCAGCAGGGCCCGCCTCTGGCGCATCCGGCGGATCGCGAACCAGGGCGCGACGCTCCCGGAGCGGCAGCGCTCCGCCATGACACGGACGATCAACGATATCGGGTCGCGGCTCGGGATTTCGGCCCGCGTCCGCGACCGCGCGGTTCAGCTTGGGCGGAAGAACGGGTTCGACTCCAGGGGAAAGTCCCTCAACGTCGTGTCATCGGCCCTGCTCCTGATCGCCACGAAGGAAGTCGGAGCCGGACTCCGCGCCGCCGACTTCTCCGCGGTCGTCAACGTGTGGAAGCACGGCAAGCCGACGAAGAGGCCGGGGCGCGGCTCCGTCGAGAACCAGATCGCCCGCGAAGCGAGGAAGCTCGGCCGGACCCTCGGGGTCAACGCGAGGACCACGCCGGAGCAGTTCGTCCCGCGGATCGCCAACCAACTTGGACTCGACCACGAGGCCACGGCGAAGGCCCTGGCCCTGATGAGGAGGGCCCCCGCGCCACCGGGGCACTCCCCCGTGGTGGCCGCGGCGGGCAGCGTGTACGCCGCCGCGTTGATCCTCGGGACCAAGCGGTCGCAGAAAGCCGTGGGCATGGCCGCGGGGGTCTCCGAGGTGTCCGTCCGCAACGCCGTCGTCAGGATGTGCCGCGCGAGCGACGAGGTCCGCAGGGAGATCATCGAGGCGAACGGGCGCGGCGTGGGGGCTAAGGAATGAAGACACGGAGGCTGAACGTGCGGCGCGACTTCAAGCTGCGCCGCTCCCACCTCGACGCCTGGGCGAACGACGTGCGCGACTCAGTGCTCGCGTACTTCGAGGCGGCGAACGCGACGCCGCTCCTCTGCCCTGGCACCAGCGTCACCGACAAGGCGCGGCGGGCGCTGATGCGATCCTTCAGGAGGAAGGGCGAGCGAGCGACCTTCGCGGCTTCGGTCCCGCGGTCGGCCCGCGCCATCGCGCTGGACCTCAGGGTCGAGCCCGGCTCCCCGTGCGCGAACTGCGGCGAGGCGTCGAAGACCCTGGAGTCCCGGATCGCGTTCGTGTCGCGCGGGGGCGTCGTGCGCTTCGACGGGAAGCCGAGGACGACCACAGGCGTCTGCCCGGCGTGTGGGGCCGCGCAAGAGGAGGAAGGGCCTCCCGCGCCTGATGAGCCCGAGTCGTCTGTCCTCCGCGGGATGTCGGAGTTGTGAGACTCATGCCAAGACCCACGAACGTTAAATACCTCGCCTCAGTCGTATCACCTACATGTCCGCCCACCGGGACTTTTCGTGCGAGAGCACGTGAGCAGAGGGGGAGGATAGAAACATGAAAACCACAACCACAGTGTTCGGAACCCAGACGACGTGGCAGAAAGTGCGCTCGCGGAAGATCGCAGGCAAGATCGGCGTGTTGCCGATCCTCGGGCTACTGATCCTCGCAGGGTCAGTGGCCGCCGTGATCCTCGGGCCCCTCTCAAGCCAGAAGACCGCAACCGTGCGCGAGTACGACGTTCAGGTGAACGCCCCGGTGTCCCCATGGGACATCTCGTGGGGCAACCTGTTCTCGTTCAACGCGCAGACGAAGTTCACCGTGACCCCCACCGTGAACTCGTACACGCAGGCCCACGTGGCGTACATCCTGATCGATGTCGCCGGGATTTCGTGCGCGACGCTGACGGGATACGGCATCGACTTCCGCATGAGCGCGGACGGCGTGACGTACACGGCGATCACCGGTATCGCGGGCAACCTCGTGAACAACGGGCCCTCGCAGTACTCGGCGAGCGACTGCGTGTTCTTCAGCACGTCGATCACGCACAACGTCGCGGCGGGCTCCCTCGCGGACACCTGGAGCGCGGAGTTCCTCTTCTCCAGCCCCAGCGTTTCCGGAGTCGGCCTGAGTTTCTCGGCGCAGGCCGCCGAGGGCGCGACGCCGTAAGCGAACCATGAGGGGCGCGGCAGCGCTCCTCCTTTTCCACTTTACCTTTCCGACAGGAGCCAAACCTTGCCCGAACAGAAACCCAAACCCGCGTGGTACCGGCGACGGGTCGCCGTGCCACTTCCGATCTTGCTACTTCTCGTGGTCCTCACGACGACGGTCAGCGCGATCCTGATCGGCGCGATCTCCGCGCCGCGCACCACGACGATCCTTCAGATCGCGCTGTCGGCCCCGGACTTCCCGACGCAGGCGCAGGTCGGCGCCTTTCAGCCGTGGACCGTGACCGGGACATCGTCCTACCACACCGCCGTCACCGGCTGGGTCCAACTCACGATCCTGAACCCCGGCGTGTCCTGCGCCGCGCTGATGGGCCAACTACAAATCCAGGAGCACAACGACTCGGCGAACTTCTGGGGCACCCTCACGCCGACCGTCGTCGGATTGGACTGCCGGTACGAGAACCCGACGGTCGCGAAGACCTGGGCGCCGAACGACGGCACGCAGACGTTCCAGTGGCGGCTCAAGTGGACCAGCACCGCGGGCGTCGGCTTCCCGCTCTTGTATAGGGAACAGGCGGTAAAGAGCGTATGAGGCGGATCGTCGCTCTCCTGCTGCTCGCATCCGTCGTCGCGGGCGCGTTCCTCGCGTTGACAGTCCCGGCCTCGCCGTTCGCGGGCAAGGTGGCGGTAGAGGCCGGGATCATCCGGGTCACGGGGTCACTGACGGGCGACGAATTCGCCGCGCTCCAGGCGATCCTGCACCCGCCGACGACCGAGACCGTGTGGCACGTCGCGCGGTCCTCGTACCCGACGCTGGAGTGGATCGGCGAGACGCGCAACATCCCGCGGTCCGCGCCCGAGCGGCAGGCGCTGCCGATCCGGTGGCCGAGCCTCGGCGAGATCGGCGCGAGCCTCGCGGAGAACGTCCTGAAGCCGGTCAAGTCCGCGATCCTCTGGGTCCTGTTCGACTCGTGGGTCGGGACCGCGGCCGCAGCGACGAAGACCGAGGTGTCGTGCAGCCCCGCGAACTGGAGCAACACCGCCTGCTGGAGCCCGAGCGGGGTGCCCGTAAACGGCGACACTGTCGTCTTCAACGGCAGTTCGACCTCGATCACTATCGACCAGACGGTCCCGGTCTCCGGTGTCCTCACCAGCTTGAACACCACCGGGTTCACAGGGACGATCACCGACAGCACCTTCGCGGTGAACATCCAGACGGTAACCCTCTCGTCCGGGACCGGGCTCGCGCTCGGCAGCGGGACGTGGACGATCACCGTCCCGGACAACATCACAGCGTGGACTAACGCCTCGACCTCGACGGCGTGGAATCCGGGAACCGGGACCGTCAAGTTCCAGTCCGGGACGAGCAGCGGTTCGCCAGTCATCAGCAACCTCTCCTTCGCGGCCCTCCCGACGAGCGGCAGCAACCCCAACGGGGTAGAGTTCAACAAGGTGATCTTCGACTACACCGGTGGCGGAGCCGCCTCCGTCGCGTACACATTGGTGGGCTCGAACGGCCTCACCGCTCAAGACGCGCTCACTATCCAACGCACGGGACTCAGTGCAACAGTCTTTCTGGATACCTCCTCGTCGAATCTCCCGATCCGGGCAGCGTCGGTAAACATCGCGACGGTCTCCAACGCGAGACTGACCGCGAACGCGAGCACGATCACCGTGACCGGCACCTCGGGAACCGTGTGGACCGTGACGGGAATCTTCACCCAGGGCACGAGCACCGTCAAGTTCACCGGCTCCGGGAGCGTCGCCACGGGCTCGCAATTCGCAACGTTGCAGGTCAGCGCGAGCGGGACCATCGCCTTCGCGGCCCTCAACGTCCTGGCGACGACCCTGACGGTCACGGCGGGGGCGCTGAGCCAGACGACGGGCACGGGCACAGTCACGAACGTGAACGTCTCTGGCGGCGCGATCCAGTTCGGGAGCGGGAACTGGACCGTCAGCGGCACGTGGATCGACAGCGCGAGCGGATCGGGGTGGAACGGCGGGACCAACACAGTGACCTTCACGGGGGCGGCCACGCACCAGTTCGGCGGCTTCGCGGAGTTCAACAACGTCGCGTTCAGCACCGCGACCGCCACGATGAGCGCCCGCGGACTCTCATGGAGCGGGACCCTCACCGTGAACTCGACCCTGAACGCGGGAGGGCAATCTCTCACGGGCGGGAACCTCACCGTGGCCTCCGGCGGCACATTGAACGGCGCGGGTGCGAGCAACGGGGCGGTCAGCGTCTCAACATTCTCCAACAGCGGAACCGCGACCCTCAGCGGCCCAGTCACCACCGCGGGCGTCACGCAGGGGACCCTCCACTTCAACGGCTCCTCCTGGACGCTGACGGGCTTATGGGGTTTCACCGGCAACGGCACCGAGAGGTTCACATCAGTGACGGTGACCCCCTCCGGATCGTTCACGCTCAGCACGGCGACGCTGTTCACTGGAGGGTTCAATTCCTCAGCCGCGGGCAGCACGATCACGCTGGGCTCGAACGCCATCGACTCGAACGGCGGCACCCTCGCAATTCGTTCCGGGCAGGAACTCGTCACGCTGAACGTGACCGGCGGCACCATTACACTCGGATCGTTCCTCCTCGCGACGACGCTGAACGTGAGCGCCGGGACCCTCGCCATGGCGGGCTTCCCGGTCCTCGTCAACGGGGCCCTGTCCGTCACGGGTACGGGCTCGCTGAACTTCGGCGGCTCCGCGCTCATCGTCACCGGCAACGTGAGCGACACGTCGAGCGTCGCGAACGTCGCCGCGAGCGGCGCCCTGATCCTCGGGTCGGCGACGACACAGAACCTCCAGGGAGGCACGTGGCCGAACGTCGCGCTCGCGGGCGGGAGCAAGGGCTTCACCGCATCGCTCACGACGCTGAACGTGAGCAGCAACGCGGCCCTGACGGTGACGGTCACCGCGGGCATCACGTGGACGCTCGTCGCGGGCGGGACGATCCAGGGCGTCTCAAACGGCGCGAGGCTGACCTTGACGAGCGGCGCGACGTGGACCCTCAACACGAGCGGCGTGACGGCCAATGCGCAGTTCGTCGCGGTGGACCACAGCACCGCGAGCCCGGCGATCAACTGCTACACGTGTGTGGACAACGGCGTCAACGTCGGCTGGAACTTCAGTCCGTCAGGCAACTTCCTCGGGCCGCTGCTCGTGATCCTACAGGCCGACCCAGCGATCTCCCTGAGCGTCAGCGCGTTGGCGGGGATCGGGCTCGTCGCGCGCCGCGTGATCCGCAAGAAGACGAAATGCCCCCAGTGCGGGCACAGGTTCAGGTGCGAGCATGAGGAAGATCAGTAGGGCCCACGCGATCCTGCTGCTCGTCGCCGTCGCCTCGTTCGTCGGCGGCTCCGTCGCGACCGCAACGATCCTCGGCGCGATGTCGGCGAGCCGGACCGTCACGGTCCTCCAGGTGTCGCTGGCGAGCACCATGCCCGCGAGCGTCTCGCCCGTCAACACGTACTACTTCTCCGTCACCGCCACGTCGAGTTACCACGACGACCAAGCCGGCGTGTGGCTCCAGGTGATCGCGAACGTCGCGTGCTCCTCGCTCCCCGGCTTCACCCTGTTCGAGTACTCGTTCATGAAGACGGCGTGGGGTTACGTCGCGCTCCAGGGCGTCACGTCGGGCTCTACTTGCGTCTTCCAGAACCTCGCCGACACCAGGACCGTCCCCGCGGGAAGTTCCACCACGCTCTGGTACTTCCGCGAAGACGTGACCCAGACGCTACCGACCGTCTCGTGGTCGTTCCAGGCCGCGCAGTAGCGGTGAACGCGGGCGCGAGCCCGCACCTTCCGGGGTTTCGGCCCCGGTTCCTTTTCATTCGACCGCGCCCTTCAGCCGATCCGCGACCGCCTCCGCGAAGGGCGTGCCGACGGCCCGCCAGCACTGACTGCGGCAACTCTGGCAGCGCGGGACGAGGTCGTTCCCGATCCTGTTGATCGCGGTGTGCATCAGGTGCGAGCATCCGCAGCCCGGACAATACACGTAGCGTACAGGCAGCGGGAAGACCCTGACGGTTTGCGCCGGGGGCCGGTGAAAGTAAAGCTTCATACCCAGGATTCCAGTTGAGTGCGCATGCCCGAGGAGAGCGGGACGAAGAACGTTCTGTACTACGGCGACAACCTCGACATCCTGCACCGGTACATCGACGACGAGAGCATCGACCTGGTGTACCTCGATCCGCCGTTCAAGAGCAACCAGGACTACAACGTACTCTTCCAGGAGAGGAACGGGTCACGGGCGGCGGCGCAGGTGAAGGCCTTCGAGGACACGTGGCTGTGGGACACGTCGGCGGCCAGCGCATTCCACGATGTCGTCGAGCGCGGCGGTCGCGTGGCGGATGCGCTCGTGGCCTTCGAGAGGTTCCTCGGCCAGAACGACATGCTCGCCTACCTCTCGATGATGGCCCCGCGCCTCGTGGAGCTTCGGCGCGTGCTCAAGCCCACCGGGAGCCTGTACCTGCACTGCGACCCGACCGCGAGCCACTACCTCAAGATGCTGCTGGACGCGGTCTTCGGGCCGACGAACTTCCGGAACGAGATCATCTGGCGGCGGTCGCACCCCCACGGCAACGTCTACAACACCTACGGGGCGATCCACGACACGATCCTATTCTACAGCAAGGACGACGAGTACACCTGGAACAAGCCCCACCGGCTCTACCACCTCCCGGACGGGACGCTTGACCCGGAGATCGCGGACGAGGTGCTCGCGCAGTACGGGAATGTTGAGGAGAAGACGGGCAGGCGGTTCCAGGCCACGTCGCTCCTGAACCCGAACCCGGACCGCCCCAACCTGACCTACGAGTTCCACGGGATCACGAAGGTCTGGCGATGGACCAAGGAGCGGATGGAGCAGGCAGAGCGGGAGGGGCGCATCTACTTCCCGAAAGGCGGAGAGGGCATCCCGCGCGAGAAGCGCTACCTCGACGAGCAGGAGGGCTTCCCGCTCCAGGACATCTGGACGGACGTACCGCCGATCCCCGCGCAGGCCGACGAGCGCCTGGGGTATCCCACGCAGAAGCCCGAGGCGCTGCTGGAGCGGATCATACGGTCGAGCACCAACGAGGGCGACGTGGTCCTTGACCCGTTCTGCGGATGCGGCACGACCGTCGCCGTGTCCCAGAGGCTCAAGCGCCGGTGGGTTGGGATCGACATCACGCACCTCGCCATCGCGCTGATGAAGCACCGCCTGAAGACCGCGTTCGGCGACGCCGTCTCCTTCACCGTCGTCGGCGAGCCGGTGTCGCTCCCGGACGCGCGGACGCTGGCGCACGACGACCCGTGGCAGTTCCAGTGGTGGGCCCTGGGCCTGGTCGGGGCCCGCCCCATCGAGCAGAAGAAGGGCTCCGACAAGGGGATTGACGGCAGGCTCTACTTCTTCCCGGACCGGTCTATGAAGGGCGACACGCAGCAGATCATCTTCTCGGTGAAGGCCGGGGGCGTGACCGTCAGCCAGGTGCGGGACCTGCGCGGGGTCATAGAGCGGGAGAAGGCCGCCATCGGCGTGCTCCTGACGATGGAGCCGCCGACCGGTCCGATGACGACCGAGGCGGCGAGCGCCGGGTTCTACGGCAACAAGAAGTACCCGCGTCTCCAGATACTGACGATTGAGCAGCTACTGAACGGCAAGCGGGTGGACTGCCCTCCGTTCGCCGCCGGGAAGGGGAACGTGACCTTCAAGAAGGCCCCGCAGTCGAAGATTGAAGACAAGGCCAAGACCAAGGCATCGTCGATCCACGAGTTCGACACCGACACCGAGCCCGAGTGGTGAGTGTTCGTGCCAGTGGACGCTGAGACCGGGCTTCTCGTCATCGTGTCCGCGTTCCTCGGGGCGGCGTTCGGCTACTTCTTCGCCCTCCGCGCCGCCCGGCGCCAGAGCCTCCGCGACAGCAAGCAGGAGGCCTACGGGAACATGTTCCCCAAGATACAGGAGGCCATCGACATCATGGGCGAGATTCTCGCCCTGGAGGACCTCGAACTCAAGGAGGGCGACAAGGCCCAGGGGCTCCTCATCCGGGTGATGCGCCCGCTATGGGTGCTCGGGATACAGGATGGGATTGCCGAGGCCGCTGGCCACCTGGAGGGTTTCGAGGGGAAGAAGCTGACGCTCGACCTCCTCCAGGAGGTCAGGAACACCACGGGCGCGTGGCTGCTGATTGAGTTCTACGGGTTGTTGCGGGACCTGCGCTACGATTGCCGCCCTGGAGTTGACGCCCCCTAACCCGGACCTGAAGGCAAAGCTGGACAGCGTGCTGTCGATGATGGGCGGCGACGAGATCACGCTGAGCATGCGAAGCCTGCTACGCCAGACCGGCCTGAGCGGGATGCTCACGGACGTTGACCTGAAGCAAAGGGCGGGCGCGTACCAGACCGCACTCGGACAACTGCGTGATGCGATGCGGGCGGACCTGAAGCGGACGCTTTAATCGGGCCGGTGGTTCAAGATGCAAGTTATCTCGACGCTCCCGAACCTCCAGTGGCGGTTCCAGGCTGTCCAGTAGGCCACGATAGGTTCTTGAGGCTCCCGAGCCTTCCACGGTTGATGGCGAAGGCCAAGAAGAAGGTCGTGCCCGCCAACGCCGACGAAGCCTTGGTCAAGCTGTTCTCCGAGGCGACCCTCAAGCGCATGGCCCAGGGCGTGAGACGCCCCGTCATCGAGGTCCCCGAGAGGATCACGGCGGCGCTCAAGGCCGCCCTGAAGCGCGAGGGGCCGCTCGTGATCGAGGTAGGCAGGCTTGTAGACCTGCTCGGGATTTCCAAGTCCTACGCGGCCCCAGAGGGCGTGCACCTGCTCGTGCAGAGCCTGAACGCACGCTGGAAGGCCGACGGCATCCACGTTGGGCAGCGGACCGACGCGAAGGGCGGCAAGTACGTTACCCTGTCGCTGAGGTAGGTTCAAGCCCAGGACGGGCTTGCGGCACGTCCTGTGGTCGTCTTCGACGTTGCCCGGCACCAATGGCTCGGTCACACGGGATCGTGGCGGGAGTGCGCCCTATGCCCCAAGGACGAGGCATGGGGTCACCTCTGGTTCACGCCGGGGCGGGACTTCGGTGTCTGCGTTTTCGACGACCGCAGGTTGGTCCAGAGCGCCCTGGCGGACCGGCTCCTGACCGTCTGAGGACCCGATCTTTGACCCCTCCGATGTCGAATGAAGATGCACATCGGTCCCACCTACCTTTAAGTATCGCGCCCCCATGGCTGCGACGTGGTCACCATGATTAAGCCACTCTCTCTCCTCAACCAGCGGATCAACTCGAACGTGATGGTTGAGTTGAAGGGCGGGCGCGGGTACCGCGGGATCCTGGACGGATTCGACCCGCACATGAACCTCGTCCTCCGCAACGCGGAGGAGACGCAGGACAACCAGGCTCAGCGGAAGATGGACCTTGCGATCGTCCGCGGGGACAACGTGATTTACATTTCCCCATGACCTAGGTGGCCGTCATGACGAAGGGGACCGCGTCGTTCGGCAAGATGGGACGGAAGAGCGTCCACATCCGATGCCGCCGGTGCGGGCAACGCGCGTTCCATAAGCAGAAGGGATACTGCGCCTCCTGCGGGTACGGCCGCACGAAGAAACTCCGGAGTTACTCCTGGGCGAAGAGGCATTGACGATGGCCCGAGGAGAGGGGACGTCGGAATATTCCGACTTTCGTCCGAAGGAGAAATGCGGGATCATCGGGTGCACCGGGACGTCGTCGGTGACCTCGGACCTCTACTACGGATTGCGGATCCTCCAGCACCGCGGCCAGGAGTCCGCCGGTCTCGCCGTGTACGATGGCGGCCTGAAGGCGAAGCGCGGGATGGGGCTCGTGCACGAGGTCTTCGCGAAAGAGGACCTGATGGAGCTCCGCGGCAACTCCGGCATCGGTCACGTGCGCTACTCGACGACCGGATCGAGCGTCCTGGACAACGCGCAGCCGATCGTCGTCAAGACCTCGTACGGGGACATCGCGCTCGCGCACAACGGCGACATCGCGAACGCGGATGAAATCCGCGAGGAGCTCAGCAAGAAGGGCTGGGCCTTCATGACGACATCCGACAGCGAGGTCATTGTGCGCCTCCTCGCGAACGAGATCGTGAACTCGGGGGACGTCAAGCGCGCGCTGAAGGAGTTCACGAGCCGCCTCGTCGGAGCGTACAGCCTCGCCCTGATGATCAACGACACCGTCTACGCGGTCCGCGACCCCCTTGCCGTGCGCCCACTCTGCATCGGAGAAGGCAACGGGCGGATGATGATCGCCTCCGAGAGCGTCGTCTTTGACGCGCTCGGGTTCAAGTTCATCCGCGATTTGAAGGCGGGAGAGATCGTCGAGCTCCGGGCCGACGGCTTCGAGTCAATGCGGCTGCCGCATCCGAACCACACCGCGCATTGCATGTTCGAATGGGTCTACTTCGCGCGCCCGGACAGCGTGCTCGATGAACGCCTCGTGTATGACGCACGCGTGAAGATTGGCGAGCAGCTCGCCCGCGAATACCCGATCGACGCGGACATCATCGTCCCCGTGCCGGAGTCGGGGCGGGCGCAGGCCCAGGGATACGCGCAGGTCGCGGGGCTGCCGGTCGTCGAGGGCCTCATCAAGAACCGCTACATCGAACGCACGTTCATCATGCCGGACCAGCAGGACCGCGAGATCGGCGTCATGCTGAAGTTGAATCCGATCCGCTCCGCAGTGAAGAACAAGCGGATCGTCCTGATTGACGACTCCATCGTGAGAGGGACGACGATTCGGAAGATCGTTCAGATCCTGCGCCTCGCCGGAGCGAGCGAGGTCCACGTCCGCATCGGCTGCCCACCGATCCGGTTCCCGTGCTACCTCGGGATCGACATGAAGACCCGGGACCAGTTCATCGCGAACGAGAAGACCGTCCCAGAGATTGCGGATTTCATTACCGCCGATTCCCTCGGCTACCTTTCCATGAAGGGCCTCATCGCCGCGCTGAAGCATTCCCGAGAGGACGTCTGCCTGGGCTGCCTCGTCGGCGAATATCCGGTCCCGATTCCGGGCGAGAAGATGCGGAAGGAGAGACCCTTGGAGCTCTTCGCGGACCCGGCCGTGAAGAAGCCGGCGTCCAAGCGAAACGCAAAGGCGACTGCCTAGGCTCTCTGCCTCGGTCGTCAATCGATGCGCGCCTGCGCATGAACCGTCAGGAACTCCTCAAGCGAGTCGCTGACGGCCAGTTCGTCGAACAGCGTGCGGGCCTCCTCGAAACGTCCCATCGAAGGCCCGCCGCGGCCCGCTCCGGCCCGGTACCGTGCGAGTTCCCCGTCCTCCACCTGCCGGACCAGGTCCCGGTCGACGCGCCGCCCGTCTGGGAGCCGGGCTCCGTGATGGACCCACTGCCACACCTGCGACCGTGCGATCTCGGCGGTCGCGGTGTCTTCCATGAGGTTCGCAATGGTCACGGCCCCGATGCCGCGCAGCCACGACTCGAGATACTGGATCGCGACGCCCACGTTGCTGATCAAGCCAGATTCCGTGATCGTGCCGCCCGGGACGCGGACATCAAGGAGGTCCCTCGCACTCACGGTCACGTCCTCGCGAAGCCGGTCGACCTGGTTCGGCCTCGACTGGAGGACGCGGTCGAATACCTCCCGCGCGATGGAGACGAGATCGGGGTGGGCGACCCAGGTGCCATCGAAGCCGTCGTTCGCTTCGCGGACCTTGTCCTCGCGCACCTTGGCGAACGCCACCTCGTTGACCTTCGGATCCCGGCGACTCGGGACGAACGCGGCCATGCCGCCGATCGCGTGGGCCCCGCGACGATGACACGTCCGCACGAGAAGCTGCGTGCACGCGCGCATGAACGGAACCGTCATGGTGATTTGCCCTCGGTCCGGCAGGAGGAAGTCGCGCTTCGCGCGGAACGCCTTGATGATGCTGAAGATGTAGTCCCACCGGCCGGCGTTCAACCCCGCCGCGTGGTCTCGGAGCTCAAACAAGATTTCCTCCATCTCGAACGCCGCGGGGAAGGTCTCGATGAGCACGGTCGCCTTGGTTGCGCCGTGGCGGACGCCCAATGCCTCTTCGGCGAAGGAGAAAACTTCGTTCCACAGTCGCGCCTCGAGGTGGCTCTCCATCTTTGGGAGATAGATGTATGGCCCCGTCCCACGGGCGAGCAACTCGGTCGCGTTGTGAAAGAAAAACAGGCCGAAGTCCAGCAAGCTGCCGGAGGTGGGCTCGCCGTCGACCCAAATGTGTGGCTCCGAGAGATGCCAACCGCGCGGCCTCACGAGCAGGGTGGCGATCTCCCGGTTCAGGCGATACTCCTTGCCTTCCGGGCTCCGGTACGCAATCGAGTGGCGCACCGCTTCCCGGAGGTTCGCTTGTCCCTCGAGGAGGTTCCGCCAGGCGGGCGTGTTCGCGTCCTCGAAGTCCGCCATGAACGTGCTGGCTCCGGAATTCAAGGCGTTGATCATCATCTTCCGATCCGTCGGACCCGTGATCTCAACCCGCCGATCGCGAAGGTCCGTCGGGACCGGGGCAATCGTCCACGAACTTTCACGGACCTCCAGTGTCTCTCGGAGAAAATCGAACGTCCCTCCCTGGTCGACTCGCATCTGGCGCGCCGCCCTTCGGAAAAGAAGCTCGGAGCGCTTCGGATTGAACTTCCGATGGAGGGCAGCAAGGAAATCGAGTGCGCCGGGTGTCAGGACCTGGGCCCCTGCGGATTCCATCGGGGCACGGACCTCCACGCCTGCCCCCCGCGGTTTGGTCATAGCATCCCGCCGCTACTCGAAGGGGGATTTCTTTGCGAGAGCATAAGTTCCGCGTCCACAACGCGGTTGGTCTGGCCCGCCCGGCAGCCCGAGCCTCGCGGAAAACCTTCATGCGGCCCCCGCGGTTACGAACGGCTCGTCATGGCGCGTGGCCCGTATACCGTTCGCGAACTGAGTGATCGGACCTTCCCCGATTTTGAACGCCTGGCGATCAAGCAAGGTGGTTGCTGGTGCATGTTCTATCAGCGCGCGCCACCGATCGTTCGAGGCCAGTCTAGCGAGGAGTGGAAACGATCGAACCGACGGGACAAGGAAGCGCTCGTCCGGCAGGGCCGCTCCCACGCCATCCTGGTGTACGAAGGCACGACGCCAATCGGCTGGTGTCAATACGGGACGCAGGAAGAACTCCCTCGGATCGACGCGAGGCGAGGCTACCGCAAAGCGGCCCCGCCACCCGAGCACGCGCGGCTCTGGAGGATCACGTGCTTCTTCGTGGACCGAATCTACCGAGGGCGAGGCGTTGCCAAGTTCGCGTTACGAGCGGCACTCGAGTCAATCCGGGAACAGGGAGGCGGCGTCGTCGAAGCGTATCCCGTGGTTTCGCCGCGGATGGCCGCCGTGCCCGAGTGGCGTTGGTTTGGGACTCCGAGCATGTTCCGCAAGGAAGGATTTCGCGTCGTCGCGCCACTGGGGACCAGCGGACTGCTCATGCGCAAAACAATTTCCTCCAAACGGCCGAAGAAACCTTAATAGCGGGCCTCGAATACAGCGGCTTCGCGGGCCGGTAGATCAGCTGGAAGATCGCTATCTTGGCATGGTAGAGGCCGTGGGTTCAAATCCCACCCGGTCCACTTTCCATGGAGTCAGACCCGCTCGCGGCTCGAGACTCGATACGCTCCGCCCCTGAAGTTAACGATAAATAGAGCCGACAGGCTCGTGATGCGCATGCCTCCTTCATCGAAAGCCGTTCCCCCCAAAGACGACCAAGGGTACTTCGACCACATGTCGAGGGCCATTTTCACCGCCGGCTTGAACTGGAGCATGGTTGAAAAAAAGTGGCCCAACTTTCGAAAGGCGTTCGCCGACTTCTCACCGAACAAGGTCGCTCGCCTATCCGAGCGAGATGTTTCGGCCTTGATGGGCAATTCGGGAATCGTTCGAAACGAGAAGAAGATTCGGGCGACCGTGGAGAACGCGAAGACGATTTTGGGCCTCGAGAAGGAGTACGGTTCCATCAAGGGGTACCTCGACAGCTTCGGGAAGCGCGAGGGGAAACTGCTGGAGGATCTCCAGTACAAGTTCAAGCACATGGGGCCGTCCACGGCCCGCATGTTCCTTTGGATGGTCGGCTATCCCCTCACTCCGACGAAGGAAGAGAATCAGTGGATGAAAGGCCACTCCGAGCATCACTAGTCGGAGCATGTTCCAAGCGAACTCAGGTCCCTCGAATCTCGGCAGGTCCATCTTCAAACGGGCGCACCGGTCGAAGGACCGTTTTGCTCCCCGTGCCCGATCAGGGTGCCCAGCGCACCTCTTTCTTCGGCGATTCAACGGGCATCGTCTGAGCCTCGCTTTCGATCGACGATTTCGTGTCGGCTTCAATCTTCCTCCAGGCGCGCACAAGCACCCGGCCGAGCCGCCGACGCCAGGTCCCGACCAGCTCCCCGTCGACCATCAGAGCACCCGGCCATACGGATTTGGGCCATAACTCGGATCGAACTCGCGACTGCGGAACCAATAGCTCCCGGTCTCCCGCGCCTAGGTACGGGTCACCGGGCGGCAACAGACGCGTGACCGGGCTAGACACAGCCTTCTCCAGGGCAGCGCGATCGGTCCTCAAGACCCAAGATCTGCGACCCTCAAGTTCGACCTCGACCAGTTCCTTTTCGAGGGAGCGGAATGTGTGTCGAGCATCCGGTAGCGTCGCTCCGGACCACCACGCGAATTCTTCGGCGGTGGCAGGGCCGAGTGACCTCAGAAATCGCCGGGCCAGTTCAAGGCGGGCAAATTCCGCCCCCAGACTAGGAGGATCGACAACCCACCATGTCGTGTTGCTACCATCCCAATCGATCCTCACGGTGCCGGCGATCGAAGCGGAACGCAAGTCATGGAGGATCAAACCACGAGTTTGATCGTACGAGACGTGCGCCTCTCGCTGTTTTCGGATCCGGAAGGCCTTTCTCACTTTGTCGGCCGTTCGGTGGATGTCGGCTTGAAGGGTAGGATCCCGCGGTAGGCGACCCACGGTGAAAACCGCAACGTCATGCCTCGGGACAAGGTAGACGGCGCCACGGGGCCCCCACACTTGTACGAACCGCGGATCTTGCCAGGCCGACGGCCACACATCTGCCACGCGGGCATGCAGTGCCAGGACCGCGGAACGCGGGGCGCTGTCTTGCAGGCCTGCGAACGCGGCATCGAGAAGTCGCTCCGGCCGCAGGCGAGCATGGAGATGGGTGGCTCGCTGTCGGAAGGCAAGCGCGTGCTTCCGATCGATTGACGGAGGGGCCATCGGGTGTGGGGGTTGCGAAGGGACCGCGCCCGCTTAAGGGAGACCATCTTCTGCCGCACTCTCGCCCCGTTTACCCGCACGAGAGTCGAAGGCGTCGTCGGTCAACGGAGCGAGTACGTCTCTGAAACGCCGGCTCCAGCGACCCCAGCATCGCCGAACCCCGATTCGCTCCTCCCGGCGTTAGCTTCAAGCGTGTCATTCCGGTGCGGGACCGCATGGCGTCTGAGGCGGTGCGTGGCAAGACCGTGAAACTCGAAAGTCCGGACGGCCCCGTGTCGGGCCACCTCGCGGTCCCGAAGAGCGGAGGCGGCCCCGGGATCCTGGCCCTCCACGCGTGGTGGGGCCTCAACGACTTCTTCAAGGATTTCTGCAATCGGCTGGCGACGGCGGGCTTCGTCGCGTTCGCTCCGGACCTGTACCACGGCCCGGTCGCCTCGACGATTGAGCAAGCCGACAAATTGAGCTCGGGAGTGAAACCGGAGACCGGCCGCTCGGACCTGGCCAGGAGCGTGAAGGGCCTTCGAGCCCACCCGAGCGTGCGGGGAAACCGCCTCGGCGTCATCGGCTTCTCCTTTGGAGCGTGGTGGGCGCTCTGGGCGGCCCAGGAGATGCCGGCGGACATCGCGGCCGTCGTCGTGTTCTATGGCACGAGCGATGGCGACTTCGCGAAAACGCGAGCGGCCTTCCTCGGCCACTTCGCGGAGAAAGACCCCTACGAATCCGCCGAATCGGTTCGAGCGTTCGAGGGGCTCCTCCGGGCAGCGGGGAAAGAGGCCTCGATCCACGTCTATCCTGGCACAGGCCATTGGTTCTTCGAGAAGGACCGGCCGGACGCGTACAATGCGAGCGCCGCCACGATGGCTTGGGATCGCACTATGCAGTTCCTGAAGGCGCACCTGGACGGCAAGAAATCATAGGCCGCGCTTCAACCGTCGATGAATGCGTTCGTCTTGCAACGGTCCACCGAATCGCCATCGCATGGCGGCTTCTTAAGAAGTGCCAGGAGATTCCGATTGGCGAATGACGAATCCGGGAGGCAAGCACATGACAACTCGCGATCCACGTCACCGGCCTCCGATCCAACGGTGCGCCTGGGCCTCGGACGACGAAACGCTCGTGGCGTACCACGACTCGGAATGGGGGAGGCCCGAGCACGATGACCGGAAGCTGTTCGAGTTCCTCGTCCTCGAGGGAGCGCAGGCCGGGCTCTCGTGGCTTACCGTGCTGAAGAGACGCGACGCGTATCGCCGAGCGTTTGACGATTTCGATCCAGCGCGCGTCGCCCGCTACGATTCCCGCAAGGTCCGCGTGCTGTTGGCGGATCCCGGCATCATCCGGAATCGATTGAAGATCCAAGCCGCGATCTCGAACGCGTCGGCGTTTCTCGCGGTCCGGGAAGAGTTCGGCACCTTCGACGCGTACTCCTGGACGTTCGTCGGCGGCAAGCCGAAGGTGAATCGCTGGAAGTCGCTCAGCCAGATCCCCGCGCGCACCCGAGAATCGGACGCGCTGAGCGCCGCGTTGAAGGACCGAGGGTTCACGTTCGTCGGCTCGACAATCTGTTACGCGCACATGCAGGCCGTCGGGATGGTCAACGATCACGTGCTCTCCTGCTTCCGCCGCACCGGGCCTGGCAGCCGCAAGGGATAGCGACCGCGGAGCTGCGTGGGCGTACTCAATCGCGGATTCGATAATGGTGGGCAGTGCTCACAGACCGACAGAGCACCCCAAAATGCACCACGGGTTCTCCGGCCGAACACGGGATGATTGGCCTCGTCCCTCCATGCGCTGCGCAGTCGATATGAACTGTATCGCTCCGGCTACGTTTGTGTACATGGCGCTTAACCCCGCTTCCGGTCTTCTCGCGAAATGTGACAGGCCCCGACAAACGACCGCAAACCACGGGCGCAAGACGAAAACCCCTCCTGGCGGCCCTCCCGTTCTGTCTCGTGCTCATCGTCGCGGCCGTTGGGCTGAATCTCGTTCATGCCCAGGCCAACGGGAACAGCTGCACGCCCGGAGTCGGGGAGGTCACCCGATTCGACGACTCGTTCTCGTGGACGAGCCTCCTCTCGGGGACGGCGGCCTGGTCCGGTTACGTCGCCCTCCGCGAGTACGTCGATAGCTCGTGTTACGTCCACCACATTTACATCGACTTCGGCCCCGAGGAGAGCGGTACCCTCTCGCTCAACGGCAGCCCGTACGTCTCTTTCACCGTGCAATACCCGAGCGCGTTCACCCACAGCTCCGATGTCGCGCTCAACGCGATCGGCAACCTCGACGAGCACAATCCGCAGGCGGGAACCTATCTCACGTACACGGTCGCTGAGAACCGTGACATTAACGCGGCCGGCGCGGACGAATACGTCGTGCAGGGAGGGGGTCTCGCGGCGCTCGTGACGGACGTCGCGGTGGGCATCGAACTCCCGCTCGACTTCCTCGGACAGACGGTCTACGCGCAAATCCACGTCGGGCCCGACCATTGCCAGTGCAGCGTGACCGCGTTCACGATCCCAGGAACGCCCCCGCCGCCCCCGACCCCCAACGTGTGGGACGTCTACGTCCACGCCCACCAGGACGATTGGCAGCTCTGGGAGTCTCCGGACTCGTACGCTCACTACCAGGCGGGGGACCACCTGCTGTTCATCTACACCACCGCGGGCGACGCGGGACAGGACATCTCGCGCTGGGGCGCCCGCGAACAGGGTGCCGAGGCGAGCGTCCGGTACATCGTCGGCGCCGGGGCCGCGGAGGGTTCCGGATCCGTGAACTTCTGCTACACGGCTTTGCAGCAGGTGTGCCACAGCATCTGGACGTGGACGTACGGGAACACGGTCTCCGTCTTCATGCGCGTCCCGGATGGCGGGAACCACGGAGGCGGCTTCCCCTCTACGAACTATCAGACAATGGAGAAGCTTCGCGACGGGACCATCCTGAGCATGACCGCCGTCGACGGCTCGACTACGTACCAGACCTGGACCGACTTCTATTCGACGATCAACGCGATCATCGCCGCGTACACGCCGTCCGACTCGACGACGCGCGTCAACGCCCCGGACTTCGACCGCACCCGGCAGACGGGGCACTTCAACGGATGCGACCCCTGTGAGGATCACGCAGACCACCTGGCGACCGCGGATGCGGTGTGGAACGCCACCCTCGGCATGGGCGCTCCGTGGACCCGCGTCCTCTACATCGACTACATGATTGCCTGGGGCGACTCCCGCTATCCGGTCAACCTCGACAACGCGAGTTACGCGATCAAGAAAGGCCTCTTCATGGCCTACGTGAACACGACGAAGGCCCTGTCCGGCGAGGACGAGTACTCCCAGATGCCCTACTTCTGGGAAAACGCGTTCTGGCGAGAGTACTCGCGCGAAGCGTGAGTGCGGAGTCACCCGTCGATCAGCGCTTGAGCCCCGCCAAGCCATCGGCCATGCGACCGCGTGACGGGGAAACGTAAAGTAGCGGGGGAGGCTGTGAGCCCGCCGGAGCCCGCCTCATGAAGGGGACGAAAGCAATCGACTGGTTGCTCGAGGAGGACCAGCCGTCGATTCGATACCTCACGCTCACGCAGATTCTGGGGCGGCCGGAGGACAACCCCGAGGTGCGAACCGCTCGGGAGAGCATCCCGAAGAAGGGATGGGCGGCAGACATCCTCGCCAAGCAGGACCCGCGCGGCTACTGGGAACGCGAGGACCCGTATCGGCCGAAGTACCTGTCCACGAACTGGATGCTGCTGGTCCTCTCCGATCTTGGGATGACGAAAGAAGATCGGCGCATAACCAGGGCGGCCGAGCTCTGGATCGAAAAACTCTCGACCGACGACGGTGGATTCTCCCCGGGGGGCGGGAAGCATGGGCACCTTTGCACCGTCGGGAACACGGCGCGCGGCCTCGTGAACTTTGGATACACGGACCATCCGAAGGTGAGGAGCGCCTTCGAATGGCTCGTTGCGAACCAAGATAAGAACGGAGGCTGGAGTTGCTTCGGGAGCGGCCGGAACCTAGATTCCTGGGAGGGGATGAGTGCGTTCGTCGCGTATCCGCGGACGAAGTGGTCGGCCGAGATGAAGCGGGCGGTCGAACGGGCCGCGGAATTCTATCTTCAGCGAGAGCTCCACAAACAGGGAGGACCGTACGAGCCGTGGTTCCGGTTCCACTACCCGGTCCACTACTACTACGATCTCCTTGTAGGCCTCGACTTCATGACCGCCCTCGGGTACGGGGACGATCCCCGGATGCGGTTCGCACTCTCCCTGTTGAAGGAGAAACGGCGATCGGACGGTCGATGGGTCCTCGATGCGATCCACCCGGACGTCGAGGGTGGTATGGCCGAGTATTACAAGAAGAGCCCGAAAGACATGCCCACGCCGTTCGCCCTCGAGAAACCGGGAGAACCGAGCAAGATGATCACCCTCCGCGCCCTGAAGGTCCTAGATCGCCTCGAGCAGACCGAATGATTGCTCAAGAGAGCGTACCATATATGGTCTGAATCGTGACATTCTTCTAGGACCATATCGATTTAAGTAGTTTATATGGTCTACATGTGTTTGGATGAGACAGGCCATACTCGAAGAACTGCGCCGCGAACTTCTCACACGTACGCCCCTCGAATCTGTACCTGAGGGCGTGTGGAAGCGAACCGGTGCCCTGAACACGTGGGGCACGAACGCAATCGAAGGAAACACGCTAACACGGAAGGAGGTCGAACGAATTCTCCTCGAAAATCGGACCGTCGGAAACCGGCCGGTCTCCGATGTAACCGAGACAATCCAGCACGCGGGGGCGTTCGCGACCCTGATTCGGCGAAGGGCCGAGCCGATCCGGCTCCCGACCGTTCGCGAGCTTCACGAGACCGTGTTTCGCGGAGTCAAACCGGACGCGGGACAGTGGCGCCGCGTGAACGTGCGAATCGCGGGAATGAGGCACACGCCCCCGCGCATGGAGCTCGTCGCTCCGATGATGGCAGAATGGGAGGACGAATACCGGAAGCGGGACACCCTCGGTGAGGACGTGTTTCGCCTCGGAGCGTGGATGCACTTCCGGTTCGAGGCGATCCATCCCTTCGCCGACGGCAACGGCCGCGTCGGCCGACTCCTCCTCAATCTCCATCTCCTGAAGCACAACTGGCCGGCGGTCCACATCCTCCCGCCGGACCGGGATCGCTACCTGCGGTGTCTGGTGCGGGGCCACGACGGGAATCTCACGGACCTCGAAGGATTCCTTCGAGCGTGCGCGGGTCGCTCCCTCCTCGACCTGCTCGACCAAGTGGGGACCGCGAGGGACGAGCTCCGGCCCCTCCGGAGATTGGCTCGCGGCTCCGCCTATAGCGCAAAGTACCTGGGATTGCGCGCAACGCAAGAGGAGCTCCCCGCCGTCAAGATCTCCGGCGATTGGCAGAGCAGCGAGAGAGCCCTGCAAATCTACGGCGACATCGTTGCAAGATAGCCGTGTGCAGAATGCTGCGTCTCGTTCGCGCTCATCGGCGAACGGCCGCGACGACGAAGACCCCGCCTCCGAAGACGGGCTCGTTCAGGATCTTGACCCGCGATGGCACGAACCGATAGAACGTGTACGATCGGAGTTGCTCCGCGTCGCGCCGTTCCTGTGGCCTGGTCCCCCGCATCCATTTCGCATACGGAGGGAAGCGCCGCGCGTAGGCGCGCTCGGCGGTCCGACGATGCGGCCCTTTCGCCTCCCGACACGTCCCAAAGAGCTGCATGCCTCGGTCCGATCCGCCCCAGACCTGCCGTGAGTTGAAGATCGTCACTGCCATGGCCGGATTCCTCTCGACGTTGCGGCAATGAAGGGACGTCGAATCGGAGAGGAAGAAAAGTTCCAAGCCCGGGGAGTACGCGAAGTACGCGGTATTGATGTGCGGTTGACCGCGCGGGCCCATCGTGGCCATCGAACACAGCGGGCTGTCCTCCAGGATGTCGAAGACGCTCTTTCGCACGGGTGGATCGGAGATTCGTCGTCGGACGGTCTTCAGGAAACTCATCGCATCACGCCCCGCTCCAGGCGGTTCCTCGAACGGCGTCGGGCCTAAAAGTCAATGGCACCTCAGACCCCTGAAAAGGCATATCATCGCGGCGAGGCATGCCCGCACATGGACCACTCAGCCGTTCGAACGGATCTCCCGGCGCCCGGCCCGTTCTCCTGGGGCGTTCGATGGGATCGTCTCGTGTTCGTCGCCGGACAGGGACCGCTCGGGAAGGATGGGAAAGTCGTCGAGGGAGATGTCGGGCGACAGACCCGGTTGACGCTGGAGAACTTCCGGAAGGTCGTCGTGGCAGCGGGATCCGACATGGAGCACGTGCTCGCGACCACGGTCTACCTCCGGGACCTGAACGATTTCGCCGCGATGAACGGCGTCTATTCGGAGTTCTTCGCGGGCGATCCTCGGCCCGCGCGTGCAACCGTCCGGGCGGATCTCCTGTTCGGCATGAAAGTCGAGGTCCAAGGCATTGCGTACGTGCCTCGTGGATAGATTCGAATCGGGGGGGCGAGGGATATCGGCTCTCGCAAAAGTTTCATTCCCGGGGTCGCCATCTCGGATTCGATGGCGCGAAAGGCGAAGCCGAAATCCAAGAAGGCCGCGAAGAAGAAGGCCTACTACTCCGGACGCAAGGAACGGAAGGCGAAGAAGTAGTCAGGATCGTCTCGCGGTTGGAAGGGCGCGTGGATCGTCGTACGTGAATCGATCCAGGTCCTTCCGCGGGACCGGGATGACGACCCGAGACACCATGCCGTGCAGCGAGTACGGGAGGCGGATCAGCCGCATCTCGCCGGACGTCACCCATTCATCGATCGCGAAGCGACGGGCGTACGATCGCGCGATCCGTCCCCGCTCCTTTCGGGACAGGCGGAATGCGTCGTCGTCGATCACATGCACGTGAAAGCCTCGCCCGGAATAGACGATCGTCAGTTCGGACCACGACTTCGAGGCCCGGTCGAAGAGATCGCCGGCTTGCCGCCGGACCTCGTCGAACTCCCAGTCACAGAAGGAGAGTCCCTGATGCCGCTTCATTTTCGCCTCGATGTCTCCATGAATCGGACAGTCCAGATTCTCGGGGTCGAGGTCGAACGCGAGCTCCTGTCCGAGAAACTGGCGGCTCCTCCAAGCGTGGGTGTAGTCGAGGCCGACGGCGCGAGCCTCGGAGAGGGATGCGTAGACGTTCCGATCGTAGTACACGCCCTCCGGCAGATACTTCAGGAGGAACGGACGAAGACCGGCCGGGCCCTCGACGTCGTCGATGATGAGAGGAACGTTCTTCAGATGGCGGAAGCGGCGTGGATAAATCCCGGAGTGGCGGCCGAGGATGAGCGCATAGGCCCGGTCGCCGCCGGGCCGGGCCATCCACCGCTTGGCGGCGCCGACGTCGAAGCGATTGCGGTAGAAGTTCAGGCGCGCGTTCAGGGACGCCGGGTGGAGATCTCCCGGAAGTTCGTACCGGATGCGGACCACAGAAGCGGAAGGCCGTGTGCCGGTAAAGGCTGGCGGCTCCTCAGGGAAGGTCGTCCGGATTCCACGCGACGCGGGAGCCTTCGTCGAGCCCATCGAGCCGTTCCATGTCTTCGCGCCGAAGGTCGAAGTCGAAGACCTGGGCGTTCTCGCGGATGCGCTCGGGCCGCACGGATTTCGGGATGACGACGAGATCGTGCTGGAGGCCCCAACGGATCAGAATCTGTGCGGGCGTGCGGCCGTATTTCGTTGCGATCTCCTTCAGGACCGGGTGGCCGAGCCTCCGAGCCCGCGCGAGCGGACTGTAGGCTTCGAGTTGAATCTTCCGGCCGTTGCAGAACTCCAAGAGCCGCTCCTGATAGAGGAACGGATGGAACTCGACTTGGTTCACGGCCGGAGGAGTCGGCGACGACGCGAGGAGCTCCTCCAAATGCCGGATCGTGTAGTTGCTGACGCCGGCGGATCGGATGCGGCCCTCCTCTTTCAGGCGGAGCAACGCCTTCCACGAATCTCGACGGAGTCCGGGGACGGGCCAATGGATCAGGTACAGGTCGACGGTCCCGAGGCCGAGCTCGCGCTGGCTCCGGTCGAACGCCTTCAGCGCGGCCTCGTATCCGTGATCCGTGTTCCAGAGCTTCGTGGTGACGAAGACGTCGTCGCGGGGCACGCCGCTCTTCTTGACCGCAATCCCGACGTCCCGCTCGTTCGCGTAGAGCTTCGCGGTGTCGATGAGCCGATACCCCACCTCGAGGGCGGACTGCACCGCCGACTGCGTCTCCTTGCCGGAGCGCGCTTGCCACACACCGAGCCCGAAGGCGGGCATCTTCGCCCCGTCGTTCAGGGTGACGCGGCTCTCGATCGAAAGTCCCACGGCCGCGCGGACCACGCGCGCGCTACTTGAATCTTCACGGAGGGCTCAGGACTTCGGGATGTCCTTCTTCGGGTCCACGAACGGCTTCTTCACCACTTTGGCGGCTCGCGGTCCCTTGGAGGTCGACACCGTGAGGGAGGTCCCGATCTTCGCGTGGTCGATGCCGAGGAGGGCGTATCCGATGTTCTTCTCAAGGCGCGGCGAGAACGTGAGCGACGTGACGTGCCCCGCCTTCCCGCCTGCGGCGTAGACGTCCCAGTAATCCGGGATCCAGGCGCCGAGCGACTCGCCTTCGACCTCGATGCCGACGAGCTTCCGCTGGATGCCCTCCCGCTTGATCCGGGCGAGCGCTTTCTTCCCGAGGTAGTCCGCGGACTTGCCTTCGTCGACGGTCCAGCCCAGGCCGACTTCGTACGGGTTGTTGTCGAGCACGATGTCCGAGCTGTAATTGAGGATCCCCGCTTCGATGCGGCGGATCTCCGAGGGCGCGATCGGCCGGATGTTGTGCTTCGCCCCCGCGGACATGACCTTGTCCCACAACGCCTCGGCATGTCTCGAGTCGCGGAGGTAGAGCTCGTACCCGCGTTCCGCGCTCCAGCCCGTCCGCGTGATGACGAGCGGGATGCCGTCGAGCTCCGTCTCCTCCAGGTGATAGTACTCGAGGTCCAGGATGCCCTCGCCGAAGAGGTCGACCATCACGTCCTTCGACTTCGGCCCTTGCAGCTGGAGCGGGCTCACGTCCGGTTCGCGGACGATCACGTCCAGGCCCGCATTCACCGCCACGCCCTTGCACCAGTAGATGACGTCCCAGTCGGAGAGGGAGAGCCAGAAATGGTCCTTGCCGAGTCGGAGGAGCACGGGGTCGTTGATGATCCCGCCCTCGGGCGTCGTCAGCAGGACGTACTTGCACTCGCCGACCGCGCACGCCTCCATGTCTCGCGGCGTCAGGAGTTGCATGAACTCGAAGCCGTCGGGCCCGTCGATCTCCACCTGCCGCTCGACGGCGACGTCCCACAAGGTCACATGATCCACGAGGTGCCAGTACTCTTCGACGGGATCCGTGTAGAGGCCGGGCATGAGCATGTGGTTGTAGAGGTCGTACGCCCGCACGCCGTGTTTCGCCGCGCGATGGAAATAGGGCGACTTCTGGATCCAGGCCGTCTCCCGGAATCCCGGGAGGATCGGCCCGGCGAAGCCCGCGGTCGCCGTCGTCTGTCCGTGCGGTCGCGCATGGGTCGCCATCGAATGCCTCCGGAGTTGGGACGGGGAAGCGCGGAGAATAGATGAGCGTTTTGGCGGACCCGGGAATCGCGAAGTGAAATCGCAATTGCGAACCTGGAACGTCATCCGATGTGTGCGGAATTGAAGGCGCGAACGGAACAATAAGGGACGAAATCCGACCCCTTGCGGGTCAATTGAATTCGCCCTGGACTACGTTTTCGGGATGTCCTTCTTCGGGTCGAGGAACGGCTTCTTCACGACGATCGCCTTTCGGGGTCCGCCCGGAGTAACAATCTCGAGCCCGGTCCCGAGTTTGGAAAACTCAATCGGCACCCACGCGTATCCGATGTTCTTCTTCAAACGAGGCGACATCGCCATGGCGGTCAGCGTGCCCACGACCTTGCCGCCCTTCCGGACGGGCCACGGCTCGGGCAGCCAAGGATGGATGACCTCTTCGCCCGGGACCTCGACGCCCACGAGTTTTCTCGCCACGCCGCGTCGCTTGATCCGTTGGAGCGCAGTCTTCCCGACGAAATCACGTTCCTTGTCGAGGTCCACGAGCCAGCCGAGCCCCGCTTCGTACGGATTGCAATCGAGGTTGATGTCCGAAGGATAGTTCAGGATCCCGGCCTCGATGCGGCGATACTCCGACGGCCCAGTCGGGCGGATCTCGAACGGGGTTCCTGCCTCGACGACCCGGTTCCAAAGATCCGTCCCGCGGCTCCCGTCCCGCAAGTAGATCTCGTAGCCCACCTCGGCGCTCCATCCCGTCCGCGTGACGAGGACGGGGATGCCATCGATCTTCGCCTCCATGAAATGGTAGTACTCGAGGTCGCGGACCTTCGGGCCGACGAGCGCCTCCAGGACGTCCTTGGACTTCGGCCCCTGAATCTGCATCGGCGATGCGTCCGGTTCGCGCAACTCGACGTCGAAGTCCGAGTGAACCGCGAGCCCTCTCGCCCACAGCAGCACGTCGCTGTCCGCGGTCGAGAGCCAGAACGTGTTCTTCGCGAGTCGCGTGAGGACGGGATCGTTGATCAGGCCACCGCTCTCGTCCGTGAGGATGACGTACTTCGCTTGGCCGACGGCGCAGGAGCTCAGGTCACGCGGGGTGAGGTACTCCATGAACGCATAGCCGTCCGGCCCGCGGATCTCGAGTTGGCGTTCGCATCCGACGTCCCACATCGTCACGTGGTTGACCAGATGCCAATACTCGTCGACCGGATCCGCGACGTAGTGGCTCGGGATGTACATCTTGTTGTAGAGGTCGTACGCCTGGGCCCCCGCACGCCGCGCGGCCTCGAAGAACGGGGACTTCCGGTACCACGATCCGAAGAACAGGGTCGTGTGGCCGCCCTGGAGAACCATCGAGTCCCGCCCGGCGCAGGCAAGGTCGAGGATTTATTTGACGTCCACGGCGCATCTGAAGCCGATATCTCGCGGGAGAAGACCTAAGAGGAAGCGGTCCATCCGGAGATTCGTCCGATGGCGAACCGCTTCGGAAGCCAGAGCATGGTGGATCCGCTTCGGACAGTCCTCGTGCGCCGTCCGGACGCGTCCTTCGCGGTTTCCGATCCGGATCGCTGGGGGTACACGTCGCGGCCCAATCTGGCAGCGGCGCAGAAAGAGCACGATGCCTTCGTCGCATTGCTCCGGGCCTCCGGAGCCGACGTCCGTTTCCATGACTTGCCGCAGCCCGGTCGCGCCGACGCCATCTTCGTTCACGATCCCGCCATCGTGACGGAGCGCGGGGCCATCGTCCTGCGGATGGGCAAGGAACTCCGTCGCGGGGAAGAAGCCACGCTGGGCAAGAGCCTCGAGCACGAAGGGGTGCCGATCCTCGGGTCGCTGTCGGCACCGGCGACCGCGGAAGGAGGCGACTTGCTATGGGTCCGCCACGATCTCCTCGCGGTGGGCCAAGGTTTCCGGACGAACGCCGACGGACTCCGGCAACTGAACGCACTGCTCCAGGATGCGAAGGTCCGAACGGAGGCGGTGCCGCTGCCCTACGATCGAGGGCCGAGCGCGTGCCTCCACCTCATGTCCCTCATCAGCATCGTGGATGACGATCTCGCGGTGGTGTATCGGCCGCTCCTCCCGGTACCGTTCTGGCAGTCGTTGAAAGCCGAAGGCTTCGATTTCGTGGACGTCCCGGAAGCGGAGTTCGAGACGATGGGGCCCAACGTCCTCGCCGTGGCGCCTCGCGACTGCATCATGCTCGAAGGGAATCCCGTCACCAAGTCGCGCCTCGAGGAGCCGGGTTGCCGCGTGCGCACGTATCGCGGGAAGGAAATTTCGATGAAGGCGGAAGGCGGCGCGACCTGCCTCACGCGGCCGATTCTCCGGTCCCGCTAATTCCCACGTCCTTAGGACTTTGGAATGTCCTTCTTCGGATCCACGAACGGCTTCTTGACGACCGTGGCCTCCCGTTCGCCCAGGGACGTCGCGACGGTCACGTCCGTCCCAAGTTTCGCGAGCCGGATCGGCACCCAAGCGTAGGCGAGATTCTTCTTGAGCCGCGGGGAAAACGTGAGCGCCGTCAGGTGCCCGACTTTCTTGTCGTCCTTCTTCACGTCCCAATATTCGGTCGCCCATGCGTGGATCTGCGGGCCGTGGATCTCGAGCCCCACCAGCTTGCGTTGGACCCCGTCCTTCTTGATCTTCGCGAGCGCCCTCTTCCCGATGAAGTCCGCTTTCTTGTCCAGGTTGACGAGCCAGCCCAGGTCGACCTCGTACGGATTGTTCTCGAGGGTCATGTCCGACCCGTAGTTCAGGATCCCCGCCTCGATGCGCCGAATCTCGGACGGGGCGATGGGCCGGATGTCGTACTTGCGGCCGGCCTCCATGATCCGATCCCACAGTTCGACCCCACGGGTCCCGTCGCAGAGGTAGATCTCGTACCCGACCTCCGCGGTCCATCCCGTGCGCGTGACGACCACGGGGATGCCGCCGACGTCCGTCTCCATGAAATAGTAGTATCCCAGGTCGAGGACCCTCGGGCCGACGAGATCCCGAAGGACGTCCTTCGACTTCGGGCCCTGGACCTGGAGCGGGCTGACATCCGGCTCGACGATGTCCACGTCCAGGCCGGAGTTCACCGCGACGCCCTTCGCCCACAGCAGGGTGTCGGAGTTCGCGAGGCTCAACCAGAACCGGTCCTTCTCCAGACGGAGGAGCACCGGATCGTTGATGATCCCTCCGTTCTCGTCCGTGATGACGACGTACTTGCCTTGACCGACCTCGCACTTCGTCAGGTCGCGGGGCGTGATGAGTTCCGCGAACTTCATGCCGTCCTTGCCGCGGATCTCGACCTGCCGCTCTACGCTGACGTCCCAGAGGGTGACGTGGCGCGTGAGGTGCTCGTACTCTTCGAACGGATCCGTGTACAGACCCGGGAGATACATGTGATTGTAGATGTCGTACGCTTTCGCGCCCGCGCGGAGCGTGGCCTCGAAGAACGGCGACTTTCGATACCAGGGCCCGAAGAACAGCGTGCTCTGTCCGTCGTTGTACGGCATGTCAACCTCCTCCCGGAGTTGGGCCGGGAACGCGCATCATTTATAAGACAGAATCCCCGAGGCGATCTCGGGCACCACTCGGGATCGGTATGCCCAAGAGCCGCATTTCGTGTTCCAGGGTTTCGCGCCATCCCTCCGCGAACGGACGGAGATTGAATCCGAGGTCCCGACGCGCCTTCGCATTGCTGCCGAGGTACGTCACGCCGGCCAGATCGCGAAGCCGTTCGGACCGCGCGAGGGCGGCGAGGGCCCGAAGGACCGCAGGGGAGATTCGCATGCGGGGGGCGGGGATCCCGGTGATTTTCTCGGCGAGTTCGAACGCCTCTGTCACGGGATGCGGCTCACCCGCAATGATGTACGATTCTCCGACCTTCCCGCGCTCCATCGCGAGCAGATGGCCTCGGGCGGTATCCGCAACGTGGCCCCAACAGTAGGCGGTGTCCCGCGGCAACACGCGCAGCTTGCGCTGAAGGTATCGGACGATGGTGGGCCGAATCTCGCTCGTGTCTCCGGGCCCGTATGTCGCTCCAGGCTGGACGATCACCAGGGGCAATCCCCGCTTCATCATCGGCTCCGCGATCTCGTAATGGGCCACCCACTTCGTGTGGTCGTATTCCGTGAGCCAAGGCCCCTTCGGCCGATACGTCTCGTCGACGAGCCGACCGTGCGTGTCGCCGAAGACCGCGAGCGTACTCGTGTACACGCCTTTCGGGATCTCGAGTTCCGCCATCACCTCGAGGACGTTGCGCGTCCCGTCGATGTTCACGGATTGCCCGGGAGACTTGTCGCGAACGCCGACCTTGTACCAGCCGGCGATGTGGAAGACGCCATCGGCTCCATCCATTGACTCGCGCATCGATTCCTTGTTTGTCACGTCATCCGACCGCACGTCGATGCCGATCGTTGTGAGGTCCTTCGCTTTCGATGGATTGCGCGCAATCGCAGCGACCTCGTGTCCTTCCTGCCGCAAGAGGCGAGCTACGTGGCCTCCGATGAACCCGGTGGCTCCGGTGACGAAGAACCGCATGGGCGGGAGCCGCAACGCGGGAACCCGCTTTAACGCTCGCGGCGGTCAACCTTCTTACGGGAGGGAGTCCTCACCTTCGCCGGTCGGTGCGCATGGCGGAGAATTTGACTCGGAAGCTCATCCGGAAGCACGCGGTCGAAGGGAGGATGGACCCGGGCGAGGAGATCGCGCTCTCGATGGATCAAGCGCTCCTGCAGGACGCGACCGGGACGCTCGCCTGGTTGGAGTTCGAGCAGATGGGCCTCGACGGCACGCGGATCCGCCAGGCCACGCAGTACGTCGACCACAACATCCTCCAGACCGGGTACGAGAACGCGGACGACCACCGCTTCCTACGGAGCGCGTGCCAGCGGTACGGCGCGGTGTTCTCGGGTCCAGGGAACGGGATCAGCCACTGGGCCCACATGGAGCGCTACGACATCCCCGGCGAGACGATGCTCGGGTGCGATTCCCATACGCCGCACGCGGGCGCATGTGGCATGCTCGCGATCGGGGCCGGCGGCTTCGAGGTCGCGAACGCGATGGCGGGCCAGCCCTACCGCGTGACGATGCCCGAGGTCGTGAACGTCCGTCTGGCGGGGAAGTTCAAGCCGTGGGTCAGCGCGAAGGACGTGATCCTCGAACTCCTGAATCGCTTCGACGTCAAGTGGGGGAAGAACAAGGTCCTCGAGTACACGGGCCCGGGGCTCAAGGAGCTCAGCGTGCCGTCCCGGGGGACGATCGCGAACATGGGCACGGAGCTCGGGGCGACCGCATCCGTGTTCCCGTCGGATAGTCTGACGAAAACGTTTCTCGCGGCGCAGGGCCGGTCGAAGGACTTCACGGCACTCGCACCGGACGAAGGAGCGGAATACGATGACACGGTCGACATCGAACTCGGGGATTTGGAGCCGCTCATCGCCTGTCCCTCGAGCCCGGACAACGTGAAGGCCGTCCGCGAGGTCGCCGGGACCGAGGTCGCCCAGGTCGCCGTCGGCAGCAGCGTGAACTCGTCCTTTCGGGACCTGAGTGTCGTCGCACACGCGCTCGACGGGAAGCACGTCGCGGCCGGACTGTCGATGGCCGTCTCTCCGGGATCTCGGCAGACGCTCTTGCTCATGCTCACGTCCGGACTCATGACGAAACTCATCAAGAGCGGCGTCCGCGAGCTCGAGGTCGCGTGCGGCCCATGCATCGGGATGGGGTTCGCCCCGCCGACGCGGGGGCCGTCCGTGCGGACGTTCAACCGGAACTTCGAAGGACGCAGCGGCACCGCCGACGATCGCGTGTACCTCTGCAGCCCCGAGACGGCCGCCGCGACCGCGTTGAAGAGGGAGATCGCGGACCCGCGGGACCTGGGGACGATGCCCACCCTGAAGGAACCGACGAAGTACCCGATCGATACGACCGGCTTCGAGATGCCTCCGGAGAACCGCGCGGCCGTCGAAATCATCCGCGGCCCAAACATCGCGTCTCTTCCCGTCGCGGCCCCGCCGAAGGACGCAATGGAGGGCGAGGTCCTGATCCGCCTCGGCGACAACATCTCCACGGATCACATCATGCCCGCCGGCGCGAAGTTCCTCCCGCTGCGGTCAAACATCCCCGCGATCGCGGAACACGCGTTCGAGTATGTCGATCCGACGTTTGCCGCGCGCGCGAAGAAAGCGGGTGGCGGATTCATCGTGGCCGGAGACAATTACGGCCAAGGATCCTCCCGCGAGCACGCGGCCGTCGCCCCGATGTTCCTCGGGGTCCAGCTCGTCCTCGCGAAGAGCTTCGCCCGCATCCATGCGGACAACCTCGTGAACTCCGGGATCCCGCCGGTCACGTTCGCCGACCCGAGGGCGTACGACACGATCCAGCAAGGGGACCGCCTCCGGATTTCAAACGTCGTCGCGGCGATCCGAGGCGAGCGAGAGGCCTCCGCCGAGGACGTGAGCCGAGGCACGCGCACCTCCGTGCGCATCCAACTGCGGCCGTACCAGCGCGAGGTCCTCCTCGCGGGCGGCGGCATCCGCTACGCGCAAGCCCATCGGCCGCGGTGAGCCGCGCGCCTTTAAGTCGGCCTTCCGTTATGCGGCTTCGAGGAGGCGCGGACCGTGGTGATGATCGTCAAGAAGGGGACCCTTCCCGGGACCCCGCACACGGAGTTCTACGCGATCCCCGACGTCCTCTCGCGCGAGGAAATCCACGGGAGCTACGGCTTCAGCGGCGCCTGGTCGCGCAAGGTGCACGTCCGCTATTATCCGACGGAGCAGGTGAAGCCGCCGAAGAAGGGGGACTTCGACCTCGTCCCGGACTTCCCGCCGGAGGCGGACATCCTTCAGCCGTACCACATCACGACCGGCCGTATGCCGTTTGAAAAGGACGCGATTCGCTCCCGTAAGCCGATCGTCCACGGCCCCCGCACGACCCTATCGATCTCCAAGCCGACCGCCTCGATGCCGCCGGAGACGTTCTTCCGCAACGGCGAACGACACGAGGTCTGGTTCGTCCAGGACGGGGAGGGCGTCGTCCGTTCGGAGTACGGCGACCTGAAATTCCGCAAGGACGTCTATGTCGCGATCCCGAAAGGCACGACGTATCGGATCGAGCTGACGTCCCCGAAGGCGTGGTTCCTCCTCGTCGAATCGATCTACCCGATCAACTTCGCGCCGCACTACTTCAACAAGGAGGGCCAGGCGACCCTCATGTCGCCCGTCGTCGAGACAGAGATCGAGACGCCCGACCTGCCGCCATTTCGCGACGAACGCGGCGACTTCCCGATCGACGTAAAGCACAGCGGCGGAAAGGTCACGCGCATCACCCTCGGCCACCATCCGTTCGACCTCTCCGGTTGGGAGGGCGCGCTCTATCCCTTCGTCTTCGACATCAAGAGCCATCATGGGATCGCGCGGGAGATCCACACCGCGCCGCCGATGCATCAGACGTTCCAGTCGGGGAACGTGCCGCACTCCGGCTTCTCCCTGTGTTCGTTCGTGCCGGTGATGGCGGGCTGGCATCCGCGCGAGGTGCCCGCGCCGTACGCGCACTTCAACGTCGACTCGGACGAGCTGATGTTCTTCTGCAATCCGTTCTATGGGGCGCGGGAGGGCGTCGTCGAGGAAGGCTCCTTCACGTTCCATCCGGGCGCGACCCCGCACAGCCCCCAGGGGGATGCGGCGAAACGGTCCCTCGCCGGCCGCGGGAAGGTGCAAGGCCGCCTCGCCGTCATGCTCGACACGTACTTCGAGAGCATGCGGATCACGACCCAGGGCTACGCGTTCCGGGACCCGGGATACGTCCTGAGCTGGGACGAGGGCCACCTGCACGCGCCAAAGGGCGAGGGCTGGGAGTCGCCCTCCGCGTGAGGGGACCATGACGTCGCCGTCTGGAGCGATGTCATGAGGCTCGTTTCGTTCTCGCGCGGTGGGGCGAACCCGCGGCTCGGGGCGGTCGTCGGCCCGTGGAACGATTGGCAGTGGATCGTCGACCTGCACGACGCGAATCCCCAGGTCCCCGCCGACATGATGGCGTTCATCGACATGGCGGGCAGTCTGTCGGGGGACGCCTGGGAACGCGCGCGTCGCACGTTCGAGTCGGTCGAGCGGGAACTCCGCCGAGGAAAAAATCCCGCGGCGGTGCCTGCGTCCCAAGCCCGGGTTCATCTCCCGATTCGACCGCGGCTCCTCCGGGACTTTCTCGCATTCCGCGGCCACGTCGCGCGCACGCGCGCGGCCATGGGCACCGTGGTCCCGCCGGAGTGGGACGCGATTCCCGCGTACTACAACGGCAATCACCTGAACGTCGTCGGGCCGGGAGAGGCGGTCACCCCGATGCAATATTCGATCATCGAAAAAGGCCAGTCGCGGGTCGTCCAGTCGCGCCGGCTCGACTACGAAGCTGAGGTCGGATACGTGCTCGGCCGTGGCGGCTGGAGGATCCCCGCATCCGAAGCGATGGCCCATCTTTTCGGCCTCACGATCTTCAACGACTTCTCCGCCCGGGACATGCAGGTAACGGCGGTCCGGACCGGCATGGGCCCCACACCAGGGAAGGACTGGGCGAACGGCCTCGGGCCGTGCATCGTGACCCGGGACGAGCTCGCGGAGCTGGACGAACAGGCCATCGTGGTGCGCGTGAACGGCGAGGAGCGTCTCCGCGGCCGCTACCGCGACCTCGTCTACAACCACCCGTTCGTCCACCAGGGAGAGCGGGCCCTCTGGTCGTTCCCCGAGATGGTGGAGAACCTCTCTCGGTTCCAGCCCATCCAGGCCGGCGAGGTCTGGGGGAGCGGGACCATCCCTGGCGGCTGCGAGTTCGAGAAAGGCGACAAGGGCCAGTACCTGAACCCGGGCGACCGCGTCGAGATCGAGATCGAGGGAATCGGCGTCCTCGCGAACGCGATCGGGCCGGCCCGCTGAGGTCGGCAGCCCCGTGCGACCGCATGCCACGAAAGGGTTATCGACCCGCCATCCTCTCCATGGGCGGTGACGGAATGCCCGCGCCCGAATTCATGAAACTCAAGGTCGACCACAAGACCGTCCTCTGCCGGGACCTGAACACCTATCGGTCGTTGCGGGACTTCCTGCTCAACAGCGGCTACGTCTCCGTGTACGAGACGGAACGCGTCGGCGAGGAGAAGACGGCGATGGCGACGTTCGCGTGCCGGAGCAGCCTCACCGGCGAGTGCCTCGCGGTCGTCATGGGCCTGAGCGCCCCGAATGAGGTGTCGCATGCGCAGGCGCCGTTCGCCTACGGCTTCGCGGGGAAACCGCAGAAGGACGCGCACACCTACATGCAGCATCTCGCCCTCCGGACGACGGACCTCGCGAAGCTCAAGAAGCATCTCGAGTCGAAGGGGGCGGAGTTCCTCACGCCGATCTACAAGGACAAAGACTCGTTCGGGCCCCTCCTGCAGGCGTTCACGCGCGAACTCTTCGACGATGAGTGGTTCTTCATCGAGTTCGTGCAGCGGGACTACGATCCGGATGCGGTGAGCCAGGGCGGCACGCGGTTCGTCCAGAACACGGTCAAGTCCCTGTACGTCTCGAAGCAAGAGGAGTTCCGCGAGTGGGAGAAGACCGGGAAGAAACGGAAATTCCTCGACGGGGTGCCGGAGAAGGAACGCGGCAAGTTGCTCCGAGACATCTTCGCGAACACGGATCCGAAAGGCTACGTCGAGACCGTCGCACCGGTCGCGCGGAACGTCAAACTAACCTAGCGCGAGGGAACGCAGTGAGGCTCAGATCTCGTAAAATCCGAGATGCCCGAGAGTGCCCCCGAGACTGGACGCCTCTGGGCAAGCAAGTTCGTCACACCCATCTGCACAACGTCGAAGTGGATGTGTGCCCCAAGTGCCAGGGGATCTTCCTTGACAAGAAGGAGGTTCGGAAGATCACCGGCGACTGGAGCCTGAACCGACTCCTGACGAAGTACCTCGGCCTGGATTCGAAGAGTCAGCTTGTCTGCCCGAACTGCGGCGGCCTCATGGACATCGAAGACGCCGGGGATGTACGGGTCGACGTATGTCTAGATTGCGAGGGCGTTTGGCTGGACGCCGGGGAACTCGAGCGCCTCGCCACCATGGACGCCGGGAATTTCCGCCAATTCACACCCGAGAAAATCGAAGAGCTCCAGCGTTCGAAAGAGGTCCGGCACGAAGAGCATCGTCAGGCCATTCGAAGCTGGTTTCGCGACCTGGGGAAACCCTAACCACTCAGGCTTGATCACGAACTCGTTCCTGGATCACGAGCGGCGAGCTCTTGACGGACACGGTCCAGATCGGCCGGATTGTTGACGTCCCAGAATGAAGTCAAGTCCGGATCCACGGCACGGATTCGATCCGCATCGACGAACCGACATCGAAGACGATCGACAAGAGCCGACGGCGAAGGAATACCTCGAGAACGGTTGAGGACCTCCAAGACCCGCCGACGTTGGTACACCGCTCGCACGGGATCGATCGCCTCGAGCCGAGGCACGGCTGCGTCGAACTCACCCAAGACTTCCAGCAGAAGGCGGTACAACTCGGATCGAAGGAGGGGCGCGTCGCACGGAGCGACAATGACTCGTTCCCCTCGTGCGGTTTCGAAACCGCGGGCAATCCCCTCAATCGGTCCGACGCCTTCGCGTCGATCGACTACGAAACGGGCTTGCGGAGCAATCGGTCGAATCCGATCCGCCATCCGAGAGTTCGCGACCGACACGACGACCTCGTCCCCCAAAGGGGTGACCGCATCGATGACCCAACGGATCATCGGGTTTCCGCCAATGTCGACCAGAGCCTTCGGCCGACCGAATCGAGCGGACTCGCCACCCGCAAGGATCAGCGCCGTGTCCACGATGAGGCAATAGGTGCCCGCAAAGAAAAGGCACGCTTGCCCGAACGGAGGTCTGTATCCGAACTCTCGGCCAACCAAGGAAACATAAGCGGTCGTCGCATCTCAGAACCGTGCCTTCGAAACCAAGGCGGTCTCGCGTCCGTCGCGTGAGCCCCATCCCATTCGGCCTCGGTGTCACGAAGCCCCACAACTACACCGAGGTCGTCCGCGCAGCGTGGAACAACAAGCACGCGCCGCTCTTCACGTGGCGGATCCTGCACAACGGCGTCTGCGACGGTTGCGCCCTCGGAACGACGGGACTCCGCGACTTCACCATGAAAGGGATCCACCTCTGCACGGTGCGATTGGATCTCCTCCCGCTCAACACGATGGGCCGGATGGACACCCGCCGGCTCGAAGACATCGCCTCGTTGCGGTTGGAGAGCTCCAGCGACCTTCGCGCGCTCGGTCGCCTGCCGTATCCGATGATCCGCCGACGCGGTGATGCGGGATTTCGGAGGATCCCCTGGGACGAGGCGTTGCACATCGCGGCCGGACGAATCCGCCGGACGACGCCGGATCGGCTCGCCTTCTTCATCACCTCGCGCGGCATGACGAACGAGTCGTATTACGTCGCGAACAAGGTCGCGCGCTTCCTCGGGACGAACCACATCGACAACTCGAGCCGGCCCTGTCACTCGCCGAGCACGACCGGCCTCAAGGAGACCATCGGCGTCGCCGCCTCCACGTGCTCATACTCCGACTGGATTGGGAGCGATCTGATCGTCTTCTTCGGATCGGACGTCCCGAACAACCAGCCCGTCACGACGAAGTACCTCTACTACGCGAAGAAGAAAGGCACGAAGATCGCGGTCGTCAACCCGATGCGGGAGCCGGGTCTCGAGCGCTATTGGGTTCCGTCGGTCCCGGAGAGCGCCCTCTTCGGCACCCGCTTCGCAGACGAGTTCTTCGCCATCCACACGGGCGGTGACATCGCGTTCATCAACGGTGTACTGAGGCACTTGATCGAGAATCGGTGGCTCGATGAGGACTTCATCGAGCAGCACACGACGGGATTCTACGCGGTCCGCGTGGAGATCGCGTCGCAACCGTGGGAGGAGCTCGAACGTCAAGCCGGCGTCTCAAGGCAGCGGATGCTCGACTTTGCCCGGATGTACGCCCAGGCCCGATCGGCCGTCTTCGTCTGGAGCATGGGCATCACGCATCACCGGTTCGGCGTCGACAACGTGAAGGCGATCGTGAACCTGGGCCTGGCCCGCGGCATCGTCGGCCGAGAGAAGTGCGGGCTCGTCCCGATCCGCGGCCACAGCGGCGTGCAAGGGGGGTCCGAGATGGGTGCCCAACCGGGCGCATACGGAATTGGTTTTCCGGTCAATGAGGCGAGTGCGGACCGCTTCGCCGAGTTCTGGGGCTTCCGGCCCCCGACGAGCCCGGGGATGACCGCGGTCGGAATGGTCGATGCGGCGCACGAGGGCCGCCTCGATGTGTTGTACATGGCCGGCGGCAACTTCCTCGAGACGCTCCCCGAACCCGAGTACGTCCGCGAGGCACTCGGCCGAATCCCGCTGCGGATTCACCAGGACCTCGTCGTGACGAGCGCGATGCTCGTTGATCCCGCGGACACCGTCCTCCTATTCCCAGCGCAGACCCGGTACGAGCAGCGGGGTGGCGGCACGGAGACGTCGACGGAGCGTCGCGTGTACTTCTCGCCCGAGATCCCCGGCCGGCGGATCGGCGAGGCGAAGGCCGAGTGGGAAATCTTCATGGACCTCGCCGAACACGCCCTGCCGGAATCGGCCGGCCTCATCCACTTCGCGGACGCCGACGCAATTCGTGCGGAGATTGCGAAGGCCATCCCGACGTATTACGGGATCCAGAACCTCCGCGCGAAAGGGGACGCATTCCAATACGGCGGACCGCGCCTGTGCGATGGTGGGAACTTCCCAACGCCGGACGGCCGAGCGACCTTCACCTCGCTAAGCCCGCCGGGGACTGAGCTGCCGGAAGGCCATTTCCTCCTGAGCACCCGCCGCGGAAAGCAGTTCAACTCGATGATCCACGGCGAGGTCGACCATCTGCTCGGGGCGCGGCGGCGGGACGTCCTGATGAGCGCGGACGACGCGAAGGCGATCGGCGTTCGGGAGGGGGACGAGGTCGTCCTGACGAATGAGCTGGGCGAGTACCGCGGTCCGTGTCGCATTGCACCGATCCGACCGCGGAACCTGCAAATCTACTGGCCGGAAGGGAACGTCCTCATCCGCCGCGGGATCGTCGATCCGCACTGCGAGATGCCGGACTACAACGCCATCGTGAGGATGGCTTCCGCCACGAGGACGGGGTGATCGGATGCACCGGCCCGGACCCACCGTGGATGCGAAAGTCTGGAAACGAGACCGCGTGTGGATTGCCGAGGAAAACGACCGCATCGCCTCAGAAGAGCCGATGGAGATTCGCGTGGAGCAAGGCCATGGCAAGCAGCGGACGACAAGCTCCCTGTCCGTGACGATGCGCACACCCGGGGACGACTTCGAACTGGCGGCGGGGTTCCTGTTCACGGAAGGCATCGTCGCCCGCAAGCGCGACATCGCACGCATCGAGTACTGCACGGATTCCCAGGTGCCCCAGGAGTACAACATCGTGAGCGCGGTCCTCCGCGCCGGCATGGACTTCCAGGCCGATCGACTGAGCCGCCATTTCTACATGACCTCCTCGTGCGGCGTGTGCGGCAAGACGTCGCTCGAGGCGGTGCGCGTGGCCGCACGCCATCCGATTCCAATGGACCGGCCCGTGATCTCGGCGGACATGATTTCCTCATTGCCGGAGAAGCTGCGGAAGGGACAGGACCTGTTCTCCCAGACCGGCGGGCTCCACGCGGCGGGATTGTTCGACGCCCATGGCGATCTGCTCTCGCTGCGGGAGGACATCGGGCGACACAACGCCGTCGACAAGGTGATCGGCGAACAATTCCTCGCGGGCGACGTCCCGCTCTCGGACCGCGTGCTCGCCGTGAGCGGTCGGGCGAGCTTCGAGATCCTCCAGAAGGCCGCGGTCGCCGGCATCCCGTTCGTCGTTGCGGTCGGGGCACCGTCGAGCCTGGCCCTGACCCTCGCCAACGAGTTCGGCATGACGCTCGTCGGGTTCGCGCGCGGAGAGCGGTTCAACGTCTACGCTGGCCCATCGCGGATTTCCGATCTCGTCACCTGACGGAATCGTTGCGCGCCGCCGCGGAAACGAGGACGAAACCTCTAAGCGGTGGCCTCCGCATCGACGCGCGCGTGAAGGCGGCGATCCTCGGGACGGGCGGGCTCGGTCGGATCCTCACGCTCGAGCTCGCGTCGGATCGCCGCGTGAACGAAATCGTGATCCTCGACAAGCGGGGCGATCGGTCCCGCGCGCTCAAGTCCCTCGGCAAGACCGCGGCGATCACGGCCGTCGAAGGGGACGTGACGGACCGGGACGTGATGCGCCGCGTCCTCGCCGGCGTCGACGTCGCGATCAACGCGACGCTGCCCGACTACAACCTCGCGGTCATGGAGGCGTGCTTCGAGGCGGGCTGCGGGTACGTCGACTGCTCTGGATACAGCCCGCGAGAGGAAGGCGGGAACCGCGGGGTGCTCGAGCAACTTGCGCTCGACGACCGATGGCGAGAGCGCGGCATCACCGGGATCGTTTCGCTCGGATCCGACCCGGGAATCTCGAACGTCATGGCGCGCGTCGCGTCGGATCGATTGACCACGATCGACCGCATCCTCGTCCGGAAGGCCACGACGGGCGAGAAGGCGACGGACGGCTTTCCGCTCTACTCGCGGGAGATCTTCGTGCGCGATGCGCTCTCGATGCCCATCGTCTGGAACGGCACGGCGTTCCTGGAGCAAGAGCCGGTAAGCGGGGAAGAGGTGTACGAGTTCCCCTCCCCGATCGGGAAGCGGCAGGTCCACCTGTTTCGGCATGAGGAGGTCCTCACGCTCCCGACGCGACTCGGCAAGGCCGTCGGCTGGGTGGACTACAAGCACGACATCAATCCGGACCTGATCCGCGCGCTCCAGGCGTTCCAGGCGCTCGGCCTGCTGGAGTCGGATCGGAAGGTGAAGGTCGGCGCGACCCAATTGCCGTTCCGCGACGCCTTCCTGGCGAGCATCCCCGAGCCGTCGACGCTCATCGGGCCGATCGCGGGGGCGCTCGGGATCGTCGTCGAGGTGCGCGGGACGAAGGCCGATGGGTCGAAGGGCACGGTCCGCGCATCGATCACGATGGAGCACCGGGAGGCCAACCGTCGCCGTGGGACGACCGCCGAGCGGTTCCTGACCGCCGCCGCTGCGTCGGCCGGCGTCGCCCTCATCGATGCGAGGGCGCTTCGCAAGGGAGTCCTCGCGCCGGAGGAACTGCCGCCCGACACCGTGCGGCCGGAACTCGAGGCACGCGGGGCGGCCTTCGAGGTCGCAGACATTCCGGCATGAGTTCCCCGCGCCGGGTTCATACCTCTACTTAGAGGTACGACGCAACCGGGCTCTCGGGGGTCCTTCCCATCGATTAAATACGTCGCCGCGACTTGCCGCGGTCCTGGGGTCTGGCCATCCCGAAGAACGCGACGCTCACGGCGCTTCGGGGCGTGCGGGTGGGCCATGCGCAGGATCTGAATCGCCGCACCGGGTCGACGGTCGTCCTCCTGGATCCGCCGGCGATCGCCTTCGCGGACGCGCGCGGCGGCTGGCCTGGAACCTATGACACGGCCGCATCGGACCTCGGGAAGACGTTCATCGAGCGTCATGCGCTCCTCCTGACCGGCGGCGACGTCTACGGGTTCGATGCCGTGCGGGGGATCCGCCGCTTCTTGCTCGAACACAAGCTGGCGTCGCGGACGGGCGGCGGGAAGATGCCCGGCATCATGGGGACGAACATCTACGACCTCGAGTTCGCGGACACGGAAGGATTCGACTACACCGACCTCGGGTATGAGGCCTGTGCGAACGCCTCGACGGGGCCGGTGGAGCAGGGCAACGTTGGCGTCGGCACGGGCGCGACGGTCGGCCCGTTCTTCGGTCGCACCGGCGGCACGAAAGGTGGGCTCGGGAGCAGCGCGAGGAAAGTCGGCCCGTGGACGGTGGGGGCGATCGTTGTCACGAACTGCGTTGGGAACGTCTTCGATCCCTTCGCGAACCGCACGGTCGGCGGCACGCTCCGCGAGGACGGCAAAGGATTCCTCGACATGGACGACGCACTCGACGCGTACCTGAAGCGGTCGACCACTCGGGCCGGCACAACCATTGGAGTCGTGGGAACGGATGCACCGCTCGATCACGAACAACTCGCGCGTCTGGTCGAACTCGCGCACGACGGGATCGCGCTCGCGGTGCGGCCGGCGCACATGTCGGCCGACGGCGACACCCTCCTGGGATTCGCGAGGGGAACCACGAAAGGCCGACGCCTCGATTATCGCGCCTTCGACGTCCTGCATCACGTCGCGGTGCAACAGGTCGCGCGCGCGGCGGTGAACGGGGTGCGCGAAGCGAAGGCTCTCGGCGGCGTGCCGGCCTCGCCGGATCGCTGGGCTGCGTCGGAGCCTAGGCCAGCCGCTTCTCCTCGATCGTGATGCCGTATTCCGGGAGATACTTCAGGAACGGACCGGGGTCGAGGACCTCCGGCGGGAACACCCCGCGACGCGCGATGTCCCCGCGGTCGATCATCTCCGCTGCCATCGCGATCGGCGCGCCGACAGGATAGCTCGTTGCGTTGAAGCCGTATTTGCGGTAGCACTCCTGGTGGTCCAATGTCTGCCAGAGCATCCAGCCCGCCTTGACGCCGTCCTTGAGACCTCGGACGATCACCGCGAGGCACGCGGCGCCCTTCGCCTTCCCGGCGAGGCTCTTCGGATCCGGCATGAGGGCCGCGAGCATATCGCGCGGGGCGACCTTCACCTTCTCGCCCGTCGACTTGACCTCGACCTCGATCGGATGGCCTCGATGCAGTCCGAACTGCTGGAAGACGAGGAGGGCGTGCGCGAGATCCTTCGGGATCGCGATCTTGAAGTCCATCGCTTGGAGGCCCTTGCCGATGAACAGCGGGAGCGTGTTCGTCTCTTCGTGGTCCACGTTGTACACCGGGAGCGGCCCGACGGGAGGCGGGAACTCGAAGACTTCCTCGCCTTCGAGGGAACCGAGTCGCAGCAATTTCCCATCCCGAAACGCGAGCGCGGGCATCAGGACCTCCTCGATCAGCGTGTCCGCGGACCAGAGGGACGCGAACGGATAGCCCTCGACCGATCCGTTGTCGCCATCGCGCACCAGGATCTCCTGAACCTCGTCAAGGCGGTCGGCCCCAAGCCGTGCGAGGATATTCGAGATCCCGGGATCCTGACCCATCCCTAGCAGGCCGACGAGGCCCGCGTCGCGAAAGGCGTCGTCGTAGGCGAGCTGCAAGGACTCGGGCGGTGAAGACACCTCTTCTCCGGGCTTCTCTTTCGCGAGGGCAAGATCCGTCGCCGCGTCGACGTAGTGCGCGCCCGACTTCAAGCACGCGTCCATGATCCGGAGGTTGAATCGCGGGAGGACGAGGTTCAGGACGACGTCGATGTCTTTGAACGCGTCGACCATCGACTCGACCTTGGACGCATCGATTCGATCGGGCTCGGCCCGTCCGTCTGGAAGGCTTGTCGCGAGCGCCTTCGCGGCCTCGAGGCTCCGGTCCGCGATGACCAACCGTTCCACCTTCGGGCTCTTCGCGAGCAATGTGGCGGTGACGGATCCGATGGCTCCGGCCCCGAGGACGACGACCTGGATGATGTCGAAACTCCGCGATTCAGGAAGGATGGGGCGGTCTACATAACGATTCTCCGGTGCGCGGTCGAATGCTTATTAAGGACCCGTCGCCTAGCACGGATAGGGCACCGGATTTCTAATCCGGCTGTCGAGGGTTCGAATCCCTCCGGGTCCGCTGCCATTTTGCCGGAAAATCGGGTTTCATTTGATTCTGGCTCTCAGTTTTCATAACCACGTCGGAGAACGGGCTGCGTAGGTATAGGGGACTGAATCCAATGGCAACCAAGGCCAAAACGCGCGACGGGCGGGTTTCACTATCCTGCGCCGAAACGCCTGAAGGTACTGTAGGGACGAATCCCATGGCGAAAAGGCCCAATACTGACAATAGGCGAATTTCACGCCACCTGGCCCTCTTGAAGAACGAGGACGTGGACCGCTGGCATCGCAACATGCGCAGCGGGAGTGAGAAGACGGCCAAGGTCTGGCTGGGGGCGGTGGGCCGGTTCCTAGAGTGGGCTGGCAAGACTCCTGAGGACCTGTTCGGCCTCACGGGCGATGCCGCAACGCGACTTCTGGAGGATTACCGCGATGAGTTCCAGTCCAAGGCTAGCAGCACACAGGTTGTGATCAAGGCCGTCAGGAGCCTCCTCCAGCGGAAGGGCATTGCGCTCACCCAACGAATCAAGGTGCGCCGGAAGGACTCTGCTCACGAACAGCATATCCCGACCCAGGCCGAGCTTCGCAAGGTGCTCGGCGTGGCAAACCTCCGAGCCCGCGCGGCGATCAGCCTCCTGGCCTTCTCCGGCTGCCGGATCGAGGTGATGGGGGACGGCACGGACGGGCTCCGGATCGGGGACATCCCCGACCTGATGGTGAACGGGGGCGAAATCACATGGCGGCAAGTGCCCGCGCGGATTGTGGTTCGTGGGGCGTTGAGCAAGACGGGCAAGGCGTTCTTTACGTTCTTCGGGGGCGAAGGCGTCCAGATCCTCGAGGCGTACCTGCGGGCTCGCGCCCTGCGCGGCGAGAATCTCACACCACAGTCCGTCGTTATCGGCGCCGTGAAGGTCCGCTATAAGGGTCGGAAGAAGGACGAGGACATCCGGGCGGGGGCGACCCCAATCACGAGCACGAACATTTCTGACGCCATTCGTGCGCCAATGCGACAAGCGGGAGTCAACGAACGACCTTACATCTGGCGCTCATACTTCGCGGCGACCGCGGATCGCTGCCGAGACCTCCCCACGGAGTGGCGCGAGTTCTTCATGGGGCACAACAGCGGCGTCGCCAAGAAGTATGCCGTGAACAAGGGCCTGCCTCCCGAGAAGATTGAGGAAATGCGAGCGGCCTATGCGAAGGCGCTCCCGCTCCTGGAGACGAATGAGCCCGAGGCTCTCTCTAAAGTTCGCGAGCTGGAAAGGAGACTCGAAGCGCTCAAGAGGGCGCAGGCGGACCCCGATCAGATGAGCATGAAGGATCTTCGGGAACAGACTCCCGTGCTGAGTGAATTGGTGAAGGCCCGAACGGACGCGATGTCCAAGGGTGAACTCGCAGCTCGGGCAAAGGCCGATGACCTATCGGAGAAACTAGAGCAGGCAACTGACGAGATCGCAGGACTCGAAGCCCAACTCGCCACGGCTCTCGAGATGATCAACAACCCGCCGAAGAACGGGAACGGTAACGCACACAAGATCGTGAACGAAGCCGAGCTCGAACCGCTCCTCGCGAATGGCTGGACGTTCGTGTCCGTCCTGCCAAGCGGAAAGCTCGTCGTGAAGAGGGAGGCCGCATAGCATGGTCTGCAACCGCGACGATTGGCACGAGTGCGACGTCCTCCTTTGCGACGACCTTGAGCGGATCGAGCGGTCCATCGCCGCGAGCCCCGAGCCGGACCCCGAGAGGACTGCGCTCGTGACCGGAAGAACTTCGGACACGTTCGCAGCGGCTTACGGGATCGACCGGAAACGCCGCGCCCCGCTGCCGCCGATCCCGAGAGCGTTGATGCGCGATCCGCTCGACCGTGACGAACGCCGTAAGGAAGGGAAGAAGAACGCGTCCGCGAAGCCGAAGCCAACGATCCGATACGAGGTGCGGGAGACCGCGCCGGGAGTCTTTCGCGTGGTGCCGGTGACGACAGGATGAGCGACGATCCGCGCGAGTTCTGGCTTGTTGATCCCGACACGGACGAGACGATTCTACTCGTTGAGGACCGTGAATCCCGCCGTTGCCCCGTGCACGACTCACCTCTGAACGACGACGGCAGATGCGATGCGTGCGGACTGGACTGGACGGTGTTTTCGTGACCATGGTCGGGCTTCAGTGACCCCCTCGGATCCGCAACACGATTTTCCACGAGCACCGCGTCGGGGCTTGCGCGTCGACATGGGCTTTGGCATCCACGCCGGCAAGATGTGGCGGTGTCATCGTGTCATCGGTCCACCGCGTGGATGATCGAAGACATCATCGACTCGCACGTCCACGAGTACGCGCACGCCTTCATCCCGCCAGGCATCAGGGACGCGGTTGAGGAGCGCTGGGCGCTCGCGTTCGAGCGTGCGGGGCGATGGACCAGGCGCAAGGATTCACTTGACGATCCCACTTGACGGTCGCTCAGGCACGAACGCGGGCACGGCGCAGGTTACTTTACACCCCTCGCTTGACGGTCTGAACCCCGCGAGCGCCCACGGCGCGGGCCGCCAAACCTTAGGGGCCAATCGGCGGCACTGACATGGAGTGGCCGAACACTCGCCGCAGGCGGGTTGCGGCCCCCTTCTCTTACTACTACCAAAGATGATGTTACGGTGGGGTTGGGTTTTGGCGGTTTTCGCGCCGATCCACTTGACGAACGGCCCCCACTTGACGGCGGCGCAGGCATGATTGCCACTATACGGATGATTGGTGCCAATGATTGGGTCAGTGGTTCATGCGGCGGCGCGCGGGCGCTTCGACGGGGAAATCTTCCACAGATTTCACGTGTCGAAGTTCCCGAGTACTTGTCAAGCTTGTCAACCTCCCTTGTCAACCTCCTCGTCAACTTGACAAGCCACTTGACAACCTACTTGACAAGCGCCACGCACGATTTTCCGTTCACTTGACACGCGGTTTCGCGTCACTTGACAAGCGGAGGGCCGCGGCTTTCGTGGATTCGGCGCCGCCGGTTTCGCGGGAGGGCGACACTCACGCACATTCATGGAGGAAACCGCGCTGTCGCCCCAGCGGGAAATCTCGGCAAATGGTCGTCCTTAAGCAAAGCGAAATGAAACGTATGGGGGCTGGATTTGAGGTTTTTGGCGGGGATTTCACGCGGTTACTTGACAAACGGCCCGACTTGACAGGGGAGGCACACTATACGAGCGATTGGTGGGGCTGTCGGGCAAGTCAAGTAACTTGGCAGTCACTTGGCTTGACTTGGCAACCACACTCAGACACGAATCGTATTCACTTGGCAGGCCCTTTTGCGTCCACTTGGCATCCCGAATTGCCGCGATCTGTGCGGGGCGCCGGACGGTCGAAGATGACGGGGTCTCCACGCTCGCGGTATGAAGGAAACCTCACTGTCGCCGCACACGGGGTCGGAGCCTTTTACCCCCACGGCAGTACTCAAAAACCGTTACTCTGTTATGGTTGTGGGGCGGTTTTCGTCCACTCGCTTGGCAAAAACGCCCACACTTGGCAACTGCGCATGCGTGGATAGCCAGACGGTGGGTTGGCGCATCCCCTTTTGCCGCCGAGCGAGCGCGCCGCGGAGAACCAGCGCCGTCGTCGCCCGCGCAAGAAGCGCGTGGGCCTCCGATAGGAATCAGGCACGATCCACGCCTGCGCGATAGGAGTCTTAGGAGAATAGGAGAACCCGCGCAAGCCGATAGGAGAATGCGCGGTTTCGCGAACGCGGGGACCGGCGTCAGCGGTTTCGACGAGGCCGACATTGCGGCCACAGTCGGCGACGGAACCCTCCATAGGCCGCGCTCAGGAATCTCGGCAAAGTGCCCTGATTAAGGAATGGAGGATGAAACGGTTATGCGAGGCTTGGGCCTCGGCCACGCACGGGGCGTTTCCTAGGCGGGCGGATGGGAGCGGGGAGCGTGCGATAGGACAGGCACAGACGTCCCGGACGGCCATCTGCCGGGCAGGACCGGGACGATCCCAGACTTATTAGTCCGATTTTCCGCTGGGGTGCGCCTGAACGAGCGCGGCTATCCTAGCGCAAACTGGCCGGTTTGCGGCGATTGCCCCGATTTTCACGGGTGGATTGCGCGCAAGTCATGCGTGGACTCACCCAAACGGCTCACCCAGCGACTCACCCAGCGAAAATGACTCGCCCAGAGCGTCCAAATACATGCACTGCAGGCACGAGCGCGCGGCTCGGCGGGCCCGAAACTCACTCAACAAGAGAAACCATTTCCAATGCTGTGTGAGGCAATTTTGCCATCGAGGGCTCATGCGGCTACAGTCGGCTTGCGTCACACGTTGTCGGCCTATTCGCCTCTCCGTTTCACGCCTATGGGGTTCGCCGCCGTGGGGGATCGGCGGATTCGCGGGAACGGGAATCGCGGGATTGGCGAGTGAACCAGATACTAGGCCAGAGATCCGCGACTGGACCGAAAGTCTTGCTCGAGCACATCGCCCGGCGCGCTCGAACCGCAGGATGAAGTCCTCCTCGCGGTCGCGGCCCACCGTCTTCCACGTGTGAAGATGCGCGATCTCGTGGTCGACGGACGAGGGTCCGGCCCTCTATGCGCGTAAAGGTGTTTGACAAGCACGTGACAAGTGAGCCCTCTATCTCGTGAAGAGTGGCCATTTCACGCGTGAATTTGACAAGCACGGGCCCTTTTGGAAAGCGGTTGCTTGTGCCTTGTCAAGCCTAACGTAACCCTTTCGATCGTTGTCATGAAGCCAAACCCCCATCGATCCTGGCTGTGGCGACGCTCGAGTTTCCTTCATGACTGACGCACGATTCCCCGCGTGCGTTTGACCGCGCCCCGCGATTCGTTGATCGCCCCAAAGACCGCAGTGGCAGGCGACCGAAAGGGTGACGGGTGAGGCGGCCTAAGACCAATGTCGCAAGGAGCAACCGATATCAGGTGACGAACATCAAGCATCGCGCCCGAAACGCCCGCCGTGACGGCTCCGGTCGGCATCCGCAGGCGCGGCTCGTTATCGACTGCGGAACTCGTTCTCAAGGCGCAAACGTTCGGGTGTAGGGTAAGTGACGCTCGAATGGAGTATGCGGCAAGTTGGCGGGACGGTTGGGGTGTGGACCTCGCATTCGACCAGATCGGGAGATCGTTGAGGGGCTGGCTGTTGAGGCAACCGGAGACGGCGGCATGAGGATCCCTCGCCAGCCCTCGCGGCGGCGGCACGTCGCACAAAAGAGCGTCCCGCACCCGCGCACCTATCTGCGTGGTACCGTCGAACGAGCCCGTCTGCTTTTCCCGAAACCTTTCGTGCAGTTCCTGAAGGCCCTAGGCGCCCCTAGGGACGATCCCTTCATCGCCCACCTACGCGCGATGCCCATCGCCATCGCGACCGCGGACTTCGCCGAGGTTTGGGACAACGCGATGGACGATTCAAGAGTAACGGAGACCGAACGGGAGGCTTTGGTCCTCCAGGCCCTCCAGATGATCGAGGCGGACCTCGCCCTCGATGGCCTGCTGTCCTCCTCTCCCCCGCATTCACACGGGCCTATGAGGCCGACGGCGACCGCCGCTTCTGTCTCATGGGAAGACGAGTTGATCTCCTATTGGGAGGCCGTGCAATGACGCAGGACGACGATCTGCGAGAGAAACAGGAACGCGATGAGCGACGCCGAGACTTGCTCTGGGAGCATCGCGCGACCCCCTGGGGAACTGCGCCGTCGGTGGGAAGCCCGCAAGCACTTCGAACTCTCACTGGCGATGTTCAATCAAGTCTCGTTGGAGATTGCCTTCGCCGAGCGTATGCTTCGTGATGAGCTTCCACCCGCGGAGGTTGTCCCTCTGATCATCGCCCTGCGACGATCAGACCCGAACATGGTCGTCACCGCCTCGGATCAAGCACAAGCCGAGTCCGCCGTGGACATCGCCCGCCGTCGCCTGGAGGAATGCTGATGCCCGATTGCCTGAGCCTTGCTCCCATTGCTTGCTCGTAGAACGCTGTCAGCGGCAAGGCGAAGAGGCTGAACCGTCTCAGACTTCCCGCGTGATACGGCGCAGCTACTCAGACGGAGAGCCGGCAAGAGTTCGATCGGATCGCGACCCTCAAGTCCTGTTAAGGGTTCGAACCTCATCGGGTTCGCACCATTAGTTCGAATCCCGACCGGGCATTTAACCCAGTCGTGTTGGTCGGCTTGACCCCCAAGTGGGTTCCCTAGCTGCGTTCCCTTCATGCCGGGCCCAACCGCCCGGCCCTTTCCCCTTCCTGGCCGCGGGCCGAGGAGTCGTTTGCCGACGTGAGGGCTCAGCGACCTTCGAACCCTTTGAGTCCATCCAGAAGGTCGTCCACCTCCCTACCTTCTTCAAGTGCTTGTTCTTGCTGGGCCGCCTTATGCACAGGCTCATCATGAATGTATTCGGCGAGCGCGAGCAAGGTGAAGGCAGCCGTAAAGAGGCCGAACACTCCCGCGTAGAGTACCGGACTGACACCGGCTGCCACGGGTTCGAGTCGGACATATGAGTAGACAACGAGGACACTAACGCCACACCCGAGCGCTAGGAGACTGGCCACGATGAGAAAGCCGATGTCCCCACCAGAGTACTCGTCTCCGAAATCCGCGTGTCTAAGTACGAACACAAAGAAGATGGCGAACAAGGAGAACAGGGTTGCAAGGACGGAGCTCAGTCTCTCCGACCCAGGCGGAAGCGGCAAGACGGCGATCAGCCAGTTCGAGAGAGGGAACAATACCGTGATCGTCGCTAGGACTCCCCATAGGTTCCCTAGGAACCTCAGGAATTCCCTGAGGTCCGCGACGGCGCCTTCCCCGCGCTTCCGCTCGGTGGTAGTCATGAGAGGTCTGTGGAGAAGGACGACGTGTTCCAACGACTATCAAGGTTCCGGGAGGTAGCGGTCTGGGAATGCGTCAACAGACTGTGTGATGATTTGGCTCTTAGGCGGAGTCATTTTCGCGGAGAACGCGAAACCCAGGGCACTTCGCGGGCGATGAAGCACATCAGCACCGAGACGACCGAAACGGGCTCCAGTAGCGCCCGATAGACAGCAACCCTCCGCGAGCTGCGGGCGCACTGTTCAACCCCCGTGGGACGGGGAAGTAGCCTTGGTCGCCAACATCAACATCTCCACGCATGTTAGGTCCCCCCCCGGACAGGGGCGCTTTCCTGAAGGGCGATGGTCATCTTGACTCCACCCCTTCACGTAAGCTAGCCTTGCTCCTGTTCCCATCATGAGGGCGGAATCGGCCCTCCCTTTTCCAATGTTGCGCAGTCAGCCTTTTCGATCCATTCTTGGCGATAGTCTTTTGTCGGATGTATTCATGGCGAGACTGTTATCCCGTTCTGATGTCGGAGGGGTTGTAAGGATGGTCACTAAGAAGGAGCAAATTTACAATTTTGTTGTTGAGGAATTGAAGAAGGAGCCGAACGGGCTGAGGCACGGAGAACTAGTGAATCGCATCTCGCAGCACTTCCTGGCGATGCCAGAGGGAACCGTCTACGGGGTATGCCCTTGAGTGTCCTTGTCGACACAAATACCGCCGGACGACGAATTCCTGGGCGCAATGCAATGGATCCTCGTCGATCACTACGCCAAGCACTTCGCGAGCTACAAGAAGCAGTTTGGGGCGGAGTCGGGCTCAAGCAAGTGGTCCACCGAAGGTAAAGATCTTGTTCGCCAGCAATTCCCGTTCGTGAAAGACGAGTTCGTCTTCCACAAACGCTCGAAGAGCGCCTTCGATCTGTACTCGCCGCCTCATGACATGGCGATTGAGTTGGCCATGTTCCGGGGAACGCAATCGATGAATTCTCCAAAGTACTATTCAAGATGCTCGTCGCAGGACCCTCCTACACGAAGCTCGTGATAGTGATGCCTGAGAAGCCCGGGGTCAAGCAGCTCCAGAGTCCGTTCAATCGAATTTCCTTCGAGACATTCAAGAGAACGCATCACTTCGCGATTACTTGGATGATCCTAGATCGAGGTCCGCGAGGATGGCGTGGTGGACTCACGGACCTCTCCGGGCTGTATCAGCCTCTGTCAGGTGAACACTAGTCGACCGACCAAATGATTCGCTGCGGAAAGACTCTGACAAAGAACGCTATTTTAACGACGTGCGGAACTCGATGTCCGGCACGCCCACCCTCCCGACAAATCGTACGAAGCGGCTCGTGAGCGCTTCGACGTATGGGCTGTCGAGTCTCGCTGAAAGAAGTGCCTTCGTCACCTGCTTGTACGGGACACACACGAGATCCTCCAAGTCGGCTACTAGTCCCGGACATCCAAAGGCTTCTGGCAGGTAGAAGATTTGGTCATCCCGATAGGTTCCATCCCCGCGGCCTTGGAGAATTCGGAGAACGGCCGGCACGGTGGCTTTCTTCCCGTCGAGAAGCTTGCCGGCTCCCTTGACCGCCGAAATCGGCTGGAAGCTCGAAGCCGGAGTGCAGCAGGCGCAGAGAACCAGCTTGGATTTTGCGGACTCGCCGCGGCTTTAAGGCGTCGGAGGTGGCTTCAGATATGGAGGAATCGCCATGACCGTTTCCGCGATCGAGAAGCCGGAGGCATATCCGTTCGAGCGATGGATCTCGCTCGCGCGCCAAGTCGTGCGCACGTCCTTGCGACTCGGTTGGAAGGACGTGTTCGAGATCTACACGTATGTGCCCACGATAGCCTTGGCCGAGGCGCTCGCCCTCGAAGCGCGCCGCGCCGGCAGCGACACCCACCTGACCCTCATGACCGACGACTTGTGGTTCACCTCGATGAACGAGCTTTCCACAAGGTGGTTGCGTCAGCCTTCGCCGGTTGAGTACTCGATTCACCGGACGATTACCGCAGACGTGTACCTCGGCGGCCCGGCGGATGCGCGTCGAATGCGAGAGATTCCGCCGGAGAAGTTCGACGCGAATTCGATGGGGAATCTCCGCCAAGACGAACCGCTGCGGAAGCGTCGAGTGCGCCATGTGGATCTCCCCATCGGCCGAGTGACCCCCGAGCGCGCGGAGGCGTACGGGCTCGACTACGGCAAGTGGCACGCAAGTTATGACGCCGCACTGGCCATGGATCTCAAGGCGATCCAGAGGCGAGGGGCGGCCTTAGCCCGTTCCCTTTCCGGCGGGAAGAAGGTTCGGGTCACCTCGGATGGAGGGACGGACCTCCGGTTCGAGACGAAGGCGATCTCGCCTGCGGTCGACGACGGAATCATCGATGCGAGTGACATTCGTCGGGGGTTCGTCAACACCGCCCTTCCCGCGGGCCGGCTCGAGGGTGCGATCCGCCCGGAATCGGTGCAGGGCGAGGTGCATTCGACGGACCCCATGTTCTTCGCCGGCCGCACGATCACGCGGCCTCGATTCATCGTAAAGGCGGGGAAGATCGTCGACTGGGGCGCGGACGAACATGAGGAACTCCTTGACAGTGGCCTGAGGCAGTCGAAGGCCGACCGATCCCGGTTAGCTTGGTTTTCGCTCGGTTTGAACCCCGCCGCGGAATCGGTGATGCTGGATAACAGCATCGTGGAGAACACTCTCGGCCTTGGTCTCGGCCCCCACCCGCAGCTCGAGCGGAAGGCGGCAGACCCGTCCGTGTCCTTCTACGCGACGATCGGACGCGTCCATTTCTCGATCGGCGGGTAACGACCCTTGGCGATGACGGCATTGGTCACCGGGGGATCGGGGTTCATCGGGTCTCGCCTCGTCCGGTTGCTTCTGCGCGAGGGATTCTCCGTAAAGGTCCTGGACATCCGCCAGGGTCTCCTGCAAGGCGACCGTCATCCCAAGCTGGAGTTCATTGGCCTGGGTTCAGACGACGCGAAAGGGGGCATGGTGGACCGACGCACCGCAGACGAGGCCACCCGGGGCGTGGACATCGTGTATCATCTCGCGATCAACTGGGACGGCCACAGCTGGGGCCAGACGCACCCTCTTGCGGACTTGCTTGTCGTCAACGTCCGTGGCGCCCTCAACTTGTTGGACGCTGCGCGGTCCCGAGGCGTGAAGCACTTTCTCTACGCGAGCAGCATCGCGGTCTACGGCAAGCGGGATTCGCCCGTCGCGGACGAGGAGACGATTTGCAGACCCGAGCTTTGGCGAGGAGGGCCCGGACCCGGCTACGCGATCCTGAAGCTTTCGATTGAGAGGCTCTGTTTGTTGTACCAGACGGTGCACGGGCTGCCGGCGACGATTCTTCGCATCGATGTCGTGTTCGATGACGAAGAGTATCAAGACCTCAGCCAAGAGACGATCCGCGCGGCCGTTCGCGGCGATCCACTCAAGGTCGAAAAAGGGGAGGTTGGCGCGAGCATCCACGTCGACGATGTCGCGAGAGCCTTTTCGATGGCCACGCTCAACGAGAACGCCTACGGTCACGTGTTCAACATCTCGAATCCCGAGGCCCGAATTTCGGACGTGGAGGTGTGCGAGATCGTCATCGACGCGCTTGGTTCAAAGAGCAGGATACAGTTCGTCGAAAGCGAACTCAGCGGGCCCATGATTGCGAACGTGGGGAAAGCTCAGAGGCTGCTGCAGTGGAAGCCGCTCAAGGGGAGAAAAGACCTGGAGGAGACAATCGTCCGGATGACACAGAAGGAAGCCGGCCGACTCCGTCATTGAACAGGTGAGGACGAGCGCTGTGCCGTTTGTCCATCAGATTGGGTTCGAACCCGGTGGGATGCGCGGTTCCTCCATGTGGACGTGTCAATGTCCGACAGAACTGCGGATCGAATTGAGGTACCCGAGAGCAGAAAGTCGTCCCGTCCCAGCATGAGGAGGACCAAGCGGTCCTTCTCCCTTTCCCGTTTTCAGTCTGCGTCTTCCGCCCCAGAACGGTTTACTCATGCCACATTGTGGGGGAATCGAACTCCTCTTGCAGGTCCACCAGGGGGCTAGCCAAAAAGAGTTCGAATCCCGCCAAATGCAGTCCCGGCCAATCCCGGTGGAATGTCCTCTCTGTCAGAGCCAATCACTCCGCAAGCCAGGGTCAACTTCACCAAGCGACACGAGATGCCCTCTCACAAGATCGAGCTCCTGTTTGAATGCGTCCACTGGAGTCCGAGTAACCCTACGCTTCATGCATGCCTGAAGATCCCCCTATGCCAACCGCAGCCCGGGCAATAGAACGCGATGATCCGTCCGCCGTGCCGCGACACGATTCCGGGTGTGCGACATCTGGGGCATTTCGCCGATAGCTCATTCTTAATCGACCGTTCGCTCTGTCCCAAGTCTCGGACATCGGCGGTCCAGCCACAGTTCCTGCACCGATACCCAAGAGTCCCGTCCCCATCTAATCTCTCCAAGAGTTCCTTTTCCCCGCAGACTCGACACGCCGATTCAAGCTTCCACTCGAGACATCCTGGCGGATTAGGTGCGCTCGCCATTCGGCGTCTGCGGACGGCAAGGCACTTCCATGCTGGCCGGAGTGCGCTTCCGCGGTGGACTTGGGGACCTGGCAGTCGTTCGTCAGCTGCACTGGACGATTTACCTCGCCTTGTCTAGAACCCTCAATGTCTGCTTGGCTTCGTTTCTGATCCAGGCCACCGGATGGTTCAGGAACGATTCAACTAGAGGTCGAGCTGCTTTCGCTCGAAGCTTCCGCAGAGCAACAAGGGCATGGCCTACGACTTCGTCATCATCAAGCAGCCTTATTGCGACATCGACAGCACGTGGGTTCTTCATGTTCCCGAGCGCTTCAACGAGCATCTTTCTGCTCCTGCCGTACCTTCTCTCCAAGACCAGTGCTGCCAGCTCCTCGAACACGGTGTCATCCGCGACAACCGATAGGGCGTTTCCTATCGCCCATTTGAGTGAAGAATCGGGGTCGGTGTCTTTGAGAAATTCCTCGACAAGAGGTCGTGCTGCCACGGACCTCGCCTCCTTTACCGACAGGGCGCGTACCACCCCCTCTTTGATTCGGGGGTCCATATCGAGGGCCAAGAGGCGAATAAGGACAGGAATGGCTTCTGGATAGGATTCTTTGGAGTTGACCAAGTCCCAGATGCTGCCTACTTGGAGACCAACCTGGCGCAGCGATTCGACAACTTCATGGCTGCCTTTCGGAGCGTCGCTCACGGCAGCACCATCAATTTGATCTCGCCGGACATGATGAAATCGTAAAGCAGACCGTGCGAAATTTCTGTGTCCGCAGCCACCTGTAACTGAAACTCAAGCCCAACTTCGCGAGCGTATAGTACGTCGTCCAAGAGTTGCGAGGTCATACTCAATTCCTTGACATTCTTCACCTCGCGCAGGAAACCTCTCTCGAGATCGAGCTTGTCTGGGATTCTGTATCGAGCCGTCCCGGTCAGTGAGTCGATTCTTGACTTTGGGCCAGAGATGCCTGCTAGGCGTTCACCCTCCTGCCCTTTGAGAACGGATTGGAATCCGCGGTTCGCCTGAGTAGTTTGCCCCCCGGTAGACGCGGAGGATGCCGTGGGCGCGCCCAAGCTCTCCTTGGACACGACGTCCCCCGTTTCCGCCTCGAGTGCGCGTTCCCCTTTCGCCCCCGCCTGGACCGCGCCCGCGGCGCCCTCCGCCTCTTCCCGGGTCGATTGTTCGACAATCGCCCGCCCGACTCCGAGGGCCGCTTTGCCCTCCACGCCGAACAGGGCATACGCACCGCCGCCGACCACCGCGCCGATCGTGAAGCCGAGCGTGAACGCCGAAACGTAGTCATCGAACGATGCGCTGCCCGCGCTGGCCACGTATGTGTAGGCGACGAAAATGGCGCCGACGATCAAGCCTCCGGCAACCACCGCGGCATAGATCGCGAGACTCGTTCCGCCACTCGGCAGGGACGTCGCGATTGCGACGGCGAGGAGCGCGATGTTGATCGCTGTCTTCCCGCCGGACGTCTGGGACCCCCTGTTCCATGCGTCCTTCAACTCTCCAAAGATTGAAGTCATGCCCGATGGGTCTCTGAACAAGATCGGGTTGTTCATCGCGTAGCTGTATCCCGGGCCGATCGGGTCTCGCTCGATGAACCGGCCGACCACGGGGTCGTGGTACCGGGCGCCCATGTGGTACAGTCGGACGGAGGAATCGAACTCGGTCGCGCTGAACTTGAAGCGTGGATCGGTCCCGGGGGTCGTTAGGACAATGATGTCCCCGAATGGCTTGTATCGGAACTTCGCATCGACCTGAATGGATGCCGTGTAGTACGTGATCAGCCGCACGTTGTTCGAGAGGTCGAAGTGATAGTACTTGGCATCTCCCGTCGTGCTGTCTTTCCTGAGCAGCAACCGGTCGCCGACGTAGACAAAGGCGCTCTCCGTCGCCCCGACTTTGCTGTAGACCATGGCTCCGCCGGAGTACATGAAGTAGGAGGTCGCGGTCGGGTCGACGGCCTTCACCCGTCGCCCGAGGCCGTCGGATCCGTACGTGTACGTGCTTGACCCGGACGCCACCTTCGTCAACTGCTGCAAGAAATCATGCGTGTACGTCGTCGAGCCGCCTTCGACCTTCGTCAGCATGGAACCCGCGGCGTTGTACGTGAAGGTCATCGAATTGAATGAGAAGCTGTCCAGACGGTTCCACGCCGGGCTCGCGCCGTACGAGTACGTGTAGACCGTCGAGCACGTACTCGCGCCCGTCTTCCAGTGGTTCAGGTTCCCGACGGCGTCGTAGTCGTAGCAGTCGTTCTCGGTCGCCTCGCTCGTACCGTATGGTCCAACGGCCTTCGCGAGCCTTCCGTTGCCGTCGTAGTAGTAGTTGACGGACTTCGGATTGCTGGCACCGTTAGTCCCGGTGAACATGTCGTCCGTGACCGCGATGACTTCCGACGCTCGGTCATAGGACGTGTAGTCCTGTTGCATGTAACTGGTCGAGCCGCCGTTGAAGACCTTGATCTGGGTGATGCGGTCGCGGATATCATAGGTGTACTTCTCCTGGAGGAACGTGTCCGTCGAACCTTTCCAGTAGTGGATGTTGTCGAGGCGCCCGGCGGAATCGTAGGTTAGGACAGCGTACTTCGAGCCGCCGTAGTCGACTTCCTGCACGCGTCCAAGCGGATCATACACGTAAACGGCATGGAGACTGCCGAGGCCGGCTGGGTACTGGACGTCCGTGACCTTTCCTGCGTGGTCGTACTGATATGTGAGGGTACCGGTGAACTCGGGGGCGGACAGCACCGGAGACATGACGAAAGTCTCGGTCTTGAGTCGGTGGAGGCTGTCATAAGTCCTCGTGACTTTCGAGGTGATGTTGTCGATCGAGAGGAGGTCATCCTGGACGGGGTCGTACGAATAGAGGGTGACGTACCCGGCGTAGTACACCTCGACATGACACCGGAGATTCGTTACGCTCGGGGCCGGACTCACGTCGGTAGACGACGCGTATCCGCACTCGAGGGCGTTGATCTCGGCCGGCGTCCACTCCGCCCCGTCAGGCGCCTTGTCCATGAAATACGTGAACGTCTGCCATGAGCCGCTGGGGCAGACAAATTCCTTGTCGCCCCCCACGCTCTCCGTCGCCGTGCCGTCGGTCTCGCGGACCACATGCGAAATTTCTCCGCCGGCCTGCGACGCGGCTCTTTGACATCGGCCCTCCCACGTGACGTCGATGTTCGTGTATCCCGCGGGAATCGTCAGATGATCCATGAGATGCGACTCCTTCTGGCTCGTCGTCGCCGTGTTTACGTAGGAGGTGGCGTCGTCAGGGCTTGCGCCATCGTTCACGCAATCGTAGTGGGTCGACGAAGTGCATCCGGTTTGTCCGGACCAAGTATTGTAGTATGTCGAGGTCCCCGCGACCGGAGAGAGCCACTGGTCGATGAGCTTCACCGACGAAGCGGACAACGAGGACTTGAGAGCCGTCGACGTGACTCGACCGAGGCTATCGTAGGCAGTCACCGACGCCCTCCCCATGACATCGACTGACTCGAACGCCCGCATGTTGTCGTCGTAGTAGACGACGGAGTACGAACCATCTGGGAAGACCGTCATCTTCGGCTTTCCGAAGGCATTGTAGTAGGTGGTCGTCGTTTTGCCGTTCGCGTCGGTGCTTGTGACGACCTCGGAAAGCGCGTTGTATGTGACCTTCGTCAGGTTTCCGTACGCCCCGGTGGAAGGGTTCCACACCCCCGTCTCGATCGCTCGGGCGAGAAGGTCTGCCTTCTCATAGGCCCGCCGGCCAACCGCGTCGACGGACTCAATCATATTCGCCTTGTCGCTGAAAATGGAGCGCGAGAGCCCGGAAATCGACGGATCGCCGGGAGTCAGCGTCGTCAGGGTCCTCCCGAGGAAGTCGTACGAGTACTGGAAGTAGGCCCCGCTCGGGATGTACGCCACACTCGGCCTGTCGTTCCAACCGAGGGTCGCGACCGTCGAGAGTCTGTGTTGCCCCCACGAGCCCTGCATCAGGGTTACGACGACGTACAGTTGGGAGACGTCGGACTCGAGGCTCCCGATTTGCTTAATCCCGACTTCGAGGTTGTTGACCTCGGAGATGGTCCATGCATTTCCGGTCGCGGGGTTCGTCGTCCACGTGTCGTAGAAGTCCGTGGCGAAGGCGTCGCCACCGACGGACTTTAGCGACCCGGTGTAGCCGTTGACCATGAGATAGAGCTTCGCGAAGGTCGGCGGGGGGTCGATCCAAGTTCCATCGGCGCGTGCATGAACCTCGAGCGAGACGATCGTCCCCGTCGTGGCCGACAAGTCCGTCAGCGCGTACCGGTCCACGTTCAAATTGGTCGTCGACTTGACGTAACTCGTAAGTCCGTCGCTGCCAGGGGTCGATTCGTCAACGCAGTCCCAGTTCGCGGTGCAGGACCCGACTTTCGTCCATTGCGTCGATGCACCGGCGCCGTTCGGCCTCAGGGTCTCGGACGAAAGGGGAGGGCCAAAGAAATCCATGACGGTCGTCCGTGCGGTCCGCCCCAGACCATCTTCGTAGGTCCTCGACAGGTGGCTTGTCTCGATTCCGTTGTAGAGCGCCGACACTTCGGTCGGGGTCAGGTCGCGCGAAATGAGATGAACCTCGTCGATCGCGCCGTTGAACGTTTCGTAGTTGGCATTCGAGGCCCATTGCCCGACGATGAAGTTTCCGGACGCCGTATTGGGGGTTGTGGCGGACCCGCCGAACGAGATGGTCTGCGAGGAGCCGTCCAAGTACAGAGTCGTCTGAGAGCCGCCCGCGTAGACGGCGGCCACAAAGTGCCAGCCCGTGCTCACCGCCAACGTCGAGGTCGCTCGGCCGTTGTAGATGTCGGAAAACAACCTGCCGGCAGAATCGACCCCGATCGAGAACGAGTCGCCAGATGTGGCGGCGGGACCGTATGCCGCAACGATCTGCTCCGTGGAGACAGCGATGGGACTAATCCATGCTGTGAGCGTCCTTGGATACGAGGCGAGCGGCAGCCCCTGGGGGACCGCTACCCGGACCTTGTCCGTGTTGACGCTGAACGACCGAGCGTAGCCACTTTTACCGAGGACGCTCGTCGTGCCAGTCAGGACTCCGTCTTGACCATGTCCGGACCGGTCGTCCATGCTGCCTCCGCTGGCGCATGGCATGGAGAGGCACGTTTCCATGTCGAAGAACACGGCACGGGGTGTCGAGACTCCGTCATACGTCGTCACGCTGGTCGGGACGGCATCGTCATATGCCACCGAGGACTGGGTGAGGAGTTTGAAGGTGAATTTCCATAGACTCGCGATATCCGGGCCCGCGCGAGCCGCATTGAACACGCGCACATCATCGATGGAGCCATCCCACGATAGGGTCGTTCCCGAGCTCGCTTTCCCCACGGTCAAGGCATCGGTGCCGTCGACGGGAGCGACCGTTACGCTCGTCGGCGGACCCGATTGCACGCCGTTGATGTAGAAAGTCACGGTGTTGGCGGTGTCATCGAATACCGCTGCGACGTAGTACCAAGAGAGCGAATTCACCAAGGTTCCGGTCGAGTAGTAGCAGCTCATCGCGCCATTTCCGATGCAAGCCCTTAGCTTCTTGTCATTTGCTCCGCCCACGACGACATCGAGAAGGAAGCCCTTCGAGGTGCTCGAGTCCCACTTCCGGACAATTGTCGCGCTGCCGCCGGTTTGCGATAACGTATCCCATCTTACCCATGCCGAGATCGTAAACGAACTCGTGATGGATAGAGACGAGGAATCGGAGACGGACAGGGAGTCGGTCCCCCCGTTGAAGTCGCGGGATACCCCCTCCACCCCATCCTTTTCTGTCGTCCCGGAGATCGCGGCGTCGTTGCCGTTGAGGGAGTTCGAAGTCCCCGCACAACTCACATCCTTCATGTTAGCCGTTCCGAATTCAAACGTTTCCATGTCCAGGTGCAGGACTTCGTTGGGGTCCGTATCGTAGATCGAAGTCTGAATCGGCCTTCCGATCAGATCGTATTGCGTGCGGGACCTGCGACAATCGACGCCGAGCGTGCCCAGCTTCGTTCCGAGATGGAAGTCGTAGGAAAAGTACACCAAGCGGTAGTCGGGTCGGGTTACCGTGGTCACGTAGTCCTGTCCGTCCATGGCGGAGTACGTATAGCGGGTGACGTTCGACCCGCCGTCCGCCCCGCGGCCGAGATCCGTCACCGAGAGCACGTTGCCTTTGGAATCGTAGGTCGCTTCCGCATACAGGTAAGCGCCTTCGTGCGGCACACGAGTCCTGTAGATTAGCCCGCTCGCCAATGGCTGCAAATAGAGCTGTGGGCCTCCCGGCATGCGCGATTGGTACATCGCGAACGCCTCGGTGTCGGTCAGAGCCCGGTTGAAAACCTGAACTTGGTCCAGCGTGCCCCCGAATTTGTAACTCGCTGACGTGGGCCAGCCGCTGAGCTTCGCGCTCGCCGTCGCGGTTCTGGAAAGCGTCGTACCCATTTTTTGGGCGAGGGTCTTCGGCACGCCGTTGATGTACAGCTTGCTCGAGGTTCCCGCCCCGTTATAGAACTCCGCTGTCACATAGACGAGCGTATTGGGCAAGCCCGTGTTGTCGATCCCCCACAGGTCCCCATTGTTCGTGTTGAAACCGAAATAGGTGCTCGTGAAGTATAGTGCGTATTGGTCAAACCCGAAAGGCATCTGGTTGGTCGTGCCCGTCCAGTACATCCAGAAGGAAACCGTATTCCAGTGTCCTGACACCGTGTCGATCGCGGGCATGGAGACCGAAACCTCGTCCGACCCGGCGCTGAAGGCCGTACCGAGGCCCGCCGCGGCCTGGTTGATTCCCGAGGTCTTCGGAACGCCGCCGAACGTGCCGATGCCAGCGTGGCCGGAGAGGTCCTGCATGATCCTGGACACCGTCCCCGCACCCGTTTCGACGGTGGGCGGTCCTTCGGTAACCGTTTCCATGTCGTAGCAAAGGATACTCGCGAGGCAGTCTCCGCTCAACGCCTTGCTACCGACCTCACTCGTGTGGACCGAAGCCGAGGGCCATCGCGGCACGCCTGAACTCTTCGGATCGAAGAAAGAAGACTGCCCGACGAACAAGTAATTGTCCCCGGGCCAGAGGTCCCGGACGCTGCCAAAGTAATACTCGTCCGTCTCGTACGACGTCCCGTCGCAGCCGCCGGACGATGTGGAGGAACAGATCTTGAGGCTCGCCCGGACGGGGAAGGCGTCCCAATTGTAGGTCGAGGAAATCCGGTACAGACTGAGGCCGACCGAGTCGCCACCGTTGGCGGCGCCACTCGCAATGATTACGCCGTTCGCAGAATCGTACAGGCTCACCATTGCGTTGCTAAGGCCCATCAGGCCACTGACGGTCACCTTATTTAGCGAGGCATCGCTGACCGTCGTCGTGAGGTCCCACTCGGCCTCGCCGCCCGCGAGTTGGTACCCGAAACTGTCCCACGGATCGCCCGCCGGGAGCTGAAAGTCGGCCCCCTTCACGAGGAGTTGGATCCACCCACCCCTAGCCGCCGGGACCGGTCCCATAGATTGCGACAGGACTATCAGGTAGTTCGGGTCGGAGGGCTTGTTACCCCAGTACGCCTGATACCAGTTTGTACTGTAGCCGTCGCGGACTAAGAGTCCAATGCCGTCCGGGCTCTTCCCTTCCGGGATCTTGACGTAAGTGACAAAATAGGCCGGTACCGTTTGGGCCGTAGCCAGAAGAAAGCTGTGTGTCCTCACTCCGTAGTCGAACGGCGTAACGTGGACGTACACGCCCCGTGCGCTTTGGGATGATTGGGTCCCTTGTACGTCGACCTCTCTCCAGGTGGGCCATGCCGCTTGGGAATTCTCAACGTAGCAGGTGATTCCTGCCTGCGAGCAGAATCCATATTCATCTCCCCAGTCGGCGGTCCCGATGCTCGGCCAGTAGAGCGCCCCACTCCGAGTTTTGACGAGCTCGTCCGCGAACGTCCTGGGTCGGGCATAAGTGTACTGCTCTCCAACGAAGAACCTAGTCAGCGGGGACTGGTACTCGAGCGTGCCGTCCTCGGCGTAAATCCTGACCGTCGACCGTGCGTTGTCGCCGGTCTCGGCGTACACGTGATACGACACCGTTGGGTCACACGCTGACGGGACGCATCCGTTCGGCGTTGGATTGAAGGAAAGGAAGACAAGGCCGGATGACCCCGCCTGTCCATGGTCGATGACCGTGCCGTCGTCGCTCAGCAGCCTAATCGCCTCCCGGTTCCCGAGGCCAGAAAACCCGATGTTCAGAGCGCCGTACCCTGTGCAGGGAGCGCTCGGAAGATTGCAGTTGTTGTTGTAGAGCTTGATGTCGTCAACCCAGGCGGACCAGGAGCCAGAGGTGACCTGCTGGAATTGGACCTTCCCGAATGATACACTTCCGAGTTGAGGCGACGCGTAGCAGGTCAGGTCGATTCCGTCCAAGTACACCTTCCAGGGATGATTCGCCGAGTCCCAATCGATGTTGAAGGTGATCCGGTACCACGTGTTCGACGAATATCCGACCGACCCTCCGGTCCCTGGATATGTGCACGTCGCCGCACTGGAGCCGACTTGCCACACCTTGATGGAGTTCGGGGTTCCCGGTACAAATTGCGTTCCGAGCAGATTGCTCCCGCCTGCGGTCTGGAACCAGACGTCGAATTCCTTTGTCGCGTCGTCGAGTCTCGCCCGGAATTCGAGGAATCGGGGATTGAGCATTGCGGGCGCAATCGTGTGAGTTATCGTGCTCCCAGAACTCAACTTCAGGGACGGAGCCACTTTGTCGAATTGGGCGTAGTCCAAGGCGCTCGAACCACCGGCGATCGTCCACGTTCCGCCCGGCGGGAACGTGTCCTCGCTGAAGTCGATGAACTCCGTGCTGAACTGCGTGGCTGTATTCTTCGTCAACCGACCCGGCGCGTAGAACTGACCTTGATGATTCGTGTTCGCGTATGAGGCGAAGGTCTCGTTTCCCAAGGGGTCTCGACGGTAAATCTGGTTCCCCCAGTCGTCGACCGCGTCTTGCGTTACGACGGTCGGTGCCGTCTGGTCGCCGACGGATCCCTCGGACAGATGGGGCTGATCGTTGATGGAGTACCAGTTCTGCTGCTCAGCCCGCTTCAGGGCGTTCTTCGAGAAAAGGATCCCGACATCTTCGGGAGACAAGACGCGATGGTAAAGGCGGACCTCATCAATCCGGCCATCGAAGAATCGAGTCGACATGCTTGTTTCGGATACCTTTCCAAGCACGAGTTTTGCGTTCGTTGCGACCACGCTGTTCGAGGAAGTCTTGGAGTTCCTGACAACTCCATCCACGTAGAGCTGGAATGTCTGGCCCGTCCAGTCGAAGACCGCGGCCACCCAGTGCCAGCTGTTATCCGTGTATGTCGATACTGATGAAACCCCGGCATCGCACACGGAAGCGTTGCACCAGTCCATGGCCAGTTGTCCGTCCGTTTTGAGATAGACCTCGTAGTTTCGTTCGCTCAGTCCGGTGTTGGCCCCTTTGAACACCAACCCTTTCACATCGTTCAGCGGGAAAGAAATGTAGTCGTGCTGGAACCAGAACGACACCGTCGCAAAATCGGTCATGCTGAGCGACGAACGGGACGACGCGGTCTCGATCCATTGGCTTGCGCCTGAGAAATCCCGTGCCCTCCCATACTTGCCATAGACGGCAAGTGGTCCGGTGATGGTTCCATCGTTAGCATTGCCCGACAGGTCCTTCATGTTGGCACCGTTCAGGGTGTCCATGTCATAGTAGAGAACCTGGCCTCCGGAGTCATAGGTGCGGACGACCGCCGTGCCCATCGCAGAGTTGAAGACATACTCCTTGCTTCCTTGCACAACCGCCGATTTGTCCGTGGTATTCACTAGTGCCCGGACGACCTCCCCATTCTGGAACCGCCAGTTGAAGACGAGAGTTCGCGCCTTCACACCGGCGGCGCTGTCGTTGTAGACGTCCATTTTCAGGAGCGGGAGCGAGTACGCCTCGGTCCCCTGCCAGACTTGCTGACTTTGCGAGTAGTCCGCGTATGTGTAGTCGACGCGGCCCCCATTCGGCGACTCGAGCTTCACAAGTTTCCAGTGGCAGACGGAGTATATCGTAATCCTCCCAATTGCGTCGGTCACCTGGAGCGTTGCCGAATCCCCGGTGGTCCCCCCGGAGCAGCCGACAGGAATGCCGAGATTGGTCAACGTGATGGTTTGTCCATTCCTGTACGACAGCCCGGTCGACGTGAACGTGATCCTCCTCCCGGAAGCATCGGCGATGTACGCGTTCGTCAATCCGGGCTGGCCGTTATATTGAACGTAATTTTGGCCCGTGGTGTCGAGGTAGGCCCACAGGAGATCGCCGCCGCTGCTGAAGACCAGATACGCGCCGGATGGAAGTGTAAGGGTCCAGTGCGTAGTCCCCCCGTCGTACATGAGGGTGTAGCGCACGCCCCCGGTGTTGTTGTACCAACGGAGGTTCCCGGAAATCCCGGTAAGAATCAGCGGGAAGCGCTGCCCTCCCTGCATGTGCACCATCCCTCCCACGGCGCCGCCAATCCAGGGCACGTCGTAGTAGATGCCGGGAACGACTTGGTATCGCTCGTCTGATACGGCGTACTTCACGTCAAATTGGTTGGTGGTATCGCGGCTGAGCAGGCCGGGTTCCCGATAGATGAGATTAATCGAGGGCGTCCCTCCGACGAGAACTTGACCCTCGGCGAGGAGCCCTGTCATCGGGCTTGTCACCCCACCGGCATCCGTGACCAACGGCGCCCCAAGTTTGAGAACCCACGGATTGTTCACCGAAGCCTCGCCGTCGAGGGGTAGCGGATAGTTAACGTAGTACAGACACCAACCGCTCCATGAGGTCGTGCAGCCATCGGAGATGCCCGGAGGCGGAGGATAGGCTCGGACAAACATGAGCGGGACAAAGTGACTCGAAACGGGCGCTGCCGCCAGATAGTACGGGTTTGTGTACGCCGGGAAAGCCGTTGCGAAGAAGACGCTGTTCGATCCGTCCGGAATGATCCTGGCATAGTACGCCGCGCCGTTTACGGTGTAGAAAAGATACAGTGCACCGCCACCTTGTTCGGTGCCGGCGGTCAAGTACTTTGCCGTAGCGAGTCCTTGCAATATGACGTCAGATTGCGACGCGCAGTTCGAGTAGACATTGTACGACCGCAACCAACCGGTCTGGGTGTCAAGGAAGAAAATAGTGGCCACGCCTCCTTGAGCCGCTACCGTGAACAGGCTATCGGTAAACCAAGCGTCCCCGTTCGCGGCTCCGGTCTGGGCGATGTCCGCATCGTCGCCGCAGGCGGTGCCATCGGCATGGTAGACTTTGACGCGAACGAAGCTCTGTCCCCCAGCGGGCGAACTTTCGACCTTGAACCGTGCGATGTCCCCGGAACCATCGAGAAATGCGACGAGGGCGGAATAGCCCGCGTCGCCGAACGAGATCGAGCCCCAATCTGGTGGGCCGTTCTGGACATTGGTCGCGCACACGCTGAAACCGGAGGGACCCGGTCCACCACACGTGTACCGCGCAAATCCGATTCCTCCGCCAGTGTCGCGCCATGTGATGCCAAACTGGAGTCCCTGGCTTGTAAAGGTGGCGCCGCCGATTTCGGTGATGGCATTGCTCCCGGAGTACAACTGGTGCCCCGCGGCGTCCCATTGGATCCGATCTGCGGTCACCAGTCCCGTCCTAATCTGGATCGCCGTGTTGGAAGCGCTATTTACCCAGAAGACGGCCACCGTCTTGCCGTAGTTCGCAATGGTGAAGTAATCAGGTAGCGTGCCCGATATTTGGATAGCGTCGGAAATCGAGGTCCAACTCCTCCCATCGGTGCTCGACTGATACCTGATTTCCGACGTGCCGCCGCCCGTATACTTGTAGAAAATCCAATAGCGGTCCCCGTCAAAGAACGTCTTCCGCTGAACCCCCGACCATGCGGTCGCGTCCTGATCGACCCCGTTGAGCATCAGCTGCGGGTCGATCGTCAGGTTGCCCGCGGTGAAGGCAACCAAGACCGCGTTGCCAGAGCGTTCTCCAATCGAAAGCTGACCCGCGAAGGTATAGCCCAGAGCGTCTAGTGGGACGTCTGTCATGTCCAGGTGGACCCCGCTGGCGCCTTTCATTGGCCTCAAAGTGGTGTTGTCGAGCCATCCAATCTTGTACAGCCCCAGCCATCGGCCCCAGTCCTCCTTGGTCAGGTCTTCGAATCGCTGCTCGACACCGCTTGCATACAACGTATCGACGACGTCGAACGTCGTGTACGTCAGCCAGACGATCTGGAAGTCGCCAGGATTGCCAATCGCATTCTTGAACGAAGCCGAAATCTTGTTCCGTCCAACAAAGAAGGTGTATGTAACGAAGATTGACCCCGCGGACTTGTTTTCCCACAAGAGGTCGTAATGGAAAGCCAGCGTGTCGGACGACTTCGTGTCAATGACCCCGTCGGTCGGCACCAAGATCGTGCCGTTGTACTGGACCAGAAAAGCGGAGTCCCCGAATCGATTGTCTCCGGCCGCGTCATCGCGGCTACCGAAGCCGACGAAGTAGGGAGAATCCTTCGAAACGAAGAAATTCCCATACGAAGTCTCAAAGACGGATTGGCTGCTGTTGTCGACTTCGATGAGCCTGGGTTCACTGCGATCGCCTACAAGATTCACCAAGCTGTTGTTGCTCCACCCTTGTGTCACGGTACCGGGGTCGACCGAGCGCAGCTCCTGGTCTAGGGGCGGCACGGGTGGAGGCGGCGGGGGTGTACTGTTGTTACTGCCGTCGGTTGCTAGGGAAACCACGGACTGAGCGAATGCAAGTCTCACGATGCTCGAGTCGGCAACGGTGAACAACATCAGCAACGCGGCCGCAACGGCAAAGCCTCTCCCCACACGACCGGTCACGGACAAGCGGCATCACCACCCGTCCAAAACGAAGCGCCCTTGCACCGGCCTACTCCGCCCAGTTGGCGCCTTTCTCGTCCCTGGCAATTCCACCGGCATCTGCCGTGCGCCTTCGACACTCCGCACCCCTCCCAACCGAAGGAAGGACGGGCCCATCAGACGCGACCCCGTCGAGAGAGCGAGAAGCGTCCCTCCAAGACGGTCTTTCTTGGCACTTCCGAATCGCGCAGTCTCCAGTTAATGGTTCCGTCAGCTCGTCTCGACTGGAGGTTTCGAGGTCGGGGAACGTCAACTTCCGCACATGCGAATCGAGGAGAGGCTACTTCGAGTGGAATCCCTAACTCCTTCAATCTGTCGGATCCAACAATCTGCGCGGAAGCGTTGCACCACGGAGCAAGCCCACCATGCCAAGCTGTTTGCGCGCGAGAGCCAGTGAACTCGCCTGCACGTACGTGGCAGGGGGGGCAGCGCATCGTTCGATGACTACGTTTCGGCGTTCACGCTCGGCTTCACGATCGGCGCGGTGGTCGGCGGCGCGCAAGCGCTAATTAGGCGTCGGGGCAAAGAGGTGAGACGGCAAGCGAACCTAGTGTGATATCCGACGCCTAACTGGAGGCTAACAATGCCCAACCGCTCAACTATTGGCGTCGAAATCATGGAATATGCCAGTGCTAATACAGACCGGGGAATGGAGATGGAGCCCGCACCGAAACGGAAGCTGGACTGGAGCGTCACTCGGGACGAAGGCATCGCGCTTACCCTGGTCGGGGTATTGATAGGCGTCGGCGCTGTCTACCTCTTTACCACATCAGGACCGTCCACGAACGCAGCCCGCGTGGGCGAAATCTGCGGGTTGGTTTCCGGCGTGCTGTTTGTGATTGGTATCATCGTCCTCGCGATCGCGAAACCGAGAGCTCCGAAGACACCGGCTGAAGAACGCTTGCCTCCATAGGTGAAGGTGGGGCGAGCCGCGCCGATTGACCGAGCCGAAACCCGAGGCGCGCTCCCCGCCGAAAACCAAAGCCTTTCTGCCCGGGATGCGGTTCGGACCGCGGAGACGGTCGGCCTGCCGACTGTCGTCGATACGCTTGGCTCGTTGCGAGCGGGTCAATTTGTACGACGTCGGACAACCCTGCAACGGCCGAGTACTCGCGTCAGGCGCAGTGGCTGGAGGCGGTGCTGCGCTTGAAGACCGTGCGAGCATCGACGAGGCTCGCGATCAACGCGTTACAGGGCGGGGTCGCCCTTCCTTCGGAAACGATTGACGAGGCCGGCATCCGGGCAAAGGACGCGCTGCGGGTGCGGACAGATGCATTTCCAAGCTTTGGACCGACTGCCACAGGACAGCCACCAATCCTGAGAACTCGAGGCCCTAGGAATTACCCGAGCGTTCAGGGCGACCCGACGGACACCCGGTCGCCCCGCCGAATTTGGCCACCGCGGACCACGGAGGCGTAGGCCCCGACGTTGACCTGATGATGTCTTGCCGCCGTGCGGAGGATCCCGGGGTCGCGAGGCAAGTCGCCCTGGGGCAGAGTCGTCATCACGCACCTCTGACACGGACCGCCAACCTTAATGCGGACCCCGTCTCCGATCGTCAGGACTTGTCCTGTCCAATCGTCCTCGAGGAATCCGTCAATCCCCCGGATCGGCTCGATGACGAGATTCGGACGAAAACGTCGGACATCGAAGCGTCCTTCGGGGTAGAGTTGACGCATACGGTCGAGCGTCGTCGTTGTCACGAGATGGAGGACCGCCACATCGAAGAACGTCTGAGAGGGCATCGCCTCGTCCGTCACCTTTTCCCGGTGGGCAAGTCCCTCGATGTCCGGCCAGTATTCCTCGTATCTCGGAGCTTCCGGAGCCGAGATCATCAAATGGACGGAGCGATCGAGGTGCTTGGAGAGGAGGGAGTCGACGTCGTCGCCGTCCGACGTCGCAATCGCACCGTCGGGGCAAGTGATCCTAACCGGCGGCAGGGACTGACTGGTTCGTGGGGTCTCCACGTACTCCGCACGGAACTCGAACATCCGCGCCCACTTTCTTGGGTTCTTGGCACTCACTACCATTCCGGTGGACGGATCGAGCAGGGCGTACGATCGGTCACCTAAGAAGCCGCGTTCCGTTAGATCGGATGCGTTCAGTTCCTCGCCCAACATGGATTTTACGGGATATCGCCACAAGGAGACCACGCGTCCGGCTAACTCCTCCGAGGAATTCATCAGACCCTCCGCCGATCTTCGATACGCCGAATCGGCCGACGGCATGTCAAGGTTTCGGGTCGGAGCCAGAATGACCAAAGTCGAATCCACCAAAAATCAGTTCCCGCCGTCAAGGACAGTCGGCACACCGACTCTCAGCGCCGGAAGCGCATTTAGAGGCCCGCGTTCGGCCCGAGTGGACGGCACGGTGAGAGTCCTACGATCGAATCAGGTCGGATTCTCTGCGTTCCAGATATCGACAACACAACGCATTTCGCCATCAGGGTCCCGTCGCCAAATCGTAATCCCGCGGCCCTTCATCGTGACGGGCATGCCGTCCGGGCCGTCC
>WNGL01000117.1_pt1 | contig 156197 bp, 131 predicted proteins | sample 5400591 | NCBI WGS metagenome assembly WNGL01 (sample SAMN13153377, study PRJNA577476) | soil metagenome | isolation source: 80 cm soil or saprolite under Garry oak tree replicate 1 | place: USA:California | collected 2016-06-15 | reverse complement strand
TGCTCGACCGGTTGACCGATCAGGCGCACATTATCGAGACCGGAAACGAATCGTATCGGTTTCGAAGAACGCTGGAGAAAAAAGGCGGCAGCAAATAAAACTTTCACTCTGCCCCCGGCCTACGCTGCGCCCTAAACGCCTCGCCCTACGGGCGCCGCAGGGCTTCGCTCCGGCCGGGGGCAGAGTGATGAATCACCAGAGGGTGGGGCCAAAAGAAAAGATCAAAAGGGGCCAAATCAAGTTGACGGAAGCATCGGGGAGTTTTTCACAGATACTCCATCTTTGTCCATTCCTATCCCGACAGCCACACGAAGCAGTAACGCAGTCCAAGCCCAGCCAACCTAGAAGTCACGCCGTACAGCCCCGTATTGCGTCGTAGAGCCATCCCAGACGGCATCCCACGTTGTCCTAGCCGTCTGCTCATGAAAGCAACCTTAGAAAAGTAAAGATTCCTCTTGACAATGCAACATTACCTAACTATGGTTCCCAACATGGAGACGGCAACCATGACCCCCTCAATCGTCAAGAACGCGCCCAAACAGCGGGCCAAGCAGGTTCGGACCCGCATCAGCTATATGACCGCAGAGCAATTACAGCGCTTCCTGACGGCTGCGAAGGCGTATGGCCCACGGGAACACGCCATGTTTCTGTTCGCCGTGGCCCACGGTGCCAGAGCGCAAGAGATTGCCAACCTGAGGATTAGCGACATCAATTTCGGCAACGAGCAGGTTCACATCATCCGGTTGAAGGGTTCGCTGGACTCGACTCAGAGCTTACTCAAGGTTAAGGGCAACGCTCTGTTCGATGAGAAGGCCGCGCTCAGGGCTTGGCTGGCCGTTCGCAAGCCGGACGCTGACGACTACGTTTTCAATAGTCAGAAGTCCACGCAGCTAAACCGCGTCACGATCTTCAAGATATTCCGACAGATTGCCAAGAATGCGGGTCTCGGTGAGACCCTTCAACACCCGCACGTTCTAAAGCACACGGCGGCAATGCTCCTAGTACAACAGGGAGCCAACGCCTTCTTGATTCGGCAAGCCCTAGGACACAAGTCCTTCGATTCGACGCTAGCCTACGTCAATCCCTCCGATGCCAACGCCTCCGCTGCCCTAGCGAAAGCCTTCAACCAAGCCGTGTAGCTAGCAACAAAATCCCGGTATTGTTGCATTATGGCCGCCTAAGTCCTTTAGAACGGACAGGCGGCCATCGTCTTTTTGGCCCCTGCGTAAAAGTAATGTTGCTTTTAATTGGTGCGGTCTGGACTTGGTGGTGAGGTAGGACTTCGGGAAGGGTTGAACACTGTTCAGGCGGGAGGTACAAGAAGAAACGTTGTCTAGCCATTCACCGACTGACCGGGTTTGACGACCGGGCATAACACCCGGAACCCGGTCACTACGACTATGCTGCTTTGCGGTAGCTGCGGAGGCGCTTGATAACCTTGCTGGCCGTCTTCCTAGGCTTAATGAACGTGCAATCGTCGCAGATGTCGCCGTTCAACTTGCTCTCGACAGTGAGCACATGGCACTTCGAGCACTTCCGTGGTTCACTGTCGATGATAGCCGTTATCAACGCATGCCCAAAGGGAATAAACAGCCCATTCGATAGAACGGTCACACCTTTTGTACTCATATGGCTAGGTCTCCGGCGAGTCTCAAAGCACCAACCACGACTTAATTTCGACGTGTTAGCTCTGGTCGCCGTAGGCGACACTACGTGATGCTGAAAAACAAGTCAAGAATTATTTTACTAACTAGTCAATATTAACGTATCACTTCTTTATCAACAGCCTTCAACGCGAAGAAAACGGGGTAGATACATGGTTTGATGGTAGGGGGAGATCAGCATCGTTGATACGGCGTCACTTCCATACAAGTTTTTTCACGATAAATAAGTCGAGGTCTCAACCAAGAGGAACAAGGCTGCTCGCGGTAGTCNNNTCTCGTTCGGGGGCGTCCTGACCGACCCTAAAAAACCTATCTCCTGTTGCTTTATGGACAACGATATACATGGCTCTGGTTTGGTACTTTTGGGACGAAGCACCGAAGTTGTAGTTCGCGCAGATTATGACGACCGGGAGAACGTAATCGCCGGTAGGATCATTGAGACCGCGATTAATAGTATTGGGACTGACTGCGGGGCCGACGAGTTGCGTCGCTGCTCCGTTCCATCCAAGTGGCTCTCCGGGAAAGAGAATCTTGGAAAGAGGGTAATTCACTTTTCCTTGCGCAGAATGATCACAAAATCTTTTTTCTTCTTTAACTATAAGGTCTTCAAACGTATCCTTCCATTCAGGGAAGAAAAGTTCGAAATCTGCACCGACGAACGCCATAGAATGCCCGATATTTTTCATGGATATTTCAATTTGAAATGTTGCTTGTTTTGTTCCCGTGGGGAAGGGACCATGACCGAAACCTTGAAAACTGAAGGCTGGAATGAACGGGTTATTGCCTCTCGTTTTAACATCTACAATTTTTATCCAAGGTCTCTCGGACCATTCAAGCTGCTCGCGTGCGGTCTTAGTTTGAGTTTGCATTTCATGCCACATTTTCATAGTGGTGAGGGCGTATGCGATGAGTGCGACAAGAGCAAAAACATTTACAAGAAGTATCCCCCATTGAGGTCTACGATCTCTTTTCTTTTCTGCCTTCCGTTCTTCTGGTGGAGTCTCGGATGGTGGAAGGCGCTCTACTACTACCCTGAGAGGCGATGGGGGTACATACTGGCGATTGTGGCGCTCATCATTGGCGTTATCTTGTGTGTTGTCGGTATCGACGGGTTGCATTCTTGGATTGTTCGACTTTGAAAACGCTCGTACCCACAGGAAGGCGAAAACCGAAGCAAATAGAACTTGTAGAAGGCCCGAAGGCTCAGGAGAATTTTGAGAATCCGGTGAAGAATCTCTTTCGCGCTCCAAAGGCTGGCTCCAAGGGTTTCCACTTTACGCTAGCCGCGTCCTTGACATCTTAGTGGTATAAGCTCCCACAAGGCCAGTCCATGCCGGAAAAGGCTCCTAGCGCCTGAGATGTCGCAGCAAGGTCACTTTCCAGCAGGTGCGTCAGGTGGAAACATGTTCTCGTGGTAGATTTTCTCTAAATCCTCGCGTTTGATTTTTCCCTTAGCCGCTTCGATTACGTCGTTCATCTCCTGCCGGACTTTCTCGACGAATTGCAGATAGCTTTTGTGCATAGGCCCGTGAAACTCCCACTTTGGGCAACGCTGATTTCTTAGGTGGAAGTCGATGTAGAAAATCGCGTCACGCGCCGAGGAGTAAAGTGCCATAACGCGGTCGCCCGAGAGATCAACAGCGCGGTCAAATTCTTCCTGATCCTCGGAGTGTCTGAGTTTCTCCGCCGTTGCCTTCGAAAACTTTAGGTGATCGTCGCTATCAGCGTTTAGCCTGTCTATCGTCCCGTGAATGAGTTGGTAAGAAAGCCTCTGCTCTCGGTTAAGCCGATAAAAGACCTCTTTGTAGTATTGCTTGAAGAAGAGGTTTGGAACGCCATTTGGAACAGAGTTCTCGATGCCTCTGAGCGCATAAAACTGCAAATTGCGGAGATAGGCGACAGCCACACGTTCCAGTTGCTCCCTAATGTCTTCAAGTTCCTTGAGCAACGCTCTCTTAAGTTTCCACGCTATGTAGAAATCCCTTGTTAACGCCGTGCCTTGCGCCAGTACCCATCCTGCCGCGACAGAGATGAGCGAGATAAATACCTTGTTGTCCCAAAGAGTCGGCGGCGGGTTGGTCATATACCCGACGATACGCTTCACGTTCCTAGAACACCATACCAATGCGGTAGGGAACCAAGTTCTAACGAAGCTCCCTAGACCGTCCTGACCTAGATCGTCGCTCCTATCGCCTTCCCTGTCGCAGCAATGACCATTCTAGAGCACGGCGGGACTAGTCCTAGTGCAATCCTAGACCAGAAAAACGTAAGCTATTGATAATGCGTCAGTTATCTAGATTAACAGCTAAAAGTCGCATATTATACACATTTTCACCTTGACATGCAAGCGTTTTTATGGTATACTCTTTGCAAGGTGGTTCTCCCACCGAAATTAGCGGTTGGTTCGGGCGTAGTTGATTTTCCATCCCTCACGGGCAGTGCCATCAATCACTAAAAACTGAAAAAGGTAGGTGCCAATGGCACATAACGTAGTTACGTCTGCACGTCTGTTTCGAACACGGGAAGTTGCAGGGATGCTTTCATACGATCCGGCAACAGTTCTTCGTAAGGTTCGCAAAGGTGAGCTACGGGCGATTCGTTTCGGCCCGAATAGCTTGCGGTTCGCTCTCGAAGACATCGAAGCGTTCATCGCAAAACGGCGGGGGCAATAATGGCCAAGAAGCAAAACCCCCGGCGTCAACCTTTTACTGACGGCTCCCGACCCGGCAATGATCAACTGTTAGCCAAGAAATTCTTTGAGCAAACTCGTGCTTCGTTGTTGACGCCAATCCACGCAGTCCACCAGCCCAGTTGCATCAAGGCCACGATTGACACGGGGTTTCTATCTGGGAATAGGTGTGAATGCGCGTGTACGTTGGAAGTTCGTTGGCCGGGTTCGAGCGAATGGGAAGCGTGGACGCCCGGCGAAGAGTAGTTGTAATACAAATCTGAAAAAAGGATCAAAAGAAATGACGATTGATTTGAAACAGAAGGCGAAGCAAGCAACCACGGTCGAACTGGAAACGAGCAAGGAATACGCGTCACTCTTGCTCCGTGACGGTCGTCGCGCAATGGAAGATAAGCGGAAAAATCCGGAGTTATACCAAGCTGGACGCAGAGATGCGATTCGATTGGGACTGCGGGCACCCAGCGCACACGAGCAAGGGCTCGCAATACGGGCGAAGTGGGACGCGGACAAGCAAAACGAAGGCACGCTGACATCGGCACAGATTGCGGCAGTTACGGAATTTTCCAAGGAGCAGGTCCGGTCGCTTTCCGGAACGCAAATTACTGAGTTGAAGGTCAACGACCCGGCGAAATACCAGCGCTACAGACTGGCAGCGGCTACTCACGGAGTTTTACCGGCTTCCGTACTGGACAAGCTCAACGTTGCGGATGTGCTTGCTCCAGATGAAACGTTGCAACCAATCCCGGCAGTGGTGGCCGAAGCACTGAATCTCGACCCGACATTGAAAGTGTCTTCGGCGGGTATGGATCGGGCTCTGCGGGAGTACGCGCAAATCACGGCGAAGCGCATCATCGAACAACAGCAGTCGCAGGGCGCGGACTGACCACGAACGGGGGAGCGCGTTACTCCAGTACGAGGCTCCCCTTATCACATGCTCAAAAAGGGCGTCTACCTATCTCTGTTCAAAGTAGGCTATCGCCCGTTCTCTGCAAGCCTCCGGCAATCGCTCTCCCGCAGGCGTGCAGACTGCCAGTGGAGAATCGGGAAAGGAAGCAAGGGAGGTTCTTTTATATAGAGTATTAAAGAATAAAAGTACCTTTTGTTATCAATAGTTTACGGACGATTGCTTCTTTCGGGAGTGCTTTCGTTCTGGCCCACAAATATTCTCCACTGGCAGTCTGCACGCGCGGGAGAGTTGACCGTAAAGGGCGTGATGGCAGAGGCCGTAGTTAGCTTGAACGATGTATAGGTAGACGCCAAAAACGCGAATCGAAAAGAGACCGATGGAAACGACGAGACAAGCACCAACAACCGTAAGAGCAGGTGAATTGATAGTGAAGCCTCTGGAAGCCGCAGACTGGAAAGTGGACGCACTATTCCGCACCAACCGTAAGCGTGCAAGTGTTCTGGCAGGTAAACCCGGTAGCGGTAAAAGTACGCTGGCTTGGCAACTGGCGATTGCGCTGGTAAAAGGCGAGCCGTTTCTTGGCCGCGACTGCAAACGCTGCGAAGTGTTGTACTGGCAGAGCGAAGAGACCGAGAACGAGATCAATCAAATCCTACGTGAGCTAGGTTACGACCGCGAACGCGACGAAGTTCTTCACATCGCCCACGGCTCAGACTGGGGGGATACGGTCGAGAAGCAATGCCAGGCGCTCGCGGCGTTTCTGGCAGCAAATCCCAACGTCCAATTCGTGATTCTGGAAACGCTGGACGACTTCCTCAAGCTGTCCGACGTGAAAGAGAACACGGCGGCGCGAATATCGTTCGAGACCTTCGAGAAGGAAGTTATGGGTAAGTTCGCTCAGCAAGCCAGCTTCCTCTTCTTGCACCAGATGAAGAAGGAAGTGACCGAGGACAGCGGAGACGGCCTGTTGGGAGCAAGTGGCATTCGCGCGAAGCTTGACGTGCAGATCTACATCAAGGACGGCGGCGACAATGACCCGCGTCGAGTCATTCATACCAGACGGCGGCGTAGTGGCGTCGCAATTTCTCCCACGTATTTGGAATTTGACGAGAAGACACATCGTAGCACCCTTGGCCAGCTTGTAGCCGACGAGCGCACCCGGAACGTGACAAACACAGCCGACCGAATCCTGTGTGACGTAATCACGTTCTTTACCAACAACCCTAACTCACACGAAGCCGAGTGCTTGTATGTAGTGCATGGCGACAACACAATCAAGCGGCGAATTATTAAGAAGCTTCGACACGATGGAACGCTAGTCACTTCTGGTAAGGGGGCGAAGGGAAGTCCGTTTGGGCTCAGCTTGCGAAGTGCGATTCCAGTAGAGAATCAAATCGAAAGCAAGGTGGCAGCATGACGCGACAAGAACAACTTGAACAACGCGAACGAGAAAGCCTCTATTTGATGGACGCGTGGCAGGAACTACTGCCGGGAATCCGTCCGCCGTCGAAGAGTCAGTGGCACATCTGGCTCCAGCGTTTTGACCCGGAGGCACTGCTTTATGCCATCGGAGAAGCGCGGCGTAAGAACGAAAAGATGGATGGAACGATGACGCAGATCCACGCAATCCGTTTCACGGCCAGCGTAGCTAACCGCGTTTTGTCCGAAGCGGGCGACGAACAGACGGAGCAAGCAGCATGAGCGTGCCGAAAGTAACCACTACTGATTATTTGAACGCCTTCACGGATGGGGATGAAAGCAACCAGCCGCAGACCCGGCATCAACGGCGTCTAGCGAACCATAAAGACGCCCTGAGATTACTTGCAGAGTTCAAAGAGTGCTGGCAAGTACATCTCGGCGATTTGTTCGAAATCCCGACCGACAGACAAATTTTCAAATGGTTCCAAATTGCAAAATGGGATTTTCTGCTACTGGCTGCGTCAATCCAAGACCTACGCTGTCGTGCGAAGCATGGCATGGACACGCACAACCCGTACGCGCATTGTTTGCGGCACTTCACATCCGCACTAGTTCGTAGGATGCGGGGAAAGTACGGCCCGCCACCACAGAGAGAGGCGGCATGAGCGATTCAGGTCAAGGAATCTTAGAGCGCGTCGAGGCTCACCTACGGGTAGCAAAGCGGATCGCTCTTGATGGCGATGACGCGACTGCATTCCATGCAATCGAAGCCGCGATTCGTACGATTCAAGACGCGCGTAAAGCCGTAAAGCACCAACAGGAACAAGGACGCCGCGAGCACACGGCGGAAGTGAGGCGGTTGACGCAGATCAAAAAAGGTAAGAAGCCCAAGCTTGAACTTGGTTCCCCGACCCGCTACTGGGGAGGTAAAGCCGCGTAAAGGGTTTACGTAGTTCCGGGGTTTCCTAGAACCACAAAGGCCCCTCGTCAAAGATAAAACCGCCGCACTAACAATCCAAAAGCAAAGCCCTTTAGAAAGTAAGTCCATGCAGTCGGCGCAGCAAGACGTGGCTGTGGTACAGTCCACGGCGGTAACGCCGTCCACGGTGAGCACGAAAGGAAACATCGTGCCACGAAGACGGTTTCAGAAAGGCAGCATCGTCGTTAAGTCCGATAGGTACTACGGAGTGTTCCGCGAAGATGTTCTGCAAAGCGATGGGACGTTCGCGCGGAAACTGCGTTGGCTATCTCTAGGACTAGTGAAAGACATGTCTGGGCGTGCCGCTTGGAAGGCTTTGCAGCCGCATCTGGACAAAGTAAATAAGGACGCCTTGCGAGCGCCGAAGACTGGCGTCACTCTCGCGGAGTTCGTAGAAGAGTGGCGTACCAGTGTTTCGGTGAACCTGAAGGCAGGTACGGTACGGGTTGCAGAGTCGAATCTGCGAGCCCATATTCTGCCAAAACTAGGGAGTCTGACCTTGACCGAGATCGACACAAAAACTGTTCAATCGTTTGTGGCGTATCTCGCGCAGGGTGGACGTTCTAGGAAAACTACGACAAACGTGTTGGCAACACTTTCTTCCATCATGCGGACGGCGCGGGATTGGGACTATGCGTGTGCAAGTTTCCAGTTCTCTGCGCTCACTCTCCCGCGTGAGGGTGTGAAAGTGGAGCAACGTTCTTTCAATGACGAAGAGACGTGCCGAGTTATCACAGCCGCGCCTGAAACATTCAGTTTGATTCTGGCGTTGACTGCGGTTCTCGGTCTCCGTATTGGTGAGACGCTAGGACTCCGCATTGCTGACATCGACTTCACAAAGAAACTTATCCGTGTGCGCCAGAGCATCGACTCTGCGACGCGGAAGATTGGTTCTGTGAAGTCGAAAGCCAGCAACGCGGACCTGCCCATGCCAAGCCAGTTAGAAACGCGCCTGCGTTCCTATCTTCTAAAGCATGACGGCAAGAGTGAATTGCTTTTCACCAATCGTAGCGGCAGAGCGTTGTGTGCCGACAAGCTACGGGAGAAACTTCTTCACCCGTTGCTGGACAAACTCGGCATACCGCGCGGCGGATTCCACAGCTTACGTCACGGTGCTGCTAGTGCGTTGCTTGCGGACGGTGCAACTCCTGCCGTCGTGCAAAGACAACTGCGCCACAGCGACCCGCGAATCACGTTGGGAATCTACGGCCATGTCATTGGAGATCAGCAACGCAATGCCGTACAGAATCGCTCGGCAAGACTCGTAAACTAGGTTCAATTGTTAGAAAGCTTCATTCTGTTAGAAAGGAGGAAAATAACTTTAGCAGAATCAGTAAAATTGGCTGGGGCGGAAGGATTCGAACCTTCACCGTCCTCATTAACAGTGAGGTGTCCTACCAGTTGGACCACGCCCCAGCGGGCGATCGCGGGCAACAGGTTAGCCGCGCGACTTGGAGTTGTCTTCGCGGAAAAACGGGCGCGAAGTATCTCTCTAAGATACCACGGGGCCCACACCGGGCCCAACCGCGCGATCCATGATTTCTTAAAAAACATTGAATTAGTCGCGGTGTGCGGAGCATCAAAAATCCCGAAGCGCCAGGGTTTCGCGTGTTTCGAAATGAACGGAACAAATGAATCCCATGAAGAAAAATAAAAATTAGATGAATTGAGGCGTGGAGTTGCAATTCGAAAAGAATTGTAAGAGACTGGCGAGTCACATTTGACCCGAGCAAGCGCTGACTCGGTGACTGAGGGTGGATTCTCCGGGGCCCGCTCCCTTTATGGAGATCCCGCCACAGCGCAACGCAAACATGGCCCAGATTTTTCACCGCAGCACGAATTTTATCGCCAGGTTTAGTCTGTTTGCAGGGATTTTCCTGGCCGGTCTTGCCCTGACAGGCGTCCTGGGGCTGGCGCGTTCGCCGTATTTCACGCGGCAGAACGTGATACGGTCTCAGCCCGTGCAGTTCAGCCACAAACACCATGTGGGCGATGATGGTATCGATTGCCGATACTGTCACACGTCTGTGGAAACTTCCGCGACGGCGGGCATTCCTCAGACGAAGACTTGCATGAGCTGTCATTCAGTTCTCTTCAACAATGTCGGATACCTCGAGCCGATCCGGGAAAGTTACCGTACAGACACTTCGATCGAGTGGGTGAAAGTGCACCGGCTGGCGGACTACGTGTATTTCAACCACAGCATTCACGTGAGTAAGGGTGTTGGTTGTTCAACATGCCACGGGCGTGTGGATCAAATGCCGCTAATGTTCCAGGCGAATACTTTGCTGATGCAGTGGTGCCTGGATTGCCATCGGAACACCGAAATGGCGCTGCGGCCATTGGATAAGGTTTACGACATGGCCTGGCAACCCGCGGCAAATCAAGCTGAAATCGGCAGACAGTACAAGGCAGAACGCAATATCCGGAACACGACCGAGCTGACAAGCTGCTCGACGTGTCATCGTTGATGGATGGTATGAGCGATCACGAAGAAAGCATCTCAGGGTTTGTAAAACAAACCCTGAAACCCGACCCCGACGTAGACAATCACCCGCCGAGCGCGGAAGAGCGCGAGCTGCGGGAGTATCCGCTGGATTTAGCGGCGGTGCGCACAAAGCTGGCGGACAAGCAGGGCAAACAATACTGGCGGACGCTCGAAGAGCTTTCCGACGACCCACATTTTTCGGATCTGCTGTACCGCGAATTCCCGCGCGCAGCTTCGGAATGGGATGAATCAGTGGACCGCCGCGACTTCTTAAAATTAATGGGGGCTTCGCTGGCGCTGGCTGGAATGGCGGGATGCGGCAAGCCTTCGGAACAATTCATTGTTCCTTACGTGAAGCAGCCGGAAGGATTGGTGCTGGGCAAGCCGCAGCACTATGCAACGGTGATACCGTTTGGCGGCGACGCTCTGGGCGTGCTGGTGGAGAGCCACGAAGGACGTCCGACGAAGATTGAAGGAAATCCGGAACATCCATCGAGCCTCGGCGCGACCGACGTATTCGCGCAGGCCGCGGTGCTAGATTTGTATGATCCAGACCGTTCAAAGACGCCGGTGTATCTCGGTGAACTGAGTACCTGGGAAGCGTTCCAATCGGCGGGGCAGGGGCTTGCGACTTCGCAGAAAGCCGTGAGCGGAGCGGGCCTGAGGATTTTGACGGGAACGATTATTTCGCCAACGCTCGTAGCGCAAATCGAAGCAGTGCAAAAACTTTATCCGCAGGCGAAGTGGCACCAGTGGGAACCTGCGGTCAGCGATGGAGCGCGCGAAGGCGCGAAGCTGGCGTTCGGGCGCGTGGTGAATACGGTTTACCGGCTGGATAGAGCGGATGTCATCGTTTCTCTGGACGCGGATTTCATGACCAGCGGGCCGGGGCACGTCCGTTACATGAAAGATTTTTATCGCCGGCGCAATTTAACGGGTCCCAACGACGAGATGAACCGGTTGTACGTGGTTGAGCCGACACCGACGGTTACAGGCGCGGCTGCGGACAATCATTTGCCGCTGCGTTCGAGTGACGTGGAATTGTTTGCGCGGGCGCTGGCGGCGAAGATCGGTGTCGGCGGTTCGGCGACGGTGTCCGCGGCAGCTCCAGCAAATGCTGCGAAGTTTTTGGATGCGGTAGCGTCTGATTTGACGAAACATCGCGGCGCGGGATTGGTGGTTGCGGGCGAACAACAATCGGCAGAAGTGCATGCGCTGGCGCACGCGATGAATCAGGCGCTTGGAAATACCGGAGCAGCGGTGTACTACACCGAGCCGGTGGAAGCGAATCCAGTGAATCATACGGAGTCGCTGCGTGACCTTTGCGCGGACATGGCGAAAGGCAAAGTGGATTTGCTGCTGATTTTGGGCGGCAATCCCGTCTATGACGCGCCACACGATTGGGATTTCGTGTCGAAGCTGAAAAAGGTCAGCACGATTGTGCATCTCGGATCTCACTACAACGAGACCGCCGAATATGCGCAATGGCACATTCCGGAAGCGCACTTCCTCGAAATGTGGGGCGATGCGAGATCGTTTGACGGAACATACAGCGTGATTCAGCCGTTGATTGCGCCGTTGTATCGGGCGCACTCCGCATTCGAAGTGCTGGCTGTGTTTACGGACAAAGCTGGAGTCACGCCATACGACGCGATACGTGAACGGATGAAGAGCATGCCAGGCGGCGGGGATGCGGATAAGTTCTGGCGGAAGTCCTTAAATGACGGATTCGTGGCGGGGTCGTCGCTTGCTCCACTGAATGTAAGCGCGAAGTTGAATGTGGAGAGCTTGCGTCCGGTGAGAGCTGCGGGAGAATTGGAATTCCTGTTTCGGCCGGATCCGACTGTGTATGACGGGCGTTTTGCCAACAACGGCTGGCTGCAGGAATTAGCGAAGCCGATCAGCAAAATTACGTGGGACAACGCGGCGCTCATGAGTCCGGCGACCGCAGAAAAGCTGGGTGTGACGCACAAAATCATGTCCCGTGGCGGCGAGCACGGACAGGTGCGCTCGGCTGTGGTGAACATCGAGCTCTCGAACAGCAAGGTGACGGCGGCGGCTTGGGTGATGCCGGGCCAGGCGGATGGCGTGGTGGTTCTTCCGCTGGGATATGGACGGAAAAAGGCTGGGTACACCGGTTCGAACAAGGGTTTCAATGCCTATGCGGTGCGGACTTCAGATGCGCTGTGGACGGCGAGCGGCGGCAAAGTAACGGTAACGAGCGACGATTATCCGATCGCTTGTACGCAGTATCACCACAACGTGGAGGGCCGGAAGATTTTGAGCACGGCGACCCTCGAGGAATACAAGAAGAATCCTGATTTCGCGCACGAGCACGACGAAACCCCGCCAAGAGATTTGACCCTCTACAAGGATTACGAGAAGGATTACCCGCAGCTGAAGTTTTATCAGGGCTATAAGTGGGCCATGGCCATTGATACGACGAAGTGCAATGGCTGCAACGCGTGCGTGGTCGCATGCCAGAGTGAAAACAATATTCCCGTGGTGGGCAAAGATCAGGTGATGCGCGGGCGCGAAATGCACTGGATTCGCATCGACCGTTATTACCACACGGGTTTGAAAACGCAGGAAGACACGCCAGCGGAGAATCCGGCGCTGGCAAATCCGCAAACATTTTTTCAGCCCGTGCCTTGCCAGCAGTGCGAGAACGCGCCGTGCGAGCAGGTTTGTCCGGTAGGAGCTACGGTGCACAGCGCGGAAGGCCTGAATGACATGGTCTACAACCGCTGCATCGGCACGAGATATTGTTCGAACAACTGCCCGTATAAAGTGCGGCGATTCAATTTCCTGCGCTTCCAGGATTGGGAAACGCCTTCTCTAAAGCTGATGCGGAATCCGGAAGTAACGATCCGCAGCCGAGGCGTGATGGAAAAGTGCACGTACTGCGTGCAGCGCATCAACAATGTGCGAATTACGGCGGAAAAAGAAGGCGACAATGGCGCGAGCCGTGGAATCCGCGACGGCGAAATCGTCACCGCTTGCGAGCAAGCGTGCCCATCGGAAGCGATTGTGTTTGGAAATGCGAATGATCCGAATAGCCGCGTTTCGAAACTCCGCGCACAGCAGCGGAACTACAATTTGCTGGGCGAGTTGAATGCGCGCCCGCGGACGACTTACCTTGGCGCGGTGCGCAATCCGCATCCGGACCTGGCGGCCGCGGAAAAGAAGGAATCAGCATGAGCGCAGGAGACACACCTGTGAACTCGCCTGAGATCCGGCGGCTCGCGCGCGTGATTGAACCCGGGCATAACTACGCCACGGTAACAGACAAGATCGCGTCAATTGTCTTGACACGGCCGACTTCGATTGGCTGGCTCGCGGGATTCAGCATCGCGTTCACGCTGATGATGGTGCTGATGGGCTCCATCGCGTGGCTGATTACTAAAGGCGTCGGAATCTGGGGCATTAACGTTCCGATCGGCTGGGGCTTTGCGATTGTCAATTTCGTCTGGTGGATCGGTATCGGTCACGCTGGAACGCTGATTTCGGCGATTTTGTTCCTGTTGAATCAGAAATGGCGTACCTCGATTAACCGGTTTGCTGAAGCGATGACGCTGTTTGCGGTGGCCTGCGCGGGTATTTTCCCGCTGATTCACACTGGCCGGCCGTGGATGGCGTACTACATGTTTCCGTACCCAAGCACGATGGGAATTTGGCCACAGTTTCGCAGCCCGCTGATCTGGGACGTGTTCGCCGTATCGACGTACGGAACGGTTTCGGCGTTGTTCTGGTTTGTAGGATTGATTCCTGACCTGGCGACGTTGCGCGACCGGGCAACGAACAAGGCCGCTCAGATTATTTACGGGATGCTGGCGATGGGGTGGCGCGGGTCAGCCCGGCACTGGCACCGCTACCAGTCAGCGTATTTGCTTCTGGCAGGCTTGGCAACGCCGCTGGTGCTGTCCGTTCATAGCGTCATAAGCTTCGACTTTTCGATCGCCATCGTTCCCGGTTGGCATACGACAATTTTTCCGCCGTACTTCGTTGCTGGCGCGATTTATTCCGGCTTCGCGATGGTACTAACGATTGCGATTCCATTGCGCAAGGCGTATGACCTCGAAGACTTCATTACCATGCGCCACCTGGAGAACATGGCGAAGGTGATGCTCGCGACCGGATTAATTGTTGCGTACGGCTACTTTTTCGAATTCTTCATGTCGCTTTACAGCGGAAACAAGTTTGATGTGTTTCTGGTGCAGCAGCGGCTGCACGGACCTTACGCGCCGTATTACTACGCGCTGATTTTGTGCAACATCCTGACGCCACAGGTGCTGTGGATCCAAAAAATGCGCACGAACGTTGCGGTGCTTTTCGTGATGTCGCTGGTCATTAACGTGGGCATGTGGCTTGAACGGTTTGTGATCGTGGTCATCAGCTTGACGCGCGATTTCATGCCGAGCGCGTGGGGCCGGTATCAGCCGACGTTTTGGGATTGGAGCACCTTCCTTGGAACGCTCGGCTTGTTTGTGTCCTTGTTGTTCCTGTTTGTGCGCGGCCTGCCCGCGATTTCCATTGCGGAAATGCGTGAACTTGTGCACACGTCCGAGGATCACGAATGAAACTGCCGCATCCAGAACTCTACGGACTGCTGGGCGAGTTCGATTCGCCGGAACGGTTGATGGAGGCCGCAAAAAAGGTTCGTGAAGCGGGGTATCACCACATCGACGCGTTTGCGCCGTTTCCTGTGGAAGGGCTTTCGCAGGCGCTGGGGCTTGGGAGGAAGCACGATCTTGTGCCGCTGCTCACGCTCATAGGCGGACTTGGCGGGGGATTGACAGGGTTTTTGTTCCAGGTGTGGGCGAACGTGTCGTCGTACCCGATGAACATTGCCGGCCGGCCGCTAAACAGCTGGCCTGCGTTTATTCCGGTCACATTTGAATTGACGGTGCTTGGCGCATCGCTCTCAGCAGTATTCGGAATGTTAGCGTTAAACAGACTACCGCAGCCGCATCACCCGCTGTTCAATGTGGAGCGGTTCAAGCGGGCGTCGAACGACAAATTCTTTTTGTGCATTGAGGCGCATGATCCGAAGTTTCATCTGGAAGAAACGGCGCGATTGCTTCAGCGCGTGAATGCTCAACACGTGACGGAGGTGCGCGATGAGGACTAGCGCATCGCTGTTCATTGGTGCGGCCTTGTGCGCGATTGCGCTGTCGGGATGCGATATGGCGATACGTCAGGACATGGCGGATCAGCCGAAAAATCGCCCGCAGTCCCCGAGCAAGTTTTTTTCCGATGGCCGGTCAGAACGGCCACTGATGGAAAACACCGTGGCGCACGGCGCGGTGGAAAACGACAAATACAACGTTTCCAAGGAGTATGCGGGATTTCCCCTGCCGGTGGATCAGAAGCTCCTGGAGCGCGGCGAGGATCGCTACAAGGTATTTTGCACGCCGTGCCACGGATTACAGGGAGATGGAAATGGCATGGCGGCTGCGCGGGGCATGAAACATCCGCCGAGCTATCACATTGACCGGTTGCGCCAGGTGCCGAACGGATATTTTTATGATGTGGTCACGAACGGCTTTGGCGCGATGTACAGCTATTCCGAGCGCATTGCGCCGCGCGATCGCTGGGCGATTATTGCGTACCTGCGAGCACTGCAATTGAGCCGTAATGCCAAGGTGAGTGACCTGCCGGAGAACCTGCGGCAGAAACTCGCGAATAGCGGGGAGTCTTCAGGGGGAGCAAAGGAATGAGCGCGCAGGAATACAAAGCGCCGGAAAGTGTAGGGCGGTTGGAAAAGCGCGCGCTGGTGGTGGGTGTGCTTGGCCTGGTGGTATCCATCGTCGGATGGATTACCAAGCCCGAAGATTTCTTTCGGTCATATCTGATTGCGTTCCTGTTGGTGCTGGGATTGTCGCTCGGTTCGCTTGGACTGTTGATGCTGCAGCATCTAACGGGCGGGCACTGGGGAATTTTGATCCGGCGCCCGCTTGAATCTGCCACGCGTGTGCTGTGGCTGGTCGCGGCGTTCTCTGTGCCACTGATTTTTGGCATGAAGTATTTATATACGACGCACACCGTGGGTGACGAAACGCGTATCGGGTGGCTTACTGCGCCGAAAGCAGGCCAAGAAGGCGCGCTATCGCAGCTGCAGCAGTGGTACCTGACACACAACTTTTTTGTCCTGAGGTTCGCGATCTATTTCCTGGTTTGGATCTTTCTGATGTGGCTCTTCAACCGGATGTCCGTGCAGCAGGACGCGAACCGCGACGACCGGGCACTGCGTGGCAGGATAAAGTTCTGGGCCGGTCCTGGGATTATCCTTTACGTTTTCGCAATGACGTTTGCCGCGATTGACTGGGCGATGTCGCTTTCTCCCCACTGGGCATCTACGATTTATGGCTTCCTTTTTGTGGCTGGACAGGCGATTTCCGCGATGTCGCTAATGATCATCACCGTGGTCATGTGTTCGCGTACCGAACCCTTCGCCCATATTGTTCAGAGAAGACATTTACATGACCTCGGGAAATTGCTTTTTGCGTTCAATATGTTGTGGGCGTATTTTGAATTTTCGCAGTTGCTGATCATCTGGTCGGGAAATCAGCCCGAAGAGATTACGTTCTACAAGTCACGGCTCTTCGGCGAGTGGGGAGTGGTGGCCGCGCTGGTGCTCGTGCTGCATTTCTTCATCCCATTTTTCGCGTTGTTGTCGCGCGATGTGAAGCGCAACCAGGTGATTCTGCCGAAGATTGCGATGTGGCTGATTGCCATGCGCTGTGTGGATCTGTTCTGGCTGACACGCCCGGAGTTCACATCGCGGGCGCTGCCCACACTGTGGGATGTCGCCGCGGTGCTGGCGTTGGGCGGAATCTGGCTATGGTTTTTCGCCGTACAGTTGAAACAGCGGCCGCTGCTGCCGCTTGGCGAACCGAAACTCGCGGAGGCCATCGCGAATCATGAGCACTAAGACTCACAACAGCGGCCACGGTAATGGCGAGGCGCCGTTCCACGACACAGTTACGTTCGAACCTCGCGATATCAACGTAGCGACGGTCGTAAAACAGTTGATCTATCTGGGCGTCACGATTGTGATTTCACTGCTGATTTGCGTACCGATTTTGAAAGTCTTGACGAACGTCGCGGAAGAAAGTGATACGCCGATGGCGCCAGTTCGCGCTCAGATGAGCCAGAGCGAACGCGCGGAGAAGGCACTTCCGCCGGAACCGCGTCTACAAGGCGTACCGGGCCACGTAAGCGATCCCCAGCAGGATTTGCGCGATAAAATTGCAGCTGACACCGAGGCAAACGAGTCTATCGGCTGGGTAGACAAGGCGAACGGCATCGCAAAGATTCCGGTAAAAGATGCAATGAAGATCATTGCAGAGAAAGCCGGGGCCGCACCGTCCGGCGGCACGGAGAAAAAGAAGTAGTGATTATGGGCAAACTACGTGCGATGTGTGCTGTCGGGGTGCTGCTTGTTGCGGCTGCGCAGACATTTGCCCAAACGGTGCCGGACAATGTCGGTCAAGCTTCGTCGAACATGCCGGTGATTTTGAAGAACGTGGCCTTCCGTCCGGAGTTGAACGGGCAGGTGCCGCTCGACACCGCGTTCAAGGACGAAAGCGGGAAGAGTGTTCAACTGGGACAATATTTTCACCAGCAGAAGCCGGTACTGCTCGCGTTTGTATATTACGGATGCCCAATGCTCTGCACGCAACTCGAGCAGGGCGTGGTCGGCTCGTTGCGTATGCTGTCGTTCAATCCCGGGCGCGATTATGAAGTTGTTTTCGTGAGCTTTGATGAACGCGATACGCCGCAAATGGCGGCGGCGAAGAAGAACACGGCGATGGATCACTTCCGTCGCCAGGAAACGGCCGCAGGCTGGCATTTCCTGACCGGGTCGAAAGCATCGATCGCGGCAGTTACGAATTCAGCGAATTTTCATTTCAATTTTGACGCGAAGAATAATCTTTTTGCGCACGCCAGCGGGATCATGCTGCTGACGCCCGATGGCCGGATTTCGCGCTACTTCTACGGCGTGGAATTCCCAGGCCGCGACTTGCGGCTAGGGCTGGTGGACGCTTCGCAGGGGAAAATTGGAACGCCGGTCGACAAGATGCTGCTGTTCTGCTTTCAGTATGATCCCTCAACGGCGCGGTACAGCGCGACAATTTTGGGAATCATGCGGGTGCTGGCGCTGATGACAGTCGCTGGGTTGCTGCTGATGATCGTGATTTATCGCCAGCGCGACAAGCGCGCGGCCAGACGGAATTTGAGCCACCAAGGAGCGGACTGATCGTGCAGTCGCAAATGCCATTGTATCCGGAGCAAGCTTCTAACTTCGCTCCACAAGTGGACAACCTGGTTCTCTTCATGATCGCCGTGTGCCTGTTTTTCGCGGTGGCGATTTGCGCGGCGGTGATTTATTTCTTTTTTAAATATCAGCGCAAACATCCTGATGAAATCGGCGTACCGATCCATGGCGACCTGCGGCTGGAAATCGCGTGGATTGTGCTGCCATTCTTCCTTCTCCTGGCAATGTTTGGATGGGGCGCTGTGATTTATGTGGACTATCGGCACACTCCCGCGGACACGCTCGACATTTATGTGGTTGGCAAGCAGTGGATGTGGAGGCTTCAGCAACCCGACGGTCGCAAGGAAATTAACGAGCTGCACGTTCCCGTGAATCGTAATGTGCGGCTGATCATGGCCAGCGAAGACGTGATCCACGATTTCTCGGTGCCCTCTTTCCGGGTGAAGATGGATGTGGTGCCGGGACACTACAACAACATGTGGTTCCGTCCTACGAAGACCGGAAAGTACCACTTTTTTTGTTCGCAATACTGCGGAACGAACCACGCTGTGATGGGTGGATGGGTCACGGTCATGGAACCGGATGAATATGCCAAATGGCTTTCCGGCACCTCGGCTTCGGGCGACCCCGTGGCGGTTGGCGAGAAGCTTTATTCAGAGCTTGCGTGCAATACGTGTCACCTGCCCGATGGAAAAGGGCGCGGGCCGTCGTACTACGGCGTGTACGGCTCGAAGGTGAAACTGGCCGACGGTTCAACAGTCTTGGCGGATGACAGCTACATTCGCGAATCGATTTTGCAGCCGAATGCAAAAATTGTTGCCGGGTTTCAGCCGGTGATGCCCAGCTTTCAGGGATTGGTTACCGAGGATCAGATTTTGGCGCTGACGGCGTATATCAAGTCCATGAAAGATCAGCCGCCTCCGGGGAAGTCCGCAGCTGAGCCGGCAACGGGGAAGAAATAGCATGAGCAGCGCACCATTAACAACTCCAGGCGGCGAAAAGTTGCCGCGCGAACATTATCTGAACGCGACGTATGGCATTCGTTCGTGGCTTCTAACCACGGATCACAAGCGAATCGCGCTTCTCTATCTGATTTCGGTCACATTTTTCTTTTTCATTGGCGGTTTGTTTGCATCGTTGATTCGCATTCACCTGCTTACGCCGGGCGGTTACCTGGTCACGCCAGAGACTTACAACAAGCTGTTTACGATGCACGGCGTGGCGATGATTTTCTTTTTTCTGATTCCGTCGATTCCAGCGGTGCTGGGCAACTTTCTGATTCCGATCATGATCGGCGCGAAGGATCTTGCGTTCCCGAAAGTCAACTTGTTGAGCTGGTATGTGTATCTCGTTGGCGGAGCATTCGTTCTCTATTCGTTCGCGACTGGCGGCCTCGATACCGGCTGGACATTTTATACGCCGCTGAGCAGCATTTATTCGAATTCCGCCGTTACGCCTGCGGTGATTGGAATCTTTATCAATGGTTTTTCCTCGATTCTGACCGGCCTGAACTTTATCGTCACGGTGCACACCATGCGCGCACCGGGCATGACCTGGCTGCGTCTGCCGCTCTTCGTATGGGCGCACTACGCGACAAGCATTATTTTTATTCTCGGCACCCCGGTAATCGCCATTACGCTTCTTCTCGCGGGACTGGAAAGAATGTTCCACCTGGGCTTCTTCAATCCGGCTTACGGCGGAGACCCAATCCTGTTTCAGCACATGTTCTGGTTTTACTCACACCCGGCCGTGTACATCATGATTCTGCCGGCAATGGGTGTGATCAGCGAAATCATTCCGACATTTGCGCGTAAGCCGATTTTTGGCTACGACTTCATCGCCGCTTCGAGTATCGGCATCGCAGTGATTGGATTTATCGTCTGGGCGCATCACATGTTCCTCACTGGCCAGTCCACGTACTCAGCGATCGCATTTTCGTTTTTGACGTTCCTGGTCGCGATCCCGTCCGCAGTGAAAGTGTTTAACTGGACTTCCACGCTCTACAAGGGTTCGATCGCATACGACACACCAATGTTGTATGGCTTGGGATTCATCGGGCTCTTCACGATCGGCGGGCTGACGGGATTGTTCCTCGCTTGCCTGGGCCTCGATATCCACCTGCACGACACCTACTTCGTCGTGGCGCACTTCCACTACATCATGGTAGGTGGCGCAATCATGGGATATCTGGGCGGTATCCACTTCTGGTGGCCGAAGATTACTGGACGTCTGTATCCTGAATTTTTGGCGCGCATCGCCGCCATTGTTTTGTTCATCGGATTTAACCTGACGTTCTTCCCGCAATTTATTCTGGGTTACCTGGGAATGCCTCGTCGGTATCATGACTATCCGCCGGAATACCAGGTCCTGAACGTGATGTCCACGGCGGGAGCGTCGATTCTCGCGCTTGGCTATTTGCTCCCCATGATTTATCTCACGTGGTCGATGCGCTACGGCAAAGTTGCGGGAAAGAATCCCTGGCCGGCGACCGGTCTTGAATGGACGACAGATTCGCCGCCGCTGACCGAGAATTTTCATGAGACGCCGGTGGTTGATTGGGAAGTATATGACTTCGAACACCGTCCAGAATTTGGCCTGAAGGGTTCCATTTCGAAAAAGCCGGCACCTGCGCACGGTGACGACTGACGATCGAAGTCCGATTCGCGGCTAGTTTTTGCTTTCTGAACGCCGGCTGCGAAGCCGGAGGTTAGAAACAGAGAAGAGGAGCACCGAGTGCACCGCACCGGAGAGCTGTACGGACAATTTCAGACGCTGGACCAGCAGAAGGAAACTGCGACGCTGGGAATGTGGGTTTTCCTGGTCACCGAAATTCTTTTCTTCGGCGGCTTGTTCCTGGCATACACCATCAACCGGCATGCGTTCTCAACGGCATTCGGAATCGGCGGCAACATGCTGGATCTCACGCTCGGCGCCGCGAACACGGTCGTGCTGATTCTCAGCAGTTTGACCATGGCGATGGCGGTGTGGTCCGCGACAACCAGCAAGAAGTCACTGGTCACAATTTTTCTCATCCTCACGTTGGCTCTTGGCGGAGTTTTTCTTGGCGTGAAGGTCGTTGAGTACAAGCAGAAGTTCGACCACCACCTGATTCCAGGACACAATTTCGATATCAGCTATTGCGTGAAAAATCCGTCGCCGGTGTGTGGCACTCCCGCAGAGCTGGCCACCGAAGAGAAAGAGATTGAAGAAGGGCTAAAGGTCGATCCGGACCTGAATGCACACGCGCAGCTCTATTTTTCGCTCTACTTCGGCATGACCGGGTTGCACGCCTTGCACATGGTGATTGGCGCGGGACTCTTGCTATGGCTCATTGTGCAGTCGGCGAAGGGAAGATTTGACGCGAACTACAATACGCCCGTCGAAAATATCGGCTTGTACTGGCACTTCGTGGACATCGTCTGGATTTATCTGTTCCCGCTGTTGTATCTGATTAATCGCCATTTGGCGTGAGCGGAGAAGCCCGTGTCTGAACACATCGTATCGCCGAAAATCTATGCTGTCATTTTCCTTGCGCTGATGGCGGGCACGTTCCTGACGGTCTTTGCCGCGGGCCGGGATTTCGGTCGGATGAACGTCGTGATCGCGCTGGGAATTGCAACAATTAAGGCAACACTGGTGATTTTGTTCTTCATGCACGGCAAGTACAGCTCCCGCCGCACTAAGCTTGTGATCGTCTCGGGCTTCTTCTGGCTCGCAATTATGCTCGGCCTCACGATCGCTGATTATTCCACTCGTCACGCTGAGCCAAGCCGAAGCCAGCTGCACAAACCAACGGCTTCGTCGCTGATTCGATCCTAGTCCCACCATTTCAGGTTCCTATTTCAATTTTCGGTTTTGATTCGCTAGCGCATGCGTATAGCCGCGTTTCGCTGGACCACACACATTTGAGGGATCGTCAAAAGCAGGAAGGATTATTGCATCAGCGGAAAAAGAAAAGGGGAGAAGCTAGCCGGCCCAGCCCTCAATCCCCTAAAGGGATCCTCGGCTCGCTCCTCCCACGTCTCTAGGATATGCAAACGTTGAACCAACTTTAACTCCTTTGACTGCAACACCGCAGCCGTACGGTTGTTTGTAAAAATGCGTCACTCCCGCGAAAATTTACGCGTCAGGTAAATCTTGTACGCCATTTTTTGTCTGTGGATAAGCATAGCGTCACACAAATCGATTCGCCGGGCCGGGTATTGGAATTACGAAAAGTTGACCCCCGCGAACTTTGCCTGCTATTGTAAAAAGTTATTCTGGCCTCAGTGTGCTCGCTGTGAGCCGGGGCTCCTGTGGAGGGGCTTGCATAGACCATGGGCCTGACAAAACTTGTCATTCGCGGCGCACGCCAGCACAACCTGAAAAATATAAGCCTGGAAATACCGCGAAACTCGCTGACGGTGATTACCGGATTGTCGGGCTCGGGCAAGTCGTCACTTGCCTTCGACACGATTTACGCCGAGGGCCAGCGCCGCTATGTAGAATCGCTGTCAGCCTATGCGCGACAGTTCCTGGACCAGATGGAGCGTCCGGAAGTCGATGTGATCGAGGGGCTTTCGCCTTCGATTGCCATCGAACAGAAAACCACGACACGATCGCCACGGTCCACGGTTGGTACGATTACCGAAATTTATGATTACCTGCGCGTGGTGTACGCGTCGGTTGGAATTCCGCATTGCCCGAATTGTGGAAAGCCAATCAAGCGTCAGTCCAGCGAGGCGATTGTGCAAGCCATCCTTAACGGCGAACTCAGCAAGGCCGACGATCGGGTGATGATTCTCGCTCCCATAGTGCGCGGCCGTAAGGGCGCGTACCGAAAGGAGCTTGAGAAGCTGGCGCAGGACGGATACGTTCGCGCAAGGATTAATGGAGAACTTTTTCCGCTCGATGATCCACCGCAGCTCGACAAGAGAAAGAATCACACGATCGAAGTTGTGGTTGACCGGCTGCTCGTCAAGCAGGGAATCGCGTCACGTCTAGAGCAGTCGATCGCTACAGCGCTGAAACTCGCGTCGGGACTCGTGACGGTAGCCGTTGTGAGTGGTAAGGAATTTACGTTTTCGGAAAAACTCGCGTGTCCGGATTGCGGCATCAGCGTGCCGCAGCTTGAACCCCGTTCCTTCAGTTTCAATTCGCCGTACGGCGCTTGTCCCGCGTGCAACGGTCTTGGTTCCAAGTATGATTTTGATCCGGCAAAAGTGGTGACGGATTGGACGCGTCCGCTTTTCGACGGAGGCCTCGGACCTGGTTCCTCTTCCGCCATTCTGAAGCGCACGCTCGAGTTGGCTGCGTACGCGCATGGATTTGATCTGGATATACCGTTTGAGAAATTACTGGTCAAGACGCAGAACCTCATTCTCTACGGATATCCGCCGACCGGCGCACCAGGCAATTCGAATGACAATTCGCAAAAACCCAAAAACCAGCCCGAAAAGGGATTCCGTTTTCACGGTGTGCTGAAATTCCTGGAGCGAAATTTCGAAGAGTCCAATTCCGATTCCTATCGCGAATGGATGACGCAATACATGTCCGCGACACTTTGCAGCGCTTGCCATGGCAGGCGGCTGCGCCCCGAATCGCTGGCCGTAAAGCTTGCGGGCTGGTCGATTGCGGACTTTACGGCATTGTCACTCACCCTGGCGAGGCCGGCCGTAGACAAGATTATTTCTCAGCTCTCGGCTCGGCAGAGGGAAGTTGCCGGGCGTCCCTTGGAAGAAGTTGCGGAGAGAATTGATTTTCTCCTGGCGGTCGGATTGGGCTATCTGAGCCTGAATCGTTCAGCGGCCACGCTGTCAGGCGGAGAAGCGCAACGCATCCGTTTGGCAACGCAAATCGGCTCGCGGCTTCGCGGCGTGTTATATGTCCTCGATGAGCCTTCCATTGGACTCCATGCGCGGGATAACGATCGGCTGCTCAGTTCGCTCGAGCACTTGCGGGACCTGGGGAATACCGTGCTCGTTGTGGAGCACGACGAAGACACAATTCGTCGCGCGGATTTTGTAGTGGATTTGGGGCCCGGCGCGGGTAATGCCGGCGGATATCTGGTCGCTCAGGGAAAGCCCGACCAAATCGCGGCGAGCAAGGAATCGCTCACCGGCCAATATCTTTCCGGTTTCGCGAAGATTCCTGTTCCGGAAGCGCGCCGCAGCCCCAACGGTAAATCAATTCAGATCCTGGGCGCATGCGCGAATAATCTTAAGGATGTTGACGTGACCATTCCGCTCGGACTGTTAACGGTAGTGACAGGAGTTTCCGGGTCAGGCAAATCGACGCTGGTAAACGATATTCTTTACCGCGCATTGGCGCAAAAGCTTTATCGCTCGATGGAACCGCCGGGCTTGCACCGCGAAGTTCTGGGCATCGAACACATAGACAAAATTATCGAGATCGATCAGGCGCCGATTGGCCGCACGCCACGTTCGAACCCTGCGACCTACAGCGGAGTTTTTGCGCCGATTCGCGAGCTGTTTGCGTTGCTGCCGGAATCGCGGGAACGTGGTTACCGGCCAGGCCGCTTCAGCTTCAACGTGAAGGGCGGGCGCTGCGAAGCGTGTCAGGGAGACGGCCTGCGTCGCATCGAAATGAATTTCTTGCCGGACGTCTACGTAATGTGTGACGTGTGCCGGGGGCGGCGCTACAACTCCGAAACACTTGCAGTGCGCTTCAAGGGCCATTCGGTCAGCGACATTCTGAACATGCAGGCGGTGGATGCATTGAAGCTGCTCGAAAATGTTCCACAAATTCAGCAAAAGCTCTCGACGATTGTAGAGGTCGGGCTCGGCTATGTTCAGCTTGGCCAGTCTGCCACCACCCTTTCCGGTGGCGAGGCACAGCGAATCAAGCTCGCACGAGAACTTTCGAAGCGCCAAACCGGACGCACACTGTACATTCTGGACGAGCCCACGACGGGGCTGCATTTCGATGACGTGCGAAAATTGCTGGACGTATTGCAAAGGCTAGTCTCGCTCGGCAATACCGTTCTCATCATCGAGCACAACCTGGATGTAATCAAACAAGGCGACTGGATCATTGATCTCGGTCCCGAAGGGGGCGACGCGGGGGGCCGAATTGTGGTGCAGGGTTCGCCAGAAACTGTCGCGCGAAACAAGAAATCCTACACGGGACAGGTGCTCGCTCGCGTCCTTTCCGCACCTGGCGGCTCGAACGGATCGAGCAAGTAGCCATTTGTGTTTTACAGGGAGGTTGCGACCGATGGGAGCTGTTCTCTACCTGGGGGTGAAGTTCCTTGCCTACAGTGTTTGGTGTTATTTCGGGTTATACAAACTTCGCGGCGAACAGAGGCCTGCGCCCACAGGCGCACTTGGGTACGGCTTTCTCCGGCTCTTCTTAGGATTTTTCTTTGGAGTGCTGATTTTTCTCCTCAGTAGCGCCATGATGTCCGCGCTTGGTTCTGGTCTTTCGCAAAACGTCTTGACCTACTTATTGGTCTACGTTCCAGTGCGTTGGATCGAGTGGGCCATCATGGCGATGATCATCGTGCCTGGTTCGTTCCCGCTTCTACGATGGGCAGTCGGTACGGGAGCAAATGACCGGCTTTGGCGCCTCGGAGGGATCGTCATTTCTTGCCTGGCGGATATTCCGTTGATCACGTCGCTCGGAGGCGTTGTTCCAGTGGGCCGCTTCTTATGCTGATACTGAACTTCCTGTCGAGGTTTTGCATCCGTGGCACATTTCTTGCGCGAATCACAGTTTCCCGTTTAGAGTGAATGGTCCAGGATGAACACCATTTACCAGGTCCAGCCATTGACGCTTGGTGACGTCGCGACGTATCCGCTCGCGTCGCGAAAAAGCAGAGTATCCGTGACAGATTTCGCGAAGCCGATTCCGCCGAATGCTGCAATCTCTAAATTCTTTGAGTCACTTCCCGGCATCCTTGCTGCGGACGATCTCAAAGCGGTTCTTTTCGGCATCCAGCAGGCCAGGCGCAACAGCCGCACGATCTTGTGGGGCATCGGCGGCCACGTCATCAAGACGGGTCTGGGCCCATTGATTGTTGATCTGATGCGGCGCGGTTTTGTTTCTGCAATTGCAATGAACGGCGCGGCGCTAATCCACGATTTCGAAATCGCAATCTCTGGACAAACATCTGAAGACGTTGAGGCCGGTCTTGGTGAGGGTAAATTCGGTATGGCCACCGAAACCGGACTATTCCTGAATCAGATCGCGAGCAGCGCGGCGTTCTCTGGGATCGGCTACGGCGAAGCAGCGGGAAAATTTCTGGCTGGTCGCAAGCTTTCGCAACAAAACGCGCAAGCTAGCGTGCTTGTAAACGCGTATGCACATCGCATCCCCGTCACAATTCACCTGGCGATCGGTACGGACATACCGCACATGCACCCCGCAGCAGACGGTGCGGTCCTCGGCGCCGCCACGCATCATGACTTTCGGCTCTTTTGTGGCCTCGTGAAAGAAATGAATCCGGGCGGCGTATATCTCAATTGGGGGTCGGCAGTCCTTTTACCTGAGATTTTTTTGAAGGCGGTGTCTGTGGTGCGAAATCTTGGTGTGCCGTTACGGCCGATTACAACAGCCAACTTCGATTTTATTCAGCATTATCGGCCGTTGCAGAATGTAGTAAAACGCCCCACCGAGCCATCAAGCAAGGGTGGTGCCTCCGGCTCGAAAGGCTACGCCATCACAGGCCATCACGAGATCCTGTTTCCGCTTGTTGCTGCGGCGCTCACTTCAGGATGGCCGCGCTCCCCGTCATTGGCACTGAAGAAAAAGAAGGCTGCATCCAAATCCAAATGAATCCTTTCGACGAAAAGAAAGATCCTGTGCGCAGCGATTCCTCGCCAAGTTCACAGGAGGCTCTCGACCAGCTGGCGTCGCGCATCGTCATCCATCCCTCGGACTCGGGAGAGCAGTCTTCGGCGCCGCTTCTGGGTGATCCGATATCTCTTGCCTCCGGAACCCCTCCTCCGCCTCCCGCTGTGCCTTCAGACGTCCTGCGAATTTCCTGGCCATGGTCTCACCTGCCCCTTTTGTGGTCTTGGCTGCATCTATTTTTTTTCGCATTATTTTCATTTGGCAGTCTTATCGCCATTCAGATCGGTCTCTTTGTCCACTATTCCTCCGGTCACAATATGTCCCTGAAACAATTTGAACAGTTGTTTCAGTCCAAGCCTGAACTCGCCATCGGCATGAATGTTCTGTGGTTCCTGCTGGTTTTTCTTTTTCTGTACGTCACACTCGCCGTTCTGCCTGGAGCTCCCTTTTGGCAGACCCTCGGCTGGAGAAAACTTGTGCCGACGCCCAACGCACCCTCCAATCCGTGGATCTATTTTTGCGGTGGTATCGGTCTTGCCGTGTGCGTAGCAATCGCCAGCTCGCGCATGAAGACTCCTGAGCACCTTCCCATTCAAGACCTACTAAAGAACCGCACCGGCGCGTTGCTCCTGATGAGCATGGCCGTCTTTGTCGCTCCACTTATCGAGGAAACCGTGTTTCGTGGGTATCTGTATCCGCTGTTCTCAACTACTTATTTCCGGATTGCGCGTTTTTTTGGTGCTGACCCCGCAAATGCTGTTCGCACCGGCTCCGGTTTCGGCATTGTCTTGACGGGAACATTGTTCGGCCTGATGCACGGCGCTCAGCTCGGCTGGACGTGGGGCCTTATTGCGATGCTGGTTACCGTCGGAATCATTTTCACTCTTGCGAGAGCTCTTGCAGGTACGGTTGTCGCCAGTTTTCTGCTTCACCTGGGTTACAACTCCATGATTGCGTTCTCGGCGATAGTATCCACGCACGGCTTCACGCAGATGCCGCCTCATCCGTAAGGCGCGATTTTGGCCGTGGCGTTAGGCTCATCTACAATGGATATTTGTGGGGAGTAAAACAGAAATGTATGTAGCGCAGCCCATCAGATGGACCGATCGCGGCGTTGTGATGCTTGATCAGCGCCGTCTGCCCAGCGAAGAAATCTCTTATACCTACACGAGTTATCAGGACGTCGCGAAAGCCATTCGCGAAATGGTGATCCGTGGAGCGCCGGCCATCGGGGTTGCCGCAGCCATGGGTGTCGCTATCGGCGCGCAGAATTCCTCTGCAAAATCCCTCGAGGATTTGCGCGCGGAGTTTCCCGTAATTCTCGACGCACTGGCAAGGACCCGGCCGACAGCGGTCGATCTCTTTTGGGCGCTAGACCGGATGAAGCGCCGGTTTGCCGAAATTTGCGCGCAAACCTCAGATCTCGCGCGGATCAAGAAGGCGCTTGTCGAAGAAGCAAACGCTGTGCATCTTGAGAAGCGCGCAACCGACGAAGCGATTGGCCGCTTCGGCGCGGAGTTCATGCCGCGCGATGGCCGCGTGATGACGCAGTGCAACGCAGGAGCCCTGGCTACCGGCGGGATTGGAACAGCGCTTGGCGTCATTCAAGTAGCTGTCGAGCAGGGGAAAAAGTTGCACGTGCTGGTGCCGGAGACGCGGCCGTATTTGCAAGGTGCGCGCCTGACCGCGTGGGAGCTGCATCGCAGCAATATCCCGCTGACACTAATCACGGACAACATGGTGGGCCATTTCTTGAAGACCGGAAATGTCAGCGCGATTGTTACGGGAGCCGACCGCATTGCAGCCAACGGTGACACCGCTAACAAAATTGGCACTTACCAAATTGCCGTTCTTGCGTGCGAACACGACGTTCCGTTTTACGTCGCCGCGCCGGTTTCAACGTTCGACCTTTCGATCGCATCCGGCGAACAAATTCCGATTGAAGAGCGTTCTTCCGCGGAAGTGACGCAGATTCAAGGCATACGAATCGCGCCTGATGTGCACGCCGCGCATCCCGCGTTCGACGTAACCCCTAATCGCTACATCGCTGCTATCTTCACCGAGCGCGGCGTCGCGAAAGCTCCTTACACAGAATCACTCGGCGCGCTTGCGCGGCTTGCCGAACAGCACGCCGTTTCCTCTCGCTAAAATCCGCGTCACCGAAAATTTTCAATCGAGCATACTGCATCACGTTACGGACGTGCGAAAGGCGCTGGGTCGAACGCTTATTCGTAACGGAGAGCTTCTACAGGATCGAGTCGCGCGGCTTTCCATGCGGGGTAAATTCCGAAACCAATTCCAATCAGTGCACAGAGGATCAACGCCGTGAACACCCAAAAAACGGAAAGCTCCGCGGGCATGTGAACTGCGTATTTCAGCAGAGCGGTCAGGCCTGCGCCGAAAATCACGCCGATAATTCCGCCCAGCGCGCTAAGCGTCACCGCCTCGATCAGAAACTGCATCAGGATGTTGCTACGCTTCGCGCCGATCGCTTTACGAACGCCGATCTCGCGCGTCCTCTCGGTCACGCTGACGAGCATGATGTTCATCACGCCGATTCCGCCAACCAGCAAACCCACTGAAGCGACAGCAAACATCAGAATAAAAATCAGGCTGCTGATTTTGTTCCAGAGGTCGAGAAAGTAATCCGAAGTGAACAGCGCAAAATCGTCGGGCTTTTCGTTGGAGAGACGGCGCTTGCGGCGAAGCAGGTCACGAATTTCCTCCACCGCTTCCGTAACATACTGGGGATCGCTCGCTTTCGCAAAGATGACGTAATCACGCTTGTTCGGATAGAGCTTCCGCAGCGTAGTTACAGGCATGAGCGCAATGTTGTCTTCGGGATTCGAACCGCCCGAAATCCCCTGGCGGCGCTTCTGCAGCGTTCCAATCACCGTGAACAGCTGCCCATCAATCGTAACTTCCTGGCCCACAGCTTTGTCGCTGCCCGCTGGAAACAAAAGATTCACAGTGTCGAATCCAAGCAGTACCACCGGCGCGTGATGCTCAGCATCGGTTTCGTTGAATTCGCGGCCTGTTGCGATTTTCAGGTCAAAGATTTGCGTGATGGAAGGCGAATTTCCCTGCAGGATCACATTCTTGGCCCGATTCGAACCGTGGCGCACATCCGAAGTTCCGACCCCGAATTGCGGCTGAAAAATGCGCATGGATGGCGAGGCGGCTTTTACGTGAGGGAGATTCGCCATGTCGTCGGCAAACTCCGGCAGCAGTTCCTTGCGCGTAAACCATTCGCTGGGTGGCCGAGACAACGATGCCCACGGGAATCGATACGCGATGATGGTGTCCGAGCCGAGATCGCGAATGCCGCCAAGCACGTTGTCGTTAAGCCCGTTAATCACCGAACTGACGGCTATCACCGTGGTGATGCCAATAACGATTCCAAGAATCGTGAGCGCCGAGCGCAACAGATTCTTGCGAAGCGTGTCCAGAGCGAGCGCAACTTGTTCGCTAAGCTTCAGCGAATTCTCGACGCGCACCAGCGCTTTCAGGCGCCCGGTCCGGGAATCAGCAAGCGTGTTGGCGATCGTCGACATTCCAGTTTCCACCGAATTCTTCTATTCAGAGCGCAAAGCTTCCACCGGATCAAGCCGCGAGGCTTTCGATGCCGGGTACGTCCCGAAAAAGAGTCCCACGCTCAGCGCGACGAGTAATCCTCCGATAACCGACCACAATTGAACTGCAGCGGGCAGCGGCGACACAACCGAAACAAGCTTTGCCGCGAGCACGCCGCCGATTACACCAATCGCTCCGCCAATGACTGCGATCGTCGAAGACTCAATCAGAAATTGCAGCAGAATGTCGCTGCGGCGCGCGCCAAGAGCTTTGCGAATGCCTATTTCGCGCGTTCGTTCCGTGACGCTCACCAGCATAATGTTCATGATCACGATCCCGCCCACCACAAGCGAAATCGAAGCGATGGCGATGGTCACCACAAAAAAAGACGAGCTGATATCCTTCCACAACGAAAGAAAAGAATCGCTGGTTTCAACTGCAAAATCGTCTTTCGATCCATAGCTTAGATGACGGCGCCCGCGCATGATTTGGCGAACTTCGTCGACACTATCCTGAATCTTTGCAGCAGAGCCGGCACGCACCGTGATGCGCAGGGAATCCGTTTGCGAGCCGAAATCCTTCCGGTATGCGGTCAGCGGAAGAATGATCCAGTTGTCCAGCGAAGTGCCCAGCGACGACCCCTCCTTTTTCCCGACGCCGATCACCATGCACGGAAAATTATTCCAGCGAATCTCTCTGCCAACAGGATCGACAGCCGGCATCAGGTTGTCCACAATGTCCATGCCAATCACACAAGCGGGAGACGCGCTCTTCAGGTCGGCGTCGGTAATGTGGCGGCCTTCGACGAGGTCCACATCGTAAAGCTCGGCCATTTCCGGAGTCCACGCGCGAAGATTCGTGTCCTTCAATGAATTCATCCCGCTGCGCACTTCAACTCGCCCACCGAGTGAGGCGCCAATGCCCTTGCACGATTTACAAAGTTCCTTGATCGCGTCGTAGTCCTCGGAATCGATACGTTTGCGTTTCTGGAATTCAAGCCAATCGTCCACGTTGGTGATGATGGAAGGCTGTTTCGACACGCCAAAGACATCTGCGCCAAGATTGAAAACTTTTGTGGCGACATACTGGTTCGCGCCGTTGATGAGGCCCACCACAGCGATCACCGCGGCTACGCCAATCACCACGCCAAGAAGCGTCAGCACGCTGCGCAGCTTGTGCGCCCACAAGCTCGACGTCGCGATCGCCACCGCCTCGGAAAGGTTCATCGACCGCTTCGCGGTGGTACTTGACAATGACCGCTTCGCGGTCGTACTTGACGAAGACCGCTTCGGGGCCTCAGCGGACACGGACTGCTTAGCAGCCGCACCGATAGCCGCGCCGCCGGCCACTCGCTCGTTTGCTGCCCGAACGGCCAACGGATTGTTCAAAGATCCTTTGTCAGGCTGCTCCATGAATAAGGTTATGCGGGAAATGACCTCATCCTAACATACGCAGTGAAGCGCCCATAAATTACAGAGGTACGTGGGTCCGCGCCCTGCATCAAGCGATCCAAAAACACAAAAACGGCGGGAAGCGCTTCGCTCCCCGCCGTTTCGTCCCCACGGTTGAAAGGAACTAGAAAGTCGCCTTGAATCCGAACTCCATGGATCGCGGCGCACCCAGTGCGAACACGCCCGAACCCAAGCCCGTAAGCAAGGGCAGACGAGTCGCCTTCGTGGCGCCGTTAACGGAAGTGGATCCGCCGTCCAAGGTACCCGCCAACAAGGCGTCTGGACCGTTGTAATTATGGCGGTTGAACAGGTTATAAAAAGCAGCTTGCGGTTCGATCCGGAAGCGCTCCCACTTTCGAACCGGCCTGATCGCCCAACCGAGCCTCAGGTCGAACGTAAAGAATGCGTCGTTGCCAATATTCCCGCTCGGCGCTGAGGCCAATTGCAACTGGGGTTCCGCCGAGGCGCAGTTCCCGACCGGTGTCAGGGACGGTGTTACCGCGCACAGCTGTTGCAATTGTGTTTGCGTGAACAGGCCTGCGCTGACCAGCGCCTGTCCTGCGGGTGTCAATTGGTTACCGAACGTGTTGCTATATTGCTGAAGGAAGGTATTCAAGTCCCCGGCCTTTATGCCGCGGCCGAACGAACCGATATTCGAGCCTGGCACCGGAGCGAGCGTTGTCTGTCCGTCACCCGCCGTGTCGAATTGGAAAATGTCTTCGGCGTCTCCGGGCGCTGCCCACGTAAGCGTCTGCGGCAAGGCCGTGTACCAGTGTGTTATGAAGTTCATACGGACACCAGCAGGCAGCTCCATCACTACGCCAGCCGACAATTGGTGGGTACGGTCGAGCCCGTTCGGTCCAAAGAAGCGTGCCGGATTGTCGTAGTCGATGGCGTTGTTAATGAAGTCAGCATCAGTAGCTGTACTGTTATAACGGGACAGCGAGTAGGAAATCTGCGCGTTGAAGTACTTTATCGCTCGGAACGGAGTTTTCAGGTCGGAAGTTAGTTTGACCTGCATGGCATTGTAAACTGAGCGTCCGACGGGTTCCAGAAATTGAACCTGCCCGAAGAATGGGTTCTTGCCCGGGAATGCGATTTGCCCATTCCCGGTAAGAACTCCGTTACTATCCGTAACAGGAACGCCGCCCGTCCAGAAATTGCCGTCCGTCAATCCATTGTTAGCGTAATCGGCGATTGTTGCGCCTTTAGTGATAGCGCAGTCGATGCCGGCTGCTCCTGCTCCGCCGCAACCGAACGATGAATTTGTCGCCGCGATAGCGGCTGCTGCTCCGGCTGGATCAAGGAACTTGGCATCGCCAACATGGTTTTCATCAATCGCAAGCAGCGTGTGAACGCCTACGTTGCGCAGGTAATCCACAGAAAGTATTGTTCCGTGTTTGAGCTCGCGTTGGATACCAAAGTTCATTTGGTAGGAACGGGGAGATTGGTAGTTCGGCGAATAGAGCGTTACTCCAGTCACCGCTGCACCGGCGGCGAGGGCGTTGGCCACATATCCGCCGTTGGCCTGCGCTCCAGCTTGCGCCGTCGCCTGCTGGAACTGTTGCTGCAATGCAACGACCTGATTGACGACATTTCCGATCGGTTGGGTGCACAGCGCCGACGTGTCCATCGCAGAACCGTCTGGGAGATTTAGCACTCCACTCGGGCAGATGTCTTGCGTTAGATTGAAAAGTCCAGTGGGCAAACGGCCCGGTCGATCGAAAAGCACGTTGTTAAACACCGCATTTTCGAAGTAGATGCCCGCCCCGGCCCGGATGGACGTCTTGCCGTTTTTCCATGGGTCCCATGCGAACCCTAGCGTTCCGCCAACATTGTTGTCGGGTTGATTCACGCGGCCCCCGAAGCCCTGGCGAACGGAATCCAGAAGATTTCCGGAACATCCTGGAAATCCAGGCGTTGTTACTTGAGAGCACGGAATGGGTCCTAGATCAGCATCGGTGCGGCCCGTATCCCGGTTGTACCTGACCCCGTAAACGAGTGTGAAGTTCGGCTTCACTTTCCAGGAATCGCCGAGATACGCCTGGAAGCGGGTGTCATACTGGCCGCCGCAGTCCTGGCCAAACTCACTGATTTCAGTGAAACAACCCTGACCGTTACCCAAGCGAATGCGCGACACAGGATAATTCAAGGGGTTCGAAATCCCTCCGGGAAACGGCCCGCTGGCCGCTGCTGCCTGGGAAGCGTCGGTAAATGACCCACGAATCGCCGGATCGATTCCATAAAAGCTGGCAAAGCCGCCACCTAGAATTCGATTAACGCCGACGCCGTAGCGGAAAATGTGGCTGTGAAACACCTTTGAGCCGTCATATTTGAATTGTTTATTGGATTGGTAGGTTTTCTGCGGAGCCAGAATGTTAGCGCCAGAACAAAAGAGCTCACCAGATGCGGTGCACCCAGTACCACCATTGCCGATATTCACCATTACCCCTGGCGCGAGGTTGATGATATTTGTCCCTGTGACGGCATCCGTGATGCCATTGCGGAACTTCATATATCCCACGCGGAAACTGTGCGTGAATGAACCAGTATTGAAATCGACGCCACCGCCGTAGGAAGGTGTATTGTCCAAGTTTGCGAACGGGCTATATGTTCCTGGAACGAAAGCACCGACCGCGCTGTTCTGCTCGTAGGTGTACTTAAAAAAGATTCGGACGTTTGAGGTGAGGTTGTAATCCAGACGCCCGAGCCACTGCTGGTCGCGGAATGGACTGTTGAATGAGCCGGCGAGGACATTGAATGGTGCCGCTGGATTTACCGTTGCCAGCAAATCCTGCGTCGTTCGTTCTCCCGATCCAAATGCAAACAACTTGTCCTTGATAATTGGGCCGCCCAAACTCACGCCGTACTGCTTACGGTCGAACTTTGCGGGGGGATCGCCAAACTTGGCAGAACTTGCATCTCCTCGATAGTTGAAAAAGCCGTCCCCATGAACGCTATTGGTGCCGGAGCGCGTAGTGATGTTGACGGTTCCAGACGAAGTCAATTCCGTCGCCAGGTCAAGACTCGATTGGCTCACCTGAAATTCTTTAATCGTGCCCACGGAAATGTTTTGCGTGGTGGTTCCCACGGTCTCATCGGAAATATCGAGACCATCAACTTCGATGCGCGCGGTGCGGCCAAAGCGGCCACCGAACGAGATCGAGGAGAACCCTTTTTTGGTGGGATCGAAATTCCCGCCGTCCTGAATCTGAACTCCGGGTTCGAGTTGTGCAAGGTCCAGAAAATTGCGGCCGTTGATCGGAAGATTTTCGATTTGCGTGCTCGTAACGACGCCCTGAATGGTTGTTTGTTCGGTATTCACGGCAAGTGCGGTGCCTTCAACCGTGACTACGGCGCTTTCGGAGCCGATTTCCAATGTCACAGTACCGGGCGTGATGTTGCCTACCTGAACAGACATGGTTTGTTCGAGCGCCTTGAAACCACTGGCCTCGACTCGAACCACGTAATCGCCCGGCGCAAGCGGTCCAGAGTTGTAGGTACCCGAACTTGTCACTTCCGGAGAAGTCTTGGCGCCAGTCGACTTGCTCGTGATCGTCACCTTAGCCCCGGGTACAGACGCTCCATTTGGATCCAGGATCGTGCCTTGTATCGTCCCCGTCGAAATTCCTGCTTGAGCGTTAGCGATAGGTGCCAGTACCGCGTTCAGTCCAAGGGCAATTCCCAGGGAGGCGACGAGCGCAAGAACAAATGAGAATTCGCGCATGCGACGCATTACTCCTCCATTCTGAATACACAGCGATTGAATTTTTTTACTTGACCGTCGGACTCTATGGCGTCATCCAGAACCTGGGCAGGAAATACTGGAACGGGTACGACCACTCTCCGTCTGAAAACCGACGACGCCTGGGCGAGGTTCAGGAGTGCAAACAAATTGCCAACCTATGGAGATTTTTAAATATATTGGAATCTGAAATTTACAAGAGAGCGTAGATTCATCGCTCTAATTGGCTCTAAATATTTGGAACAATATACGAATTGCTGTAGGCGTGAGCGCTGTCAATCTGTAGTGGAGAAAACGAGAAGCTCCGAATTTCTAAACTACGAGGCCCGAGTTATGTTCCGTACTGTCCTCGCCAAAAATACCATGTCCGCTGTAGGGAATTTCCTTCGCGAGAAAACCATGACCCAGTGCCGGGGAAACGGCAAACCGCAATTTTGAGATGAATTTTAGTTGTTGCGCCGCAGCCGGTCTGCCAGCGACCGGGCGCGCTGGCGTGCGATGTCCACAACCCTTGGATCGGAGGAGATCTGGTCAAGCAACGGGACCAGACGCTTGGGTTCGGGCATCAACCCGCGGTTCAAGTCGGACTCGAACTGAAGCAGTGCGTCGTTGATTCCAAGCCGGTCGTAGCGCATTCGGCGCGTCAAGAGTGCGTAATGTTCTTGCTGCCGGGCGAGTCCTTCAAAAATCTGCAGAAGCTGACTTGCGGAGGAATTTAGCGTGTAGTTGAATTTCGTCTCGTGAGTTACGGCGCCTTGTTCCCAGCGAAATGTTTTTTCACCGAGATTGGCGATTTTCCGGTGCACGTCCAGATCCTGCCCCTGAAAGTGATTTAACTCTCCCGCCAGAGCAAATATTTTTGCTCGCAAGCTATCACTCACTTCAAACGGCGCAGCGCTCGCATCTTCATCGAGCTGCCGGATGTCATATGTCGCGGAGTTCGAATTGTCGCGAACCGTAAGCTCGATGAACTCCGGCGAACTGCCCTGGAAAACGCGCCGGAAAGTTACCTTCGCATCCTGCCCGGACTGTGCGCATGCCGTAGGAACGGGCAATGCAACCAGGCCCGAGAAAAAGACTACTGCGCCTGCGAACAGAATACGCGCCAGCGTTTTGTGTGCTTGACTCATCGCGAGGGTTGCACTCGCGGAGTGTCCGCATCAACGGACCGCGCCGTCGCTCCTCGAACGATTCGTGAGGAACGGGCACCCGATGCCGGTGGAAGCGCAAAGCGCGCCTGAAATTGCTCGTTCTGGATATGGCATAGAGCGACAGCCAGTGCATCTGCGGCGTCTGCAGGTTCGGGAGTCTCCGTCATTCCGAGCAGCGAACGCACCATCACTTGCACATGATGTTTATCGGCATTCCCGTAGCCAGCGACCGTCGCTTTGATTAGCCGCGGCGCATAACTATGCACCTTTACTCCGTGTTGCGAGGCCGCGAGCAACACCACTCCGCGCACCTCCGCCAGGCGAAGCGCCGTTTTCACATTGAGGGCCGAAAAAATCGACTCCACCGCAAGCGCATCGGGCGAAAACTTCTGCAGCAAATCGCAAATCAGGGTGTGAACGGCTTCCAGTGCAGCGCCTGTTGATTCTTTGCGGATTTTGCCGGCTGCGGTGAGCGCACCATAATGCAGCGAGCGACAGCGCCTTCCGTCCGACTCCACGATACCGTAGCCTGTGGGTCCGGCGGCGGCGGGATCAATGCCAAGTACGCGAAACAAAAATTGACGCGGTCGGGATTCGCTCATGCGAAAAAGTGTAAAGCGCGCAGCGATTTGGTGCCACTGGTTTGTGAAGCTCAGTTGTTTGGGCCTGTTGACTGTGAAAGTGCGCGAAAGTTAGTTCGCGCCGACGGCGGCCTGGATTTCGCTCTCGTCTATATCAAAGTTAGCGTAAACGTGCTGAACATCGTCGTGTTCTTCAAGCGCTTCAATTAAACGCAGCATCTGCTTAGCCTGCTCGCCGGTAAGCTTGACGTAGTTCTGCGGAACCATCGCGACTTCGGCACTGACTGGTGTAATCCCTGCTTTCACGAGCGCGTCCTTCACCGTCTCGATCGATTCCGGAGGGGTCACAATGTACCAGCCTGAGCCATCGTCCTTAATGTCTTCCGCGCCTGCTTCTAAAACCAAATCCATCAATTTGTCTTCACTCGCGGCTTCTTTGGCAACGGTGATCTCGCCCTTCCGGTGAAACATCCATCCCACGGCGCCCGCTTCGGCCATGTTGCCGTTGTTTTTGCCCATCAAGTGGCGCATTTCACCAACCGCTCGATTGCGATTCGTCGTCACCACTTGGATGAGAATGCCCACGCCGCCCGGTCCATACCCTTCGAATGTAACTTCGTCGTACTGTTCGCCTTCCAGCTGTCCCGTACCTCGCAGGATCGCCCGCTCAATATTGTCATTGGGCATGTTCTCGTTCTTCGCCGCAAGAATCGCGGTGCGAAGCCGAGGGTTGGAGTTCGGATCGCCGCCGCCCATTCGCGCGGCAATCGTCAGTTCTCGAATCAGACGCGTAAACGCGCGGCCGCGCTTGGCATCGGTAGCCGCCTTCTTGTGCTTGATTGTGGCCCACTTTGAGTGCCCAGACATGACAGTTCCTTCGTACACCGAGATTTCGTTCAGCCCCGCTTGGCGGGGAGTGTCTGCGGAGAGCTGCAGTGAACCGCAACTCTGAGAGTTACGGGGCTAAGCCTTAGGAAGTTTAGCACAGCGGTTTAAGGGTTCGAAACACGGTTATACTGGAGTCGCAAATCGCAGGCAGAGGCAGATGATTTCCAGTTTGAAAGCCGAAACGGAGACGGGGTCTCGTGCTGAAACAATGCCCCGTCGAAAAGTGTTTATTCTGGCCAGCCATGTCGTTCAATATGGCTCGCCTCTTTTTCGTGCGCTAGCCAACGATCCTCGTCTTGAACTCACTGTCGTCTATTGCAGTCTGCAGGGCGCTGAGAGCGGCAAGGATCCCGAATTCGGAATCGAAATTCGATGGGACGAGCCTCTGTTGGACGGCTACCGATGGATTCACATACCAAACAGGGCGTGGCGCCCTGGTCTTGGCCGATTTTTCGGGCTCTGGAATCCAGGCCTTTGGAAATTGATTCGCGCGTCAAAGCCCGACGCGGTCGTGTTTTGCACCGGTTACATGTACGCCAGCTTTTGGCTGGCGGTCTTCGCTGCTTGGAGCACTAGAGCCGCAGTCGTCTTCTCCTCGGATACCAGCACGCTCGCGGCCCGCGACGGTGCCCGTTGGAAGACCTGGATTAAGCCGTTCATCCTCGGAAAAGTTTATCGGATGGCCGACGCTGTGATGGTGATTTCCGAAGCCGGTAAGAGCGTCGCTCTCCAGCTCGGAACTCCGGAAAGCCAGGTGCGCGTCATCCGTTCAGGAATGAGCAAGGAAACCTGGGTGGCACGCGTGAAGACTTTTGACCGGCATGCCACGCGAAAGGAACTGAATATCCCACCCGGCGCACGCGTCGTCTTCAACTGCGCGAAATTACAGGAGTGGAAGCGACCTTTGGATCTGCTGAACGCATTTGCGAAAGCAGCGGTCAATGAAGCTTATTTGGTATTCGCCGGCGATGGCCCGCAAAAACAAGAGCTCGCCGCCAGAGCTGAAACGCTCGGAATTGCTGACCGCGTGCGAATCCTGGGATTCGTAAACTTGTCGCGACTGCCTGGACTCTACAAAGCCGCGGATCTGTTCGTGCTCCCCTCGAAGTACGATCCGTGTCCCTTTGTCGTCCTGGAAGCAATGTTCAGCGGTTTGCCAGTTATCTTAAGCGATGCGGTTCAAGGGCGGCTCGACATGATCCACGAAGGTCGCAGCGGATATATCTACCCATGCGGCGACACCGACACTCTTGCGCGCACTTTGCGCCGAGTCCTAGAAGCTCCCGAGCGCCTCGCGCAATTGAAAGAAGGCGTCAATCAGCAAATGGAATCGTGGAACATTGAGGACTACCTGCTCTCTTGGATCGAGGCCGTCGAAATTGCCATCCGGCGCGGTAACAAGACGTACCTTCACGCATAACGCGAGAGAAAATTTCTGACCGCGACACGTGCGCGCATCGGATGAGGACATTCTACAAATGCCGCGCACCGCGCCGTTTGCGTGCTCTTAGATAGACTCTTGCTAGGCGGCTAGAGTGACACGCGATTTGCGTATCAGGCCGAATTTTCTTTTTTGCTGGGAGAGGAAGGCACGCAGTCCATCTGAACGAAGCAACTTTCTGTTCAGCGCCTGCTCGCCGGGGTGAGACACGGACCATGTCGCCGATGAAACTACTCATTTACACTCACTTTTTTGCTCCAAGCGTCGGAGGCGTCGAGAATGCCGTGCAGTCACTGGCCCGCGGGCTTGCGGAAATGCGCGGCCCAAACGGGGAAGCGGAGTTTGAAATCACGCTCGTCACGCATACCTCGCGAGGAAATTTTGACGACGAAATCCTCCCGTTTCGGATCATAAGGGCACCGGGCTATGGCACTTTACTAAGGCTGGTTCGGCAAGCGGACGTAATTCATGTTGCGGGTCCATCGCTTGCCCCATTGTGGATCGCTTGGTGCATGCGAATTCCCGCCGTCATCGAGCATCACGGCTATCAGGCTACCTGCCTAAATGGCCTCTTGCTCCGACAACCTGACGCGAAGGTGTGTCCTGGCTATTTCATGTCAAGAGATTACGAGAAGTGTTTAAGCTGCTTCGCTCAGGAGACCTCATGGCCGCGCAGCATTTTCAAGCTGCTAACCATGTTTCCTCGTCGATTTTTTACGCGAAGGATTGCAACGAATATTGCTATTACCCAGCACGTTATGAATCGTCAAGGTCTTCCACGCACAAAAGTTGTCTATTACGGAATCGAGGATCCGCTCGCTTCTTCGAAGGATAGATCCGGCCTGCAATCGTCCGGCGAGCGCTTTGCGTACGTTGGTCGCTTCGTTCAAGAAAAAGGATTGCCAGTCTTGCTCCGCGCTGCCTCACTACTCCGGAAAGAAGGACGCCGCTTTTCTATTCTGTTAATCGGTGACGGCGAGCAAAGGCCCGAACTGGAGGAAATTATTCGACGTGAAGAATTGAGCGACACGGTAAGGATCACAGGTTACCTGCGTGGGGAAGAACTGTCGCGCGAACTTCGAAACGTCAACGTGGTAATAATGCCGTCGCTTTGGGAGGAGACCGCCGGGCTAGCTGCGATTGAACAAATGATGCGCGGACGACTGGTTATCGCGTCCGCGATTGGTGGGTTGCTCGAAATCGTCGACGGTGCAGGCTTGACATTTCCTCCGGCAGATTATGCCGCCTTGGCGGATCGAATGCGAGCCGTACTTGAGAATCCTTCTCAATTTCACGAACTGCGCCAAACGGCTCGCGAGCGCTCACTAGAACTTTTTCGGCTACAACGCATGCTCGAAGAGCACGCAAGCATTTACCGGCAGATTCGACGGACAAAGTCAGATTCAATGGAGCGCTAAATGGCAGGTCTTGCAAGCGTTGCTGTTTCGAGACCGCTTGCGGGGGCACACTAGCCCAATCCCAGCCTGTTTCCCGAACTTACGTTCCCCCGCAACACTGAGTCCCGTGATCAGAAATCCGCTCAGGACAAAAAACAAAAGTACGCCCAGTTGCGCGGCGTTTCGCCCAACGTACCGCACCTCCTCACTGGCACTGTGAAATTCCAGGAAGTGACCAAGGACGACAAGCGATATCGCGGCACCGCGGAATCCATCGAGCTCAGGGATATGGCGGAACTGGAAACTCGGACCGAGTGCGCGCCGGGTGACTTGCGCAGCGACAATCGTCGGCCGGTCTTTGAGGGTAAGAATCGCTGAAAAAGCGTTGAGGTGTCTTGTCAATCCCGCCATCGAGTTCGCAGCGTAGCATCAGCCTCGGAGCGCCACTTCATACAAACGTCTAAAATTTCTGTCATTTTCTTTCCACCGCAAGATGTTTCAAACTGAAAATGCTCTTTGCCGGATCCAAAATCACCGCTCGCCCATTTGTGCGCTATATTCAAACCGTGGACGTATTGGAAGCAAAAGCAGACTGTCCAGAAAAATAGAGTCAATTGCCTAAGCGGCCGAGGCGCGTGACGTGCGGATTGCTGTCATTTCACCTTTCGTGGATCGCCAGCACGGAACAGAGCGCGCGGTCGCCGAATTAGTCGATGCCCTTGCGGCGGATCATAAAGATGAGATCGAACTTTACGCACAGCACGTCTGTGACATAAACCTCAAAAACGAATCCGCGGCCGGAACCAACAGCATCAGGCAAATTAATTGGCATCGTGTCGGCTCGCTTGCCGGGCCGCATCTCATTCAATTTCTCGGATGGGTTTTTCTGAACCGATTCACACGTTGGCGACGGGAACGTGGCACCCGAAAAAAGCCTGACGTTGTGTTCTCGCCCGGAATTAACGCCATCGACGCGGATGTAATTTTGGTCCACGCCGTTTTTCATCGCGTGGCGGAGCTGCAGAAATCCCGCGAGTCTGGCGGGCTGCGCCATTTGCACCGAAAACTCTACTACGCGCTCGTCTGCAGTCTCGAGCGGCGAATTTACGCAAATCCTCGCGTCACACTCGCTGCGGTTTCCCGCCATACAGCCGACCAACTAGCCCGCTATTTCGGACGCAACGACGTGAGCGTAATTCCGAACGGTGTCGACGGCGATCACTTCTCACCTGCTTCCATCGCAACTGTGCGCGAGCACTCCCGGCAGGAATGGAATTGTTCGTCGCAGGATTTCGTTTTGCTCTTGATTGGCAACGATTGGCGAAACAAAGGGCTAAAAACTCTCTTGCAAGCGTGTTCGACTTGCAAAGACTTGCCTATCCGATTGTTGGTTGTGGGCCAGGACGAACAGGCTCCCTTTCGCGCCGACGCGAAAAATCTTGGACTCACCAGTCGCGTCGAATTTTTCGCGCCGGTTCAAGACGTCAGAATCTTTTACGCCGCCGCCGACCTCTTAGTCGCTCCTTCTCTCGAGGACTCTTTCAATTTGCCGGTACTCGAGGCAATGTCATGCGGACTGCCCGTTGTCGTCAGTTCACGCGCGGGAGTGAGCGAGTGGCTCGTGAATGCTGAAGATTCCGTAATTCTGAAAGATCCGGAAAATGCGCGGGAGCTGAGCGAGGCGATCCGCATGCTCGCGTCAAACTCTTCGGTTTGCGGCGCCATCGCCGCAAATGCTCGGCGAACGGCAAAGAAATTGTCCTGGGCCGCTCACGCGAGCGAATTGCGAAAGCTGATGGCGAAGGCCGCGCTGGCAAAGTCGGCCTTCACCTTACCGGACAAGTCCGCTTGAATTCGTCGCCCGAAGTCGCGCCAGGACCGCCTTTCGCGTCGCTTCCAGCGTAAAGGTTAGAGACTCCTTCGGCACAGCGGTAACAAAGGGCCCGACCATCCAGCTGAGTCCGACGGGGATGTTGCGTGTGAGCGAAACCACTTCGCTCTGCACGTAGACGCCGTGGTCTTTTTCTTCCATGCGCCACCACGTTTCCATTCCCCACAGAAATCCGTTGTCGCTTTCGCGGGGTTTCTCCCGCTCATTTGGTTTGCCGGGATTTTCCACTTCCGCGATGTGCGTAGCGGTGCTGCGGCTGTGCGCGCGCGACGCGGAATCGCGAGTGTAGACAACGTCGTGTTCGGTATTCAGTACAACCGTGATCACCTTCTGCCGCCGAAAGCGCAAGAAAATCCGAAAGTGATCGCCTTCGCGCGACTCGATTTTTGAGCGTGCAACATCCGGAGCGTAATATTCCGCGTGATGATCGTAATCTTGAAGGACGCGCAGCACGTCGTCGAGGCGCGCACCGCGGATAAACACCACGCCTTCCCAGTGATGAATCATGCAATCCGGGCAACGAAATTCGCTGCCGGATTCGAGTTTGCTGCGTTGTTGCAGTTCCACGCCGCCCTGGGCTAAATCCGTGTAACCCCGCTTTCTCGCCGCTTCAGGGAGTCGATCGATCCATAGCAGATCGACGCCACGTTGCAATTCAGAGTTATTGCGTACGTCAATTGCGCGGACGTAGTTCGCGAACGCCTGCGCGGTTTTTGCATTTCCGACGCCAGCGTTTTCCGCGCTAGGTTGAGGCGCCGAAAAGAGGTCTGATGGCTGAGCGAGAATCAGCAAAACAGGGACCGAGATGGAGACCGAAATCGACCAACAACGAGCCGCCTGGTAGGCGCGCCGCAAGTGTCTGCCGAAGACTCCAGCTTTGGTTCGCGTGGGTGGCCGGGATCGCAGCAAGTGCTTGATTCTACGCATGCTCGCGCAACTCCGCCAATATCGGATGCAAGGCAGTTGCCACCAGTTTTAAGATAGGGTTGCCTGTCAGCAGTGACCGTGACACGGCCACAAGAACGAAAGCGGGTTGGGTAGCTCGCACACGGCCCCTTGCGGAGCCGCTGTCCCCGCGCGGCCCCCAACCCGTTGTGACACTTTAAGCAGAAGCCGAAAATTAACCAATGGGCCGAGAGAGCCAAAGGACAGGGTACGCAGGTCGTAGTACGGAGCACCCAGTAACTGTTAAGCGGAATCAACCATTAAACCACATGATATCAGTCATTTACAGATAGTACTACGATTTTCCAAGATCGCGCAGAAGTGGAAATTTCGCGGGCCACCATTGACGCCGCTAAGAAATCCTCCGAGATGCGTAGTGGGAGCAAAAATCAGGCAAACAACGAGCTCCAGAGACTGGATCAGCGAAAATTGGTCAGGCTTCGCGCTTGAAAGAGCTTAACGACGACCTGGCCGGTCATCTTCGCGTGAACAGAGCAGAAGTACGGATAGGTGCCGGGTTTTCCGAACGTAAAAGAAAAGGTTTCGTCGGTATCGAGAACCCGCGACTTGAAACCTAGTCTGAGCTTAGGACGCTGTGCGGAATGTCGTCACGATTTTTCCAGGTCACTATGCCGACGGCCAAGTTGATCAGATTTGGGTCATGCCGCCGTCGACGAAGAGCTCGATGCCAGTGACGTAGCTGCTTTCGTCGGAAGCGAGGAAAGCAACCACTTTGGCAACTTCGTCCAAGGTTCCCGTGCGACCGAGGGGTATTTTGTCCGCCATACTGTCTGCGTATTGTTTGATTTGTTCTTCCGTCATGCCCAAGGAATTGCTGTAGCCCGGAGAAGGAATCACGCCAGGACTAATGGCGTTGACGCGGATTTTGCGATCTTTGGGATCCGTGGTGAAGGTGCGCGCGAAGGACCGCACGGCTGCTTTGGATGCGCTATACACGCTGAACGCGGCCGGTCCTGTTACGGAGACGATCGACGCATTCAGAATGATGGAGCTTCCATCTTTTAAGAGGGGAAGCGCTTTTTGCACGGTGAACAGAAGACCCCTAACGTTGGCATTGAAAATCTTGTCGAAGTGCTCTTCGGTGATTGCGCCGAGCGGGGCGAATTCTCCGGTGCCAGCATTGGCGAAGAGAATATCGATGTGGCCCTTCTGCTTTTTTACAGTGCCATACAAGCGATCAAGATCGGCGAGATTTGAGACGTCGCCCTGAACTGCGGTAACGCTCTTGCCGAGCTGCTTGACGGCCGCGTCGAGTTCGCTTTGACGTCGGCCGGTGATAAAGACGTACGCGCCCTCCGCAACGAAGCGTTGGGCCGTAGCGAGACCAATTCCGCTATTGCCTCCCGTGATGACTGCCACTTTTCCTTCCAACTTACTCATGACGTTCTCCTTCTCGATTTCCGGTCCGCGGTACGTATTTCTGCATTTCTGTTGTACAGATTACGGGCGAGTGGACGTCAAGACGCCGACTCCTTTCGAGCCGTCTTCAGCCAGACGAAATTTCTGAACGTCTGAACACTCGCCGATGTCGCTAGAGTGCATTCAATTTGGTCATGACAGGCGCTCCAGCCAACTTGCTCCAATGCTGTAAACATCTTCTTCGTATAGTCCTGTTCAAGGTGAAATTCATGTGCCGCCAAAGAGGAGAAAACCTCAAAGAAGACCAGCTTATGCGGGTCGCCCTCCCGTGAGGCCTCGAACAGTGCTTCGCAACCGGGCTCTTGAAGCGTAGGAACGAGAGCTTGCTTGAACGCGGCTTTCACGTCGTCCAGGAATTCAAGGAGACCCCGTTGACACCGGGGAAGGAAACGTACGCAACGTTACACGCCAGAAGAGAGATCGCTCATGGACAATCAAAAGATTTACCTGCTGGCAGAAATTACCGTTCTACTTGCGTTTCACTTTGGATTATTATTATAATCCATTCTCCGGATTCGATTCAGGTAATCGCGATTCGGTTACAGTTTTTTTAGGAGGGCCAATGCGCCATTCCAAGGCTGAAAAGGCGAAGACTCATAAGCGCATCGTTGCTATCGCCGCAAAGAGATTTCGCGAAGAGGGGATTGCCGGGATTGGAATCGCAGAGCTGATGAAGGAAGCCGGTCTTACCGTGGGCGGCTTCTACAAGCACTTCAAATCGCGCGATGACTTAGTGGCCGAAGCGGTCGGGTCTGCATTAGGAGTGTGGAAGCATCAGGTGGATGCCGCTGCCTCGGGCGGGCCGCCGGTCACGTACGAGTCGCTCGTCGATGATTATTTGAGCGAAGCACATCGCAATCATCCAGGCACGGGCTGTCCGGTCAGCGCGTTGGCAGGCGAGATCGCACGCAGCGACAAGCGAACTCGCGCTGTCGTCACCCGGCAAATTCGAGAGAACATTGAGTCGCTGGCAACTCTGATTCGTGACACGAACCAGAAGGACCAGGGCGAGAAGGACACTAGCACCCTAAGATCGCAAGCAGTCCTAGCCTATTGCGCACTCGTCGGTGCCATGGCAGTGGCTCGCGCCGTATCGGACGAACAGCTTTCGCGCGAAATCCTGAAGACCGTGGCACAGCTTCTAAAGAATCCCGCTTCGTAGAAGTCACTCGGCGACGCGCAGAGCGCCAACACGCGCTTCCGCAAGAGTTCTCAGCCTTGAGGCTTCCTGACGAGCCCCATTGCAGTCAAATGTGGCAGACTAAGTGCCCCCGATTCCTGGCAGGTGCCCCTAAAGGGCGGCGGCCACTACGAGGCAGCCCATAAAACCGGCTGGGTTCGGCGCTACACAAGCAAAGAAAGAGCGGCGGGCTAAAACCTGGTGCTTCATAGAGGAAAGAGGGCACGATCCCGAGGGGCTCGGGGCTATTGTGCCCCTACGCGGCAGCGCAGAAACCTAAGTTGGGAATAGAATGAGGGGATGGCGAGTCTAGTCAGGTAGGAGAAGAATGGCGGACGTGCTGGAGTCCGATGAGCGGGAGCGGTTTGAGCGGCAGGTGATGCCGCACCAGGATGCTGCGTTCAATTTTGCGCGGTGGCTGCTGCGGAGCCGCGCGGACGCCGAGGACGTGACGCAAGAAGCGATGGTGCGAGCCTACAGATTCTTTCGAGGATTCCGCGGCGGCGATGCGCGAGCCTGGCTGTTGCAGATCGTGCGAAACGCTTGCTACACATGGCTGGAGAAGAATCGTGCCGTGGACTTGACGACGGAATTTGATGAGAACATTCATCAACAACACATTGGCAATTCGCCGGAAGCCGCCGCGGTGGCGGCAAACGAGCGGGACCATTTGATGCGCGCGCTGGAAAGCTTGCCGCCACGTTCGCGCGAAGTTCTCGTATTGCGAGAGTTGGAAGGCTGTTCGTACAAGGAGATTGCCGCGATCGCTTCTATTCCGATTGGCACAGTGATGTCCACGTTGGCACGAGCGCGCGAACGGTTGCAGCAAGTGCTGAGCCGGTCCACGGGGCGTGCGACGGCCGGGACGCCCGTTCGCAGGGACGGAGGTGTGCTGTGACGTGTGACCTTTCGCGGTCCCTGCTGCACGGATATCTGGATGGCGAACTCGATCCACTGCGCGCGGAGGAATTCGAGCGGCACCTGGAATCGTGTTCGCAATGCATCGCGCAACTGGAAGAGCAGGAATCGCTGCGCGCTTCGCTGCAGTCCGCACAATTGTACGAGCGCGCGCCTGCGGGCCTTTCGGCAAAGGTCAAACGTCAGATTGCCAGCGCAGAAGCAGAATCGGATGATCAATGGTCGTGGGTGCCCATTTGGCGATGGATTGCAGTTAGCGCCGCAATCGTAATTCTGGTGGCGGTTGCGTATATTGGCGGACAGCGAATTTTGGCGACAAGGTCTGGCGTCGAGCAAGCTGAGCTGACCGAAGTGATCGATGCACATGTCCGATCGCTGCAGCCAGGACATTTGACGGACGTCGCTTCCACCGACCAGCACAATGTGAAGCCGTGGTTTGATGGGAAGCTCGATTATGTTCCTCCGGTGCGCGACCTGGCCGAGAACGGATTTTCACTCGTTGGCGGCCGTCTTGACGTGCTGAATGGACGGAGTGTTGCGGTGTTGGTTTATGGCAGGCGAAAGCATTTCATCAACGTGTTTGTGTGGCCGGAGTCACGGAAGGAATCACTGATTCCTGCGACAGGAACACGCAACGGCTATCAGTGGATTTATTCGCGCGCACATGGAATGGAGTTCTGCGCGATTTCCGATGTATCCGCGGCGGATTTGCACGATTTGACGGAATTGTTGCAGGAATAATATTGCCGACAGGCGAAGCGCACAGGCTTTAGCCTATGCCACCGAGATCACATTGCAATCCAGAGCGCTATTTGATCTTGCTGGCGGCGATGGCGCTCTTGGGCATTTGTTTGGCATAGATCAAGTGCAGCGTGACGCTTCTGGTCTCGCCATTGTGGATGGTGACGTTTTTCTCCCACTCGGAGAAAATTCCGTTTGCAGAAGCGCGCAGGTCGTAGTTGTCCGCGGGAAGCCTGGAAATTGTAAATCTTCCATGAGCGTCGGTGTGCACGGCGTGTGCGGCATTTCCGCCAGACGATTGATAGCTGACGGCTGCGCGGGCGACGGGCCTGTCATTTGGACCGATCACCACACCGGTGAGAACGCTCGTGCCTTTTCGGTCAGGCGAAGCCAACACCGATCGAGAGCCGACCAGAGCAGTGGTCAGCAGCGTGGCGAAAATAATCAAGAAATAGAGAAGACGTTTCATGGTTGCGCCTCCATACTCACCCCTTCAGTGTAGGTGTAATCCTTAGCGGTATGGGCGGGCGTCACGAATTTGTGCTGCGCGAAAACCTGTCTCTCCGTACAGGTGAGTACGAGAGTTCAGAGTGACGCTTCGAGCTGCAATTCGTCACCAGGGACTAAACTAAGAGCCTGTGGCGTTTCTCGGGCGTCTTCGAACGATTGCGGCCTGGATTGTATGAAATACTTGAGATCTTGACTTCGATGGGGAGCTGACATGCCTCGCTATCTTACACAACATTCACTGGCGTGCCTGACGCGACAAGGAGCCGAAGCGCTTGCGCAGCGCATGCAAGCCGGGGGTGGTCCGCGGGCCGAGCGCGTACTTGTGAACATGGTGGAGGGGAAAATGATTACGGAGTGTCAGGCGGAGACGCGAGAGGCGCTCGAGGCATGGCTCAGCTCTGAAAAGATGCATTACGACTGGATCATGAGAATCGAATGGGAGTTGCGCAACGGCCAGCTGGAATCTGCCGGATAGGCGCGAAGGGAGCGGCGATTCCAGCTTTTCTGCTCAATGCCGCGGCTCACTTCGAATAGGTGCGATTCGCAGGTTAGTTCACGCGACGTAAAATTATCGTTATGACACGAGTTCCGCATTAGAGGTCGCCTCGTGACTTTTCTGAGCGATATTGTTTTGTCGCGTGTATGCTAGCGGAAAGCTGCTATTCCTGGTGCTCGCCCAAATGGCTGACTCATGAAAAAGTCGCGCATTTTGTTGTCCCTGATGACAGAAGAAAACGATTTCCAGCTGGAGCAGGCCGCCTCGGCGCGCCGCGCAGCGGAAGGGCTTCCGGTTGAATTGCAGATTCTGTTCGCAGGCAACGACACGATTACGCAGAGCACGCAGATTCTAAGGGCGATTCAGGGAAATCCAACGACACGTCCCGACGCAGTGATCCTGGAACCGGTCGGCGGCACGGCGCTCTCGCAAGTCGCGCGCGCCGCAAGCGCCGCTGGAATTGGATGGGCAGTGCTGAACAACGTTCCGGAATATCTTTCCGAATTGCAGAGGGGTGCCCGCGCGCCGATATTTTCGATGAGCACGGACCAGGAAGAGATTGGACGGATCCAAGGGCGGCAATTTGCCGCCCTTCTGCCGAGGGGCGGGACGGTGCTCTACATTCAGGGTCCATCAGAGCATTTTGCGGCAAAGCAACGAACTGTTGGAATGCAAAGCGCGCTGCCATCGAACATCCGCACCACCACATTGCGCGGGAATTGGACCGCGGAAGGAGCGGCACGGAGCGTTTCATCGTGGCTGAAGCTCACAGCGGCTGGCAGGCTTCGCGTGGATTTGGTTTCGGCGCAAAACGATCTGATGGCGCTCGCAGCGCGCAGAGTCTTTCAAGAGACCAGCGACCTGACAGAGCGGGACCGGTGGTTGAGTTTGCCTTTTACAGGCTGCGACGGATTGCTGAAAACCGGCCAAGCATGGGTGCGGGAAGGGCTGTTGGCCGCGACAGTGATCATGCCGCCTTCGTCCGGCGAAGCGCTGCGGCTAATGCTGAACTTTCTTCCGAAGCCAGACCAGGTACCGCAACGAAATTGGCTTGCGCCCGAATCTTTTCCGGCGCTCGATCAGTTGCGGCCAGTGGTAGTGACTTCGCCGTGAGAAACGAGGGAGCGCTTTCGGCGAATGTTAGGCGCGACGTCGAGAAGAGTCCCTGTTAAGGAAGCTTCAGATCGAGGGCATACACATCTGTTCCGCCGCGATCTAGTGTCGCGTAAACGGATCCATCGGGCGCAATACCCGTGAAATGACATTGCGACGCCATCGAACTCAACATGCGTCCAAAGCCCAGAACTTTTTCGGGCAACGCGCGACCAAGCCGAACACGGTAAACCGCTTGTTCAGGGTCGCCCATCTCCTGGTAGTAAATAGAATTGCCGTCTGTGGACCAGCGCATGCCTTGCGCGTTGGCCGGTTCGGCAAGCACTGACCATTTTCTCTGATCCAGCGTGTACAAAACGATCTGACGGGTTTTGCTGTTAATAGCGGCGATGTGTTTTCCGTCGGGAGACCACCTGGCCTGCTCGAGTTGCTGCGAATCAGGGAGTATTTCTGTTTTTGCAGAGGCGCGATCCAGAATTCTTAAATTCGACTCGCCCTGTTCAGAGTAGTCAAAGAGAACTTGCTTGCCGTCTGGTGACCAGTCACCGGATTGGCTCGAACCGTCAGCGCCAACGGGCAAAATGGCATGAGGAATGCCACCAGCGCTTGGAACTACATAGAGCTGAGGCTTCTTGTCCAAAAAAAATGCGGTGAACAAGACTTCCTTTCCGTCCGGGGACCATTGCGGCGCGAGAGCTCCGGGTGCTGAGGCGGTAAGCTCTATGCGCTCCTTACCGTTTCTTCGGCTTTTCCAGAGCGCACCATTTTCACGCAACGAATACACCAGCCATTCGCCGTCGGATGTTACGTCAACGTCGGTGGCGCCTGCGTCCGGAAGGATGACGTCATATGCAGTGGTGAGCTGATTCATCCTGATCAGCTGGTATTCCGGGTGAGTTCCCAAAGCGAAAAAGCGATCCGAGTCGCCGGTGTCTGCAAGGCTGTGAAACGAAATGGGGCCATGGGTGAGTTCTGTAGATTGATGTTTAGTGTGCGAGAGCAAACCGCGGCGTTCGCGCGAAGCCCACACGTTAGAGATGGAATCCATCACACGACTGAGACGAGAATCGGATCCCCCGGTAAACAGGAAGTAGCGTTCGTCGGTGCTCCATGCGCCAGTAGTGTCATGGCGTTCGGCCGGCGCGTTGGGCAATAAGCGGTGCGGATTTGTGCCATCGGCGCCGATTTCCCACATTTCATCAGTGGCGCGATCAAGATTGCGAACCGTAAAGCGAAGTCTTACGCCGTCACCGGACCAGACCAGCGAATACGGATTCGCAGAGAACTTCTGAAGTTCTTTCGTGGCGGAGCCATCGGGGCGGACCGTTAAGAGACGATTGCCCTGGATGATCGCGATGGAATCGCCGACGGGAGACCACACAACTTCCCTGGCGGTTACATCTCCCAGTCTGTGCGGAACTCCACCGTGCGCGGGCCACATCCACACCGGAATTTCTCCGTCCTCGTAGTCAACCGGCCCGATCAGAAGCTGCGTGCGATCAGGTGATACGTCAAAAATCACAGTATCCTCAAATGGAGAAATAAGTTTTTCGACGCTGCCCCCGTGGATCGAAGTCGTCATCAAGACCGAATGGCCGCCTTCGCGCGATACGAAGTATAAACGTGCGCCGTCGGTAACGATATGGCTGCCCGGAGTGACGCGTCCCGTGTGAGTTAGCTGAGAGACCCTAAGCACGCGAGGCTCGGGTATCGGCCAGTAGCGCCACACAATCGCAGCTGCGACCACGATGCCCGCTAAAAAGAACGCAATGCTGACAACAGAGGCATCACGGCGCTTCACAATTTCCTGCGCCGTTGGAGTCAAACGATCCGCATGGTCTAAAGAACTTGGTGGAAATTCGGCGAACGGCGGCGCAAGGGGCGGTTCAGTGACTTCAGCTTCGCCGAAGTCATTCGGGCCCCGAACTGCCTGGACCGGAGCGATAAAGCGATAGCCCTTTTTGGGGACCGTCTCAACAAAGCGCGGATTTTCGGGGTCGTCGTTGAGGACCGCGCGCAGCTTCATAAGCGCGGTATTCAGGCTGCCGTCAAATTCGACGAAAGTGCCTTCGGGCCAAAGGCGATTGCGCAATTCCTCTCTACTAATGATTTCTCCCGGGCGCTCCAGAAGAAATCCAAGGATGCGGAATGGTTGTTCCTGAAGTTTGACCGGAATGCCGTGGCGCTTCAGAATACCGGCATCGAGATCTGCTTCATACAAACCGAATCGACAAACGCGGTGTTCAGGAGTCTCAGAACTCATTCAGGCGCCAGGTCGCTGGGCGTAGAGATTTTTCAGATGCGGCTACGTCCCCATGGGTTGGTTGAGATGTTTCACCAACCACAGCATTTGCCGTAGTTTAGCAGATCATTCGTGCTTGAGACACAGTTCGTTTGACCCTTTGAGCGCTATCGCACATTCTCGCAACACGGTTAGCAGCCACGAGCCCGAAACTCCAGGTCTTCGGGAACTTGCTGCTTCATGGAGACCGGAGGAGAATCCCTGCCAGAGTGGATTCTTCTCCGAGTCTCTTTTTTTTGCTGGACGGCCTACCATCCGGGTACTGCGCCGGCGCTCCATTCGCCGTTTTTTGGCGCCGCCTAGAATTTCCTCAAGTTGCTCAAAGCTAGGGTTGCCCTCGTAGCTAGGAGCGATGGCGTTCTTCCTTGTCTGTCTCATCCTCCGGGTCAGGGGGCGATTGGCTTCTGTCAATACGCTGTTGAAGCCGCCAAAAAGTGTAGAATCAAATAGCCTGGATGGGAGATTCCCGCCGCTATGTACAGCCCGAGCCCATTGGCCTTCAGGATGATTCGCGCGGCGATTTTGCTGTGCGGACTGAGCTTAGCGACCGTCGTCGTTTCTGGCACATCGCAGAGCAATTTGCCCGAAAGCCTGGCAGGCACGACAGTTGATCCGCTCAAATTGTCTGAGGGGCACGTAGTCGTGATGCTATTTGTACGCACCGATTGCCCGATTTCGAATCGATACGCGCCAACCATTCAGCGCCTGAGCGAAAAATTCCGCGGCAGGGCGAATTTTTGGCTTGTCTACCCGGATGCGGCGGAATCGGCAGCGCGTGTCCGCTTGCACCTTCAAGAGTTTCACTACGCAATTCCGGCATTGCGAGACATTCATCACACTCTCGTGAATCGTGCGCAAGCAACGATCACGCCCGAGACCGCGGTGTTTAGCGAATCCGGTAAACTCGTGTATCACGGCAGAATTGATAATTGGTACGAAGATTTCGGGCGCTCGCGCCCGACGCCGACGACACATGAGCTCGAAGATGCGATTCGAAACACGCTGGACGGCAAATCGACATCTCCGGAGCATGCGAGCGCGGTCGGTTGTTACATTTCTGACCTGAAATGAATGTTGCTTTCATTCGCCACAGGCGAGCCCGCTTTTTTTGCCTCGCGGTCTCTCTACTCTCGTTCGTGGTCGTTACTTTCGCTGACCTGAAGCAGTCCCAGCCTGCAGTTCCAGGACCCGTGACTTTCTCACATGACATTGCGCCTATCGTATTTCGCTCCTGCGCGCCGTGCCATCACTCCGGAGAAGCCGGGCCCTTCGCGCTCGTGACTTACGGGGACGTGAAGTCCCATGCCCGCCAAATTGCGGACGTCACAAACAGACGGCTGATGCCGCCGTGGTTGCCGTCGCTTGACGGTTTGCGTTTTGAGGAGGATTCGCACCTGTCCGGAGAGCAAATTGCCCTCTTCCAGAAATGGATTGAGGATGGCACTCCCCAAGGCGATCCGTCGCAACTTCCACCGGTACCGAAATTCAGTTCTGGATGGCAACTCGGCAAGCCCGATCTCGTGTTGAAAGCTGCTGCGCCGTTCGCAATTCCCGCAAGCGGGAGCGACGTCTATTGGAATTTTATTTTTCGTTCGCCGGTAAATTTGTCCCGGTTTGTGAAAGCGATTGAGATTCATCCAGGTGACAAGCGGCTGGTGCATCACGCAAACCTTTTGGTCGATCGCTCGCGGTCCGCGCGACGCAAAGAAAAATCGCCCGGCAGCGGATTTGCGGGGATGGAACTTCAGATTGAATCGGAGTCGTTCGACCCGGATGGACATTTTCTCTTCTGGAAGCCCGGCAGCTCACCAATCGTGGAGCCGCCCGGTTTCGCTCTTCGTCTTGACGCCGGAAACGATCTTGTACTGAATACGCATTTGCAGCCGTCGGGCAAAGTGGAATCCGTTCAGCCCACCATCGGTGTGTACTTTACAAACGAACCGGCCACGAAATTTCCAGTCTTGCTTCAGCTCGAGAATGATCGCGCTTTGAACATTCCGGCAGGCGAAAACAATTTTGTAGTGACCGATGAATTCACGCTGCCGGAGAATGTTCAGCTTTTGGCGATCTATCCTCACGCGCACTATCTTTGCCGCGACATGGTCGCGCTCGCTCGTTCAGCGGACGGCACGGAAAAGACATTGATTCACATCCCTCGCTGGGATCTCAAATGGCAAGGTGTTTTTCGCCTTGCTCAGCCTGAACCACTCGCGCGCGGGACGACCATTGTGATGCGCTACCGGTATGACAACTCCAGCGATAACGTCTCCAATCCGAACAATCCGCCGCAGCGCGTTCACGGAGGCAATCGCGCCGTAGACGAGATGGCGCATCTTTGGCTACAGGTGCTCCCCACCGGCTCATCCGGCAATTCACGCGATCCTCGCATGACGCTGCAAGAAGCGCTGTCACGTCATCACATCGAAAATAATCCCGCTGATTTTGAATCGCATTACAATTTGGCGGCCATGCTCCAGGCCCGCGGCGCACCTCTGGAGGCGCTGGAACACTATCAGGCGGCTCTTGCACTACGACCTGGTGATGCCACGGTTGAAAACGCACTGGGCGGCGCGCTGCTTGCGGCGAACAAAATTTCCGATGCCATCGCGCACTTGAGCGCGGCTGCTTCTGCCCGGCCAGATTATTTCGACGCTCACTTCAATTTGGGAATCGCACAGGGAAGGGCAGGGAATTTCTCCAGCGCGATTCAAGAACTGACAACCGCGGTCAAGCTCAAGCCCGACGATGCGGGTGCCGAGGCCAACCTCGGCGCGGCGTTTGCCGCATTCGGTGACAATCAGAAGGCCATTTTCCATTTCAGTCGTGCGTTGCAGCTTGACCCCGGCAACATTCTGGCCAGGGAAAATCTCGAGGCGCTGCACGGAGGCGCGGATCGGCACTAACGATCTGGCTGCTTGTCATTGGCTTGTAAAATCGTGTTGTACAGGTTATTTTTTGTTTCATTGCACGGAGGTTTCATGCGTCGAATCCTTTCCTTGGCCCTTCTGTTGATCGCGATCTGTTCGGCGGCGGTAGCCTTTTCCCACAGTTCGCCGCCAGCTTCGTCGTCCACTGCTCCGGCCGAAGCGATGCTCGCTGGTTCCTCGCGGAAGCCTCCCAACAATGGTTGGACCGTCGTTCATCTTTCGGGCACGCCCGGGCAGATCGGGTATCAGCATGGATATTTGCTGGCGCCAGAAATCGCCGATCTGCAGAAGGTTTTCCTGCTGGAATTGACGCACGATAATGGTAAGGACTGGAATTTTTTTCGTGACGCCGCGAAAAACGTCATGTGGCCGCACATCGCACAGGAATATCGCGATGAAATGCAGGGGATCGCAGACGGTGCGAATGCCCGGGGAGTCAAACTCGACGTTTGGGACATCGTCGTGATGAATGCTGCGGAAGAATGGAGCTACTACGTCGGGCAGTACGACAAAGACCATAAAATCGCGTCGCCCTCGACGGTCACCGCGCCCGATCATTGCAGCGCCTTTGTGGCTACCGGCAAATACACCAAGGACGGAAAAGTTGTCATTGCGCACAACAATTGGACCGGATACATGGACGGCTCGCGGTGGACCATGGCATTCGATATCAAGCCGACCGATGGCTATCGCTTTGTAATGGACGGCCTGCCAGGCGTGATTCACAGCGGCGACGATTTTGGAATCAACGCCGCGGGGATTGTGATTACGGAAACGACCATTACCGGGTTTTCCGGTTACGACTTCAATGGAATCCCTGAATTCGTTCGTGCGCGCAAAGCGATGCAGTATTCGACCTCGATCGATGATGTGGCGAAAATTTTTAAGGACGGAAACAACGGCGGTTACGCCAACGACTGGCTCATCGCTGACACGAAAAAGAATGAAATCGCCAGCCTGGAACTCGGGCTGAAAAACGTGACACTCGAACGCAAGAAGGACGGGTACTTTGGGGGATCAAATTTTCCGATCAACGCAAAACTTGCGGCCGAAGAAACGAACTTTGATCTCAAGAATCCCGGCTTGAGCGGAAATGCGCGCCACAAGCGCTGGGAGCAGTTGATGCAGGAAAACAAGGGCAAGATTGACGTTGCCGCGGCGCAAAAATTTCTGGCGGATCACGTCGATTCAGTTACCGGAAAAAGCGAGCCCAGCGAGCGCACGTTGTGTGGCCATGTCGAACTTTCTCCGCGCGGAATGGGGGCGTGGCAACCGGCATTCGGCACGGCTGGCGCGGTGCAAAACAAAGTTACTGATGCAACGATGGCGTCGAAGCTCGCGTTCACCGCGGCGGCAGGCCATGCTTGCGGTCACGATTTCGTTGCAGCTCAGCATTTGGCCGCGCACCCCGAACTCGCCTGGCAGAAATCTCAATTGCGAGACATGAAGGCCTATCCCTGGACGGAAATCGCCGCCGAATAAGAATCCCGCGGTTAATCCGACGTTGGCTTTGACTTCAGGGAATTCAGCCGGGAAAGCTCAGACTGAATCTGCGGAATCGCCTCGGCCGGCGATCCGATGCGCTTGTACTCGCTATAGAAAGTCCTCTCATGTACGGAAAAGCCGGAGAAAAACTTTCTGCCGTCGAAATCATATTGCGAGAAAGAGGGAAGCCAAAGCCCGGGCGCCATTTCGTAGCGGTCCTGCAAAAATCGGCTGCCCTTATAAACTTTGGCTAGAAAAAGTCCCAGGGAAATATCTTCGGTGACTTCGCCCTCGACGCGGGCCAGCTGCTGCGCAGCGTCGTCCACCCACAAGGATCCTTTCACCCTTGTAAAAATCGAAGTTGCGCGATTGGTAGGCTTAAACGCCGGATTCGGCATCATCTTGTATTTCGAAAGCGTGCGGTCGCCGCGCGTTTCCTGCCCAAGGTAGCTGAAAAGGAATGCGTTCCGCGTCGCGTCGATGAGCTCGTCGCGGTCCTTCTGTTTCTTTTGAACTTTCTGGTAAGCCTCGCGCTGCGGCTGACCCGTCTGGACGGCCCAGGCAAGCGATTTCAGGAGCTTGTCCAACTCGGCGCGGTATGCGTCGGCATCCGAAGGCTTTCCGTCCGGTCCTAGCGTAATTTTTGCGATCCCCGTTCCTGCAGGAATCACTCGCGAGACCTTGACACTGAGTGGATTAGGGTCACCCGCCTGCTTCCGTGTTTCTATTCTCTCGATCCGCTCGTAAAGGTATTGGGCGCGCTCAGCGTCCTTAATCCCGTCGATCACGTGGTCCAGTACTTCGTGCGGCACAGCGCTGGCAGTGGATGCGTCGACCTTCATGACCGCGTTTTGGACGAGGCTGCCCAGCGCGACGGTCAGGACGAGCGTCGTAATCAGGACTTTCGCCGAGTAGCACAAATGGGAGCTCCCTAGTGAAACTTTACCTAATGCGCTAAGGCTGTTTGGATTCTCTGGCGACGGCCGGTGTTGCATTCGTCAAGACCGGCGGCGGGGTCGAAATCATTATCTTATCCTGCTGACAACAAAGATCCTTAGTGGACGCTAGAGCCGGGCCATGATTTGCGAGCGCATCTCATTTCATTTGCTGACATAATATTAACTCACACCGGAAGCAAATCGTCCCTTTTTGACGTCTAATAAGGAACGAAAGGGTGTACTCGCGCGTATTACAGGCAGGGACTCCCGTCCGATTAACAGGTGAAACCAAGTTGGGTGTAACGCCACTCGAAGGGCTAAATCAGGTGAGGGTCGCTGTTGGTGCGCTCGATCGTGCCAGTCGCCTCGCGCGCACGCGACGCTCGCTCGTTGCTTTCTTTGAGACCCTTCGTTTGGCACTCGATTCGCTTCGCGCCCACAAGCTGCGCAGTTTTTTGACGTTATTAGGCGTCATTCTGGCGGTCACTACACTGGTCGCGGTAATGAGCGTCGTTTCGGGCATGAATTTTTACGTTGCGGACCGCATCGCGAATCTGGGCGCCAATGTGTTTATCGTGGACCGGTTCGGGATCATCACGAGTCAAGATCAATGGGTGAAAGCGCAGAAGCGGCCGCTGCTGACGATGGACGAATACCAATGGGTGCATGACAACATGAGAATCGCGAACGCCATCGCGGCCCTGGATGACCGGAACATGGATATCAAGTCCGGGAACGAGCGGCTGGAACGCACTGACGTGATGGGCGCCACGCCGAACTATACGGACGTTCGCAATATCGGCATCGCACAAGGCCGAATGATCACCGAATCGGACGACGAGCATCGCGCGGGAGTGGCGTTCATCGGCGCCGACGTTGCGGCAAAGTTGTATCCCAATGTGGATCCTATTGGCAAGACATTCCGCGCCGAGACCCACGAGTATCAGGTCATCGGCGTTGCCACGCCAATCGGCAGCGCGTTCGGACAGTCGCAAGACAATTTCGTGATCATGCCGATTCACACCTATCAAAAAGAGTTTCACAAACAGAACGATTGGGTCGGCATCTTCATTCAGGCGCCGAGCGCGGAGTTGATGGACGCAAGCAAGGACGAAGCGCGCATGCTCATGCGGGCGCACCGCCACCTGCCTTACGAAGCGCCGGACAACTTCGCGATTCTAGGTTCCGACTCGATCATGGCCTTATGGCATGACCTGACGGGCACACTCGCCTCCGTCGCCATTGGTCTGGTGAGTGTGTTTCTGGTGGTCGGCGGAATTGTGATTATGAACATTATGCTGGCCAGTGTTACGGAACGAACGCGCGAAATCGGCATCCGCCGTTCGCTAGGCGCGAGGAAAATACACATCCTGCTGCAATTCATGATTGAATCCGGCGTGCTTGCCGCGGTTGGCGGCTTCATCGGAGTAGCCAGTGCGTATGGACTCGTCGCTTTGGTCCGTGCGACGACTTCGATTCCCATGCAGACGCCGCTGGGCGCCGTGATCCTCTCTCTCGTGGTATCGGCCGCGGTCGGATTGTTCTTCGGAATCTACCCGGCGATGCGAGCGGCAAAGCTGGATCCCATCGAAGCCCTGCGGGCAGACGGATAGGAGCATCGCATGGCCCAGGCATACGGCGAAAACCTAAAGCAAGCGATGGATACCTTGCGTGCGCACAAGATGCGGAGCGCACTGACGGTGTTTGGCGTGGTGCTTGGCGTTACCGTTGTCATGCTTGTCGCCGCACTGATTACCGGTTTCGATTACCAGATTCAGGAAAACATCAAACAATTCGGCGCGGACACTGCTTTCATTTCCAAGTGGGATCAGGGATTCCATGGCGGCAATGCTCCCCTTGAGGAGCGCCTGCGAAAGCCTCTTACTCTCGACGACGCCAACGCCATCAAGGAGGGTGGCCGCTCGGTGAAGAGCGTGACGGCGTTCATTCAGACCAGCTGGATGCAATCGCACACGGTGCGTACCAAAGCGGGCGAGGTGACGGCCATTGACTTCCGTGGCGTGCAGCCAAACTTCGGGCAGGTGTATGCGAACGCGGCAACGCTCGAAGGGCGCTTCATCAGTGAGGGCGATGACCTGCACCGCGAAAAAGTTGTCATGCTTGGCGAAAACGTTGCGCCTGTACTCTTCCCCGAGGGCCATCCCATCGGGAAAGACGTGATGATCGACGGCACGGATTTTCAAGTGATTGGCGTCGTGGAAAAACCCAAGGGCGGCTTCGGCATGGGGGATGAAGATCGCCGCGTGCTGATTCCGTTCAACACATTCAAGAAAACGTATCCGGCGGCAGACGAGCTGAATATGCGTGTGCAAGCCTATCCGGGTAAGCTGGACCAGATGGTCGACGAAGCCACAGAAATCCTGCGCCGACGCCGCAACGTGAAGTATGACGCGAAAAATAACTTCTCAATCGGCACCGCCGCGCAGAGCGTGGAAGAATTTCACAACATCATGATGATGGTGTACATCGCCACGTTCGTTCTGAGCGCCATCGGGCTGCTCATCGGCGGCGTCGGCGTGATGAACATTATGCTTGTGAGCGTGACGGAAAGAACGCGCGAAATCGGCGTCCGCAAAGCAATCGGCGCGAAGAGGAAAGATATAACGTGGCAGTTTCTGCTGGAGGCGATGACGCTCACCGGCGCCGGCGGAGTCATTGCGCTTTTTCTAGTCAACGGACTGGTGTTCCTGATCCGAGTCACGCTCAAGTGGCATGGCATGGTTCCGGTGTGGGCCGCAGTCCTCGGTGTTTCCATCAGCGTCAGCGTGGGGTTGATTTTCGGCGTTTGGCCCGCGATGAAAGCCGCAAAACTCGACCCGGTCGAAGCTCTCCGCTACGAATAACTTCCACTTTCATCGCTTGCGTGCCTGGTGCGCAGAGTTATCCTGTCAGGAATTCTGATTGGCGATTCGCGCCATGCGGTTATTTCGCGCGAGCTGATGCAGAGGCGTCGGCGATCGTGTCGCCTGGTTTCGTGCGCTTGGTGGCAAGTGCGCCAGGCCAGAGAATTTCAAGCGCGGCGTCGTGCTTCACCAGCATTTTGGCGTGTTTAACTACCTTGATGGAGAGCAAATTTGCCGCGCCCGGTTGAATTTCGGCCAATCCGCCACGCTCCAGATGCAAACTTTGGTCGGGTCGATAGAGCGCAACACGGAATTCATGAGGCCCCGCAGCAAGGGGTCGTTCCAGATGCAGTGTTTCACCCACAGCCGTGACCGATAATGAAGAAGTCGCGACCAAATGTTGATCCGCGTAGACGGCAATCGTTTCACCATCAACTGTCGAGGCAATTTCTATATTGAGCGGCACCTGGGCTGCTGCTGTGCTGTGAGGTGTGGGCCCAGCTGAGGTCAGCTTTATCGGCGTCTGGACAGCAGTTGATGCTATGCGGGCGAGCAAAGTTTCGTCAGGCGTAGAGGCAGCGAGCACTGATGGTCGCGTAGCCGTTGCGAACGGGGTCGCGGTACGTTTTTGTGCGGGCTTTTTGTGTGCCGCGGACCAAGGCTTGGCGCTCGACGCCATAATTTGCGGCTTGTCTGAACCGGAAAAATCGTCATGCGTGGCCAGCTTATCATTGGCAGCGAATTCCGCCCGCGGCAAGGAACTCTCCGCGCTCGCCGCCCTGTAGACAGACGCGTTGGAGGCCGCAGTAACCGTCGATCTATTTTGGGTTCGGTGAGATGGCAGTTCATAGGAAAACGCGATAGCCACAATCGCTGCGGCACAACTTGCCACGGAAATCCACGCATCGCGGCGGCGCAACGGCTTCTTCCACCAGGAAAAATTGAAACGGTTCGGTGCGGCCTCTGCTTTGCTCCTTGCAAATGGGTAGAGTGACGCCGCCAGGGATTCACCCGAAGCGTATCGCGCATCGGGATCCTTCGCAAGACACCGCATCACGATGCGGTCGAATTCCCTTGGCAAGTCGGGATTGTGATGCGACGGGGGTGGCGGCTCTGCGGCAACGATCTGGGCGCATACCGCTGTGACCGACGAGCCGTCAAATGGGCGTACACCCGCAGCAAGCTGGTACAGAATGATGCCCAGCGAGAAAATGTCCGAGCGGTGGTCCTGCGTCTCGCCTTTGATTTGTTCGGGCGAAAGATATGCCGGCGTACCGACGAGCCGCCCGGTGCCTGAAACTTGCGTGGCGAACCGGGCCATTCCGAAATCGCCCAGCTTGATATGACCTTCCTCAGTTACGAAGATGTTCGCTGGCTTCACGTCTCCGTGAATGATCCCGGCACGATGAGCACGATTGAGGGCGTTTGCAAGATCACCCGCCCAGACGCCGACTCGAGACAACGGCAGCGCGCCTTGCGTCGCCATCACGGATTCAAGCGTCTTGCCCGGAACGAATTCCATGACCAAGTACGCCGATCCGTCCTCGTTCGTTCCCAAATCGTAAATTGAAACGATATTCGGGTGTGAAAGCCGGCCCAGGATTTGTGCTTCGCGCACAAACTGTTTCTGCAATTCCTCCGAGCCAAATCCATGACCGAAGGTTTTTAACGCGACGGTACGATCGATCAGCGTGTCATGCGCTTTGTCAACACGGCTGGTAGCGCCGACGCCGATCGTGCTTACGACTTCATAGCGGCTCTGTGTCATGTTGTGGCTTGGGACAGTTCATCCACGTCGGCGTAAGCTTCACAAAATAAATGACTCTGCGGAATGGCTCTGAAGTCCCAAAAAGCCTGAGGACGGAAGTACCGTGAAAATTTTGCCTGGTCAGTCGTTTCGGTTCCCTTTCGCTGAACGTGTGGACAGGCGACGTCGCTAGGGGAAATTGTTTCTGCGAAAAAACCACGTGGCTTTCAATTGAGGGCTTATGCCGAGCGAAGCAACCGCGAAGCGCGATCGCGCAGCGTGGCGGGTACTGGCGCCTTGGGCTGGGTGGGCACAACCGCCTTGCGCCTTGCCAGGGGATAGAGCATTTGCGCAAGCAGGTCGCCCGACACCATTCGCGCGTCCGGATCTTTTGCCAGGCACGATGCGATGATTTCGTCAAAACCGGCCGGCACCGATGCCTGAAGGTGCGAAGCGGCTGTAACGGCAGAGGATAAGACGCGATTGCAGATTCCCTGCAAGGAGTCCGCTTCAAATGGTCGTGTTCCCGTGACCATTTCGTACAGCACTACTCCGAGCGAAAAAATATCAGAGCGCGCGTCCTGTGGGCGGCCCATGATCTGTTCCGGACACCAATACGCCGGCGTGCCCAGCAACGGGGAATCTCCAGAATCCCGTTTCGCGACGCGCGCCATGCCAAAGTCCGTAAGCTTCACCTTGCCGTCAGCGGTAATCAGGATGTTGGCTGGTTTCACGTCGCCGTGAATCACTCCACGATTGTGCGCCGCTTCAAGCGCTTCTGCCGCGTGTGCGGTCCACGCACAAGCACGCGGGAAAGGCAGCGTGCCTTTTTCAAGCACACGGTCAAGCGGAGTCCCATCAACAAATTCCATCACCAAGTACGGGGTTTGCGTGGCTTCCTCAATTCCCATATCGTGCAGAGTAATGATGTTCGGGTGAGAAAGCTGGCCGACTACGCGAGCTTCGCGCAAAAAACGGTCACGCGCCTCGCCGCGCGCGAGATCCGCGGAAAACAGTTTCACCGCCACCGGTCTGCCAATCATGGGGTCAAAGCCGCGCACTACGCGGCTGGTAGCGCCGACGCCGAGGGTTTCAAATAACTGATAACGTCCGACTTGCATGGGGACCTTCCATTCCAGAGCTATTTTCGCTTTTGCAAGATGTTTTCTGGAATGAAGCGAAGGTTTCGCAGACGGAAACTAACGTACTAGAACTTCTAAGTGCAAGACACTAGGAGGGTTAGTCAGAACACGAGGAAGTCGCGATCGTTTTGTCACATTTCGTTACTGGCGGTTCAGCAGATCGATACTGCGCCAGGGCCGGAGCAGTCTTCAGCCGCGACGGAAAATCCCGAATGAAAGATTTCATCGACGGATGCCAAAATCCGTTGAAGCCGAAGAAATACATCTCATTCATGGCTTGTTGTGCAGGCCACCCTTCGTACGCCATGCGATACGTCGCGACAAAAACTCCAGTGCGATCGTCGCCGAAACGGCAATGCACAAAAATCTTTTCCTTAGGATTGTTGTGGAACAACGATAGAAATTGCGCCACCTGTTCGTTGCTCGGCGGAGCCCAGCCACTCACGGGAATACTTACGAATTGGATCCCGAGCGCTTCGGCTTGCTCTTTCTCTGATTCTCTTCTGCCCGAATCCTCGCCGCGCAGATCGACGATCATGGTGATCCCCAGTTTTTTTAGCTTTGGGATTCCCTCTATGTGTGGCTGGGCCCCTCGATAAAGAAATTCGTTGACGCGTCCGCCGTTGGGCAGACCAGTGAGTCTAAGTTTTTCGCCGTATGCCGAGCGCACTACCGACTGCGCAGCAGGCGACGACCCAGGCGCTAGAGACGATGCGGGATGCTGGGCGAGCGCACCAGTGGCCAAAAACAGGAGACCCAACAGCGCTGAATAGAATCTACTCATATGATATTGGATGCAAAAAGCTTAGCTCCGGTTGACGGCGAAAGAAAGCGGCAAAATCGCATGGCACGGAATGAAATCAATTTTAAAGTTCTCATCCTTGCTGCAAATCTTCCTAACTGCGTACGGTTCCGCACGATGCGATGAATTTTTGCTGAAGGCAGAGGGAAATTTTTCAACAGCCTGTAAGCTCGGCGGGATTTTGCTCAGGGGAAAAGGTAGCGCTTCGTTCTGGAACATTTGCCGACGCAAAGTGCGTAAGCGGTTTTCACTGAGAGGCTTACGAGAGAAATTCAAAAAAATCCGAGAAGAGTTGGGGTGAACGTAGTGCGGCTTCTAGAATATGCACCACAAGATATGGGCACCTAGTGAAAAACTCATCCACATTTTGCGTTTTTCCCTTGACAGGATTTTTCCGTGCATTGATACTGCAAATCCAGATTCGGGGGATCGTGGAAGCGCCAGACGAACCCAGTCGAGGGTGACTTAGTTCGGTCTAATCCACGAGACTTGCCGGGTTTTCGCAAAACAATCCAGCGCGAAGTAACTGCTCCGCGCTTAGTTAGCGCGAAGTGGCAGGCTTGCTATGAGGCTCAGCTCAATCGACAGCCGATGGCAGGTCATTTTCGTTTGCGGACGCCAGACTTGGCGCCGCTTTTTCGTGCTGCGAAATCATTGCGAATCCCGGCGGCTTCCACGGGACAACGAATCGTAGGAATTTAATCGAAGTCGAACGCGCATGACCTCTGCAACCACAGAGGAGTAAAATAGAAGGGTTCCCTCCACGCAAACGGGGACCCGGCGCTTGGAGGAACAGGATGGCAACGGTGAAGCCGGTACTACATGGCAAATCAGTTGAAGCAGGCACGCCCGATACACAAGGCACGCCGACGGGATTGAACTTCAGCCGCTTCTTCACCGACGGAAAGATTTCGCCATTTGACGCAGTCGAATGGGAAAAGCGCACCGCTCTGATCGGCAACGAAAAGGGCGTTACGATCTTCCGCCAGGAAAACGTCGAAGTTCCAAAAAATTGGTCGCAAACGGCGACGAACATTGTCGCCAGCAAATATTTTCACGGCAAGCCCGGCAGCCCGGAGCGTGAAGGCTCCGTGCGCCAGCTAATCGGCCGCGTCGTGAATACCATTGTTCGCTGGGGCACGGAGGGCGGCTACTTCGCTGACAATGCGTCGCGCGAGGCTTTCAAGGACGAGCTGACCCACCTCCTTGTCGAACAGAAGATGAGTTTTAATTCGCCGGTGTGGTTTAACGTCGGTGTTCAGTCAAAGCCTCAGTGCTCCGCGTGCTTTATCAACTCCGTCCACGACAACATGGAATCGATCATGGGTCTGACCCGTACCGAAGGCATGCTCTTCAAGTGGGGCTCCGGCACAGGCACCAATTTTTCTTCATTACGCGGGAGTAAGGAAACTCTTTCCGGCGGAGGCATCGCTTCCGGTCCGGTGAGCTTCATGAAGGGCTTCGATGCTTTTGCGGGTGTCATCAAGAGCGGCGGCAAAACGCGTCGCGCGGCCAAGATGGTCATCCTGAACGTGGACCATCCGGACATCGTTGAATTCATCGAATGCAAACATAAGGAAGAAACGAAAGCACACGCGCTGATTCGCGCCGGCTACGATTCCGCGATCGATGGCGAAGCCTACACCTCAATCTTTTTTCAGAATGCGAACCACTCTGTGCGCGTGACGGACGACTTTATGCGCGCTGTTGAGCAGGATAAAGACTGGTGGACCAAGAACGTAACCGACGGTCAGCCGGCCGATAAACTCCGCGCCCGTGACCTGCTCTATAAGATGGCCGAATCCACCTGGCATTGCGGCGACCCCGGCATGCAATACGACACGACGGTGAATCGTTGGCACACTTGCAAGACCACTGCTCGCATCAATGCCAGCAATCCGTGCTCTGAATACATGTTCCTGGACGATACGGCTTGCAATCTCGCTTCACTGAATTTGATAAAGTATGTCGATTCCAACGGCCAGTTTGACGTTGAAGCCTATAAGTACGCGGTCGACGTAACCATCACCGCGCAGGAAATCCTCGTCGATTTCGCCAGCTATCCCACGCCGAAGATTGCCGAAAACTCCCACAACTTCCGGCCGCTGGGCTTGGGCTACGCCAACCTTGGCGCGCTGCTCATGTCCATGGCGTTGCCCTACGATTCGAACGGAGGCCGCGACGTTGCTGGCGCTGTTACCGCGTTGATGTGCGGTGAAGCTTACGCACAGTCTGCACGGGTCGCAGAAAGAATGGGACCATTCCCCGGGTACGCAGTGAATCGCGAACCGATGCTCGATGTCATCCGCATGCACCGCGATTCCATGCGTGGGATCAATCCAGATCATGTGCAACCGGAGCTTTTCCTGGCGGCCCAGGAGTCTTGGAACGACGCGCTGGATCTCGGCGAAAAGTACGGCTTCAAGAATTCTCAAGTCACCGTGCTCGCTCCGACTGGCACCATCGGTTTCATGATGGATTGCGACACCACAGGCATCGAACCTGATCTGGCTCTTGTCAAACATAAGAAGCTGGTTGGCGGCGGCTTGATCAAAATTGTCAACAACACCGTGCCGCAGGCGCTGATGAAACTCGGCTACACGCCAGAACAAACCAGCGAAATCGTGTCCTACATCGATGCGAACGGCAAAGTGGAGGGCGCACCGCATTTCAAGCCGGAACATCTGCCGGTTTTCGATTGCTCGCTCGCTCCTGTGGGTGGCGGTCGCTCCATCACCTGGACCGGCCACGTTAAAATGATGGCTGCCGCTCAGCCGTTCCTCTCCGGCGCGATCTCGAAAACCATCAACATGCCAGAGGAATCCACGATCGAAGACATCATGGATGCTTACATGGAGTCGTGGAAGCTCGGGCTGAAAGCAGTCGCGATCTATCGCGATAATTCCAAAAAGTCCCAGCCGCTGAATGCCGGCAGCAATAAAGAAGTGAAGAAAGGTGAAAAGACCGCACAAGCTGCCGTCGCCACCGTTGTCGAACCCATGCAGCGCGAACTTTTTGCCCGTGCCCAGCGCGAAAAGATGCCGGCGGAACGGGCGTCCGTTACCCATAAGTTCAGCGTCGGCGGGCACGAAGGCTACATCACCGTTGGCCTCTACGAAGACAATCGTCCGGGCGAGGTCTTCATTAAAATGTCCAAGGAAGGCTCGACACTTTCCGGCGTAATGGACGGTTTGGCACTGACCATCTCAATCGGCCTGCAGTATGGCGTGCCGCTCAAGGTGTTCGTGGACAAGCTCCTCAATACTCGCTTCGAACCAAGCGGCATCACCGCCAATGCAAACATCCGTTTCGTATCTTCAGTGCTCGATTACATTGCACGCTGGCTTGGCGGCCGTTTCATTTCATCAGACTACCTGAAGCTCAACGGCACGGCGCCTGAAGTGATGATCGCCGCGCCCTTGCAAACGAATCTGGCAATGCCGCCGGCTGGGTCCAGGACTCCAAGCAACGCTCACGAAGGAGCCCCGACCTGCAGCGAATGCGGCATGTTGATGGTGCCCAACGGAGCCTGCTACAAGTGCGAAAACTGTGGCAGCACCAGCGGGTGCAGCTAAGAATGCGGCGCGAACAGGTTTCAGGGTTTGTCCTTCTAAACCCTGAGTTAAGAGGCGTTTCAGGGTTTAAGGGTCTGTTTTACAAGCCCTTAGAAAAACACGCTGTACTTACACACCCTGATATAAGGCGGGTTTCAGGGTTTGTCCTTGCAAACCCTGACATAAGGTTCGAGCGAGACACTCGATGAGCGCCTCCGCATCCCGCCCAGCCTTTTCGCCAGAAGCAAACGTTCCGCACACAAGAGGATTCCTTCACATCGTCCGGTACGGTACAGGTCCGCGTGCAGTCTACGTGCTCACCTACCATCGGCTGGACCGAGTCGGCGCAACTGTGAAGCCTCTTCTTGCTGAAGGTGCTCAGCCTTTGCTCGACCTTCTGGACCGCATGGGCGTGGACTTTCGCCTAAACGAAGTCCGCGGCGCACTCGAGGACATTCTTCGACTCGGCTCTGCAAATATTCCGGACCTCTGGCTCAGCGATGAGGAGATGCTGGAGAAGGGATTCATCGAAGGTTGACGTGGCGAAGCCGAGAGGCTTGCCAGAAATCTCCCACGAGCAAAAAAGACCGGAGGCAGCCGCCTCCGGTCTTTTCATATTAGGGCGCGACGCTAACGAAAAATCTAGTGAGGTCTGGGTCGCAGCGGTGGCCTCGCCACCAATAAACGCGGCCTCATACGGAGCCGGGGACCGATTGGCGGCGGCACCGCCCGCAGAGAACTCCCGCAACTTGGGCAGAACTCCAGACCGGCATTTGGTCCGGAGAGATGCGCCCGGAGCCAATGTCCTCTCGCTGAACACTCCTGATTAATGCACTGCACAGTCCATCCCGGCAAATATTGCATGTTGCTTCCCCCAGTGGCCGCCGATGGCGAAGCCGTACTCGCCGGGCGTCCGAAGCAGCAAAGATGCCGGATTGTGATGCGAGAAGTCAGTGGTGTCAAGAACAAACCACACAAGATATAGGGGTGCGGTTGCAGCCGTGTGGATTTCCTGTGAAGCTTCAAAGGCTGCGGTTGCGGGTTGGGATTGACCAATTCCCATCGTTATCGCGCGAAGTTTCACCGAGCGGCCAGACGTATTAGATGATGAGAGCAACGCCGAGCAAATCAATGAAACTCAGTTCTACCCAGCTTGGGACGGAGAAACTTCATGACTACTACCGGACGTGGTGACTTCGATTTGGGCGGTTCACTTCGCGCTATGCCGAACTTTGGAAACCTCAGGAATCGCTTCCTGCCTATCCTCGGCGCAATTCTCGTATTGATTTTGCTGTTCGCGAGCACCACTTCCATTCCCACCGGCAATGTCGGCGTGTTGACCCTCTTCGGCAGAGTCACGGGTGACGTACTCGGTGAAGGCATCCACCTGATCAATCCCCTTAAGTCGGTCAAGAAGCTATCCGTCCAGACCCAGTCGGTCAAAGAAAGTGCAAACGTTCCGTCGAATGAAGGGCTGATCCTCGCTCTGGATACGTCTCTGCTTTTCCGTCTTGACCGGACGAAAGCGGCGCAAGTTTTTCAGACGGTTGGAGAGAACTATGCGGAAAAGATTGTTGAGCCCACTCTCCGAGCAGCGATCCGCGCATCTACGTCGTCTCATACCGCGAACGCCCTTTACACCAACGCCCGCGAACTCGTCCAGCAACAGATCCAGGACGAACTGACGACACAACTTGCCGCGCGCGGCGTCATCGTCGAAGCGGTTCTTCTACGTGACGTGCAGCTCCCAGCCATGCTGAAAGGCTCAATCGAAGCCAAACAGCAGGCCGAGCAGGACGCTCTCCGTATGAGTTTTATTCTCCAAAAGGAAAAGCAAGAGGCCGAACGCAAACGCATCGAAGCCCAGGGCATCGCGGACTTTCAGAAAATTGTCGCACAGGGGATTAGCCCGCAGCTATTGGAATGGAAAGGAATTGAAGCCACCGAAAAGCTGGCACTCAGTACGAACACGAAAGTCGTCGTGATCGGTAACCCGAAGAACGGGCTGCCCCTGGTGCTTGAACCCAAATAAAAGGGTGCTCGAGCCAAAATAATCTTTGCCGAGTCTTATTGTGGTTTAACGGTTTGGCGGATTCTTGTCAGGCTCTGAAGAAGAAGGTGCTTCGCCGACCAACGCTTGCAACTCAGCAACACGAGCCTTCAGTGTTTCCACCGCTTGTTTCTTGTCGCTGATCTGTTGCGCCTCAGCATCCAGATTCGCCTTACCATCCTTGTCGTTGGCGAAATCGGGCTTCGAATAATAGGCATCGCTATCGAGAGCTGCCTTTCGTTGTGTCACGTCCAAGTCGTGCTCTGCTTGCGCCAATTCCTTCTTGGCGCGTTCCAATGCCGCCGCGTTTTCCGCGTTCTTCTCCTTGGTCTTCTCATCGTTCACAGGAGCGGCTTGCGCTTGGTTGGCATCGTTCGTCGCCGCAGCATTGTCCTCGGCTTTTGCAGAATTGACCTGCGCTTCTGCTGCGTTTGCACCAGACACGGGCGCCGCCGGCAAATCGTCATTCGTGAGGGTCCGCACAGGCTTTGCAGCAGCTTTCTTCTGTTCGCGGGCTCGCCGTGCGGCTTCCGCAACAGACGGCGCCGAATCGCCCTGGGATTGCGCCAACGCCGCGCCGGACAATCCGGTCAACAACACACACGCGATCGAGAAAGTGACAAAAGGATAGTCGAATTTCCGCTTCAACATAGGTTTCTTCCTTTGGGGACCTGTAAACCAACATACGCCGCGGACTCGGCACGCGCAACATTCGGACCTTTACACTGCGACGAATCAATTACGAGCGAACAATTCGGGCGGCGCCTAGCCGCCCAAAATCTTCTCAATGACCTGTTCCCACTGCACGGGGAGGCTCCAAGTCACGAAACGCAAAGTGTGTTTCGAATCCCTTGATCGCCTGCCGTTCGACTCCGCGTAGGGATAAATGAAGTAGTTTAGCGCCTCGCCTTACTGTTCCGCGGAAAGCCGGATGTCGCGCCCATATGTGAACATCACTCGGTCTGCATCGATCGCGCCGAAAAAATATTCGCGCTTCGCGGGATTCTTCGAAGCCTCCGAAGCATCCACTAACCGGACGGATGTTGGTGCGGCAATGGAGACTCGTCGCGATAATCAGTGCACTGTCCCGACCGCTTGTCCTAAAATAGAAGATCTCACGCGACTAAAACGAGACTTCGACATTTTGCGATTATCCACCTTCGCTTCAGCACGTAAGTTGCAACCGTTCCGCTTTCCGCCGACCAGTCCGGTAAAGCCAGTTTTGGCGCGCACCCTAAGTATCATGCTTGGTTTCACGTTTCTCGGTGCTGCCGACGCTTCTGCCGAACCGCAAACGCCAACCCGCGCACATGTCCAGGTCCGGGGTTGCAAAATCGCCCGCGTCAGCTTGTCCGCGCCTTCGCTGCTCTTGCCGTCGAATCTGGCTGCCTATTCCTTCACTGATTCCGCTCCATGCACAAACGATCTTTTTTCCCCTCTATTCAGCGCGCAATCTTCTGCCAATCCGTCTAAAGGTACAACGAACTCTGGCGGCAGCAACGCCAATACAAAAGTGCCGGACTCCGAACATCGCTTCTGGGATCGCAAGAACAGTTTCCTGTTTGCCGCCGTCGGAGCTTCGCGCGCACTAGACTACTCGTCTACGTTGAACTTTCGCCGTCGTGGCCGTGACGAGGCCTTTCTGACCAACGACATCGTCGACAATCACGCCGCCTTCGCCGCCATCGAAGCAGCCGGAACGGCTGTATCCATAGGAGTCTCTTACCTGTTTCACCGCTATCATCATCATCGTCTCGAGCGTTGGACTTCTATCGTGCACGCAAGCCTGGCCACATCGGGCGCCGTACGAAATTATTGCCTTAAGACTGAATATCCCCTTACTGCACGTTAATTGTTTCTATCTCGTGCTTTCCTTCCTTGTCCCGCGGCCATCTAACCTTAAGAGCCTCGCCCCGGCATCGCGCGCGTGGACTCGTGGAAGGTTGCAGGTGGAGCCAGATGTACTGCATACTCACGTCGCCCGCGTCGCTTGGTGGTCCCGCGTGGCGATTCATCAATCGGAACAGAGGGGGACGAATGCCGCGCCAACGCAGAACCCATGCGTTGTTGTTTATCGTTTGTTTGTGGCTGACGCCCGGCGTTCTTGCGTCCGCCCTCCCGGTTCAGGAAACTCCCACGGTTCGCACTCCGCCGCCGCAGCAAATCGAACCTTCGGCTAAAGCGCCTGCGACTCCCCCTGCGAACGAAACAGAACGGTACACGCTTTCCCACGACCGCTACGAGAAAGCCGTGGCCTATTCTCGCGCCGGTTACACGCTTTACTTTCTTTCTGTTTTCATCGGATTTGCCGTACTTACCTTTGCGCTGCGGTTTGGTCTTGTCGCTCGCATTCGTGATTTTGCGCAGCACACCACGGAAAACCGCTTTCTTCAAGGACTTCTCTTCATCCCAATTCTTGGTTTTCTGATTGATCTTGCCGATCTTCCGGTCGGTATCGCCTGGCACGCGCTTTCGCTTCACTACGAACAGTCCGTGCAACGGTGGGGCTCATGGGTTTTCGACCGCTGCAAGGCTGAACTGATCGATCTCGCGTTTCTCACCTTGCTGGGTCTGATTCTCTTCTTGGTCATCCGCAAAAGCCCGCAACGATGGTGGTTCTATTTCTGGCTTGCCGCGCTACCGATAATCCTCGGCGTCTTTATCCTTGAGCCGGTCATCATCGATCCGCTGTTTTACAAATTCGAGCCGCTCGCCGTTCAGCATCCTGAGTTCAGCACTAACCTCGAGAAGCTCACACAGCGTGCCGGATTGCAAATTCCTCGCGAGCGGATGTTCCTGATGAATGCCAGTATTAAGACAAATGCTATCAATGCCTACGTGACTGGCTTTGGCGCTTCAAAACGCGTGGTTATTTACGACAATGTGCTCCAGAAAATGGCTCCGCAGGAAGCACTTTTTATTTTTGGCCACGAAGCCGGGCACTACGTCCTCAATCACATCCGGAACGGCTTTCTTTTTTTCGCCGTGGTCCTGCTGATCTCGCTGTTCTGCGCCTACCAGCTGCTCCACGGAATTCTCGCTCGATGGGGAAGTCACTCGAAGGTTTATGGCCCGCAGGATTGGGGTGCTCTTGCTGTTCTACTGCTCATACTGGAAGGGATCATGTTTCTCTCTTCTCCCATCGTAAATGGATACACCCGAATGCAGGAACACAACGCCGATGTCTTTGGGCTGGAACTCATTCACGGCATCGTTCCCAATTCATCGCAGGTGGCCGCTCACGCCTTTCAGGCCATGGGCGAAATCGATCTCGCCGATCCCAATCCGCCAGCATTTATTACCTTCTGGATGTATTCTCACCCGCCGCTTGCAGAGCGCCTGGTGTTTGCTCACACCTACGATCCATGGGACAAAAATCAGTCGCCGAAATATATCAAGCCACAGAAGCAGCGGCTTAACTAAGCGTGCTGCGCCCGCGCCCTTTCTCCGCCGTGCCGCCGCGCGAATGCCGCCACTTTGCTGCGATTTCCGCACAGCGCCATGGAACACCATTTTCTCCGGTGAGTTCTCGAATCATCGTAAAAGAGAAGCTGACAATTTGGATTGCTGCACTGTTGTAGTCCATTTTTCGGGCCTTCGGCAATCAACTCAGCTCCGGATCGCGCAATGGCAGCCAGCAGCCACTCCAGTCCTTCGTGCTTTGCGAAGAACCCCATCCTCCAGCTAGTTCCATCCCACTCTAATTGATCGCACCCTTCCGTAACCCGAAGAGTTTCGTTGATCGGTTCCAGCCACTCCCGCTGGACGCGGCCCGCTTTCAACATCGCGCGAAACGCCGCGCGCATGCCCTGGCCTAGCCGCTCTGCCTGAGCCAGCAGACTTCCGGCAGCTTTTGGGTCGCTTTCCGTAAGATTGATTAGCTCCTCGCTTCTCGCTCGTGAAACGATACGTTTGTCCGACAAGAAGTCGACCAGCTCCAGCCAGGAAGTCGCATGCGCAACCGGATCGCCCGAAGTAAATGGTAAATTCACAAAATCGAGGCACAACCTGTTCCTGTTCACCGGATTCGAAGCCTGACTGCCTTCCACGAAGTCCTCCATCTAACGCCTCGTAATGTTCTCACCGAACTAACTGGTTAAAGCTAGACTTCAAGTTAGTCGACGTCAACGTTTCTTTTTCCATTCGACTCGGATACCTATTTCGCTTTCGGCGCTCTTACAGTGGTACTCTCCGCTCTGGAAAGGCAAGCACATGCGTTCTAAGGCCCTGTTGGCGCTGGCAGTTGCAGTTTTCGTTTTGAAAACACTTGGCCCGTCGGTTCTCCATGCCTCGGGGCAGGCTTCAGCCGGTAGTACCGATCATCGCGCCGTCGTCCTGGAGTTGTTTACTTCCGAGGGATGCTCCAGTTGCCCGCCGGCAGACGCTTTTCTAAGATCTCTCGATGACGCCGGTCATGTGGACGACGTCGAAATCATCGCCATCGAAGAGCATGTCGACTACTGGAACCGGCTCGGCTGGACCGATCCGTTTTCCTCGCACAATTGGACCGAACGGCAAGAGCGATACGCGCGAACTTTCCGCCACGACGGTGTTTACACACCGCAACTCGTCGTGAATGGCCGCAGCGAAGTCGTCGGCAGTTCTGGGCGCGAAGCACGTCGACACATCATCGAAGCTTCAAAAACTCCCACGGCTGAGCTTCATCTTTCGTTGGCTAACCTCTCTTCGCAGTCTGCCGAAGTTACAATCGGCGTCGAAAATATTCCGCTCGAAGCGCATTCAGCCGAGTTGTGGCTTGCTGTAACCGAGCGCGGCCTCGCTTCAAACGTTCTTCGCGGCGAAAATGAAGGCCGCAATCTTACGCACGCGGCCGTTCTGCGCTCACTCACCCATGTTCGAGCTCAACACGTAGACGCAGGTTCCGCCAAAGCCACAAACAACGTCACACTCGATCCTTCCTGGAAGCACGAAAATCTTCGTTTTGTGGTATTCCTCCAGGAGCCCAAAACTCTCCACATCTTCGGCGCCGCCGCTTCCTCGATTTCCCGTTAACGAGAGGGGCTGCCGCGCCTGAACCGCTGTGGGAGACGCTTCAGGAGAATGGTATGGACTACAAAAGCCCGCAGCTCCCCGCGCACCAGGAAAATTCTCTACCGGTACAAGCTCCTCGTGGGACGCTTCATACGATTTTCTACAACGGTCGAGGCCTGCTCGCCGGCTGGCGCCTTGTCATCTACATTCTCCTTGTCGTGATTTTCAGCATTGCAATGAACTTTGCACTCGACAAAATCTTTCACTTGCCGAAGACCGCCATTCCTGCACCCTGGCAATTTTTTCTGCAAGAGTCCCTGCTGTTCATCCTCGTATTTCTTCCTGCGTGTGTAATGGCCCGGATTGAACGTCGGCCTGCAGGCGACTACGGACTACCACTGGACTCGCTCTTCGGCGTGCGCTTCTGGCAGGGTTGCGTCCTCGGCGTCGTGGAGGTCGTCGTTTTGATGGGCTGTATCGCTAGTTTCGGCGGCTACGCGTTTGGCCCGTTAAACGTTTACGGCGCAGCCATTTTCAAATGGGCGCTGTTTTGGGCGCTCTTTTTTGTTGTGGTCGGACTCTTCGAGGAATTTACGTTTCGCGGCTATTTACAATTCACGCTCGCCGATGGCATCGGTTTTTGGCCCGCAGCGTGGATCCTTTCTCTCGGCTTCGGCGCGGTTCATCTCATGAATAAAGGAGAAAGCTGGGTCGGCGCGCTAAGCGTTGCGACCATTGGCTTGATCTTCGCGCTCACGCTCAGGCGGACTGGCAACTTGTGGTTTCTCGTCGGCTGGCACGCCGCATTCGACTTTGGCGAGACTTTTTTGTTTTCCGTTCCAAACAGCGGCAACGTTTTTGAAGGCCATCTTTCGAATGCCACTCTTCACGGGCCTACCTGGCTCACCGGAGGCAGCGTAGGTCCCGAAGGTAGCGTCTTCAGCTTTGTCACCATGGCGGCAGCGGCTTTTTTCATTCACAAAGCTTTTCCACCGCGCAAGTCTCCGGAGCCGCTTCCGGTCACCGCTTCCGAATCACTTGCCGCGCCTGAGTGAACACGGCCTTAGTGAACAACATCGGACACCAACACCAGCCGCACGTTTTGTTTCTTTACCTCCGGCAACATCTCCCGTAACGCCTCGAGCGTCACCGCGTGCGGATGCCCAATGGCAATCGCCTCTCCCTTTTCCTTTGCTCCGCGAATCGCAATCTGCAATTGCCTTTTCACAGCGAGTTTGTTCTGAATATCGTCCAGGAACGGCACGTTCCGAAAAGCAGTTCTCACACCGTCCCGCTTTGCTGCGTCGTACGCCACCGTTTCTGTCGTTGTGCGGCTGTCCACGTAGAAGACGCCCGCGTCTTTCAGCACCGGCATCAGCTCGCTCATCAACGCGCCATTCGAAGTCGCTTGCGACCCCTGATGATTGTTCACGCCATCCGCTTCCGGCACCGCTTCAAGCATTTTCGTTACGATATTTTGCACTTCTTCACTTGAGAGCCCCGCTTTCAGCTCGTATTGCTCCGCCATTTCGTTTGCCCTGGATTGCATGGGCAGATGGAGCATCACTTCGCATCCGTGCTTCCGCGCTTCTCGTGCGATTTCCTGCGAGTGTGCCTTGTAGGGCAGAACCGAGAGCGTGATTGGAACATGTAACGCAAAAATTGCGTCCGCGGCGTTGAGATCATTCCCAAAATCGTCCAGAAGAATTGCCAGACGTGCCTGATCTCCCCCAGTGTTCGCGCCAATCTCTGTTGCTCGCGAAGCAAGAACTTCAATCTCAATATGGTGCGTGACTACACCAGCGCTGCGCAGTGTAATCCTCGACCTATTCCCGTTATCGCTGGAGGCATCGACGGTCAGCCCATGGCGCGTCGCAATTCCATCAAGCCTCTGCCGCACTCGGTCCTTTGCTCCCGCGTTTTCGCGTAACCCGACGTACAAATCATCCGCTCCATTCCCGGCTGAAGTATTCCTCGCGCGCCGAATCTTGATGACGGTACCACTCGGCGCCGTATCCGATGTGGCTTTCGCAAGTTCCTGCGTCACCTGATGAACTTGCGCTGCGCTCAATCTTTCTGCGCGATGGCGGTTGCATCCGAGAAGGCACAAGCAGATCGTGGACAAAGCGAACAGCAAAACTTCGCCAGTCCTGCCAGATTTGAATTTTGATTTGGGAAAAATATTTGCGGACGTGCCGCCGGACTTCACGGAAAAACTACGCGGCCTTTTTGGCCGGTGTCTTCAACAGCTCAATCGCTTTCTTGAAGACGGCATCTTCGGGAGAAAGCGGCCTCGGCTCTGCCGGCGCCGTTGCCGGTGCGCCGTTCGCGGAATCATCATCGTCCGCGCCATCATCGGCCGCAGCCGCTTCGGGCCGTACCACTTCGGATGGCGTCACGCCTTCTTCCAAGATCGACTTTCCATTCGCATTGTAGTAATTCGCGACCGTCAGAATCAGTGCTGAGCCGTCATCAATCGTGATCAGTTTCTGTTCGGATGCAAGTCCGAAGGTGCGCTCGCCAACAACATCACCGCGATGCGTACTCACGATTGCCGATGCCAGCACTTCCGCCGCTCCGGAAGTCGTGCCGTCGATCAAAACCGAAACGGGGCCCTTCCAAATCACTTTGCTGGGCTCCGCGGCAAATGTCTGTGCTGAAACAGTCTGCCCGCGTAGTGTGGTGAGGTTGCCACTCGAAATAAACAAACGCGCCACTGCAAGCGCCTCTGAGACGGGTCCGCGTCCGCAGCTCCGCAGATCCAAAACCACTTTGTGGGCGCCTTGTTTTTCCGCGTCTTGCAGCCGCGCACGTACTTCGTCCGCGCGTCCTGCGTCCAATGTGGTCAATCGCAGCGCCAGAATGTCTGGATCAGTTTTTTGGCCGAAAATTTTCGCGGGACTGAGTTTTTCACGAACGATGTCTACGTTCTCCGGTTCGTTTTTTCCGCGCCGGATTACTCCCACTTTCACGCCGCCACCCGGCTGCCCACGCAACAGGTTCATCGCCTGACCAACGGACATCTCTCGCGTTGTGAATCCCGCTACCGACTCAAAAATGTCTCCGCTGTGAATCCCCGCCTTCTCCGCAGAGCTTTCCGGCAGCACGGAGACCACAATGATGTAGCCATACCGCTTGCTCAGCGTTAGTCCAGTATCACCCGGATTTGTGCTCGCCACCTTCTGTTTATACTCAGCGTATTCTCGCGGTGTCAGGTAGCTCGACTGCGGATCCAGTGACTCAAGCAAACCGTGCAGCGCGCCTGCGGTCACCAGGTGCATGTTCGGATCATCCACGTAATCCTGCTGAATCTTCTGCAGCACTTCGCCGTACACGGTCAGCGACTTATACGCGCGCTCCTCGTGTGTCTGTCCCAGGACATGTCCCAGTCCGGCATAGCAAAACACCGCGACTGAAATGACGAGAATGGCGATTCGTGCGGTCCGATTCATTCTTGGCCCTTCCTTGTTGCGCGCTTCTAAAAGTATAGCACCGACCTTAGCCTGGACGCGTCCTTGTTGTGACGCTTCTACGACCGGAAAGGAGGCTTCTTCCTTGCGGTAGTGCTCCATCCATAAGCCGCCGCCACAACTAAATGCAAGAACGTTGTGTCTTTACCACACCGATCGCAGGGCTGGTTCGAAGAGTAGCTGTAAGCTACTGAAAACAAACGACAGACTGCTGACTCGAGTATGGCGCAAAAGATGCTACTCTATTCCTTGTCCCAATGTTTCAGACTACGATTCAACATGAGGTTTCGACCGAAGGCGTCGGCCTTCACACCGGAGTTTTTGGCCATGTTCGACTCCTTCCTGCCCCGGCCGACACGGGCATCGTCTTTCGTCGTACCGATCTGGACAATTTTCCCATCGAGGCCAGCGGTCGCAACGTAGCCCGCGTCAGCTATGCCACCAGCTTGATGAAGCAGGGCGTCCTTCTCTCCACGACCGAACATCTTCTCGCCGCGATCTACTCTTCTAGTGTCGACAACATCTTTATCGACATCGACTCGATTGAAGTCCCCATCCTCGATGGTTCCGCTGAGCCTTTTCTCGAGCTTCTCGAACAAGCCGGCATCCGCCGCCTGCGTCGTCGCCGCCGCTACCTCAAAATTATGGAACCCATAGAAGTGATAGAACAAGATCGCCGCATCAGCATCTATCCTGCCGACGAATTTCGCGTTCAGTGTTACGTGGATTTTCCTCATCCTCTCGTCGGTCAGCAGCAAATTGAAATGGTTGTGCTCCCTGACAGCTTCAGGCAACTGCTCGCTCGCGCACGAACTTTTTGCTTTGAGCGCGACATCGAACCTCTTCGCTCCATGGGCTTGATCCGCGGCGGCTCGCTCGATAACGCCATTGTCCTTACCAACGATGGCGTCATGAATGGCCCGCTGCGCTTTCCGGACGAATTCGGACGCCACAAGGCACTCGATTTGATCGGCGATCTGGCGCTCGTTGGCCTGCCGCTTCTTGCCCGTGTAGAAGCTTACAAAGCAGGTCACGCGCTTCACACTCAGCTGGTCAGCCGCCTGTTGGCCGATCCTTCGAGTTGGACCATTACTACGGAAGACGAACGGGCTTTAGAAACCCGTGTTCTCGCCGAAGCCCCAGCCGCTGATTGACTCACTGCTCGTCGTCGTTTTCCGTTCCAGTCACCGGATCGTTCACTGGATCGCTCCTGGGTCCGATAATTTGCGAATCCGCCTGGCGAATCACGCCACCCTCATCCAAGAAGAAGTATCGTTTTCCCGTGAATCCCGGTTGCACAGGGCTTGCGACCAGGGCAAATACCGTCACTTTTTCCGCACCCATAACCCCGGGTGTATACACAAATTGATAGCCGAGTCTTATCGGCCTGGCGATGGCAAGGGTGGCGTCGGTCAGGTTCGCGCGCGTACAATCTCCGGTTCCCGATCCTGGCCCGAGGGACGTGAGCGCTACTGGATAGCCTTGCTGAGGGCACTTCGTGGCATACGCCTTTAACGCCTCGTTGTATGTCCTCATCGTTGAAACCGCGGCCATTTCGTTGCTCGGAACGCTGTGCAGCGTGTTGCGCACGCTGAAGACCACAGCAAGCGCGAAAATAGCGGTGAGTGCTACGCCTACATAGCCCATCACGAGACCAGCCACAGCCATTCCTTGGCCCGAAATGCGGCCCGCGCTCCGTTTGATATCAGACAGCGCGAGATGGCCCAAGATCACTGCGGCAATCGATGCCGGCGCGAAACAAAGGATAACTCCGCAGATCAAGCTGGCCAGCGCCTTGTTGCTGTTTTGCGGTGGTAGGCGCCATTCGGATTGTGCCATTGCAATTTGCGGTACCGGTTGTGACACTCCGCAGTACGGACAGAGCGCCACAAAATCAGCCAAATTTCCCCGGCAGTTTGTGCATTGCTTCAAGTTCACGCTCCGGCGTTGCGCGACAATAGCGAACTTCGATCCCGCGCAGAATGTAAAGCAAATCCGCACTTACGTCCATCTCACAATTCACGTCTGGAGGCGCCACCCCGCCGCCAGGATTCCGGCCTTGGAGCAAATATTCGGCAAATTCGCGGCCTACGATTGTCAAAGCGTGAAGGGCGGGAGAGAATAGCCGCACTATGCCGAACAAAGACGTGGTGATCGTGATCCTGGCCGCAGGAAAAGGCACGCGGCTAAAATCTTCTCTCGCAAAAGTACTGCATCCCGCCGGCGGGCGTCCTCTCATTGAGCACGTAGTTCGTTACTGCCGCCCGTTGAAGCCCAAGCGCGTCGTTACCGTTGTCGGGCATCAAGCCGAACAAGTTAGTGCCGCTGTCGAAAGGCTCGACGCGCAAACGGTCTTGCAGCAACCACAAAACGGAACCGGCCACGCCATGCTTGTGGCGAAGCGCAGCTTCGGCAACGCAAAAATTGCCATCGTGCTTCCCGGCGATGCACCGCTGATTCGCACGGAAACTTTGAAGTCTTTGCTGGCCACGCATCGTGCTCGAAACGCCGCCGCGACGATTCTTACCGCGGTGCTTGCCGACCCCAACGGTTATGGCCGCATCGTTCGCAAAAGTGAATCGCAAGTGGGCGCGATCGTCGAAGATTCCCAGCTTGCGCCGGAACAACGCGAGCTGAACGAAATCAATTCCAGCATTTACTGTTTCACTCTCGCGAAGCTGTGGCCCGCACTTTCGCAGGTGAAGCCAAACAACAAGCACCGCGAAATTTATTTGACCGATGCGATCGCAGAGCTCGCTTCAAAAGGCGAAACCGTTCTCGCGCAAATTGTGTCGGATTCCCGCGAAGTTCTTGGCTGCAACACGCGCTCCGACCTTGCGGAAGTGGACCGCATTTTTCGCGAACGCAAACGCGAAGAATTCATGGCAGGGGGTGTGACGATACAGTTGCCGGAAACAGTGCTCATCGACCCCGACGTCACCGCCGGGGAAGACTGCACTCTCGAGCCCGGGGTGCAGCTTCTGGGGAAAACAAAACTTGGCGAGCGTTGCACGATTCAGACCGGCAGCGTTCTGCTCAACGCGATTCTCGACGACGATGTGACCGTAAAGCCCCATTCGCTGATCGAAGAAAGTCGCCTCGAAGACCGAAGCGTGGTTGGTCCGTTCGCTCGTCTGCGAACCGGCACGCATTTGAAAGCTGGCGCGCGCGTCGGAAACTTCGTCGAAACCAAGAAGGCCGTGATTGGTGAAGGCAGCAAGGTTCCGCACCTTTCGTATATTGGCGACGCGAAGCTCGGATCGAAAACCAACATCGGCGCGGGTACGATTACCTGCAACTATGATGGAGTGAATAAATATCAGACCAGCATCGGCAATCGCGTTTTTATTGGCAGCGATTCCGTGTTGGTTGCACCCGTGAAAATTGGAGATGGCGCGTACGTCGCCGCGGGCTCCGCGATTACGGAAAATGTTCCGGCAGAATCGCTGGGAATCGCGCGCGGCCGTCAGACCAACAAGAAAGGGTGGGCCGCAAGAAAGCGTCGTGAAATGGCCGCTTCGGCTCACGCAGAATCCCCACGCAGAAAACCCAAGAAGAGGCGCAAACATCGCTGAGTCACAAAAAGCCACTGAATTCCTGGCGCGACTGGATTTTTCTCGCCCGTTCCCCTTCGAAGAAGCATTGAAACGCATCTGCCGCGGTGTTATCGTGCGCTCCATGTGTCCCCAGAAGGAGCGCTCGTGGGCAACTGGGTTAACTGGCTGCTCGTGATTGTGGGTGTGCTCTGCGCCGCCGCAGAGCTGGCCCTTGGCGCGCTTACCGGATTTGATCTGGCGCTGGTGGGAGCTTCGCTCGCGGCGGGTGGCGCGATCGGTTTGCTCACACAATCCTGGCACCTAGGTTTGATCAGCGCGGCAGCTTTTGCCGTCTTGTACTTCGCGTTGTTCCGCAGATGGCTCAAGGCAAAATTGTATGTCAAGGATCAGCCGTCGAACGTGGACGCTGTCGTTGGAAAAATGGGCGTAGTCACAAAGCGCATTGGGCTGCGCGATTGCGGTTTGGTGAAAGTCGGTTCCGAAGAATGGCGCGCGGAGCTTGTGCAGCCCGCTGAGTCCGCACGCGAAGTCGGCGCCGACGTGCAAATTGTTTCCGTTGAAGGCGTGACACTGAAAGTGAAGTGAGGACCAACTGATGGACGCCACATTCTTTGTGCCAGTATTGCTGATTGCGGCATTGTTGTTCGGATTGATTCTGTTGGCGCGTTCCGCGCGCATCGTCAACCAGTACGAAAAGGGAATCGTCATGCGGCTGGGAAAGTTCCACGGCCTCGTGCCATCGGGCCTGGCGATCATCATGCCGCTGACGGACAGCGTGATTCGTGTGGACATGCGGGAGCAGGTGATCAGCGTGCCACCGCAAAAACTGATCACGAAGGACAACGTTACGGTCGAAGTGGACGCCGTCGTTTATTACAAGGTCGTTGATCCAGTAAAGAGCCAATTTGAAGTCCAGGATTTTGGCTATGCGTGCACCACGCTGGCGCAAACGAATTTGCGCAACCTGATTGGCGACCGCACGCTCGATGAAACTTTGGTGGCTCGCGACATGATCAATACGAATTTGCGACACGTCCTCGATGAAGCCACGAACGGTTGGGGCGTGAAGGTCACCCGCGTCGAGGTGCAGAAAATCGATCCACCGAGAGATATTACCGAAGCGATGTCGCGCCAGATGAAAGCGGAGCGCGACAAGCGTGCTGCGGTGCTGGAAGCCGAGGGCTTCAAGCAGAGCCAGATTTTGCAGGCCGAAGGCGTGAAGCAATCGGAAATTCTGAAAGCGGAAGGCGACGCGCAGGCTCGCGTGACGCGCGCGAACGCCGAGGCCGAAGCGATTCGGCTTGTTTCGACGGCGGCGGAAACTTTTTTCAAGGATCGTGCTGAGGTGATGAGGCGGCTGGAAGTTTTGAACAACACGCTCGCGCACAATACCAAGTACATTGTGCCGTCCAATTCCGGCCTGGTGAATGTGCTGGGGCTCGATAGCGCGGTTGGCGCGGCCGCCGGTGCGGCGAGCGCTGCGATGGTTCCTGCAAAGCCTACCCCGCCGAGAAGCTAACGTAGTGGTCGCTGACGATCCGACTTAGGTCGCTGTGGTGTCTAACAACTTACGAGGCAAGGCATATGTCTGGCGTTCCTGGTGCTGACCTGTCTTTCACTGTGCATGGGTCAGACCAAAACGGAAAAACCGCCGGAGAGATGCTTGCATCGAAAGTGGATGCAAAACCACGTTCCTACGGGGCCCTACAAATTTCTTGAAGATGACTCATATAAAGGCGCGCCAATCTTCAAGTTTCAAGTCAACGAGGATGGAACGGTATCCGGTGTAAAACTCATCCGTAGTTCGGGCGTGCGCGATATCGATCGAAAGGGGATCGTCGCTGTGGCTCACTGGAAATATGAGCCGGGCCCGGGATGCGGCATCGTAGAGACGAACATGTCGCTGACGATCGACTGGCAATGAAAGCCTTCCAATAATTGCTCCTCCAGAGCAACTGCCTCTCCCTCATCATGTGCTAAAATAAGAGTTCCCCCAATGCCACTGGGAGCTACAACGCAATGAAATTCGGAGTCGTCGTCTTTCCGGGCTCGAATTGCGACCACGACGCTTTTTACGCGATCGGAAACATTCTACATAAGCCAGTCGAGTTTATTTGGCACCAGTCTGAAGACCTGGTCGGCTGCGATGCCATTATTCTGCCCGGCGGCTTTGCGCATGGGGACTACCTGCGTACGGGGGCCATCGCGCGGTTTTCTCCGGTGATGAAGTCGGTGGAAAAATTCGCGAAGAGCGGCGGAATTGTTCTTGGAATCTGCAACGGATTCCAGATTTTGCTGGAAGCGGGTTTGCTGCCGGGCGCGATGATGCGCAACAAGGGGCTGCGATACATCTGCCGGCATGTGTATATCCGTGTGGAAGAGACCAATACGCCCGTGACGTGCGCGGCGAAGCAGGGGCAAGTACTGAAAGTTCCTATCGCGCACAATGAAGGGAATTACAACTGCGACGAAGCGACAGTGGCGGAGCTGGAGAAGAACCGTCAGATTTTGTTTCGCTATACGAGTCCAGATGGATCCGGTGACGATGCCGGGAATCCGAACGGTTCGATGTGCAACATTGCTGGGATCTGCAATCGCGAGCGAAACGTGGCGGGGTTGATGCCGCATCCGGAGCGCGCGGTGGAATCGGTGCTCGATTCGGCGGACGGATTGGTGATTTTTCAATCGATGGTGGCGGCGTTGGTCGGGGCGGCCAAGGCGACCGCGTGAAGAGAAAGTACGAAGGTACAAAGCACAAGCGTGGGGCGAGGCCGCGCTTTGAAGAGGAATGATGGCGACGGCCAGCATGGAAATTAAGGTGACGCCGGAGATTGCGGCGGAGCATGGGGTAACGAAGGAAGAGTACGCGCGTATCCAGAAGATTCTTGGGCGCGATCCGAACATCACGGAGCTGGGAATTTTTTCTGTGATGTGGAGCGAGCACTGCTCGTACAAATCGAGCAAAGTGCACCTGAAGCGTTTGCCAACTCGTGGAAAGTTGGTGGTGCAGGGTCCGGGAGAGAATGCCGGCGTGGTGGATATTGGCGATGGGCTGGTCGCCGCGTTCAAAATCGAATCGCACAATCATCCTAGTTATGTGGAACCGTTCCAGGGAGCGACGACGGGTGTCGGCGGAATTTTGCGCGACATTTTCACGATGGGAGCGCGGCCGATTGCAGTGTTGGATTCGTTGCGTTTCGGGCCGATTACAGAAAACGGATTTGTGGGAGCGAAGGGGAGTGCGTTTGCGGCGGCGGGGCCGGATGCCGGACTAAAGTCCGCCGCTACAAAAGAAGATCTGAAAGCGAACCGGCGGATTCTGGATGGCGTGATTCGTGGCGTGGCGAACTACGGAAATTGCTTTGGCGTTCCGACCGTCGGCGGAGAGGTTTGTTTTGAGCCGTGCTATGCGCAGAACCCGCTGGTGAACGCGCTGGCGCTGGGGATCGCGCGGAAGGAAGAGATCTTTCTGGCTAAGGCGGAGGGTGTCGGCAATCCGGTGATTTATGTCGGCGCGAAAACGGGGCGCGACGGAATTCACGGCGCGTCGCTATTGGCTTCGGCGGAATTCACGGAAGAATCGCAGCAGAAGCGTCCGAACGTGCAGGTGGGCGACCCGTTCATGGAAAAGCTGCTGTTGGAAGCGTGCATCGAAGCGATGCGCACGGGCGCGGTGGTGGCGATTCAGGACATGGGCGCGGCGGGACTGACCTGCTCGACGATGGAAATGGCGTCGCGCGGCAGCACAGGAATCGAAATCGATTTGGCGAAAGTGCCGCAGCGCGAAACGGGCATGACACCGTACGAAATCATGCTGAGCGAATCGCAAGAGCGCATGCTGCTGGTGGCCGAGCGTGGCCGCGAACGCGAAGTGCTGGATGTCTTCAAGAAGTGGGGACTCGACGCGGTGGTGATCGGCGAAGTGAAGGATGGAGAGCTCGCCGTGGTGAAAAATCACGGAGTGATGGCAGCGGAAATTCCGGCGCATCCGCTGGCAGAAGAAGGGCCGGTCTATCAGCGGCCGCTCGCTGCGCCTGCGCCGCGCGTTGAGACTGAGAAGGATTGGCTCCAATTCGCGCCCGAAGGCACGAACCTGACGGAAAATTTCAAAAAGCTCCTGGCGTCGCCGGCGATTGCGTCGAAGCGATGGATCACCGAGCAGTACGACACCATGGTGCGGACGAATACGGTTGCCGGGCCGGGAGCGAGCGATGCGGCAGTAGTGCGCATCAAGGAATCGGAAAAGGACGGGCCGGACGGTAAGACGATGCGGGCGCTGGCGCTGGCGACGGATGGAAATGGGCGCTGGTGCCAGTTGAATCCGAAAGTGGGTGCGATGCATGCGGTCGCTGAAGCGGCGCGAAACGTGGCGACAAGCGGTGCGCGTCCGATCGCGGCGACGAATTGCTTGAATTTTGGCAGTCCGGAAAAACCGGAAGTGATGTGGCAGTTTTCGCAGGCGATTGATGGAATTGGAGAGGCGTGTATTGCGCTCGGCACGCCGATTACCGGGGGAAACGTAAGTTTTTATAACGAGACGCTCGGGAAATCGATTTATGCCACGCCCGTGATTGGAGTGCTGGGGATTTTGGAAGACTCGTCGCGCGTGCTGAAGATTCCGTTTCGAAATGCGGGCGATGCGATTGTGTTGTTGGATGGGGCGGATGCGGCAGAAAGGGCACGAGGTATCGTGCCCCTACCCGGACAGGAATTTTCGTCGTCGGAATATTCGAAGACGGTGGGAGGAATTGTGGCGGGCGAACCGCCTGCGATTGATCTTGCGGCAGAGAAACGATTGATCGATTGTCTGGTTGCCTTGGCGTCGGACGGAATCGTTCTATCGGCTCACGATATTTCTGATGGCGGACTCGCGGTCACGATTGCGGAGTCGTGCTTCGCTTCGTCGACCGCGGTCGGCGCGAGAGTGAAGGCGGATGATCCGCTCGCGGCGGAATTTGCGGTCTTTGGCGAACGGGGTGCGCGTTGTGTCGTCAGCGTGACTCCGGCAAAGCTTGCCGCGCTTCATTCAATTGCGCGACAATACGGCGTTGCTGCCAGCGAAATCGGCCAGGTTACCCAGGACCCGTCGCTGCGCATCGAATATAATGGGCGCGCAATTATCGATTCCCCGGTCGAAAACCTGTGCGACATGTGGGCTAATTCGCTGGAACGCACGCTATTACTGAAATGACGCAAAAAGTCGCATACGCTGACGATCACTTCCACGATTACTGTGGCGTTGTCGGCGTGTACGGCCACGAAGAGGCCGCGAAGCTGGTGTATTTGGGCTTGTATGCATTGCAGCATCGCGGGCAGGAATCGGCGGGGATTGTTTCGACGGACGGAAAAGATCTTTACGCGCATCGTGCAATGGGCGAGGTGGAGGAAATCTTCACGCCAGAAGTTTTGAACAAGTTGCCGGGAAGCGCGTCGATCGGCCACACGCGATACTCGACTGCGGGTGACAAGGCGCTGCTGAACGCGCAGCCGATCATGATCGATTGCAACAAGGGGAAAATTTCCATCGGTCATAACGGCAACCTGACGAATGCCGCGGAGTGGCGGCGCAAGCTGGAACATCGTGGGTCGATTTTCCAGACAAACAGCGATACCGAAGTCGTGGTGCATCTGCTGGCGAAATCGCAGGCGCGGAATTTGTCCGGCGCGCTCGGCGACGCGCTGAATCAATGTGAAGGTGCGTACTCACTGGTGGTGCTGACGCCTGAGGAACTGTACGCGGTGCGCGATCCGCGCGGGTTCCGTCCTTTGAATTTGGCGAAGTTTACGGCGCCCAATGGCGAGACGGCTTGGATTGTGGCGAGCGAGACGTGCGCGTTTGATTTGCTGAATGCGCACTACATCCGGGAAATTGAACCGGGTGAGATGCTGCGCATTTCGAAATCGGGGCTTGAATCCATACATTTTGCGCCGGAAAAGCCGCACCAATTCTGCATTTTTGAGCATGTGTATTTTGCGCGGCCAGACAGCACGATTTTTGGACGAAGCGTGAACGACAGTCGCGAAGCGCTTGGCCGGCAATTGGCCCGCGAACATCCAGTGGATGCGGATTTGGTTGTGCCGGTGCCGGACTCGGGAGTGCCCGCCGCGGTGGGCTATGCGATGGAGTCGGGAATTCCGTTCCGCATGGGACTGATTCGCAATCATTATATAGGGCGGACCTTTATTGAGCCGTCGCAAGCCATCCGCAACTTTGGTGTGAAGCTGAAACTGAATCCGGTGCGCGGGCTGATGGAAGGCAAGCGCGTGATTCTGGTGGACGACTCGATCGTGCGCGGAACGACCAGCCGAAAAATTGTGCGCATGGTTCGCGAAGCTGGCGCCAAAGAAGTACATGTAAGGATTTCGTGCCCGCCAACGATTTCACCGTGCTACTACGGAGTAGACACTCCGACGCGGGAAGAATTGATCGCTTCATCAAATTCGCCGGAAGAGATTCGTCGCTTTTTAGGCGCCAATTCCCTAGGCTACATATCACTTGCGGGCCTGCGGGAAGCGGTGGGCGACACCAAAGGAAACTTTTGTACGTCATGCTATACGGGGAGTTATCCCACCGACCTCGTGCAGCTTGAGGTGCGAGAGGGTGTGGGCCTCGGCAAACTGGTTGAACCAGCTGCCGTGACGGTGGAACGTGAAGGCTAAGAAAATACAGGCAAAGCAAGAAAAATTGACGATGAAACAAACCATCCGCCGGGAAATCATCGCGTGGTTTTGCGTGGGGTTGGTGTTTCTGCTGATCAATGGCGCGATCGGCCAGGCTCGTGTGATTCCGTCGGGCTAGGCTCGTGTGATTCCGTCGGGCTCGATGGAAAACACGCTTTTGATCGGCGATCACCTGATCATGAGCCGTATCGGCTATGACGCGGGCATTCCGTTCACCAATCTGCATGTACCGCTGTGGAGAAATCCGAAACGCCAGCAGATCGTCATTTTTCGTCCTGTGATTCGCGGCGAGCAGTCTGACGTAATCAAGCGCGTAATCGGACTTCCCGGCGAAACAGTTGATATTCGTGATGGCAGTGTTTGGATCAATGGCGCGCGCCTGACAGAGAAATACACCACAGGCCCTTCCGAGCCGGCTAATCCTTCCCAATTTCTCGCGGCATTTGAGGGCCGAACCAGCGTGTTTCCATACAAGGTTCCGGAAAATTGTTTTTTCGTCATGGGAGACAACCGCGGAAACTCGCTCGACAGCAGGTACGTTGGATGCATCCCGCGCGCCAATATTCTGGGAACGCCGGTGATGATTTATATGTCGATCGATGAGCCGTCAAGGTCGTGGGATTCCGGCGACGTTGCGGCGCGCGCTTCGGCCTACCTGAGTGCGGTCTTTCATCCCGGCGAAATTCGATGGCGCCGGCTGTTTCGGATATTCTGAACGTTTGCAGCGGCGTATGCCGCTTGCTGGCACTGGTGAATTGTGAAGGCTGAAAAAACGCAAGTGAAGCTCGACAAAGCGAAGGTCGAAAAACTGACCGTGGAGCAAAAGGCTCGTGTGATTCCGTCGGGCTCGATGGAAAACACGCTTTTGATCGGCGATCACCTGATCATGAGCCGTATCGGCTATGACGCGGGCATTCCGTTCACCAATCTGCATGTACCGCTGTGGAGAAATCCGAAACGCCAACAGATTATTATTTTCAAGCCTCCATTCGATCCGACGCAGCCGGACTACGTGAAACGCGCGATCGGATTACCGGGCGATACGATCGATGTACATGACAACGCTGTGTGGATCAACGGCCAACGGCTAGTGGAAAACTACACGCTCGGAAAAACAGAGCGCGTCGAAACCTCCGAGATCAAGATGCCGTACAAAGTGCCCGACAATTGTTATTTCGCGATGGGCGATAACCGGCAAAATTCTTACGATTCACGCTTTTGGGGATGCGTGCCGCGCAACGATATTATCGGCACTCCCGTGCTGATTTATATGTCGTTGAACGCATCGGCGGACGCCTGGCAGCCCGGACAAATTGGCGAAAGATTCCTGGCGTATTTGAACGGGGTTATCCATCCGCGCACAGTACGATGGAGGCGGTTGTTCCACATTTTTTGACGCCGCGAAAAACTTTAGCTTAGTGGCGAGCCCCTCCTTCGTCGCTCTGCGAAATACGCAAAGGTAGCGCGCAACCACGCACATGAGATACGCAGACGCTGGAGTCAATATCGCTGTCGCGGACGACGCGAAGAATCGCATCCGCCATCTTGCCACGCGCACGTTTACAAACGGAGTGCTTGGTGGCATCGGAAACTTCGGCGCATTGTTTGAACTCGACAAGGAAAAATTTAAAGAACCAATCTTGGTTTCGAGCGCCGACGGCGTGGGAACGAAGCTGAAAGTCGCGATCGCCATGAACGTGCACTCGACCGTGGGCGGCGACCTTGTCAATCATTGCGTGAACGACATTCTGGTACAGGGCGCCGAGCCGCTGTTTTTTCTGGACTATCTCGCGCTGGGGAAAATGGATCCGCATGTCGTGGAGCAACTCGTTGATGGAATGAGCCGCGCGTGCCGCAAAGCGGGTTGCGCGTTGATCGGCGGAGAAACGGCGGAAATGCCGGGGTTTTACGGTCCAGGCGAATACGATTTGGCGGGATTTATTGTTGGCGCGGTCGAAAAGAAAAAGCTGCTCACTGGAAAAAATGTGAAGCCCGGCGATACGTTGCTGGCGTTGCCAGCGGCAGGGTTGCATACCAATGGCTACTCACTGGCTCGCAAGTTAGTCTTCGAAATTGCGAAGCTTAAGCCCGACACTTATGTCGCTGAAGTAGGCAATAAAATCGGAGCGGAACTTCTGAAGCCGCATCTGTGCTACGCGCCTGCGTTGCGCACGATACTCGCAAATGGATGGGTCTCCGCGCTTGCGCACATTACCGGCGGCGGGATTCCCGGCAATTTGCCGCGCGTGCTTCCCGCAGGGGTCAAAGCTCAGATAGATCTGGCGTCGTGGCCGGTGCTGCCGATTTTCAAGTACCTGGCCAAAGTGGGGAAGATGGATTCAGACGCGCTGCTAGAATCCTTTAATCTTGGTGTCGGAATGATTTTGGTTGTTCCGTCAGCATATGTCAAAAAAGTGGAAGCAGACTTGAAGCGCCGCCGAGAAAAATTCTTCCAGATTGGCCGCATTGAACGTGGCGACACGGCAAAAGCGCGCGTTGTATATTCCGGCGCATTAAATCTCTAGCGATCTCCCATTTCCGACATAATCTACGTTGCGTCTTACCGAACGACGTCCTTCATTACATCCACAATGATGTTCGTGCTGCGATTGAAGACCACGATGTGCGCGCCGATGACGCTGCGCTGGTACTCTGGCGGAAGCGGCGGCAATTGCCGCGTGATTTCGACTGGGCAAGGCAGCAGCTTTTTCTGGAGCCCCGGCGGGAGAGTGCCGTTCCGCTCGAGCTGCTTCTCAAGACCCGGCGGCAGGTTGCCGTTCCGCTTCGCCAAACCTGGCGGCAGGCCGGAGCCGTGCTTTGAATAATAGGTGGTCACGACGTCGCGATCCTGCGAGCGAAATTCGTATTTCGCGCGACCGTGGCCGTCATCGTTGTCTTTCTCCTGCTTGTCGTGGCCTTTGCCTTTACCATTCCCGTGTCCGTTGCCCTGCGCCCATACCGGGACGGTCGCCAGGCTCGAAGCCAATACTCCTGCGAATAAGAGCCGAATAAGCCGTGGATTCATGAATTCTCTCCTGAAGACTGTTAGGAACAAACTTCCTTGCAAAACATTTTACTACTCTCCGCCGAACTGGTCGAGAAACACAAAAAACCGCATGTTCAGAGGGTTAACCACGCAACTCACAGAAAGCAAAGAGCTTTAAGTCGCGTACTGGTGCTCTACTTGACACGCGCATGACAAGCTTGCAGTCTTTGGCGCGTCTGAAATATGTAAACCCCTTAGACAAGGCAAGACAAACGGCGCCCGGCGCCCCGGAGGTGTGTGTATGTTTGTGCTCGAATTCCTTCTCAGGATCTTCTACGAATATCCGATGCTGACGGTTGGAACGCTGCTGGCTGCGGGATACATCGCTGCATCACTTCACAAGATCGGGCCGACCGAAGTCGGCTTGGTTACCAAACGGTTCTCCTTCAAAAAGCTAGCGAAGGACAACCCGGTTGCCTTCAGCGGGGAAGCCGGCTACCAAGCCGACCTGCTGATGCCCGGCCTTCGTTGGAAAGCGTTCATGGTGTATTCCGTGGAAAAGTACCCGTGGGTGCAGGTTCCTGCGGGCGAAATCGGTGTAGTCATCGCCCAAGTAGGCAACCCACTCCCCATCGGGGCAAAGTCCGCGGTCTACAAAAAGGAGTTCGCCAATTTTTCGGACCTGCGCGGCTTCGTGCAACTCGGCGGGCAGAAAGGCGTGCAACGACCAGTGCTGCCTCCAGGATCGCTAGTGCCAGTACACCCGCTGGGATTCCTGATTCTTACGCGCAGCCGTGTGTATGGAGTCCCCGTATCACCGGAGCTTCGCTACAAGATGGGCCGCGGCGGGGAATTGATGCCCGCGTCATTCGGGCTGAAGCCCGATCAACTGGAACTGGTGCGTATCGAGCCGCAGCCGCGCGGAAAGGACGGCTCCACGATCGACATGGTCGGCATCGTTACCACGTACGAGGGTGACCCGCTGCCGTCCGGCGACATTGCTAGCCGATTGGGTGGCTACGTCGACGTCGAAAAACTTGAAGCTCCTGGCGGCACTTCCACAGACGCGCAGATTATCGAAGCGCTGCTCGGCAGCAAGAACAACCTGCACAACAACTATCAGGACTTCCAGGGCTTTCTGGATCATGGCGGTCACATTGGTCTCCAGCACGATCCGTTGCTCTATGGCGCCTACGCACTGAATCCGTTTCTTGTAAGCGTGGAGATGGTGCCCATGCTGATGGTCAAGCAGGGGCAGGTTGCCGTGATGAAAGCGTATGTGGGCCTCGCCACGCAGGACACGTCCGGAGCGGAGTTTAAATACGGTTCGCTAGTGCGTCCCGGACATCGCGGCGTTTGGCAGGAGCCTTTGCGGACTGGAAAATATCCGCTAAATCCGCGGTGCTACGAATCGGAAATTGTGCCGACCGCGATTCTCAACCTCAATTGGGCCGATGCGATCAGCGAAGCCCATAACCTGGACGCGCAGTTGCAGCAAATCGTCGCGAAGTCAAAGGAGGGCTTCGTCTTCAAGATTGACCTGCAGGTGCAGATCCACGTTTCAGATACCAAGGCGCCTCGCGTGATCTCGATGGTAGGCACGATGCGCAATCTGGTGAACGAAGTGTTACAGGCGGCGGTGGGCAACCATTTCCGTAACTCGTTGCAGAGCATGCCGGCGATCAGTTTCATCGAAACGCGCCAGCAGGTGCAGTTGGAAGCGTTCGAGCACATTCGGCAACAGCTCGAGCAATATCAGGTGGAGACAAAAGGTGTGTATATCCAGGACGTGATCCTGCCGGAAGACATGGTCACCGTTCTGACGCACCGTGAAATCGCCAACCAGGAGATCGAAACCTTCAAGAAACAGAGGGCAGCGCAGGACCAGCGCATTGAGATGGAACAGGCCAAGGGCACGGCGGACATGCAAGCTGACCTCGCTCGCTCCAAGGTCGGCGTGAACATCAAGAAAAACAACGCCGACGCTCGCGTCGCTGAAGCCACCGGTGAAGCCGAATACATCCGCCAGACCGGTACCGCAAGAGGCGCGGAAGTCGAAGCGGTTGGCTTGGCGCGCGCTCGGGGCTATCGCGCTCAGGTGGAGGCGCTCGGCTCAAATGCCACGGCGATTGTCAACGTTGTCGCAGCACTCGCCGAGGGCAAAGCCAAGTTCGTCCCGGACGTGTTAGTCACCGGCGGCGGAAATGGAGGTGGAGCACTCGATGGGCTGGCCGCAACAGCGATACGCTTCTTCGGACCGAGCAATGGTGGCTCGGGAACGGGGTCATCCACCAAGCTACCACTGGCGCCGCTCGGACCTGAAGGAGAAGCGGCATTGAAGAAGCTAATGCCAAAGGAACCGTCGGCCAAGTCGTAAAGAGCGGCGCGACCTGGACAAATTGGCAGTAGTCTTACGAGCGGCTCCGCAATTGTCGGAGCCGCTTTTTGAATGAATTTTCCCCAGCGCTATTCCCGTTCCTGATGCTTCGGTTCAGCAGGATCGCGCGAATGGAAAACTAGACTGGCTAGCAGAATCAGCGCCAGGGAACAGCAACAAGCGCCAAGAATGATGTCGAAGCCTTCCGAGTGGAGAGGATTTGTCAGCGAATCGTAAATCAAGAAGGATCCCAGGAAGGCGAGAAGCACACTGAACCCGATCACTAAATCCCGATGGTAAATCACCCGCACACCCTCAGACCGTAATTCCCCGGCGTGTGAGGGCGCTCGCCGGGATCCTTGCCCTAGTCTTTTTCTAGCTATTGCGAAGTTCAGAAAGGCGCTCCATACCGTCCTTAACTCCCTGGGGCGTCTCTGAACGGCGAAACTGTGGCTTCGTATAGTGCATCTTCATGATGCTTCCGCAAGTGCAGCGAGGATTTGATCCATCTTCCGGGCCTGCGTCCTCCACAACCTGAATTTCTGCACCGCACGCGGCATTGATGCAGTGCCAGAGTTGACCGCGTTTTAGTCGCACGGATGCTCCATTCTTCGGCACTTCGAATTGTCTACAAAGCTGCAACGCCAAGAGGAAGTCTCCCGCTCGAACGGGCACAAGGACAAAGAAAGCCCGCGCGTGCTTTTAATTACGAGCAACGGGCTTTACGAGAAATGGAAGTATCCGCCCGTGAGATACATTGGACCAAATCGGGGAGCTGGGGCGCGCCTGCCAAAGCAGAGTGAAAAACCTCAGCTTAGGCAGGCCAATCGTGTAGTCGGGTTGATTCTTGGGAGCAACTAACCAGAGCCTGTTCTGCAAGTTAGAACCGATGAACAAGGGCAACCAGGGTCATTTTGTGCAATGCCGTCAGAGAGGTGCAATGCGGCGAACAAAGCATAGCGGCCTTGAAGATATGGGCGGTTCGGGATCTCCATCTTCGTTTTTCCACGGTGACCGCCGAAATCGATGGACAAGTTTCGTGTGAATTCTGGTTATGGTTGTAATCCCAATCGAAACATAAGACTCCATCAGATTCCTCGAGTGGCGCGCCTATCCTCCCTTGTGCGCGAACGCTTCTGGCCGCGTCGCTCCACACCCGGGCTCCCAACTCTCATTTCAGGAGGAAGTAAATCATGAACGCTCGTAGATCTATTCTTGTCCTTTCTGCTGTGGCTCTGGTATCTGCAGGTTCGCTGTTCAGCATGAATCATCACCAAAAGACCATGACGATTGTTGCCGATGGTACAGACCCTATGCCATATCCTCCGAAGCCCAAGGGCGGGTTCACACAAGGGCGGTCTGTCCTCGTCGCGGACGGCACCGATCCCATGCCATTTCCGCCTAAACACAAATCCGCGGCCGCCTGAGTTCGTGCATCCACAGTTTCGATCTTCGAGGGGAGTTTCCTTATCTTATGGAAACTTCCCTTGAACCTGCTAGGATGAGGCAACCGGGGCCAACGTCCTTGGGCGGAACCCATGTTTGCTCAGACTATTTGGGTGTTGGGAATCTTTCTAGAGGGACTGCTGCTCTTCCGAAGCTGGCGAGCAAGGCACTTCGCTAAATTCCCTTTCTTCTTTTCTTACGTCGGATTTGTATTGGTCCAATCGGTTATCCGCTATTTTGTGAACAAGTTTTATCCCGCCCAATATGGAAGCGTCTATTGGTCCACGGAGTTTGTGGGTGTCGTCGCCGGTTGCGCCGTGGTTCTGGACTTTTATCGGATAGCTCTTGCGGAATTTCTCGGCGTTGCCAAGCTGGCACGAAGCGCGCTCTTGTTAGCGTTCGTCGCAACATTCGCCAGAGTTCTTTTAACTTCGGGGCAAGGCACGCTTGGCTGGTCTCCCATACAAACCATCCTGTTGGCGAGGGATGTGAGGTTCGTCGCGATCGTTGCTATCTTCTCATTGCTGGTTCTCGTTCTTTACTACGCTATTCCGCTGGGACGAAACCTTCGCGGCATGATCCTCGGTTACGGTTTGTTTCTGGGTATAAGTGTGATCAATCTGAGCTTTTTCGGAAGGTTTGGAAAAGAAGTCCTAACCGTTGCGTCCTTCATTCAAACGTCTGCTTATCTTCTTGCCCTTTCTCTGTGGACCGTTTCTCTATGGTCCTATTCTCCGCGAGGCGCGGCCGCACGAAAGCCGTTGAATGATAGCTACGGTCAGATTTTTGACGAGACCCAAGAGCGGCTGGCGAGAACACGCTCGGAAGTCCAGGATTCGCTGCAAATTCGATGATCTATCTATCCATATTCGCCGCGCTCCTTCTATTCTTCGCGCTCGTAATGGCGATAGCTCGATCTCTATATTGGGAGCCGGACCTGAACGTTGCTGGCCTGCCTGGCACGGCGACTGGACAGATGGACGAGGCAAACGAGGCGTTCTCCTTCAAGATTCTTCTAAGAGCTTTTGGTGACGATGACCGGCGGTTTGTGGCGGAACTTGGTGACAAACACATAGAGCGATTGTTACTTTTTGAGCGCAAGCGCATTGCGCTCAGGTGGATTCGCCGTAAGTCGGCTGAAGCGCGGTCCATCATGCGTGAACATGCGAACCGCGCGAGGGAAGCAAGCGACTTAAGAGCATCCGGTGAAGCCAGGCTCGCGTTTCGGTATGTGGAGTTGCTGATGCTCTGCGAAGGGCTGTCCCTGATCGTGTTCCTTTTTGGTCCAGCAGGGTTGCAGAAATTTGCCGTTCAAACAAATACGGTTTTGTCGGATATGAAACGCTTTGGCAACGTCGTTGTGCCAGGCACAGACACGGTGACATCGTAGTTATGCGTTTTACTGCTTTCTGAAAGTTCGGAGTCGTGACTTGACGTGGCGAAAACTGCTTCCGGCTGAGGTGCTCAGGGCGTATGAGGATCTCTCTGCTCGTTCCCTCGCTCGGATTCCTTCCGAGCTCGAACGCTTGATCTACATTGCTTCGACCAGAGATTACAACTCAGGTTTGTACCATCACGAAGGATTGGCGGCGCGATTCGACCCGGTTGCGGCAGCGAAGGCACTTGAATACGCTCACGCAGAGGTCTTCCGCGAAGTATCTCTAATGCCCTTAGGTCAATTAAGTGACGACCTTGAGAGATATATGCAGTCTGCGAAAGAGGAACCGCTTGCTTTTTTGACGGCGTGGCAAGAGCTTGAGCCTTATCGTGTGGCAATTCCGATGTACGCAGACCCGACCGTCGCTGAGCTGTTCGTATCGAACATCAAGATCGCTTTGGCAGTTTTGCGCTATCGTCTGCCAAAGGAGCCTGGTCATCAGTCAGGCGCATCGCTACCGCCGTCACCTGCCCAACGATCTCTGCCTCAGTTCCGTAGCTGAAACGCCGCACACTGACTGGCGAGAGCGGGTGCGGCAGCAAAAGCAGATGCCCGTCCTGAATGTCGCACCACGAGCATGCGTAGCCATCACGGAGTTCCACAAAAAAGATCGGGCGGTCGTGCTCCGTGCGCCAGCGGGAAGGGCGTATCTTCCTCACTCGCTGGTCAATCTGCACGAAGGACCCCGGGCGCAGAAGTGGATGCAACGTGAAATCCTGCAAGCCCACATAGCCGTAGAGGCTGTGTCGTAAATCCAGCTTCTGAATTAACGAGATCGGAATTTCGCCCCATGTTTCGACCATGCGATTCAGAAGATTCGTGTTGTCAATGTCAAAGGACCGGTCAAATCGAATCGGAAAGGATACCGCTCGCTCGGAGTCGTAAACGTCCATTGTTACCAGATGGGTGTTGGGAAGTTGCAACTCCGATTGATGCTGATTCAACTTCTGCAAATCCACCCCGAAAAGTATCAACAAATCTGTAAATTTCATCCGGTAGACCGCGCTGAGCGCATAAAGCTTGTAAATGCTCGGAACAGAATCCGAATTCTCGACTTGTGTCAGCCAGGGATTTGAGATGGCATATTCCGGATTGCCCTCGGAGTCGGCGAGCTTTTGGCTCAGCTCGGCGACGTCGCGCGTGGTGATCCCAAGCCGCGTACGGATGGCTTTGAGTTGCTCGGAGGGGCGTGAGGGGAACATTAGAAGAGAGTGTAACCCAACTAGGAAGCAAAACGGCAACTGAAACAAGCAAAACTCGACGTTAGTTATTAATACATAACAGTACTTTATATAGTTTAAACGCGACGCCGCTTCAGTTTCCTTTGGCGCGACCAAAAAGGGCTCACGTTCCGCAAGACTGCTCGAACTTACCTTCCTGGACCACTTGTCAACAGCCTCAGCCTCTGCGTTAAAATAACCTTCCCGGCGCATGGCGAGGTACTCATGCAATCCGCACTTTTCGACCGTCGTTCCTTCCTTCGAGTGACATCCGTAGCCGGTGGCGGCATTCTTGTTGCGTGCTATGCCCGTCCCGTCGCTCAAGTCTTTGCTAAGGCCACCGGCGCTCAGGCTAACACCGCCGCACCTGCTCCTATGTATGCGCCCATGGCGTTCTTCCGTATTGCGGAGGACGGCATCGTCACTATTCTGGCCAAGAATCCCGAGGTTGGTCAGGGCGTGAAAACTCATCTGCCCATGATTCTCGCGGACGAACTCGATGTGGACTGGAAAGACGTTCGCATCGAGCAAGCCGATCTCGACGAAACGAAATTTGGACCGCAGCGCGCCGGGGGCAGCACTTCCACTCCGACGAATTGGGATCCGCTTCGCCATGCGGGTGCAGCGGTACGCCAAATGTTCATCACTGCGGCGGCACAAACGTGGAGCGTCCCGGTCGCGGAGTGTTCCACGGCGTCTGGTCGTGTACTGCACTCCGCTTCGCAGCGTTCGTTGGGCTATGGCGAACTCGCCAGAAAAGTCGCAACACTTCCGCCGCCCGATTTGCAAACTGCTAAGCCGAAGGATCCCAAGGATTACAAAATCATTGGCAAGCCGGTTCGTAGCGTGGACAACCCGGCCATTGTGCAAGGCAAATTTTCTTACAGTATCGATTTCAAACTGCCCAGCATGCTTTACGCCGTCTACGAAAAGTGCCCGGTCTTTGCTGGAAAAGTCGCCTCTGCGAATCTTGACGAAATCAAATCGCAGCCTGGCGTGCGCCACGCATTTGTGGTGGAAGGAACGCCAGAATTGCTCGGCCTTCACGGCGGAATCGCAATTGTGGCGGATAACTGGTGGCAAGCACAATCGGCGCGCAAAAAACTTCGCGTAGAGTGGAACGAAGGCGCGACTGCGCAGCTGAGCAGCGCAGGCTTCGCGCAACGCGCCGAAGAACTTTCCAAGCAACCGCCGGTCTTCGCGCTCCGCACCGACGGTGCGGCAGATGCGGGATTGCGTTCTGCCGCGAAAGTTGTCGAAGCGTCTTACTCCTACCCATTTATCGCGCATGCGCCGCTCGAACCGCAGAATTGCGTCGCGCATTTTGCGGACGGCAAGCTTGAGTTCTGGTCGCCAAGCCAGACGCCCGAACGAGGTCGTCAACAGGTCGCCGACGTTTTGAAAATTCCCGCCAGCGACATTACCGTTCATCTTCGCCGCACCGGTGGGGGATTCGGACGGCGCCTCACCAACGATTACATGCTCGAAGCCGCGGCTATCGCCAAACAGGTCGGCGTTCCAGTCAAACTTCTCTGGACGCGCGAAGACGATTTTCACCACGATCACTACCGTCCAATCGGTTTTCATTTCCTGAAAGCCGGCGTGGATTCCTCAGGGAAAGTCACCGCGTGGCGAAATCACTTCGTCAGTCTCGGCCAGGAGAAACAGTTCGCTCCGTCCGCTGGAATTGGTCCAAGCGAATTTCCTGCCAGTTTTGTGCCGGACTATTTGTTTGCGGCATCGCTCATGCCTTGTGGTGTTCCCACCTATGCGCTTCGCGCACCGGGCAGCAACGCTTACGCGTTCGTGTTCCAATCTTTTCTTGATGAAGTGGCGCACGCGGCAGGGAAGGACCCTGTTCAGTTCCGCCTCCACCTTTTGAACGCTCCTCGCATCACGAACTCGGCAATCCCTGCCGCGCAGGGCCAACCCGAATTCGACGCCGCACGTATGCGCGGAGTCCTCGAACGCGTCGCGCGCGAATCGAACTGGGGCTCACGTAAGCTTCCGAAGGGCACCGCGATGGGCGTGGCGTTCTACTTTTCGCACCGCGGATACTTTGCGGAAGTCGCCGAAGTTCGTGTCGACTCCTCCAAAAAGATTAAAATTAACAAAATCTGGGTCGCGGGCGACGTCGGAAGCCAGATCATCAATCCACTCAACGCTGAAAATCAGGTCCAGGGCGGCATCATCGACGGGCTCAGCCAGTTGATGTCCTACGAGATCACGATTGAGCGTGGCCGTGCTATGCAGAATAACTTTGACACGAATCCGCCGATCCGTATTTCTCAAGCGCCACCGGAGATCGAAGTTCATTTTGTGCGCACCGAAAATCCGCCCACGGGACTTGGCGAACCAGCGCTTCCTCCCATTCTTCCGGCCGTCTGCAACGCTATTTTCACCGCCACTGGTGAGCGCATCCGCTCGCTCCCGCTCTCCAAGCACGGCTACAGTTGGGCCTAACGCGGGATACGACTTGTCTTCACAGGCCATCACCAACTTGGGAACCATGCCGCAACTGTGCTAACTTTTTTCGGTTATGACGAAGCGCATTGGCGTGCTCTTAAGCGGCCGTGGCTCTAACTTCGAAGCGCTGGCCGACAGCATTTCTGCCGGCCGCATTCCCAACGCCGAAATCGCCATCGTGGTCAGCAATCGCGAAGGCGCACCGGGAATCGATCGCGCACAAGCGCGCGGGCTTGCCACTCGCGTCATTCCCTCCAAGGGACTGGAGCGCGAACCGTATGACCGCCAGGTTGTCGCGGCGCTGCACGAAGCGAATGTCGATCTCGTCTGCCTTGCGGGTTATATGCGCTTGCTTTCGCCTCATTTTGTGGCGGCCTTTCCACAGCGTATTTTGAATATTCACCCGTCGCTGCTGCCGTCGTTTCCGGGACTTGAATCTCAAAAGCAGGCGCTCGATTACGGCGTGAGATTCGCCGGATGCACGGTCCATTTTGTTGACGAGAATCTGGACGCGGGGCCGATCGTGCTGCAAGCGGTTGTCCCTGTCGAAGACCACGACACCGAGGACACGCTCAGCGCGCGAATCCTGAAGGAAGAGCACCGCATTTATTCCGAAGCCGTCAGGATTGTGCTCGAAGGAAAATTCAAACTTGAAGGACGTCGCGTAATTCAATTGAGATGACGCAAACCAACTTTAGCCCTGTGGAAGAGCAGCTCGCCTACTTGAAAAAAGGTGTGCACGAAATCATTCGGGAAGAAGACCTCCGCGCCAAGCTGGAAAAATCGCGCAAAACAGGGAAGCCGTTACGCGCAAAACTTGGCGTTGATCCGACAGCGCCGGACATTCACCTCGGTCATACCGTGGTGATCCGCAAACTCAAACATTTCCAGGATATGGGACATCTGGCCGTGTTTCTGATTGGTGATTTCACGGCGATGGTTGGCGATCCCACCGGCCAAAGCGAAACGCGGCCGCCACTTTCCCGCGAACAGGTTCAATCCAACGCCAAGACCTATCTCGAACAGGTATTCAAGATTCTCGATCCTGCAAAAACTGAAATTCGTTACAACAGCGAGTGGCTCGATAAGCTCACGAGTTACGACATCATTAGGCTGGCTGCCAAATATCGCGTCGCTCGTATGCTCGAACGCGAGGACTTCCATAATCGACTCGTAAACCAGCAACCCATCGCGGTTCACGAATTTCTTTATCCGCTGCTTGTTGCGTACGATTCCGTTGTGCTCGAAGCCGACGTGGAGCTCGGCGCGACCGAGCAGAAATTCAATTTACTGATGGGCCGTGAAATTCAGCGCGAGTACGGCCAGGAATCGCAAGTGTGCATGACCATGCCGATTCTCGTGGGCCTGGATGGTTCGCGGAAAATGTCCAAGAGCCTCGCCAATTACGTTGGCATCACCGAACCGCCGCGGGAAATGTTCGGCAAAATGATGTCGATTCCCGATGAGCTGATGTGGAGCTACTACGAACTGGTCACCGACCGCAGCGGAAAAGAAATCGCCGAACTAAAGTCAGAAGTCGACAACGGCAAACTGCATCCCATGGACGCCAAGATGAAGCTAGCCGAAGAAGTGGTCGGCGTGTTTCAAGGTCCCGAAGCCGGTCGCAAAGCCGCCGAAAATTTCCAGCGCGTTTTCCGCGACCGCCAAGCCCCCGCGGAAATGAATGAGATCCGGCTGAGGCGTCATCCGAATGGGTCTCTGTTGACGGAGACTCAAAACGTATCTACACAGATCATTTCTGCTTTTCCAAAGTGGCCCCAGCTCCTGAAGTATCTCTCCCAGGCGGAATCCGTCTCTGAGGCTGCTCGGATCATCGAACAAGGCGGTTTAGAGGTTAATGGCCAAATCGTTAGAGATCCCAGAACCATATTCGATAGCAATGCGCATGCAGTCTATGAAGTGCGGGTAGGAAAGAAAAAGTTTTTTCGCCTCATAGTCGGGTAAGCAAGGAGTTTTTTCGCCCTTCCGAGCGAAGCGAGGAATCTCTCCTTCAGTTTTTCGTCGCGTTGGCCACAGACGCGCACGCTGGAATTTCTACTGATCCCCGCCAATCTCGTCAAAATATGCCGCACACTCCACCAACTTGCTTTCCGTCCCATCATGCACCGCATATTTCGCCCGCTTGTTCGGATCGTAGCCATTCCTCCACAACGACGCGCTCCCGTGCACGCCATCCTTGTTCAGCGCGTAAAAATAAACGTGAAACGTTCCCAGCTTTTTCTTGTCGTTGTTGTAGTTCCGCGCCACTCGGTGCAACGCTTCGAGGCATGCATCGTTCGGAGACATTCCTTTCCGCATCATCTCCACGATGGTGTGCCCACCGGAAATTTTGATGTTCTCTTCGCCTTTTCCGGTCGAACCTGCCCCGCCGACGTCGCCGTCCACATAAAGCCCTGCGCCGATAATGGGCGAATCTCCCACGCGTCCGGGAATTTTCCAGGACAATCCTGAAGTCGTCGTCGTTCCGGAAATTTCCCCTTTGTCATTCACTGCCAGACAATTGATCGTTCCGGTCGGGGGACTGGTGATTACTTCTATCGCGCGCGCCATCAGAGCCGGGTCATGGTCGCAGATCATAGCAAGGCGCTCCTGAAATGCCTCATGTAGCGGATAATCTTCTTTACGTGCTGTCGCTGAGCGGCTGACCCACTCTGGACTATCAATCCCCGGCCGCCAGTTGAACGAACTCGAAGCCTTCCACGCCAGCCAGATTTTCCGCGAATGCTCGGTCAGCAGGTTCATCTCCTCAAAACCTTCGGCTATCGCGAATCGACGCGCGCCATCGCCCACAATCATCGTGTGATTCGTGCGTTCCATCACCGTCTTCGCAAGCCTCGCCACATTCTTGATTCGCCGCACGCTCGCCACAGAGCCTGCGCGCCGTGTCGGCCCGTGCATCACGCTCGCGTCCAGTTCCACCTCGCCTTCCTCGTTCGGCAATCCGCCATATCCAACTGAATCGTCGTTCGGATCGTCTTCCACCACCGTTACCGCAGCGACCACGGCATCCAGCGTGTCGCCGCCGTTCTTCAAAATGTCCATGCCCTTCTGCAGTGCGTGCACTCCATTCGCGCTGGAAATCATCACCGGCCGTTTGCCTTTAGCAGGGGTACTCTGCCAAACGAATACATTCGCATCAGATTCATCTCCTGACGTGGATGCTCCCAATAGATTTGTAGTGCCGGCTGCGGCGGTTCCTGCCAGCGATGTCAAAAAAAATCTGCGGCGCGACCATAAACTCATGCCTTCCTCCTCGATACAGAATGGTTGTAACGATTGCGAGGCCGCCACTATACAAGCCGAGCGGCAAACTGGAAAGAGCAGAACATCGCCGCGTTCTTGGTCAGAAGTACATTGACTCGCACACAAACGCCATGCAGAATCGCCTTCCACCCATGATCGAGATCGAAGGCGTCACCAAGGAATACGATCTGCCGTCCGGTCAATCCGGAAAGCTCGTTGCCGCCGATCAGCTCTCTCTGACAATTGCACGTGGCGAAGTTTTTGGCCTGGTCGGACCAAACGGCGCCGGCAAGACTACGACTCTGAAAATTGTCTGCGGTCTGCTCGCGCCAACTTCCGGAAAAGTCAGTGTCAATCAGGTGGATGTTTTGCAGGAGCCGGATAAGGCTCAGCAGTACATCGGATATCTTTCAGACTTTTTTTCTGTCTATGACGACCTCAAGGTGTGGGAGTACGTGGATTATTTCGCTCGTGCGTACCAACTGGACCCGCAATACATTCCCGGCCGCGTGCGGGAAGTCATTCAGCAACTCGGCCTGGAAACGAAATACGACTCCTTCGTTGGAGGACTCTCGCGCGGAATGAAGCAGCGGCTCGGCATCGCCCGCGCGATCGTGCACGATCCCCCTCTGCTGATTCTGGATGAGCCTGCATCCGGGCTGGATCCAAAAGCCCGTGCGGAACTGAAGGATCTCATCCGCGGGATGAACCGCAATGGAACAACTATTTTGATTACCTCGCACGTGCTCTCTGACTTACAAGAAATTTGCACGTCCCTCGCGATTCTCGAAAAAGGCAAACTTTTACGGGTTGGCACGATGGCCGATGTGATGAGCGATGCCGGTCGAACGCGGCGCGTGCGAGTGCGGCTTGCGGCGCCAGGTTTCCCCCTACGGGACTGGTTGAGCGCAAGACCCGAAATCCGTGAGTTGCGTACCGCAGAGGATTCCGCTGACTTCGTTTTTCCAGGCAGTGATCTCGAGCTGGCAAATCTGATTCGAGACGTAGTGACCGCGGGCGCTCCACTGTGCGCCGTGGAAGAACGAGCGGAATCGCTTGAGCAACTGTTTTCGCGCATTTCCAGCGGAGAAGTAATGTGACCACCTTGTTTTCGAATCCGGAGCTCAGGCGTATCGCGAGGTCGCAGCTGCGCACCAGGAAGATGCTTGCCGTCGCCGCAATCTGCGCTTTGCTTTCCATATCCGTTGGATACCTTTTTGTGAAGCGCGAATCGCCGCCCAATGAGGCCCATCGCTGGGCGATGGATCTTCTGGAGCTCGTGCTGGTCGCGCAGGCGCTTGTTCTTGGAGCCGGTGGCGGCATTGCTTGCTTGAACAGCGTTTTTAAGGAAAAAGAGCAGAACTCATTCGACTTTCAGCGATTGACCAGGCTTACTCCGCTGGAACTCGCTCTCGGCAAACTTTTCGGCGCCCCTATCCTTATGTATTTTGTTTGTCTCTGCTTGATGCCGCTTTCTATTTTTGCCGCCATGTTCGCTCATTGTAATTTTTTCTTTTTTCTTGCAGCGTATGTGGTCTTGCTGGTCGCCTCCATTACCTTCCACTCCCTGGGGCTCTTGATGTCGGTGTTGTCAATTCGTGGCTCGCAGACCGGCGCGATTATCCTCATCCTTCTTCTCATTTGGATCAGCTCCTATGGAGGGGGTATTTCTTCCTCGACTGTTTTCCGTCTTGGTTCTCTCGGGCCATTTTTTGCCCCACACTTAGTCTCGCAAACAACCTGGAACCCTCGCGAACTCGAAAAGCACTTCAATTACAACGGCGTTAGCTACGAATATAATGGCGGAATGACGGACGTGCTCTTTGGAAAACACGTCCATCATGTTCCCGTCTTGCTTGTCCTGGATGTGCTTTTGGCGCTGTGGTTTTTCATCGCGATTGTCAGAAATATCAAGCGCGACCCGGCGGGGTATGAACTCTATTCACCTGCGCAGTCGCTCGGACTGGCACTCTTTCTCAATGTGGTTTTTCTGGCGTTCTTCAATTGGCGCCTCGACAGCGATGTGGATGGCGCGGCTTTCTTGTTGTCCTTGAATATGGGCGTTTTCATCCTGCTGGGCCTGGCGTTGCTTCGAAATCGCGAGCGAATGCGAAGAATCGTGCGTACGCGCGTGAGCCCACCTCGCTGGCTCGATAAACTTTGGCCATCGCCTCTGCTGTTCACTGCGACCTTGGGTGCAGGCGCGCTCGTGGCACTCGGTGCCGTGCTATCGCGGGCGTCTGGTCAAGCTTCCAATCCGCGCTTCCTGATCTTCCGCGTGCTGTTTTTTGCGCTGTGGATTGTCCGCGACCAGCAATATCTGCAGTGGATGAGCCTGCGCAAAGGGCGCAATCCGCTCGTCATGGGTGTTCTTTATCTTGTGATTTTTTATGTTTGTTGTGGAACCGTGCTTACTGCTTTTGATTGCTTCGTTCGCGAACGGATTGCCTTTACCGCATTCTTCATGCCCACTCCAGTTTATTGGCTCGATCCCGTTTCCTGGATGGAGAGGCCAGCAATCTGGGTCGCTGCGTATTTGGCGCAAATCGCGCTGATCGTCTTTTTTGTTCACTTACAGCGGCAGCAGCTTGTCGAGCTGACCGCGCATTCCGATAACCCCACTCTAGAAAAACAGCTGGCGTCGTAATCGTTCTGCGGCTTGCCAAAAGTGTCAGACGGCCAACTCGCGCGAAGGGGCTTCAACTATTTGAATGCCATGTTGGAAGCGTATAGTGGCCAGCAAAATGTTGAGCTGCCTTATGGCCAAGGTAAACACTAAGCGCCACGCCGTGTCCAGAAAACCCGCCCAGGACGAGCACGTTCCCGTTTTTTGGGTGGCGACGAAACATCGGCACAAAGTTTTTTGTAATAAGAATGGGTCCGCCCCAGCGATGCGTGATTCGCACTTGTTTTAGCGCGGGATGCAAACGCCTAACACGCTCTTCAAGCGACCGCAATCGTTCCGCCGCTTCGCCACGGCGAACATCGAACTTCTCCAGCCCGCTCCACAGTTTTGCGCCATCACGCAACGTCTCGCCGAACGCCGGCACCAGTCCGCTACCAAAAATCATTCCGCCATTTCTCAACTTCCGCCCCCAAAGGTAGGGAAAATCCACGGTATAGAAAGGTTGGCCCGAATTCATCCCAAGCGCATCGATTTCTTTTGTCGTCAGCGGTGCCGTTGCAAGCGCGAAGGTCAGCTTTGGTTCTGCGGATTTTTTCGCTTCATAGAGTTTACCTGCCAGCTCAAGCGAACCGGCGTTCGTGGCAAGCAGCACCTTTTCTGCATTCACGACTTTTTCTTCTGTGCGTCCTCTTACGGTCCGGCGCACATGCAGCCGCAATGGATCGGAATATTCAATCTTCAAGACCTCAGTGCCCTCTACAATCTGCGCCCCGAATTTCACCGCCGCCTGCGCCAGTCCGGAAACCACTTTTCCCGGATCCACGGTTCCCCCTGGAACTTTGCCAACCGCTCGCACTCGTCCTGAATCATTCCAGTCGATCGGCGACCCCTTTAGAGGACGAACTTTCTTTCCCTCCATTGACTTCTCGCCGCGCGCCACTTCCCACACACCGGGCAGATCGAGGTCAGCTTGAACTCCCAGCTCATTCAAAATTCTTCTGTACCCACGTAGCACATTTCCAAGTCCGCGCAGATCACCTGCTGCGCTTTGTGCTAGCACCATCCCGCCCGTCCGCCCGCTAGCTCCGTTGCCGACCGAAGCCGCTTCCAGCAGTAGCACAGACTTTTTCGGAGCCAACCGCGCCAGCCACGCCGCCGCCGAAAGCCCGGTAAATCCGCCGCCCACAACCGCGAAGTCTACATGCTCCTGCAGCGCTGCCGTTTGAGACCGAAACGAAACTGCCCACGGGGATTTGCCCCAATTTTGCTTTCTCTTGGCCATAGTTCCAGGTTCGATGCGCCGTCCGTGCCCATAGTTCCACAGCCAATCTGATCTACGGTCTTTGGAGTCGGCTTCAACTTCCTGTGGTGTTCCCACATGAATTATGCCATCCTAGTGTGGTCACACCACAGGAGAGCTGCATGGCGGATTCGAAACTCGATCTACTGCAGGGCACTCTGGACCTCATGGTCCTTCAGACTCTTGCGACCATGGGATCGCTGCACGGCTACGGCATCGCGCGACGCATCGAGCAGGTGAGTGGCGACCATGTCTTGCTGAACCAGGGCACAATTTACGCGTCGCTTGTGCGGCTGCAGCAGCGAGGCTGGATCTCCGCCGACTGGGGAACTTCATCCAACAACCGCAAGGCCAAGTTTTATTCGATTACAAAAAAGGGACGCAAACATCTTTCTGACGACACAGCGTATTGGCAAAGGCTGTCAGGCGTGATGGGGCGAGTTCTCGCTATGCAGGACGAAGGTGGCGACCAATGATCGACGGACTTCGACAATTATTCCACCGCGTTCGCTCCGTTTTTCGCCGCGCCCAGTTCGATAGCGACCTGGACACGGAATTGGCCTTTCACTTGGAATTAGCCATCGAAGAAAATATCCAGCACGGAATGCCCGTTGGCGAAGCCCGCCGCCAAGCGCTGATTCGCTTCGGCGGAACAGAACAAACGAGATTGCTGCATCGCGAAGCGCGTGCACTGCCGGCTCTGGAAATGCTCTTTCACGATCTGCGCTACGCGGTGCGTGGGTTATTCAAGAACCCTGGATTCACGATTGCCGCAGTGCTCACGCTGGCGCTGGGCATCGCCGTGAATGCCACGATGTTCAGTCTCGTCAGCGCCTTCCTGCTGCGGCGCCCGCCGGTCCGCGATCCAGAGCGTGTCGCCGTGGTTAGTTCCGTGAACCCTGCGCCGGCTTTCCATGCCGACGCGAGTTCCGTCTCCGCTCCCAATTACCTTGGCTGGCGCGAAGCAAACCACGTTTTTGAGGATATGGCCGCTGCCGATGAGTATCGAACCGTTAGTTTGACCGCTCAGGGTCACTCCGCCGCGGCGGAGCAGCCGGAGGCGCTTCGTTCCGCAGCCGTATCCCCCAATTATTTCAGCGTGCTTGGTGTCGCACCGCAATTTGGGCGCCCTTTCGAAGCCGGCGAAGACCAGCCCGGACGCGACCACGTCGTCATCCTCAGCTACGAGCTTTGGGACCGGCGCTTCGGTGCCGACCGTTCGCTCATCGGCCACACTCTTCGACTGAACCGGGAAAACTACACTGTGATTGGCGTCATGCCGGAGAGTTTCCGTTTGCTCGGCTTTACGCCTCAACTCTGGACTCCACTCGTTTTGACCGCCACGGACCAGACTGCAGTCGCCCACAAGGACCGTTCGTTGCGCTTGTTTGCAAGATTGAAGGCCGGCGCAACTGTGGAACACGCCCGCGCCGAGTTCGTCACCCTCGCTCGTCGCGCCGAGCAAAACTTTCCCGAAGCCGAAAAAGGCTGGGGCGCAACGGTGCGCACCCTGCCCGATTTTCTGATCTACGATTTCGAGATTCGTAACGCCCTGGCGATTATGATGACCACGGTGGCCTTTGTTCTGATGATTGCCTGCGCCAATGTAGCTGGCCTGCTGTTGGCCCGCGCCGCGGGACGCCGGAAGGAGCTAGCCATCCGCATCGCCCTCGGAGCCGGTCGCTTGCGCGTCATCCTGCAACTGCTCACGGAAGGCTTGCTGATTGCTCTTCTCGGTGGCGCCGCGGGCCTTCTGCTTTCGTACTGGGGCATTCAATTTGTTCGAGCGAGTCTGACCTTCAACGAGGCAATCAGCGCCGTTCCGATGAGTCTCGATCGGAACGTCCTGCTCTTCGCTTTTGGCGTTTCGCTGACTTGTGCCTTGCTGTGTGGTTTGGCTCCAGCGCTGAACGCATCGCGAACCGATGTCAACACGAACCTGAAAGACGAAGGTCGCGCGTCATCTCCGAGCCGTTCACACAGCCGTCTCCGAACCGTGATGGTCACCGGCCAGATTGCTTTGGCTTCGTTTCTCTTAATCGGAACCGGACTGCTTTTCCGCGGAATTTTCCTCGTTGAACATCAGAATCTCGGCTTTCGTGCAGACCATCTCCTTACCGCCAGCGTCACCCTTGATGACGCACGCTACAAGGACGCTCCCCAGAGGACTCTATTCGTGCGCGATCTGCTTGCTCAGCTCCAGCATATTCCGGGCGCTGAAACCGTCGCTGTTGCCTCCGACCTGCCGGCAACCGGACCCGGCAGCGCCGCTTTCCGGATCAAGGATCAACTCGAATTGCCTACGGACCAACCGCTCACTGCTCTCGACGTAGTCGTTAGCCCAGACTACTTTCAAACGGCGGGCATTCCCCTGTTGCGCGGACGCACGTTCACGGAAAACGATAATGCCTCCGCGCGAAGCGTTGTCGTCGTAAACCAGGAATTTGTGCATCGTCACCTACATGATCAGGATCCGCTTGGAAAACAGATTCGCCTGGACGTGACCGATGCAAAGTCCAATTGGACTGAGATCGTAGGCGTCGTCAGCAACGTGAAAACTCATTCCGAAGACGCCCGCGAGGATCCAGAAATCTACGAACCATTCCTTCAGCGGCCGGTGTCTTCCTTATTTCTCATGCTTCGCGCAAGTTCCGACCCGGGCGGTTTGGCGTCGGCTCTTCGCGGCGCGGTTGAGCAAGTGGATGCCGAACTTCCGCTCGCTAGCATGATGACCATGCCTGCTTTGATCGAACGCCAGAAGGGTGGAGATACATTTTTCGTACGCGTGCTGGGCAGTTTTGCGCTGCTAGCGCTGATCCTCGCGGCGATCGGCATATACGGCCTGGTGGCCTATTCCGTCGGCCAGCGAACGCATGAAATCGGCATACGCATAGCGCTCGGAGCCAGGAATCCGGACGTGCTGCGTATGGTTTTGCGGGAGGGCCTAAAGATGACCGCAATCGGAGCGGCTGTCGGGCTTGCTCTGGCGCTGCCCCTGCCGAGAGTTTTTGACTCCATGTTCTATGGTTTCCACCCTCGCGAGCCGCGCCTGTACTTCATCGTGCCAGCTGCCATGCTCGCGGTAGCGATTCTAGCGACGTACATCCCGGCTCGCCGAGCCTCAACCGTCGACCCAATGATCGCCCTCCGCAACAACTAAGAACACATTCAACTTTTTCTCCTGGGCTACTCTTTCCTATTGACTGTCTATAGGTAGAAACTGTACGGTTCGTATAGAGACCCCATAGGAGCTGTTGTCTTGAAGTCTGAGCCCCCTACGCCTTTAGAAGGAACTCCGGACCTGCTGATCTTGAAATCGCTCGTTGCGTGCGAATTACACGGATTGGGAATCTCCCGCAGAGTCCAACAGATTACGGGCGGGACTTTCGTTGTTAAGCCAGGCTCACTCTTTCCCGCCCTCCACCGCATGGAAGAAGAAGGATGGATTTCCGCTTTTTGGCTAGACTCCGAAAACAATCGCCGCGCGAAATACTATCGTTTGAGCAATGCCAGACGGAGGCAGCTAGAGTCCGAAACCAAACGATGGGGCCGCATTCCCTGGGCTATCGTACAAGCCTTGGAAACGTCGTAGAAAGCCATCGACTATGCGGCTCATTGCAAAAATCCGAAGCTTGCTACGAAATTTATTTCTATCTCATCGCGTGGAGGCAGATCTCGATCACGAGGTTCGCTCTCACCTCGCAATGTTGGCTGAAGAAAATATTCGTGCCGGCATGCCACCGAGCGAAGCCCAACGTGCCGCACGCATCGAACTCGGCGGTGTCGAACAGGTGAAAGAACAAATGCGCGAAGAACGCATCGGCAATTGGCTCCGCTCTGTGCTCTCCGATTGCCGCTTCGGCGTTCGTCAGCTCCGCAAGAATCCCGGCTTCACGGCCGTCGCCATCCTAACGCTCGCGCTCGGCATCGGTGCCAATTCCGCGTTCTTCTCCATCGTCAATGCCGTCATGTTGCGCCCACTTCCGTACGTTGATTCGGAGCGACTCGTGAGCCTCAGGTCCAAGACCGGAATGTTTCCAGACATGTCCCTGAATTTGACATGGCCGGTATTTCAGAAAATCCGCAAGCACGCCTCTTCTTTTGAGCAAAGCGCCGTGTATGGGGACCAATCCAAAGCCTTCACCGGAGGTGGTGAACCGCTGTTGCTTGAAACCACAACGGTATCCGACCAGTTCTTCGAACAGCTCGGGGCCCGTCCCCAACTGGGGCGATTGCTAGGAGACGCCGACCAGCGCGAAACGAATGGGAAGGTTGTCGTACTGAGCGACGTCTTATGGCGCACGCGCTTCGGCTCCGATCCGCAAATTCTCGGGCAGACGATTAGGCTCGATCAACAACCGTATACCGTTGTGGGAATTGCAGCGAAGGATTTTGCCTTCCCGGAAAAGACCGAAGCTTGGACTCCACTCGCAGTCGAGCCCGCGACCCGAGAAAATCCCACATTTTTCGCATTCGCTTTTATTGGGAAATTGAAATCCGGTGTTGCGATGAGTCAGTTGAACTTAGAGCTCAAGCCCATCTCGGCACAAATGGTAACGGAATATCCTAAGTTGAAAGACGGCTACGAGTTGGTAGCCACCAAACTCAAGGATGATCGCGTAAGCGATTCGCGTTTGGCGTTTTTCCTATTGCTCGGAGCTGCTACTTTCGTCCTCCTGATTGCCTGCACAAATCTTGCGAGCATGTTGCTTTCCCGGACCTCGGCACGACAACAGGAAATAGCCGTGCGATCTGCATTGGGCGCCTCCCGTGCACGCATCTTTCGCCAGATGCTCGTGGAAAGCTGCTTGTTGGGAATCTTAGGCGGTGCCGCGGGAGTGGGTTTGGCCGCTCTCGTCGTGCAGATTTTTCATGCGGTTGCGCCAGCGGATACCCCGCGTCTCGCAGAGATTCATCCGGACTGGGCGATGGCTGCGTTCGCCGGGGCAAGCGCGTTGCTCACAGGCATTTTCTTTGGCGTCGCCCCAGCCCGGCATGCCGCACGCGCGGCGATCCACACTACGTTGAAAGAAGGCGCTGGCGCCAGAAGCGTGGGGATCGGCACGCGTCAGTCCAAAATAGGCAAAACCTTGGTTGTTTCAGAAGTCTCGCTGGCCTTCGTTCTCTTAGTCGGCGCGGGTCTCATGCTGCAAACCTTCGAGCGCCTGCTCACTCAGAATCCCGGATTCCGAACTGATAAGGTCTTAACGTTCGATCTCTACAGGCCCGCGCTAGAGAGCGATGCCAACCGCAAGAAAGACGCTGCTGCCCAGGTGCAGCAAACCAAAAATATCGTGCAGCAAGTTCAGGGCTTGCCGGGCGTTGAAGGTGTGGCTGCATCCAACTACGCTTTGTTGGATGGCACGATGTCTGTTCACGGGGGTCTCCGCGTCGAGGGCTCCAGCACGATTAGTCCCGATGCAGGTTTCGCGGTCACCGCCCGCTACGTCTCGCCAGCGTATTTCAGAACCTTGGGCCTCGCGCTGCTCCGCGGAAGGGGATTCGCCGACACGGATGTTCTCGGCACAGCGCCGGTCGCCATTATTAATGAAAGGATGGCGAAAAAATTCTGGGGCACTCTCGACGTCCTTGGTAAGCGTTTCAATACATCAACCGACGAGAAAGGAATCGAAGAATGGAGTGAAGTCGTCGGCGTCGTGACGAGCACGCGTGACGTCATTGTGAAAGAAGAACCGGACGCCGAATACTACATGCCCTTGTACCAGGGCGGTATGAGCGGCTCGGTTCTACTGGTGCGCACTGCCAGCAATCCCGAAACGCTCGCGGGCACGATTACCAAACAAATCTGGAGCGTTTACCCGGATTTGCCCGTGAGTCATGTGATGACACTTCGGGCCACCATCGAAAAATCCGCCGGCAATGAAAAGCTGCATGCCACATTGTTGACTATCTTCGCTGGAATCGGATTGCTTATGGCGCTCGCAGGTACCTACGGCGTAGTTGCCTACGCCGCCGAACGCAGAACACAGGAAATCGGCGTACGCATTGCGCTCGGTGCCACGCGCCACCACGTGCTACTTCTCGTGTGCAGACATGCCTTCTTCCCGGTGCTCGTCGGCATTGCTGTCGGTGTTCCCGTCGCACTCGCGGCGCAACGCGCAATCGCTAGCGAACTGTATGGCGTGAAGGCAACCGATCCACTCACTTTTACGGCAGCAGCGTTGTTGATGATTCTGGTAGCTGGGATTGCGTGTTGGATTCCCGCACGCCGAGCCACTCACGTTGATCCCATGATCGTTCTGCGTTACGAATGAACTTAGCTCCTGGCCGACGACTGTCTCTAGGTTAGCCGCTCGGTTGCATAGAGCTTTGGCGGTGTTGTAGGGGGTTCAGCATGCAGCTTTTTGTGAAAGTTCGAAGTCTCTTGCGAAATCTTTTTTCCTCGCTTGGTGTGGAGGTAGATCTCGACGAGGAGGTTCATGCCCACTTCGAAATGCTGACCGAGGAAAACATTCGCGCGGGTATGCCACCGAGCGAAGCCCAACGTGTCGCACGCATCGAACTCGGCGGTATCGAACAGGTAAAAGAACAAGTCCGCGAAGAACGCATCGGCAATTCGCTCCACTCTGTGCTCTCCGATTGCCGCTTCGGCGTTCGTCAGCTCCGCAAGAATCCCGGCTTCACAGCTGTCGCTGTCCTAACGCTGGCTCTGGGCATCGGTGCCAATACCGCCCTATTCAGCATCGTCGATGCAGTACTATTGAGACCTCTTCCGTACCAGAGCGCGGATCGTCTGGTTGCGGTTTGGTCGACTGAAATTGGCCAACCGGGCACAAAGATATTCGCGTCCTATCGGGACTTCGAGGAATTCAAAGCGCACAGCCACAACTTTGAAGCACTAGCGGCCCTGACCTGGGCCAGGGCGGGCGAGATTCTGACTTGGCGCGGTTCGCCGCATGAGGTGCTTGCCATTCCCGCTAGCGCCGACTTCTTTTCATTATTAGGAGTATCAGCTTCGGAGGGGCGTACGTTTGGTCCGGAGGATGTGCAAAACGGATGCACGGTCGTGTTGGCTCAATCGTTTTGGCAGAACGAATTGACGTCTGCTTCCGACATTGTTGGAAGCACACTGACTCTCAATGGAAAGCCCTGCGCGGTCGCGGGCATCGTGCCCAAGGAGTTTGAATTCTATCCGAAACAAACCGCTCTATGGACCTTGATTACGGCGGACAGCGAATTTTTACAGAAACCGCTTAATTCCGTCGTCGGGATCTTTGGTCGACTAAAGCCCGGCACTAGCATGTCTGATGCCGAGCGGGAGCTGGGCGCCCTTCACGAAAGAGTAGTTCAGCAATCACCCGCCGGAAGCTGGGTAGCACAGACCGTACCGATAGTTCGCGATCTACGCGAACAGTTCACGTGGATGGCCGGACGGAACCTGCGCACTGCACTCCTGGTTTTGTGGGTTGCAGTGGGTCTGGTTCTGCTTATTGCTTGCCTCAACGTCGCCAATTTATTGATCGGCCGCTCCGTCGAAAGGCAAAAGGAATTCGCAGTTCGCACTGCGCTCGGTTCAGGACGCCCTCGTTTAATGCGCCAACTAATTGTAGAAAGTCTGCTGCTCGCGACTTTAGGAGCCCTCGCTGGAGTTTTATTTGCGGAGATGGGAGTCCGTTATTTCAATTCCGCTAGCCCGATAGAGCTCCCGCCCGGCAATCCAGTCGGGTTAAATCTTCGTGTGCTGGGCTTTACAACGTTCCTCGCAACCGTGACAGGCTTCGTTTTTGGGTTGGCGCCTGCCTGGCGGGCATGCGAAGTCAATTTGAATGAAGTTCTGAAACAGTCAGGCCGAAGCCTAACAGATGGAAAAAGCCGTCACCCAAGTAAATGGTTGGTGGTCGGTCAGGTAACTCTGTCATTGGTTCTGCTCGCCGGCGCGGGCCTCCTGATTGAAAGTATCGTTCGACTAGGCTCTGTGCCGCTCGGTTTTCGCTCTGATCGTCTTCTAACTGCCGAAGTCGCTCTTCCACGCGTCGCGTACTCCGAGGCGATTCAGCGAGTAACTTTCTACCGCAAGCTGATCGGAAATCTAAGCGCGCTCCCTGGCTCGGAGGGCGTGGCGCTTTGTTCATCGCTACCTCCTTACAATGGGGGAGCTTCTAGCGAGTTAGCAGTAGCCGGAAAAGTTGCAATTGAAAATCTGGAAGCCGTCAACAGCGTAGAGACGAGTGCTAGCTATTTTCGCGTGCTCGGTATTCCGCTTCTCCGTGGCCGAGAATTCGATTCGCGCGAACGAGAAGAATCGCAGCGGGTCGCTATCGTCAACGACGAGATGGCTCGTAAGTATTTCCCCAAAGAAGACCCGCTAGGCAGGCAGATCAAACTCGGGAACGCGGACGCCAAAATTCCCTGGCTGACGATTATTGGAGTTGTTGGCAACGAGAGGCGAACGACTGTTTACAAGGAGATGGGATATGTGGAACCTGCGCTCGTCTATCTACCTGTTGAGCAGAGTGCAGGGACATCGATGGGGTTGGTGATGCGTGTTGCAGCTAGTCCGCTCGTTCTGAGCCCTATCCTACAACAAGAGGTGTCTCGTCTCGATAGCAGTGTTCCCGTCTACGACGTCAGAACCATGACTGAGCGCTATTCAGAATTCCTCGCTCATCCCCGCTTTCGCGCGATCATTATGGGCATTATTGCCGGATTGACGTTGCTTCTCGCCGCGGTCGGTATTTATGGCGTTCTCGCACAGTCGGTTTCGCAACGCACGCCAGAGATCGGAGTCCGATTGGCGCTCGGTGCCCAGCGACGAGACATCTTGCGTCTCATCCTCGGGCAAGGGACGAAGCTGACGTTAATGGGTGTGGTGGTTGGCATGATTGCAGCTATAGCGCTGACGCGGCTCATGAGCAGCCTCCTTTTCGCCGTGAGCCCGATAGACCCGCTCACATTTGCAAGCGTCATCGTTCTGTTGACGCTCGTCGCCTTGCTCGCCAGCTATATCCCCGCGCGCCGCGCGATGCGCGTCGATCCCATGGTCGCTCTCCGCTACGAATAACTCAGGTGAGGAGTTCGCTCTCGACCACTTCGCTGATTTGCACCACGCTCGAACCATCGAAATAGTTGCGCTCGTCTGCAATAAATTCCGCAGCCGTGGCGGTCAACGCGCTCTCCATCTCAGCCATTGTGCGGAAGAACAGATGGCCCACGGCGTGGTAGGGCGGTGGCGAGCCGGGAGGAAAACCGCCGATCCCCTTGTCGATCTCGGTCCGCACCAGTCCGCGTGGCTTCAGAAGCTTGCGCGAGAGTTCAAGATGCTGGCCCAGATAGTAATTCCAATCGAATCGAGTTCTGGGAATCGCAGGGTACATTACGCTAAGTCGGATCATGTGGCGAGAATACCATCAGTCGTCCACGATTTCCGGTGCTGTCTGCTCTAATTGATTCAAGCAAAGGGTTCAGAAGAGTACTCGACACAGACGGTTTGTTCGAGAGAAGCGAGCACCTCGCCAATCACCAGCTCGCCGTGGTGATCGACCGCGCGGGCAAGCTGAGGTGAAGAGTTTTTCCCTTCGACTTGAGATGAACGTCAGCGTTTTCATTCCGGCTGTTCAATAGCTGGGCGACATAACCTCCGTCTGAGGTTTGAAAAGTCATCACGCGCACGCCTTTTGCGTGGCCGCTCGTTTCCACCCGCACCGCTCCCGGGCGCACGAATTTGCTGAAATGCGCCAGATACCAATAAGTTCCGGTGTACGCGATCTCGTGCGTAGTTTTATTGATGATGACCACCGGATGCTGCACATTTGGATCGGGATTTCCGTGCACTGGCGAAACCGCCCATGGCCCACCGGTCTCGTCGAGAATCGCGTTCCAGTAGAGCCATGCCGATGTTCCTGCTTCCAGATCGCTGAAAATAATGTTTCCCCAGACGTCGCCGTCACTGAATTCGTAGATCGGCAGTTTCTTATTCTTCGGGTAGCCCGCTTCGTACGCGTAGCACAGCTCGTCCATCCAGAAGGGAAGATCGGAATACTTCTTCTCCAGAGCGGCGATCTTGTCGAAATTCTTGAAATCGTAGCCGTGATATCCAATCGCTGACGCAAACTTGCGCGCAGCTGGATCATCCAGCACGGCCGGATATCGCTTGAAGGCGACTCCCCGTTCCGGCGCCTCGCTGATCATCAGCTTCGTGGCTAATCCGGACTGTTGCAACGCGGGCCCCACATGATCGCGAATCAGTACTGCAATCTCCGGATATTTGATCTTTGTGTAGACCTCTTCAGGCTCGTTGAACAAACTCAAATAGTCGATTTCGATTCCATGCCTCTTGTACTCCTCCAGATACTTCACAAAATACTTCGCCAGCACCGCGTAGTATTTCGGTGGAATGTCCTGATGTTTTTTCACGTCATAGAGCATCCAGTCCGGCGGATAATCCATCGGGGCCTGCAGAGCGAAGTGCCCATACTTCCGCGCGCGGAGAATGTAAGTGCCAACGCCGTTCGGACCAAAGTCCCGCTCAACAGAAAAATTCTTTAGCTCCACATCACCAGGCGTATCGTCGTACGTGAACCACGGCCCCGCCGACTGAAAATCGGTACCGGCCAGCGGCGTTTTCATCGCTGTAAAGCCCGCTCCATCCTTCGCGTCAAATAGCGCTCGAAGCACTTCTTCTTGTTTGTTCGCCGGTAGCGTATTCAGTGTCATCAATCCCGCTTCCATGATCGACGCGCCAAATCCGTCGATCTTCTGATACCGCACGGCATCATTGATCTGAAACGCATTCACCTGCGGATTGGCCTGCGCATTGCCGTGCGCATTGACTTGAGAAGTCGCGCCGCCAGCGCCCTCCGATTCGGAAAACTGCACATCAGGTTTTGCAGTAAGCCTGTCCCCGCCATTCGACGAAACATGCACTTTCACGGTCTGCGCGAAGGCCGCCGAAGCGCCCATGCCACTCAGTCCCACCAGACAAACACAAGCAATCACAATCGCGCGCACGAATCCGTAATTCGCCATCATGAACAGTCTCCTGAATACTTCGGGAAGCTTAGAACCTACACCGCATACCAACTCGATTCAACAAAATCAGTTTCGGTCCATGTAACTTGTTAAATTTGCGGCGGTGTCTGCTAGGAGTCTCTTCGGTTCTGCTCGTTCTGTGCCTCCGTGTCGACGGCTACCCGACCGCTCGGTGCGGCATCTCGGAATTGATACAATCAGAATCGCGCGAACATCACAGTCCACGATATTGAGGAACATAATGGAACACAATTTACAGCACACAATATCGCTGCTCACCCGTACTCCCGCTGCTCTCAATGCGCTTCTGCGGGACCTGCCGGAAACGTGGACGTTCCGAAACGAAGGTGAAAACACTTGGTGCGCGTTCGATATCGTCGGCCATCTGATTCACTGCGAACGCACGGATTGGATGCCGCGCGTAAAGCTGCTGCTGCAATTTGGCGAGACGCGAGCGTTTGCGCCCTTTGACCGTGAGGGACACGCACAGGCGGTCCAGGGAAAATCGCTAAGCCAGCGATTGGATGAATTCGCTCATTTGCGCTCACAAAATCTGGACGACCTGCGCGCATTGAATCTGCAGGCACAGGACCTTGAGCGGCGTGGACGTCATCCCGCCTTCGGAACAGTCACTCTGTCAGCCCTGCTCGCCACCTGGCCAGCTCATGATTTAACTCACCTGCACCAAATCTCCAGGGTTATGGCCCACCAATACCGCGAAGCCGTCGGCCCATGGAGCGTATACCTCGGCGTCATGCAATGCGCCGGCCACAGCTCTGCTTAAAGAACCTTCTGCATGTGCGGAGTTGTCGATACAAGACGGCCCTGGTCGATTGGCACGCGGTACCAGACCTAACGGACAAGTTCCGCATGCGAAACTGCAGCAACCGTGAGTCTTGCTCTGAGAGGCCCGCACCGCTCAGCATACTCACAGTCCACTCTCATCCTAAGCGTTACGTCTTCTGAAAGGAACTTTGGAGGAAAATGATGCGTAAGCTACTGATTGCAGTTGGTTTACTCCTGGCGGCGGGTTCCGCCAAGGGCCAAGAAAACCGCGGGTTTGAGGTGTCCGGCAACTATCAGTATGTCCGCTTCAATCCCGGCGGAGGCTCGGATGGTATCAATTGCCACGGTGGTTCCGGCTCCGTCGGGGCATATCTGACGTCCCGAATCGGCGTCATCGGGGAGTTCGGAGCGTGCAAAGTCACAGGCCTGCCTGCGGGCGCGACAGCGCACGAGCTGAACTATTTGTTCGGGCCGAGGGTGTATTTTCCGACCTCACGAGGACGTGTATTTCCATTCGTTCAGGCCCTTTTGGGTGGCGAACAATTCTCCGCCGGAGCTTCGGGTCTTGGCTCGGCGTCAAGCAACGCTTTTGCGATGACGGCAGGTGGCGGGGCGGATGTAACGCTGACCCGACATGTTTCCTTTCGCGCCATTCAGGTCGAGTATCTTTATACGCACTTCGGTGGCGCTTCGCAGAACAACTTGAGACTGCAAAGCGGCATCGTGTGGCGCATCGGCCGCTAGTTACCAGGCTAAAAAACACGAGCCTGAAGTGGCTAGAAAGCTGAATCAGTCGTTTGTTGGGCGTACCGCTATTTGCATCTTGCGGTGCGCCTCTTTTTGACTCCCACATCCGTGGAAGGCGTTCCGGCCTCCGGAGGGATAATTTTGCTCTCTCCGCCTGATGAGCTTCGCGCACAGGGAATTCCAAATCTCGAGCAGCGCGCACCAAGGGGACGCAGACTGCCGGGGTTCGATAACATTCTGGTCCGCATAGATCTCAAATAACCCTTCCGCTCACGTGCCTATTTGCCGCATCAGGGTCGCGAAATCAAAATAGATCCGTCCCGCCGGAATGATTCTGGTTGCGAGATCGTATTCGTAGAACGAGCATCCGGGCACGCGAACCCGTTTGTGCGTTGCCGCGACATTTGCAAACGATCCTGTATGCGTGGCTTCAAAACTCCATTCCACGGCCACCAGATTTCTCGCGTGGGCTAAGTTTTGAATGGCATGGACATTTCCGGGAAATCCGGAGATGAACGGACGTACAAAGTTGTCTCGCACGGCGGATTTGCCGTTGAGTGTTCCGGTTGGAAGGTGCAGGACAACGTCGTTCGAATAGTAGCCAAGAATTTTCTGTTCATCGGTGCCTTTCCAGGCGTCAAAATACTCTTGGATAAACGCGCGAACGTCGTCTGGTGCTGCTTGGAACGCCGTAGCTTGCATACTCACCCTCCTCTGCGCGATTGCTTTCTTTCACTTGCGCACTCTTTGCGCGTTCCGCTCTTGCTGGTCGCTGAATGCTGGCCACTAAAGAACTGTTCTATTCCGCCCCGCCCAATGGCAGGAAATACTGCGTGCCTTTGACCGGGTCCTGCAGCCGCCGAAGCAGCTGCTGCAAATCCTCGTTGCGCGCCACGAAGTCGATCTCTGAAGTGTCGATCACCAGCAGGTCCGACGCTTCGTATCGGAAAAAGAAGTGTTCATACGCTCGCGAAACCTCTTCGATATATTCCGTCGAAATCTGGTTTTCGTCCTTCACTGCTTTTTTCTCAATCCGTGCGCGTAACACTTCCGGCTTCGCTTGCAAATAAATGACCAGGTCGGGAGGAGGAATATCCCGCGCCAGCAGTTCGTAATAACGCTCGTAAAGTTTCAGCTCTTCGTCATCGAGATTTAAATTCGCGAAGATGCGATCCTTTTCCATCAGGAAATCGGACAGCAGCGGAGCGGGAGAATCGACAGCGAGCGCTTCCCGCAAACGCTTCTGTCGTTCCATCAGGAAATACATTTGCGCGCGAAGGGCAGAACCCGGTTCTTCTTTGTAGAATTCAGCGAGGAATGGATTGTCCTCGCAATCGTAAACGCGCCGCGCATGCAAGCGCTCCGCCAGAATTCGCGCAAGCGTGGATTTTCCCACGCGCAAAGGACCTTCGATGACGATGTGTTTCGGAGCGTGCGGGCCACGCTGCGTTTTTGGAGCGCGCTTGGCTGAGGAGGATTCGTGCGCGGTCATTGGTTCGTGACGCCGGTTGGGCTATCCGTCGCCGGCAGTGCACAAGAGTATAGCAGAGAGATGTTCTTTAAAAATTTAAAGAGGGAGTGCGGTCGTCGTCGCGAAATTCCATTTCGCGCAGAATCCATGCTCTTCAGTGGCACAGGCCCTCTTGCCTGTACGCGTTTGGAAGTCGGGGCAAGGTTTTTCGCCGCTGCGAGAATAGGAAGCGCTATCGCGTGAGCATCAACACCACGAACGAGTCCGCCTTCATCTTCGGTCTCTTCTCGCCCGCAGGAGGAGGATCGAAGTCCGCTGCAGGTAAGAAAATATTGTGCGTCTTCAAGTCGAGCGCCATCGTTCGTGCACTCTTTTTCGTCGGCACGTTCTCGACAACAGTGAATTTATCCGCAGAGTCTTCATGCACCACGGTCAGTGTTCCTTCACCGTTGGAAGAAAATGCGAAGCTCGTTGCAGGATCGAATCCGTTTGCATCCGTTCCTTCTCCGGTCGGCACCGTGGTCACGATTTTCCCCGTATCAGCGTTCACGATGGCCATCATCTTATTGTCGCAGCCGACAAAAAGCCGGCGCGTCTTCGTGTCCATGGCAAGCCCGGACGGTTCCGTGCACGGAGCCAGCGGCCAGCGATGCAGCACCGTCAGCTTCGCCGCATCAATGTGCACGAGTTCGGATTTGTCTTCGACATTAACGTACACCGTGCCTTTGCCATCGGCTGCTGCAAACTCAAGTTTGCCGCCCACTGGAATTGTCCCGGCAACCTTCCCGTCGGCCGCGTTAATCGCGGTGATATCGCCGCTGCGTCCGTTCATCGCGAATACGCGTTTTGTCGCCGCATCGAAAATGATTGCGTCAGGATTTGTTCCCGCGGGAATCGTGCCGAGCGTCTTCAGCGTTTTTAGATCGAACATCGTGACATTGTTCGCTCGCCCGTTGCTGACAAATCCGCGACCAGCATCAGAGGCGATCGCGATTCCGTGCACGCCCTGCGTATCAGGAATGTCTCCCACGACCGCCTGCGTATCGGCATCAAGCACCACCACGTGCGTGCCGTGCGAAACGTAAACGCGCCGCGCGTCCGCGTCTACCGTTATGTAATCCCAGAAACCTTCGCCGCCCACCGGAATCGTTTTGCTAACGTGGTAGCCGCTGGCTCCAGCGGCCCGTCCGCCGCTCGACGCAATCGCATGCGAGGTTGCATGCGACGCTGCAAGAGCAGTTGCGTGCAATGTTGCGTGCGTTGCAATGCTGAAAATCGCCGTTGTGGAAATTGCGGTCGCAACCAGAACGGCCCATTTGCGCCGATTTATCATGACGAATCCTCCGCCTTGCCTCTGATTTGCTGCAAGGCTGGTTGGACCATAGCGCAACACAGATAAACCGGGGATTAACGCGGCCGCCTTTTAGGCGTACAGTCTCGAGCACACAGCCACGCGGGCTCGAAACCTTTCGCATGAGACCTGCCTGCACAGCATCAGGTCTCATGGATACTGTTTCCGGCGGGTCGTGACACTAGAAAGGTTCGATTTAAGCAGTAACCCTGCCAATACGGATTCCCGATAGCTTCAACGGTAGAGCATTCGGCTGTTAACTTTCTAACTCAGCGTTGATTCCGCACCGTTTAACCCCCGATTTTGGCCACCCAAAACGGAAGTTGGACCCCGGTTTGGACCGCAAAATTTTGACAATCGGTTCTGCGCAATTCGCTTAGGGCCGACGTCAAGGCGGCGGTTTGCTAAATCTACCTGCCCTGTTCGTACTCACCACGTTTCATGTCTTTTGAATAAGTTAACACGCTGTCAGTTGCACTGAATCATCCCATTTGCGCGCTAGAGTGCACCAAATTAAGCTGTTCCGCGCGCCCAGGATCCTCAATCATTTCGGACTGAGAGTGCAAAGAATCTGCAATTTACGTTGACGCCGCAGCGTCACTTCCTCAGTTTTTGTCCCTCCTTTATTCCCTTTTTGCCACCCTTCGCCACAACTGATACTGCGTCTATACTCCGTTTGGACCTCGGCGTTTTTTTTTGTGCTCGCTCCGTGTGGCTGTAGGTCGCGTCTCGTATTTTGGGGCACCCATAAGTCTCTGGTTAACCTAAACGCCGCGCCAAATGACACGAGAAAGCTATACTTCTGCTCATGCAATCCGACCAAGACGTTTTAAACCGATGGAGCGGTTCCGCCCCGTTCTGGGAGAAGCACCGCGAAATCATCCGGCAGATGTTTGCGCCGATTACACACGCTCTTGTCGAGGATGGGCAGATTGGCAGTCAGCACGCGGTTCTGGATATTGCTACGGGTCCGGGAGAGCCAGCATTAAGCGTGGCTGCCTTGGTCGGACCTGAAGGCAAGATCTTTGGGATCGATCCGATTCCCGAGATGGTGGCAGCCGCTCGTCGAGCGGCAGACCGTCTTGGGTTAAAGAATGCACAATTTGACGTCGCATTTGCAGACCATCTGCCGTTTCCAGCCGATACTTTCGATGCTGTGGTCAGCCGCTTCGGTGTGATGTTCTTTCCTTCTCCTATCGACGCGATGCGCGAGATATTGAGAGTGCTCAAGCCCGGACGGAAACTGGCCTTGGCGGTCTGGCGTTTCGCCGAAAGAAATCCTTTTCACTGTTCGCTGTCGCGAGTCATCGACCGGTTTGTCGACTCACCACCACCTGCTCCGGATGCTCTAGACGCATTCCGCTTTGCCACTCCTGGCAAGTTACGGGAGATTCTTAACGAGGCTGGCGCGATAGCTCCATCCGAGCGCCTGCTGCAATTCACAATACAAGCACCCATTTCAGTTGAAGACTTTTGGGCACTGCGACTAGAGATGTCTGACAAGCTGCGTGAAAAAATCGCCACGCTTTCAAAGGAGCAGATGGTTGAAGTGCAGCGTCAAGCGCTCGAATCTCTTCGTGAATACTCCACAGACCGTGGGATGAGTTTTCCGGCTGAGGTTCTTATCGTGAGTGGAACCAAGGGCCGTCCAGGATAGCTCGGCAGAAAATGCTCCGGCCACAATTGTTACCAAGCCTCTAAGTGTTCCACGCGATCGTGAAATACTCGAGCTCGCGTCACTGGAGCGAGGACGTGCTCACGCTAGCGCAGCAAGGCAGGTAATCCGCACTACAGCGGCGGAGCGATTAACTTTGATGCCTTTGTAGATCAAAGGAATCTACCCGAGGTCCTTCTACACGGAGCGAGCTTCCTGCCACTTCAATGACGGCAGCTCCAGGTTGCCGGCTTGTTTCAGGTATGCCTCGGCGTATGTTGCCGCCCTCAGTTTGCCTTGTTCGATCGTCTCGACGGATTCCGAGGGCGCAATCCAGTTTTTGGCATTGACGTTGTAAACGGATGCCTGAACTCCTTGCGCATTCCGCTCCGAGAAGAGCCGGAGATGCTCAGAGCCGACTTTGACTTCTGCACAAACACCTTCATCCAACATAGAAGAACTCCGAGGCGCGCTTCGGTACGTGATTTCTGCGATGGTCGCAGGTGGTTTCCAACCTGTCCAGGTTGTTTTGTCTTCTTGGTGCCCACAATGCATGACAAACGCGAAGCGAAAACAAAATCTAGAGGCGGAGGAAACGAAGGGAAAACTGCGCCTGTCTCTGTTTTGCAAGGGAAGAGCGCCTGCGTCCCAAGCAGGCGCGCAGCACAAGTCTACAAGCGATTCTGGATGAACGAAGCAGCGGCGTGAACGGAAAGATCTGAGTCCTTTTTGTCAGTCCTTCATACTGCGACAACCTAATCGAATAGCGAGGATTTCTCGCGCAATCGCTGTGGCATTCCGATGTTGGGGGAATCCCCTTCGACTGCAACTCGTCAATTTTGCGCGATTCGGAGGTAGGACAACATACGATCATGACGCCAATGCGATGCATAAGATGCACCTTACGGCAAAAAGAAACAAAATTACGATTGTTTACATCAAAAACGTTCAAGAAAAAGGTTGACTAGGGCCCTAAGGGCGCTTTACTATCGCCGAAATTCCGGTTGGCCGTGCTTTGGGTCGGCGGAATCGGAAATGCAGGGGAGCTAGTTTCTAAACATCGCGTTGAAGGGTCAGGCGGCGCGGTGAATTCGCTGAGATTTGATAAGCGCGGCGTGGGGAGGACGAAGTGGGAAAACGAGAGAGAGCAAATTTTGCGTGCTGGCCTGGAGTAACGGCTCTTGGTTTATCTATATTTGTGATTGCGGTTTCTGTTCTTCTGGCTCCGCTGGCCGTGGGCCAAGCATTCGATACGGGAACGATTAATGGTGTTGTCACCGATCCTTCCGGTGCGGTTGTGCCGCATGCGCAAGTCACGATCACAAACCTGGGGACTTCAGGCGAGAGGACATTAGAGACGGACAGCAATGGAGCGTTCGTCGCCTCTGCTCTGCCATTTGGAAACTATGCAGTGGAAGTCACAGCCAAGGGATTCGGAAAGACAAAAAGCCAGACGATTGTCCTTAACGTTGGCGCCACGGTTAACGTTAGCCTGGGCCTCAGTCTGGAAGCGAGCTCCGAAACTGTGGTGATTACGGGAACGTCGACGACGGTCGATACAAGCTCAGCGACAACCGGTACAACGCTGGATGCCAATCAGATTTCCAATTTGCCGATCAATGGCCGCGATGTAAGCAGTTTTCTGGAAATCGCGCCCGGTTCGATCAATTCCACAGGCTTTTTCCAGGGAAGCGTCAACGGACTGGAAAATATTTTCACGGGATTGAACATCAAGTTGGACGGACAGAATGCGTCTCGCGGCGACATCAACGGATTTCTCGATACCGAAGGCGGCGAGCAGGCACGCGTTACGCGGGCGAGTATCGATAGCATTCAGGAAATCCAATTCGCGAATAACGGCTATAGTTCTGAGAACGGTTTTTCACTCGGGCCGCAGATGAATATCATCACCAAGGCGGGGAATAATGAAATTCATGGGGGATTGTTTGAATTTTTCAGGAATGATGCGCTCGACGCCAAAGATTTCTTCCAAAACGGCACGACGGCGCTACAAGCCCCTCTACGGATGAATCAATTCGGCGGAAACCTGTCCGGTCCGATCGTCAAGAACAAGCTGTTCTTTTTCGTAAATTACGAAGGCGTTCGGCAGACCATCACTAATATCAATGCGCTGAACGAAACCCTGAGCGCCTACGCCCGGTCGCAATTTGTTTCCTCGATGCAACCGGTGCTTGACCAGCTTGCGCCTCTCCCATCTGGATGCACCACCATCCCAGCGCCGACCTCTTGCGCGGTTCCAGGATCGGAGGCTGGAAATACAGCGGATCAGGGTGCAAATCTTGTCTATAACCCTGCGGCTTTGCCTACCACGCTTCGAGAAGATACTGGATCAGTTCGAATTGATTACAACGTCAGCGACAAGGATCGAATCGCGTTTCGGTACAACATTAACGATTCACTGACCAGACAATCCATCGGCCTGAACCAAGGACAGGTTGCACCTCAAGCTCTGAGAACGCAACTCGTCAAACTCGACGAAACCCATACTTTCAGTCAGACATTCCTTAACCAATTTGCTGTTGCGCTCAATCGTTTCTACTCCGACACAAACTCCGAGACGCCGACACCGCTAGTTGGATTTGCCGGTTTTTTCACGAACCTCGGATCGTTGCCCGGTCCAAATACCTTCAATCAAATTACGCCGTTCAGCGTTTTCGAGATCTTTGACAACGCGACGAAGGCGGCAGGAAAGCACACCATAAAGTTCGGAACGCAGATACGTGTTAACCGATTAAATGAATGGCTGCGGCCGCAACAAACGTTTTATTTTGCAAGTTTCTCGGATCTGGAGCACAACGCTCCGTTTGTGCTGCAAAAGATCGGGTTTCCCGGATTTGTAGGCATCCGAAATTCAAACTGGGATTTCTATGTACAGGACGATTGGAAAATAACGCGAAGACTAACCTTGAATCTCGGACTTCGATACGAGTACAACACGGTCTGGCGGGAAGGACACAACCGGATCCAGAACTTCGACATCGCAACGCAATCTTTTCTGCCAGCCGACCAGGCGCCGTACAGTTCGCCTAAAAACGAATTCGCACCACGAATTGGATTCGCGTGGGACCCGTTTGGGAAGGGTAAGACGGTCGTTCACGGTTACGGTGGCATTTTCTACATGCCGATGCAGTTTGGCTTCGGCTTGGTTAGCAACATTCCAGAACTCGCCAGTTATAGCGTGAACGTTTTCCAGGTACCTATCAGCTATCCGATGGAGAACCCTCCGCTGCCAGCAGGAACACAAAACGTAAGTGCATTCCCGCGACATCCAAGAGATCCATACTCGACAAACTGGCTCTTTGGCGTGGAACAGGAGATTGTGCCAAGCACGGTACTGACGGTGAACTACACAGGGAACAAGACGCAGCACATGCAGGCCGGCATCAGTTTTGCGGCGCTCAATGCGAATCCTGCAAATGCCGTGACCCAGGCGCGGCAATATTCGGGTTTCGCGAATGAAAATGTTGACTCCGATGGGTTGTCGTCCAACTACAACGCACTTCAGGTTCAACTGAAGCGACGCGTCGGAAAACTCACATTGGAGGGAAACTACACCTGGTCGCATGAAATCGACGATCTGGTGAACGTCTTCAGCGGCTGGTCCAACCCGTTTGACCCGAGTTTCGATCGGGGGAGCGGTGATTGGGACGCCCGTCATAATTTTACAGCGAGCATACTGTATAGCCTGCCGAGCCTGTCACACTCCAACGCGTTCGTCCGCGGAGTGTTTGGAGGCTGGCAGACGGCATCGATTCTGCAGACGCGTTCCGGCCTTCCCGTAAACGTTCAGTTAATCAGCGGCTTCTTCGGACTTCCGATGCGACCGAACTCGGTGAGCGGCCAGTCGCCTTACGCCAGCGACGCCCATTGGCCCGACCCAAGCTTCAATGGGAGCGCGTTTGCGGTCGAGCCGGATTACAACGGCCAATGGGGCCAGGTGATCGGAGACGTTGGGCGGAACACGCTTCGTGGGCCGGCATTCTTTCAGTGGGATTTTTCATTGATGAAAGATTTTCCAATTCGCGAAAAAATCAAATTGCAATTCCGGGCGGATCTTTTCAACCTTCTCAACCATCCGAACTTTTATCAGCCAGACGGCGGAATCTGCACGGCCGTAACCGCGGCGACTCCGACGTCGGGCGCCGTATGCACACCGAATCCGAATTTTGGCCGCGTTGGCGGCACAGTTGCCGATGGAAATGGAAGCCAGATTGGAACAGGAACGGCTCGCCAGGCGCAATTCTCACTGAAGTTGACCTTCTAGCTCGCGAACCAGACATTTTGGCAGCACCGAGGGGGCTACACATGCCGCAAGGACGAGGCTGGTTCCGAGAGTTCATCTTGCTCGCGTGCCTGATGGCCTTTTTCGGTGACGACAAATTATTCGGCCAAGCACCGTCCAGGGACGCCCAGATTCAAGCTGTCAGCAAATTGGATTTTCCTGATCAGAAGGGGTGGCTTGGCGCCGACGATGCATATTCCATCCCGCTAGGCCAAGGCCGTAGCCTCTGGCTCTTCGGCGATACGTTCATTGGACCTATGGCGAGCAGCCCTCGTACCGCATCGTCCAGTTTTATTCGCAATTCCATCGGCATTACCACCTGCACCGCCGGGAAGTGCGCCATCGAATATTATTGGGCGCATATGAATACGGCCAAGCCGGACTCAATGTTTTCGATACCTGGATTGGATTGGTTTTGGCCGATGGATGGGTTCGTTTACAACGGGACTCTATACATTGCCTTCATGCAGATGCATGCGGCTGGAACGGGCGCGATGGGATTCGCCTTTAGCGGCACGCAGATAGCGGTCATTCCGAATTACACTGCGCCGCCCGATCAATGGAGCGTCAGTTATCAGAAACTGAACACGGGTGGGAATGCGGTGCCGGGCGTATCGATCGTGGTGAATCACGGAAAGCAAGGCAATCCGGACCCGGAAAATCCTCAGGGATCGAGCTACGCGTACTTTTTCACGCTGGTCCAAGGGGACACGCCGAGTGCTCAGCATCTGAGTTTGCTTCGCTTACCGCTCAAACAACTTCACGCGGCAACAAGGCCGGGACGTTCAACGTGGGAATATCTGCGCTCGAATTCCGCCTGGGGACGGTGGCCGGCCAATGATACGGCGCTACCAGACGATCATGCAGTGGTGCTCAAGCCGGGCGCGACCGAGATGTCGGTCCGATATCACGATTCCACAAAGCAGTGGATCGCAGTGTACCCTAGCGCTTCCTTGAAGCATGCCGAATCCGCGATTTCCACGTCCATGACGCATGGTTGGTCACAAGCAACGATGCTTATTTCCTACCCGGAAGTGCAGCCATCACACCAAAATTACACTCCCAACGTTTTCTGTTATGCCGCGAAAGAGCATGTGGAGTTTGAAACGGAGGGGCAGCTTGTGTTTACTTACGCCTGCAACTCCATGAAGGAAAACGAACTGTTCGAGAAGACCGAACTGTATCATCCCGTGGTCGTAACGATGCCACTGCCTAAGATGTAGCAGAGTGACGTGCCCACGTTCGCGGCTAGAATAATTCCTAGAAATCGTCATTGGGCTTGCCGGTTGAGTGGTTATGGGTTGGTGCGAACGAATGCCTTAATGGTTGCGCATTCTGTGCCCAACGCCGGACCGGACGGGCGAATCGTATATTTCCCAACGGCGGCCGGGACGATGAAAGTCTCGGCGTAGTGAACCACAAATGGATCAAACTTGTGATCAGGACTTTCGATGGTAGCTTCTTCTCCCTGCACGAGGTTAAGTACGTTGACGCCTCCATTCGTATCGTGCGGAACCTTAGAAGTAAACCAGTGACGACGCGTTTCGATGAATTCTCTTTCGTGGAGACCAGTCCGTTCTTCCCTCCAGCCGTCGCCGGAACCTACGGGAGTGACGCGATCGATCAAGTTGTTCTTCACCCATTCCGTTCTGCGATCCCACTGGATGTTAGCGACACCATGATCTATGTGAATTGGACGCGGCGTTCCATTTAGGCCGAGACGTCCCCAGTCCCAAAGTTTGAATGTGAAAATGTACGGCGTGGCGCTTATTTCAAGGACCATGCTCTCTTTTCCAGAGCAGTGAACTGTCCCTGCGGGAATCAAAAAGTGGTCGTGCTTCTTTGCCGGGAATCGGTTGACAAAGCGATTCGCGTCAAAGGGGACCTGTCCGTCCAGAGCTTCGCGCAGCTGATCAGCCATTGCCCGCGGGTCAGCATCTTCTTTTAGGCCGAGGTAAACCGTGCCTTCAGGGCCGGCGTCGAGCAGATAGTAGCTCTCATCCTGCGTGTAGTGCATTCCAAAAGCATCTTGGATGAACTCCGTCAGCGGATGAACCTGAAAGGAAAGATTTCCGCCGCCCATCGTGTCCAAAAAGTCGAAGCGGATGGGAAATTCTGTCCCGAAACGAGCGTGGACAGCATTGCCGAGAAGTTCTCGCGGGTGAGCGAAAACCAAATCGATCGCGGGAATCTCGACTCGTTCCGGGCCGAAACCGAGAAGAAGACTATTCTCTTCCGGTACACAATCAAAGCACCAGGCGTAGTTCGGCTCACCCTTTGGGAGATCGCAAACTTCTTCGATCCAGTGGCCTCCCCAAGGTCCCGGGTCAAAATACGGTACGACTCGGAACGGTCGATTTGCGGTCTTGCGAAGTCCATTACGCAAAGCGTCGCCAGAAATTAGTTTAGGGCGATTCTGATCGTTCGTATCGAGAAAGAAATCTACGGCAGTCCAGATTTGTTTCTTGAGGCGGTCCGCCGCGCGCCAATCCACAAAAAAGGCGCGCTTGTACTTCAGAGAAGGTGCCTCCGTCAGATTGTTTACGCCAAGATTGCCGATTTGCTCGCTGCGCTGGCGCTTTTGGATTTCCCAGCGAGCCATGTCCGCGTAAATCAATACGTCCCAGTCGCCGGCAAGAATGGTGGCTCCGACCCCGACAACTATGGATATGCCATCAGTATTGGAATGAACTTGAGCCTGAGCTCGACGCATGGCATCAAGGTCGAAGAAGTCTTGCAAAACGATCCCGTTCATCCGTCCAAAGACAGGATCGTCGCCGAGGTAAGGAGAAAGAAGCTGGTCGATTGACTCCGAAGACTTTAAAAAGGATGTCGTTTGAAGAGCGTGGGCAGGCCGCAGAATACGGCAGAGTTCATCGAAGATTTGCCGTTCGTTCGCTCCGGGATAACACTCGACACAGATTATCGCGCGCTCTTGTTTTGCGAACGCACGCAAGTGATTTCCAATGTGCTGCCAGCCGACGATACAGCTCTCTCGAGCCGGATCCGCAAGGACGTACGGCGACTTGTCATAATTTGGTTTACGCGTCATGTTTGGGCCGTATGCCGAATTAATTTAGTGGGCTGCTCCGTTGTCTAACCGGTTTGGCCGAGCCTGCAGTTTCAGGGCGAAAAATGACCCCAATACTCCTTAAAACGTTCCGGCAGGGAAACCCAATCGACGGTTTCAGGCCTTCTGGCGAACTGTTCGTAAATAGGAACACCTGGAAGGAGGCCCAAATCCTCATAGCTCCTCGCAGACCGGGTTGTGAGTGACGAATATTGATAGCGCGGATTCGATTGCCAAGTCAGAATCGAGTGTTCAGAGAGAATCGGAAACCACGCGAGGCCTCCGCGTGCGCGAACCGCATCGTAGACGAAGCCGTATTGACGGTCGCACCAAGCGCCGAATGCCATGTAATTGTCGGGATCCGCATTCACGACATAATGTGCCCAACCGGGTGGAATGACCACAACGTCGCCGGCCTTCACCTGAACGGCAAAACAACGACCGGGATCTTCGGTGGTGCTCTCCTGACCATAAACAACGGCGCGCCCATGCCAAAATTCGAACAGCTCCGGCGCAGACCACCCTGAATGGGGAGAGATCGCGTGGACGTGACCCTGGCTGCGAACCGGCTCTTTGCCGAGTCTTCCTTTTGCGTACACCACAATGCCGAAGAGAAGCATTTTTTCGCGGAGCACGCCGATGTGTTCTTGCCGGCCGACGTCCATGGCGATGTTGTAGACGGGGTCCGGCCCTTTGCAGGAGGGATCCAAAAGACTTTCCCGAATGTCGTCGAGCTTGCGTGCCTCAGGCACAGGACCAAACACACCGGGTCCGTAATTAAAATCTATTCCCGCCGTCGAAAATCGAATGTCGAGTCCTCTTGCAGAATAGGTGCCCGGAACAAGGTCACTCTGCCGCTCAAGCGCGTCCACTGTTTCCATCCACTAGCAACGGTCTGCCGTAAATCGAGAAGAGCCGAGCGCTGAATCCATTTTTTCGAATCTCGTCGTAGTCGTAACCTGCATCGCTCGGCCAGCAAGCTACAAAATGGAGAGCGGATGTGCCGGTGTTTGCGACACGGTGCGCTGTGTGGGGAGGGATGTGGTGAAGACTGCCGGGAGACATTTCCTCCATCCAGGTTTTTCGCTGCTGATTCATGAGGATAAGAGCCCCCGTACCCTGAACAGTAGAATAGAACTCTGTGCGGTCTGCTTTAGCGTGAAAATGTCCGTGCGTCATGAAATATTCGGTGCCAACCAGACCCGGTTCGACAACCGTGGTGCCCCAGAACAGTCCGCCTTCCGTCTTTTTCGGGACAGGCGACCACCACTGGACGCGGTAAACAACAAGCGCAGGATCCATGTTTTGCGCGGCGTCTCGATCAAAAAATAAGGGCTTAATATCGCCAAGAGTCTTTCGACTGGTACAAATTTCAGACCCTTCAAGAGTGCCCGTTGACCAATTAACCCTTTGCATAGAACTGCTAGACTACGTCAAAAGGCACGCCGAATGCAAGAAAAGAATCATATTTATGAACGATTCGCGTCGAAACGAACAAATGTGACGCATGAGGCGTATAATCCGGCGAGCGGAGACGCGCAAAACGAAACCCAGTAAGGGTGCAGATTCCGCTTGCTGTGGTACTGTTAGCCGAACTTTTGAAGGATGTGCAAGCGATGAAGCGAAGTAAATCAGTGCGTCCGTTATCAGTACTGAATACGAGAGAAGTTGAAGAAGAAAATCCGGGGAAGCAGCAGACGCGACTGACCGAAATTCTGACGAGCCTGCAAAGGGATGGCTCAGTTTCGGTAGAACAGCTGAGCGAGCGTTTGGAGATATCCGTGGTGACGGTCCGGCGCGACCTCGATTTGCTCGAGCAAAAAGGGCTGCTACGGCGCACGCATGGCGGCGCAGTCTCAATTGAGCCGTTATTTTATGAGCCCTTCAAGAACGACCGCTCATTTCAAGCACAGGTGGAACGGTTCGCGCAAGAAAAGCGCCGGATCGGAAGAGCTGCTGCGGGCTTGATCGGACGGGGAGAAACCATCGCGTTGACGCCGGGAACCACGACGAGCGAAGTCATCCGCGGTCTGCCCCTGAATCACGACATCACGGTCGTGACAAATACTGTGAATGTGGCGATGGAGCTCTCGAAACGGAAGGACTTGAAGATTTTTGTTACCGGAGGACACTTGCGAGGTGATTGGTTTTCGCTGGTTGGACCGACAGCGGTTAATAGCCTCTCGCAGTTGCTGATCACCACCGCATTTATCGGAGCCGACGGGCTTGATGTAAAGTGGGGAGCGAGCTGTTTCAGTCCTGACGAGGCCCATTTGAATTCTGTGATGGTCAAACACTCGCGGCGCCGTGTCGCTGTGGTTGATCATAGTAAGTTCAGCGTTGTGGCAGGCTGGCGTATTTGCCCGACTACTGATCTGAACGTGTTGGTGACCGATACCGACGCGCCCGCCGAGAGTGTAGAACCATTTGAGAAAGCTGGCATCAAGGTGATGAGAGTTTGAGCTTGGCTCATCGTGTAGCGGAAGACGCGGCGGGTACCTTCAGAAGATGGGCAGCCAGGAATTCCCAGATCTTGTCATACGCTTTCAGCGTATCGGCGTCAGAAAAGTATCCATGTCCGCCACCTTTGATGGTGACTAACTCATTCGCTACGCCAGCGCGTTCCAATGCTTTGTGGAGCCTGACGGAATGTTGATAAGGAACAACGTCGTCGGCATCTCCGTGGATGGAGATGACCGGAGGAGAATTTTTGGATACGTAGGTAAGTGGCGAAGTCCGTTTTGCAATTTCCGCTCGGTTCGGCTGCGTTCCCAGCCATTCCTCAGCGTAGTTTTTCATGTTTGGGCCTTCGAGCACGTCGTTCACATCTGAAATGCCGTACCAATTTACGATTGCCGCAACCTTCAGAATCTCTTCGCCGGGACATTCGACATCCAGACCTGAATCTGATGTCACCATACCGGTAGTAAGAGAAAGATGTCCACCTGCCGAATGTCCCGTGACAACAATCCGGTCAATGTCGAGATTGAATTGCTTTGCATTTCGAATGACCCACTTCAAAGCGCATCGGCAATCCTCGACCGCCGCCGGTGCCAAGGAAACGGGAGCCATGCGGTACTCCACGTTGACGATATTCCAGCCTCGTTGAAAATATGGAAGCAGGTGCGGAAAAGCACCGGTACGGTCGCCAAAAATCCAGCCTCCTCCGTGAATGTAGATCAAGGTTGGGACCAGCTCTTTAGCCGACTGGTTACGCCACAAGTCGAGCTTCAGTACATAATTGTTTTGCACTCCGTAAACGACATCCGGATTGACGATGTAGCGGTTGCCAGCGATTTCGCTCCACCGCTTGGAGTCCGGCTGCTGAGCTGGCGAGGGAAACGAAAAGAGCTGAGACAAGAGCAGGCAAATCAGGGCTGCCAAATAAGAAGGCTTTCGCACCATGGTTTCTCCGACAGAGCCAGGACCGAGATAAGATGCCGCGGGGAGTAAGCTTAATCAGAATGTTCGATTTATGTCAATACGACCATATTTATGAGCGTTTTACTGTTATTCGTGCATAATGCCATCAAGCAAGCGCACGACGAACGTGAGAAGTCTAAGGAGGCGGAATGAAGGCGCTCGCAGTAGATTTCGGCGGCAGTCACGCGACCTGTGGTCTTGTCGAAGACGACCGCCTGATTGCACTGGAGAAGATTGACGTCGGCGACGCGCATAGCGTCAAGTCCGTTTTGCCGCAGGTTGCGGAATCATTTCGGCGCCTTCTTGGGGAAAACTCAGTATCGGCCGAGACCTGTGCCGGTGTAGCGATGGGGCTTCCCTCCATCGTCGATGCCCGTACCGGTGCGGTTTTAGATTCTCGCGCCAAATACGAAGATTCCGTGGGATTCGATCTTGCAGCCTGGAGCCGCGAACAGTTTGGGCTCGCTCTGAGAGCGGAAAATGACGCTCGTATGGCCTTGCTCGGCGAGAGCTATGCAGGAGCCGCCCAAGGATTTTCGAATGTCATCATGATGACGCTCGGAACCGGAATCGGCGGAACCGCGATGATCGAAGGAAAACTTCTCAGGGGAAAACATGCACAAGCTGGCTGTTTGGGTGGACATCTGCCGGTGCTGTTCACTGGGCGGCGCTGTATGTGTGGTGCGATCGGATGCGCCGAAGCGGAAGGATCCAGTTGGGCGCTCCCCCTCGTTGCCAGAGACTGGCCGGCCATCTCAACGAGTCGGCTTGCTCCAGTCAGCGATCGACTGAACTTTGAGGAACTGTTCCATGCCGCGGAGTTGGGCGACACCGTTGCGTGCGAAATCCGAGATCGCTGCTTGAACGTGTGGAGCGTGGCCGCGATCGCCATGGTTCATGCTTACGATCCTGAGATTCTCGTCATGGGCGGCGGCGTCTTGAAGCGCGAAGCAACAATCGTTCCATTCGTTCAAAAATACTTGGACCATCATGCCTGGACGGAATGGGGTAAGGTCCAAGTCAAACCGGCGCAATTAGGGAATAACGCCGCGCTACTGGGAGCTGTCCCTTTGCTTACGGAGCGATTTGAGTGAAGTGCGCTGCGCTCGGCAACGGATTCCGGCTGGCGCGCAATTGGCTGAGGAATTCTGAACAGTTGGGCAATGAGCTAGTGATAGACCGCCATCCAATGTTCAGCTTCGGGATCGATCAGAATCCGATGGCTGAGTTTCTGGAATTTCGCTCCCTCAACCGAGGTTAATTGGCGATTGGCCAGAATTGCAGGCAACTGCACCGAATCGAGTTTCGTCCCCGGCGCTCCTCGGGAAAACAGAACCCTTGTCGATTTCGCATCCACCGGCTCGAGTGCAAAATCAACGCGACCAAAGCGAGTCGGTGTCTGCTTCAGGGCATAACCATCCCGCCATTCAGATTCATGTGACACACCTTCCAACAGTCTTAACTTCGATCCGTCTTCCAGAACGAGCCGATGCCGCAGGAAGCGAACACACTCCGCGCTCGCCCAATTGTGGGGCATGTCTCCCCAGTCCTGTCCCACAAGGGCGTTTTGGAGCGGCTGTTCTTCGCGCCAGCAATATAACGGTGATGCGTGATTCAAAAAGCCGGCGAACGCGCGGGTCGCCCACGAATAGAGGCCAGCCCAAAGATAAACGTGCGCAGCGAAAGAAGCGTTGTAATTCCAAACGCTTTCATGCCACAACCAACCGGTTTCCGCAGGAATGTCTTCCCTCGTGCACGATTGGAGCAGCGCGATGTGTCCTTTGACGATCGGATCCGACGGATCGAAAACACAGCCAGGAAAAATTGCGTGTGACAACGCCCACTGCGCACTTTGCGGCCGCGGCCGTCTCCAGGGATCAGCATCGTGACGCGAGATGTCGTCATGGGCAAGCATGGGCAGATACTGGAATCCGTCCGGATGTTTGACCATCTCCTGACGCGCTGCTTCTTGAAACGCGGTCCGCAGCTCCTTATAAAATGAGCCGGCAAGCTCGAGAGATTCCATTTTCAAATATTCGGCTGCGGATGCGACTGCTTTCAATCCGGCGAGAGTCCAAACGGTGTTCGTAAACTCAGAACGAACGCCATCAATTCCGCCATCTGCGAACCCAGGCGCCAATAATCCATACTTGCCGTTTGTGCTGCTGCCTTTTTGCGCCGACTCCCGGACGGATTTTAGAAATTCAACGGCTTTACGAACGTTGGGCTCGAGTTCTTTGAAATCAGACCAGTCCTGTTTCAATTCACACTGGCGAACGAGCGTGAACATCGCGATGGCGGTGTCTTTCCAATGTTCTCCAGCAACCGCAGCGACAACCTGACCGGAAGGAAGCTGCTTGGACCACTCTGAACGAAGACCTTCGTCGGCTTCTTTGTCGTAACCAAGATATCGCGCAGCCTCTAATAAGAAATGACCATCCACAATCCACAGTCCTCGATACACGGTCGGTCCGACCTGAAAGACGAGGCGATTATTTTTTATTTCGCGAGCTTGCTGAATATTGCGCGCGCATGCGGTCAGAAACTCTCCATGCCGGCCAGGGTAGCTCCATTGGACATTTCCAAAGGGTTTCCAAGAAGCCCACCATGTCCGTACTTCTTCGAGCAAAACCTGTGGATGATCGAAAGCCTTAGTCAAGACGTCATGCGACTGGCCATCTTGTGGGAATCGAATCAAGTATTTCAGTGGCCGATTGACAGTTGCTTCACCATGAGCCAGATAGACGGTGTAACCCGCTTCGTCCCACCATATTGGAGAGCCTGAATCGTTATCCAGTTTTGCCGCGAGAAGGAAGGGATGGCTTGCGTTTTCATGATTCGCGATGAGGATGCAGCCATCCACCTTGAATGACATTCGATCGCATGTGCGAATATGGATTTTGGGAATCGCAGCTACAGTTCCCTGCTTCGGCGTGATGGTCATTAAAACGTTGTCAACGCGACCTTCGTCTTTGTGTCGTGAGGCGAACGCGATGAGTTCGAATTCAGCCGTGGGGCGTTCGATGAGCGTGTGAACGATTGGCGTTCCCGGAGATTCGAGCCACTGACGCGAGACGCGGTCGTCCTGCATGCCGGCCAGAGAAAACGTGCAGACCGTCGAGAAATCCTCCATCCCGACAAGCAGGTCCTTTGCAAAACCGTAGCGTAGGTCCCCAAGCGGACCGACAAGAGATTTTCTGGAATCGTCTGGAAAGCAAATAGCAGTCTGCCAGTGCCGTGGAGCAAAGCGAAAATCGATGGCATTTGTTTGCGACTGCGTGGCATGCTCTAAAGAATTGTCGGCTGGTGCGGAGTCGCCATCCGTCACCGGAACGGAGGTGGCAGGGAGATTAGCCGCCGTGACGCTGACGACTAGACCCGCCATGAATTCTCTGCGTGTGACTCGAGACATGAAACTCTCCGTGATGGAGCCAGCCTTCGAAGCAGGGTTACTGCTTCCAATGCTCCTGAATTTGTTCCAAGGTGCGTCCACGAGTTTCTGGCACGAATTTCCAGATGTACAAAAAGCAGATTGCCGATAGAGCAGAATAAATCGCGAACGTGCCGCCAACGCCCATGGCTTTCACAAGGCTCAGGAACGTGAAGGTGACCACGAGTGTTCCCGCCCAAAGCGCCGATGTCGCGAGGGACGCTGCGCGGCCGCGAATCTTCGTGGGAAAAATCTCGGAGATGTAGAGCCAGACTCCTGGCCCCATTCCAAACGCGAAGAACGCAACGTACACGAGGATTTCGAGGAGCATTATGGCCGGAGGAAACGAAGGGACTTTGAAGGAGATCACCAGCGCCGCGAGTGCGATGGCCATGCCACCGCTTGCAGTCATCAAAATCGCGCGGCGGCCCCAGCGGTCCAGAAAGAGCATGGCCACAATCGTGAATAGCAGATTTACTCCTCCAATGATGACGTTAGCGGCCAAAGCCGCTCCGGCAGACTGCCCGCGAAAATGCTCGCTGATGATGATCGATCCGTAGTAAAGGACCGTATTAATTCCGGTGATCTGTGAAAAAACGGCAAGAAAGATGGCGACGCCAAGCCTCGCTCTGACCCCAGGCTGGAACACTTCTTCCCACGATCCTTTTTCGGTGGAGATTACGCGCTCAACGGCTTGCACTTGTTCTCTGGCGGCGAGTGGGCCGATGATCTTGGACAGGACACGTTCGCCTTCGTCTGTTTTTCCGCGAGAGATCAACCAGCGTGGGCTTTCCGGGATGACCAGCAATCCGAGAAAGAAACCGAACGACGGCAAAGCTGCCGTAGCCAACATCCATCGCCAACTACTCTCGCCTAACTTAGCGAGCTGCCAGTTCACGAGGTAGGCAAACAGAATTCCAATCACGATCGCCAGTTGATTCAGGGAAACGAGCTTGCCTCGATTTCCTGCCGGAGCAATCTCCGCAATATAGACGGGAGTGAGTGCAGATGCCAGACCAATGGCCAAGCCTCCAGCCAATCTGGCCACCGCAAAAACGCCGACCGAGTTTGAAATGGCGGAGCCGAGAGCCGAGATTGCAAAGAGCAGCGCGGCCAAGATCAGCGACTTCTTTCGTCCGTAGCGGTCGCCTAACAAACTCGCACTTGCGGCACCGATCAGGCAGCCCAGAAGCAACGAGCTTGCCGCAATTTCAGTTTCTAAATTTGTCAGCGCGAATTGCTTACGGAAGAACAGCAGCACGCCATTAATTACGGCTGTGTCAAAACCGAATAGGAAACCGGAGATTGCTGCTATTGTCGACAGCAAAATGACATAGGAGATTGAAGAGTGTTCTCCAGTAGAGTCGGTTAGCACTACCGGCCTTGGCGAATGCATGAGTTCTCCTGCACCTTAATACGAACCGTGACGGCACCTTGGTCGGCCTACATCGCCCAAAGTAAAATTTCCCGTGCCTTGAGACGAGCTCGCGGCGGTGACGAGGAAAGACTGTAATGCTCGAAAGTGGTTATTTCAATCATTTTGTGTTTCGTTTATGCTACGGTCGAAAGCTAAACGCGATTCGATCAATCGAATTGAAGGCGTACCGGCCATGGAAATAGTGCGGCGAATTACGATTCTTTTTTCGCTTTTTGCGATTGTCCTCTCTGGGCCGCGTCCCAGTTACGGGCAAGAGCGGCAGATTTGGCAAATTGGAGCGTTCGACCGATCCTCCAACGAGTTTCGAAATGTGGGGGGCGATTACACGAGTCCAAAATCGGATGCTATTTTCAGAATCGGCGAAAGTGCAGAGGCCAATGATTGGCCGCGCTTCCAGCCGGGACCCGCCAATGGGATGGCAGGTGGACGGCTCCATCCGTTCACAATTTTGTTCAAGCTAACCGACAAACCAGACGGTACATATCGGTTGATGGTAGCCATGCTTTACGAAACGCCCCGCCTCTCGCATCTGCGCATCGAAATCAACGGACACACCGGGGTGCTCTATTTCGAGCCAAAATTGGACTACGGAGCTGGAGATTGGGAAGGCACCTTCGTGCCGCAGACCTCGACAGCAACGAAAAGCGTCAAATTTCCCGCGGCCTGGCTTTTGCAAGGAGAGAATAAGCTCGTGCTGACTGCATTAGATGAGCCGGCAGCGGTGCAAAATTCGCTTGGCTCGATCGCGTTAGGACACACAGGAGTTATTTATGACGCCCTTAGAATGACGCAGTCCCGCAATGAAAAATCTTCGGAGTCGCGGTTGGATGCGTCTCTCAGCCCGACCATCTTCTACAGGGAAAACGCGGGTGTGGCAGCGGAACTAGTCGAAGCGCTGCTCAGCTTTTCGGGCGGTCCGATCAAGGGAAGTGCAACGCTGGGAGTCGCTGGCGGCTCGGACAGCCAAACGTTTGACTGTGCGGGCGAATTTGGCGACTGTCGAATCGAATTCGCGATTCCGGAGTGGTCGGGCACAAAAAGCGGTTCGCTAAAGATTCAATCAAACAACGGAACAAAGGAGATGGCGTCGCAATTAACCGCGGCCAGAAAATGGACGGTGTTCATTGTTCCCCACGAACACCTGGACATCGGCTTCACTGATTATCCAGACAAAATTGCGGAACTTCATTCTCAAGCCGTGGATGGAGTACTCGATCTCTTGCCAACCCATCCGGAATTCCGTTGGACGATCGATGGTTCCTGGGTGGCCGAGCAATATCTCAATGGCAGATCGACGGAAAAGAGAAATCAATTCCTGCAAAGCATTCGCGACCAAAAGATTACGCTGCCCATGCAATATGCAAACCAACATACAGGTGTGGCGTCACTGGAAGGTCTGGCTCGTTCCCTCTATCCGAGCAAAGCCATGGCGGATGAATTCTCACTTCCCCTTGGCGCGGCTCACATAACCGACGTTCCTTCCTACAGCTGGTCCTACGCGTCAATTCTGCACGCGGCCGGAGTGAAATATTTCGCTGCCGCCAGCAATTCTTGGCGTGCGCCGATTGTGTTGCAGGGCCGATGGAACGAAAAGTCTCCGTTTTATTGGGAAGGTCCCGACGGCGGACGCGTGCTGATGTGGTATTCGCGGGCGTACCTCCAACTTTCCACCTTGTTTGGTACGCCACAAAGAATTGAGGCCGTGAGGGACGCTCTGCCGGTCTTTCTGCAAGCGTATTCAAGACCGGACTATCTTGCAGATTCTGCGATCATTTTCGGAAGTCAGCTCGAAAACACAGTTCTTAACACGGCGCAGGCGGAGTTGGTCCGCCAGTGGCAGTCACAATTCGACTATCCACGCCTGGAATACGCCAGCTTTGCAAGCGCAATGGAATCGATTGAACATCAATTTAACGGAAAGCTGCCAGTTTTCCGCGGAGACTTTGGTCCTTATTGGGAAGACGGATTTGCTTCGGACAGCATTCACACCGCGATCCATCGCGGCAATCAGCAACGGATTCTCTCTTCTGAAAAGCTCGGGACGATCTGCTCTGTTCTTGATCCAACCATCAGGCCAGATGAAACAATTCTCCATTCCGCCTGGAAGAACATGCTCCTCTTCGACGAGCACACATGGACGTTCGTCGGGGCTACAACGCAGCCTGACGCCCGGCAAACCACGCTTCAACTTGAACTGAAAGCCAGAGAAACAACAGATGCCCAAGAAGCCATCACACGCTCACTCCACAGAGGCTGGGCACAGCTTGAGAGCCTCGTCAGACCCAAAGACGCATCGATTATCGTTTTTAACTCACTGAACTGGAAGCGCAAAGGATTTGTGGAAATTGACTTGGCCGATGACCAGGCGATCTTTGACGCGACGACAAATCGCGAAGCTGCGGTTCAGACGCTATCGGTTGGCCGCGGCACGCCGCTTCCTGGATTCGGCGGAGGATATCGCCGAGTGCGATTCCTCGCAGAGGACATCCCAGCGCTGGGATACAGGGTCTATACCTTGCTGCCCAAAAAGGTCAGTGCTTCGCCCACACAAGCGACAACCGTAACCACGGCATCGACTACATTTGAGAATTCCTACTATCGCGTCACGGTGGATCCCTCGGCAGGCGGAATTTCCAGCATTTGGGACAAAGAGTTGAATCGAGAACTAGTCGATAAGTCCAGTCCATATCGCTTCGGGGCCTATGTATACGTCAAAGGCGCAGACGATATGCCTAACAACAGTTTGTATCGTTACGGAGCTTCCCTGAAGCCTCCAACTCTCAGCGCGACTTCGACCAGCAACGGAAGGTTGGTTTCGAGCTATCACGCTCCCTATGGGATGGTAATCGTGCTGGAGTCGTCCGCGCCAAATACGCCAACCGTGAGAGCGGAGATCACGCTGCTCGACGCGGAAAAACGAATTGAGCTCGCGTTTGCCATTCACAAGGAGACCGTGCTATCGAAAGAGGCAGCGTACATCGCGTTTCCATTCGACGTGCAAAACCCACAATTTGCCTATGAGACCCAGTCAGGTTGGGTGAATCCAGCTAAAGATGAGCTGACCGGAGGCAGCCGAGAGTGGTACGCCGTGAACCATTGGGCCGCGGTGACGAACGAGAACGTATCGGCAGCGATCGTCCCGGTAGACGCGCCACTCGTCAACTTCGGAGATATCGTCAGAGGGAATTGGCCGGTCGAGTTCAAGCCAAAATCCTCGACGATATTTTCCTGGCTTATGAGCAACTACTGGGGAACAAATTTTTCTCCTCAACAGGGCGGGGACTTCAGCTTCCGCTATCGCATTGTAAGTTCAAGGTCTTTCGACCATGTTCATCTCACCCAGTTGGGTTGGACTTCGATGACGCCTTTGGAAGCTGATTTAACCACGGCTACAGCCACGTCAAGTCTTTTGCCCGTCACACAGTCCAACCTCGTGGAAATTGATAATCCGAATGTTGCGCTTAGTACATGGAAGCGAGCCGAGCATGGAGAAGAGACCGTATTTCGACTGATCGAGCTCTCGGGCAAGGCACAAACAACGAAGATCACGAGCTCTTTCTTCAAAATTAAGGCGGCATGGAACGCAACTTTATTGGAGGAGAAAAAAACTCCAATCCCTATTTCCGGCGAGGGAATCGAAGTCACGTTGCAACCGTACGAAATCAAAACCATTTCTTTGGGCACAACGAGCGCACTCAAGTCGTCAGATAGCAAGGCGGCGAAACAGAGCGCTGCGAAATGAGGATCCAGTTTCGTAACAAGATTGCCGCTTTAACGCCGAAGGGGATTGGGCCCGCGACGCGTCGCTGCCGGCCGTCGCTCCGCAGGACGGATGTTACGCGGAATTTGTGAGGATCCCGGCAACAGATGCGGGAAAATAGGTCACGCGTGAACGCAAACATCACCGGAAGTAGAAGATCGCGTTTGCCAGTGTTCCTTCTTGCTGTGGCTGCTGCGGTATCGGCCGCGCCGCCGTCCTCGGCTTGGGCGCAGAAAGTCGCAAGAGGGGCAACTGAGAAAGCGAAGGCTCGCTCAACGCTAGTCGATGCAGGCTTTCGGAGCGAAAGCTTGCAAAGAGAGATGCACTATCGCGTATTGCTGCCCGCAGGATACGAAAGTTCTGAAAAGCGTTATCCCACCTTGTACCTGCTCCATGGCCTGTACGGCGACTTCAAAAATTGGTCAACGCTAACGCATTTGGCAGACTGGGCCGAACGTCTCGATTTGGTTGTCGCGATGCCCGACGCTGGGAACTCCTGGTACGTCAATTCCGCGACAAAGGAATCCGACAGGTTTGAAGACTACATCGTTAACGACTTCATTGCGGAGGTGGACTCGCATTTCCGGACGATTCGTGATCGGCGTGCTCGGGCGATTGCGGGTCTTTCCATGGGCGGATATGCAGCCATGAATTTTTCAATCAAGCATTCGACATTGTTTTCCTACTCAGGTGTAATTAGCGGCGCATTGGACGCGCCCTCCGGCCTTGACGAGAGAATATCCGAATTCCGCGAAGGGCTACAAAACGCATTTGGTCCGCACGGCAACCCGAATCGTAGCGCAAATGATGTTTTTCTTTTGCTCGAAACTTCGGACAAAAGCAAACTGCCTTACTTCTATATCGATTGCGGCGAGGATGACATTTTCTCGGGCGTAAATCGAAATCTGGCTACACGCCTCCAGGAGAAGCATATTTCCTACGAGTATCACGAAATGCCTGGCGCCCATACCTGGGAATATTGGGACTGCGCGATACGCCGCTTTCTCGTCGTCCTCTGCAGCAAGAATTTTGTCCACCGCAGCTATTTGCCAGAATGCGACTGTGCAACTTGAGCTTTAAGTCTCTTTTCGCTGGCAATAGCCCAACCAAAGCAGCTGCTTGCAAAGAACCGGAGCCCTCTCTAATAGTTCCTTCCTTATTTCGATACGAAACTCTGCGAGACCATTCGGTTCGGAACCGATCCGCGATGGCCAGATGAGGCTCGCGACTTGACTCTAAGCCAGGGGTTTTCCGCAGCCTAGTCCGAACCACTTTCGCGCGATATCAGAAAGTGCACCCGTCTACCAGTGTTTATGGGTCGGTTCGGATCCTAGAAAGAAGGACGGGCAAGCTGACGTGGGTTGCTTCCTGCGTGATCAGATTCCGAACTGGACGGGCTTGTATTTCGAATTGGACGAGCCCTTACTCCGAAACAGACGCTTTGATTCCCATTGACTGCTCCGACTGCAGAGCCGCTCGATCCTACCGTGACAGTTAGTTAGTGGCCGGCAGTTAGGGTTGCGACGAATCGTTCCAATTCGATCGCTTCTACTCCGCGAGCGACTGCGCTTGTGGCCTGGGCAGAGCGCGACTTCCTGTGTACTACAATCAGTCGGGTCGAGCGCTTTTCCATCGTCCGGCGCAAGGCGAGAAGCGGGGCGGCCATCGCGGGGCGCACCGTTTTCCCGGCCTTACATTCGATGAGCCATAGTCCGGCATTCGGTCTGGGTAGGAGAAAATCGACCTCCAGACCCTGCTGATCGCGAAAGTAATAGAGCTCTTTCCTGCCGCCCTGGTTCACTTGGCTCTTGAGTATTTCCGCCGCGACAAAACCTTCAAACAACTGTCCTAAAAAAGGCGAGCGCTGAAGCTCAGCTTCCGATGTGATTCCCAGGAGATAACAGGCAAGGCCGGAGTCACCCAAATAGACTTTCGGCGTTTTGACGAGTCGTTTGCCAAGGTTTTCGAAGTACGGAGGAACAATGATGATTTGGCTCGTGATTTCGAGAACGTGCAACCACTCGCTTATGGTCGGCACCGAAACGCCGAGTGGTGCGGCAAGATCGGTCTTATTAAGAATTTGGCCGTGTCGGCTAGCCAGTAGTGCAATGAATCGACGGAAGGTGACTAAGTCTCGTACGTTTGTGATTGACCGGACGTCTCGTTCCAAATACGTTTGAAGGTAGGACGCAAACCAAAGTGCTCGAGACTTCGGGCGAACCACGACCTCCGGAAAACCGCCGTGAAGCATATTCACCTTTGGAGTCTCGGTGACACTGAAAGGCAGAAGTTGCAAAATAGCAGCCCGGCCAGCCATCGACTCGGTGATGCCCTGCATCAGCGGTGCTTCCTGCGATCCGGTGAATAGCCACTGCCCCGTGCGACGGGGCGCCGTATCGATGAGAGTGCGCACGTAACTGAGAAGTTCGGGAGCATTCTGAATTTCGTCGAATAGGATAGGAGGTCGCAGCTCTTCGAGGAAGGTACGAGGGTCACTGCGAATCCGTCCCTGAATGTCGGGATCTTCAAGGAGCACGTAGTGGATTTTGGGAAACAATTGGCGAAGGAGAGTCGTTTTTCCCGAGCGTCGGGGCCCTGTGACAACCACCGCGGGGAAATGTCGGGCCGCTTGTCGGACCATCTTATCCAGATTTCGAGGTATGTATCGCACGTGAGTATTCTAAGGTGGAACTTTAGAATAATCAACGATAGGCGTTCGCCTTTTGTCCCGAGGCTTTGTATTAGTCTGGTGCCAGAGCGCGCGAGAATGATGAACCAGCGCAATCTCGAAGACCTTCTCAGGTCGGCACTGGAGGAATGCGAGCAGCTCCGTGCAGAAAATGCTCATCTCCGAATGATGTTGGGGATTCCAAATTGGACATCCGCGGAATCAACAACAAGCTGTCGAGAATTTTGGACGTCCGAGTGAAGGCCTATTACGTTCCGTGTTGTAAATGATGTCCCCCAAGGACGCATCGCTTGAAAAGGCCGCGTAAATATCACAAAATAGAGATGATCCGCGGTGGTAGAGCATTCGGCTGTTAACAAAGAACTTCAAATCACCGTTTCTCCGGCGTCAGTTAACAGCTTCCGGACCATCCCCAAACACCTTTTCCGTGTCCCCAGAATGTCCCCATAGGCCCTGCCGCTGGCGACCCGCGTTGAAGTCGGAATCCGAGCTGGTCACCGGTGCGGCGAATGTCTATCCTGGAATTTCCGCTTAGTCTCTTGATATCATCGCACCAAATGTGATATCGTTTTTGGGGTACTCTAGGAGTCGTGTATGCCAGCAATTGTTGTGCGCAACATTTCCGCAGAGACTCACCGGGCGCTGCGCGTGCGGGCGAGGCAGCACGGACGGAGCACTGAAGCCGAAATTCGCGCGATTCTTGATGGGGCCGTACGGCCGACAGCGCGTATCAAGCTCGGCTCTGCGCTCGCTGCGCTCGTGAAACCATTCGGCGGCCTCGAGCTCGAAATTAAAAGAGACAAGAAGCCAGCGAAGCCGGCGGACCTGGCGTGATCCTGCTCGACACGAACGTGGTCTCCGAGCCGATGCGGTCGAAGCCCGAGCGAAGCGTGCTTGCATGGCTCGACGCGCAGTCGGTGGAGAGCCTCTACCTCGCGACCGTGAGCCTGTCCGAGCTGTTGCTCGGTATCGCAAGCCTCCCGGCCGGCAAACGCCGCAGTGCCCTCGCCAGTGCCCTCGATGAACAAATCGTCTCGCTGTTCGCCGAGCGGATTGTGCCCTTCGATATCGCAGGGGCAGAAGCCTACGCGGAGATTGTCACACGCGCTCGGCGGCATGGTCATTCGATCGCCGTTGCAGACGCCCAAATCGCGGCCATTGCCGCATCCCGTCGGTTCAGTGTAGCTACACGCGACGAAGCACCTTTCCGAGCCGCTGGCATCACGGTCATCAACCCGTGGACTGCGACGCACGAGGCTGAATAGCCTCGCCGGAAGGACCTCCCGAACGTTCCCTCAAACAGTTCTTCCGTTCTCGAAGCCCCGTACTTTTCATGAAACCAATGTAACTTCATGTAGCTGCATTGTCAGGGCCGGCGCAATGCGCCGTTCCTGTTTCCTTCGAAATGCGGCAGCTTCGCATGACACACAAAGCTACAACTGATTTGAAGAACCGTGCAGCACTCGATCCCCGCCTATCCTTAGCAGAGACGTCCGACGGACTAAGGTGCCGAGGGCGTAAGGCTCAGAAGTTTGCGGATAGCGCCGAAGTCGGGATGAAGTCCGGCTTGGTACGCGCCTTCGTCGGCACGCCGTTCCCAATCCAAAAGCAGGGACTCTACAATCTCCTTGCCGTCACGATCGCGAACCGCTTGCAATGGTGTGCGTCCTCCGAGCGCTGGAACCTTCACGTGAACCCAGTCCTCGGCTTGCTTCTGAATGATTTGCTGCAGTCGGCTTTTCGCCTCTGGATCACGAAGAAGAGCTTGTTCGAATTCGTCGTCCTTTTTCGCCTGGGCATTATTCCGTCTGGGGGCATTCGCCAGCATCTCGTCCGCCGTTTGCGTGCTTGTACTTTGCTGCATAGCCAAGACACCGAGCCGTTTTTCGATCTCCGCGTCAAAGCGCTTGGCCCGATTCTCGGAATTCACCTCGGCAATTAGGGATCGCCCGGCAATTTTGATATTCCCGACGACCGTGTTGTCCCAGCTTGGAATCTTCGCGTTGCCTTTCTTGCGCCAATCAAATTCTACGCTCTGTAGCTTTCCATCCTTGCCGAATTTTGCACCTTCCAAAAGCTCTTCTTTCGATTGGCCGAGAGCCAGCGGCGCGAGGGCGTCGAACGCTGTTTCGGGCGATTCAATGCGGAACTTCAAGCTATGAAACACGAGCGGGTCGCCATCGGTATTCACTAATTGCGGGGGTATGTACAGCCTATTCCGAATCGTCAGGTAGGTGAGGCGAATCGCATCCGCATGCCGCACGAGATCGTCAGGAGTCAGATCGCGATTTTGTTTGGCGATCTTCTTTCGCAACTTCTTCCGCAGACCGATCACCTCTCCTTTCCAACTGGGCGGGATGCTGATCGGAGCCGTGCACCCCAGAATGCAAAGCGTCTGTAAGGTCCAGATCTGGCCGTAAGCGATGTCTCCCCTCTGTAGCGCACGGGATGCCGAGCGTTCGACAACTTCCGTCTCCGTGCCAATCAGGATGTCCCGCAACTTAATTCGCTCGCCGGCTTCACTCCATAAGACTTCAAAAAAACTCAGGAGTTCTGGGCTCACTGTGGCTCAGAGAGATTGAATTAGAAGAGCTTAGACAACCTGGGTTCTCATTGAGTCTGTCGGCGTACGCGAGCAAGCAGATCGCGAGACCTCATTCGCCGGCAGTAGTCCTCAAAGCTCGGGCGCGGTCCCTTCCAACGAAGATCCTCGACATTCTCAAATACGGGCACATCCAATCGCAGGGTTGCAAGAGTGCGAAACAACAAGGCCTCGCTCCACGAATTGTGAAGCGATTCGGACAGTAATCGGGCTCTCCGGATTGACGGGTGCCATTCTCGCCAATCCTTGGGAATGCTTTCAAGGTGAGCATACTGAGATAGGGTAAGAGCCGCGGCCTTTACGCCCCATCCCGGCAAACCCGGGAAGCCATCTGCGGTATCTCCGACGACAGCCAGGAAGTCCGGAATGGATTGGGGCTTTATTCCGAATTTCGCCACGACTCCGGCCTCATCGCGCACGATTTCACGCCTGCGGTCCAATTGAACGACTCGTGTCCCTACCACGCACTGACTGAGATCTTTATCCGGCGTACAAATGAGCACCTGCTTCACTCGGTCATCCTTGGCTGCTTTGTCGGCAGCAGAGGCGAGCGCATCGTCCGCCTCATAATCGACCATTGGCCACACCACTACTCCCATTGCTTCCAGTGCTTCCTCGAGAATGGGGAATTGCGAAAGCAACTCCGGCGGCACGCCTTCACTCGTCTTGTATCCGGGATACAAATCATTTCGAAATGACTCCACGACGTGATCGGTTGCAACTCCAATGTGAGTTGCACCGCCCTCGATCATGGACAAAACGGAGGTCAGGACACCGCGTACCGCACCGATCTCCTGCCCGTTCGAATCTGTTGTGGAGGGCACTGCGAAAAAATGGCGGAACAATTCGTACGTTCCGTCGATCAAGTGCACATCCATGTGGTCTCCGATCAGATTCTCGGATAGCGATGTTATAAGATCGGGCTATGAATTTGGAGATCGTTCCCATGTTACCGACTATCACGGGCTTAGGTGGGCATCCCCGACAACCAGGGAATGAATGACGACAAGCGCGTTTCTCAGGACCAATCCGCAGGCTTAACGCCGTTCACGTGTCGGCTTGTGTATTTTCCGCGTTGGCGCAGATATCTTCGCTTGTCTCTCCGCAAGAGGAGAGAAGTGCTTGCAAATCCATTCGATCGGCGTCTGGCAGCTGATTAAAAATGTCACGACTGGCCTGCTTCACTATGCCGATCGCTTCACTCGGTCTTCCGTCACGAAACCAGATCCTTCCAAGACCCATTGCACCACGCAATCCAAACAGCTTCGCCCCTTGAGAACGGGCAAGCCCTATCGCTTTAGTGAACTCCAGCTCCGCAGCTTCACGTGAAGCTGCCTGATGTGCGAGCCGGAGTTCTCCCCTCAATCTCCACAGTTCCGATTCGTAATATTTTTCGTCGGTTTTTGCAACGACGTCCAATGCTTCGTCTGTAGCTTTTAGACCTTCCTCAAGTTGCATCGAGAGTAGGCACACGTCAGCCTTGATTCCGAGCAGGTGACTGAGAGACTGGTTCGTTCCCATCTTGCGGACCGCATCAATACCTTCTGCGATTTGGCGCAGTCCATCGCCGCGCCGTCCCAGGTATGCATTGGCCCACCCTTCGTAGACCTTCGCCCAGGCATGCATCAGCCGAAAGTTCTGATCCTGCGCGAGGGCTACAGCCGCGGCTGCATTCTTCTTCGTCGCAACAGGATCGCGCCTCATCTGGTGAACTGACGCTGCGAATACATACGCCGTGGCACACGAGAGCGGCTGTGCCAAATCTCGTGCTTGATGGATTGCGGCTTCCGCAGTTTTTATGGCTTCGACTGTACGGCCTAGCAAGGTGAGCACTCGGGCTCTGAAATTTAGGCAGCAGACTCCCGCATCGTGATCTCCATAGGTAGAAGCCGTAATGGCATGCAGCCTCGCATCATAAAGTTGCAGCCCTTCAGAGGTGTGTTCCATCGCAGACTGCAGCTCTCCTCGAGAGTATGCCGTAGCCCAAGCTGCGTGGTGAGCCTGCAATTGCAGGCAGCTATCGGAACCCTTGCGGGCCATTGACAGAAGTTCTTCTGCGATTTCATTCGCATCTTTGAGGAACGACCTTCCCCAATAGAAGAGCCATAACCCCCAGCGTGCCGGAAACAACTGCGTGCTCTCGCCGAGTTCCTGGCATAAGCTTCGTGCCCGCGAAAATGCGACTTCTGCCTCGGTAGCGCCAAAGCCATAGGTTGCCATGAGCACTCCTCCCAGGCCGGCGTACAACGAAGCTTCACGCTCCGTCCTCACCCGTCCGGCGGGCAGGCGTTTGGCGAGCGTGAGCGCGCAATCAAAGTGCAAGCGTGATTCGACGTATGCACTTCGTTGACGCGCGAGCATCGCGGCATGCTCCAGGTAAACAATGGCGAGCTCGTTATTCTTGCCTTTCTCGAAATGCATCGCCAGTTCAGCTGCGATTTCCCGGGCCTGCTCTCCATAATCGGCTTCCTTGCTTTTTCCGACCAGCAGGTGAAGCTCCCTGACCCGCCGTGGAGAAATGCCCTGATAGATCGCATCCCTGTAGAGCACGTGCAGAAACTCGAATCCGGGGATAAACTCCCCATGCGGTCCTTCGACAGTATCCGAGCATCGAATGAATCGCTGCCTGCGACCAAGGGAAGTTAGAATCGCATCGACCGTAGCGATCGGTAACGAAGCAACGTCTGCGACGGTGGATAAAGCAAACCGTACGCCCGTGACCGCCGCAATTTCGAGAATCGATTTCTCCTCAGGTGTAAGGCGAGCAATCTGTACTTCGATTAGGCTACGTATACCTTCTGGAAGCCCCAGGTCTCGTGCACTGAACTGGTCTGAAAGGTTCCAGGTGCCGTTCTTAACTTTCAGAAGCCCTCGCTCCGCCAGGTCGTTCAGCGCATTTACTACGAACAGTGGGTTGCCCTCGGTGTGAGCATGAATCAGCGAGGCGAGTTTGTTGATTTGTGTTGCGCCATCATGGGAAGGTGGGTAGGAGATCGCAATGTATCGTTGCACTGCAGATATATCAAGACCGCAAAGGGCAATCTGTCTGCACCGATCCCGCATTCGAAGTTCGGCCGGCAGGTTGGCGAGCTGATGATCCGTTCCAGCTACTTCGGAAGATCGAAAAGTGCCAATCAAAAGCAGGCGCGCCCCTTCAGACCGTTGTGCGAAAGCGGCAATCCAATCCAGCGTTGAACTGTCGCTCCAGTGCAGATCTTCCAACAAGAGGATCAGCGGGTCCTCTGCAGTGATCGATTCCAGCGTGTCCGTGAGTTCGCGAAACATGCGATCCCTCGTTGTGCCGGCGATGGTTTGCTGTAATGCCGCGAACCGTTCGGGCGAGAGTAGTGACGGCATTTGTGCTAGCCACGTGGGGCCACTGCGTTCCATGATCGAAATGAAACGATCACCGCCGGCCTGGCGACAAAGGCGAGTTATCGCTTCGAGAAGGGGCTCATAAGCTTCACCCGCGCCGAAGTGTTGCACACATTGGCCCCACGTAACCCTGATCCGGGTTTGCGCTGCGACTTCAGCGAGAAATGCCGAAACCATCGTGGTTTTTCCTGCACCCAGGTCTCCCGTGACGAACAGCACTTGTCTCTTTCCGCGCTCTGCCAGCTGCCAAGCATCGGAAATCTGTTTCATGGACTGCTCGCGTCCAACGAACGGAAAGTCCAGTGCCAGTGAAGGCGCTGCTGGATGGGGCGGTAAAGCGGATGGATGGTCGTTGCCAATCTGCGCCGCGAATCTATACCCCCGCCGATGAACGGTCTCGATAAATCGCGGCTGTCGAACACTGTCCCGTAGTGCGCTGCGCAACTCTTGGATGCAGCTTGTCAGGGCTGAGTCGCTTACTGTTGCGTCGGGCCAGACTTTTTGAAAGATCTCTTCCTTGCTCACGACCTGCCCGGCTCGCTCGGCAAGCAAGCAAAGCAGAGATAGAGACTTAGGAGTAATTCGCACTTCACCCGCGGCGCTTCGCAGCCCTTGCACGCGATCAAGCTGATACCGATCGAAACGAAGCATCCGAATACCCTGCCCTTTGGGGAAAACGAAAGAGGAGGAATTCTAGCTCGTCCTCGTCTTGCCGGGGTTCTTGTATCCCTTACTCGCAGAGATTGGAAGATCGTGGATAGCCCTCGTATTGTCCTACAGAATTCCCAGAAATTCCCCATCTTTCTCCTGAGACTTGATCCCAAAGCCGGCGCTAGGATTCACCGCAATATCGTCACTCGCGCCCATCCCTAAGGTCTCAGCGGCGGTAAATTCACCGGAGGTCCAACATGCCACGAATCTCAATCACCCTCGGCTTGGCTGCTATTTTGCTTCTCAATTCTCAGATCTCGCGGGCTGACGCCGTTTCCGACTGGAACAAGATCATGATCAGCATCGTCCGCACGGCCCCAAATGCCTTCTTCCAGGGTCGCTTCGCGGCGATCACAGAGTTAGCGGTCTTCGAGGCTGTGAATGCTTGCAGCCCCAAGTACCAACCTTACCTCGGCACGATCACCGCCCCACCGGATGCATCTCCGGACGCGGCGGCCATCGCCGCGGCTCACGACGTTCTGGAGCACTACTTTCCGGCAGCGGCTGCGACGCTGGATGCGGACGAGGCAAATTCCTTGTCTCTGATCGCCAGCGGAAGTTCGAAGGATAATGGCATCGCCATTGGCAAGGCTGCTGCTGCAGCGATAATCGCCGCTCGTGCAAACGATGGCTCCACTCCCACGGAAACTTTCTTCCCAGCATCGTCCGACCCTGGAGCCTGGCAGCCGACCCCACCAGCTTTTGCGGCGGGAATTCTGCTGAACTGGCGCAATGTAACTCCATTTGCCGTCAGGTCCAGCAAGCAGTTCCGAGTCGATGTGCCGCCTGATCTCACGAGCACCGCATACACCCGGTCCTACCAGGAGGTATCCGAGTTCGGAGACGTCAACAGCGCAGCGCGTCCGCAGGATCGTACCGATGTGGCGCACTTCTTTGCGGCCGTCAATGCTCCCGAGGTCTGGAATAACGTGGTTCAGCAGATCACGCAGGCGCGTCACACGTCGCCGATTGACGAGGCGCGAGCCTTCGCCCTTATCAACATGGCCATCAGCGACGGCCTGGTTACCGTGATGGAGTCCAAGTACTTCTACGTTCGTTGGCGCCCGGTCACTGCCATTCGAGCCGGCGATACCGACGGTAATCCGAATACAGAGCCGAATCTGGCCTTCACTCCTCTCATCACCACGCCACCGTTCCCCAGCTACCCATCGGCGCACGCTTCGGCAAGCTACGGGGCACGTGAGGTCATTGAGAGGCTTTTCGGGTGCCAGCCCTATCCCATCACGTTGTCCAGCCCTGGGATCCCCACAATTGTGTTGCATTACACCAAGCTCGGCGAAATTACAGATGACATCGACGATGCGCGTGTCTATGGAGGAATCCACTTCCGGTACGACCAGGAAGCCGGGGGCCGGCAAGGCCAGCGCATTGGTTCGTTCGTCTTTTCGCACAAACTCCAGCCCGCCTCTGGTTCGGGACAGGGTGAAGATCAAGACCAGGACGGCTGCTCGGAGTAGTTGGAACTCCAGCAAACCAGAGTGTCGACTTGATTAAGGCGGGGTACATTCAGAGTCTGTTCGAAGCACTTTCGACTGGCCTGAATGCGCCTCGCCCTACAAGTCTTCAGTCTCGACGTGTCGTTTTTGCTAGCCGAACTTTCGCAGTTGCCAACGTTTTTCGGCTTTTTTGTTCTGATTTTTATTGTTAAGCCGCGTGTTTTCATCGTCGCTTTCTGAAAAAACGGTAGAGTGAAGACCAAGTCTCTTCCCTTTGACACCGGAGTTCTGGCAGTCTGCTGTCAGCATGTTTCTGCGCAGCATCCATCGCAAAAAAGACGGCAAGGATCATCGCTACTTCAGCATCGTAGAAAACCATCGCATCGCTTCCGACAAGACGGTGCAGCGAACCGTTCTCTATCTCGGCGAGATCAACGATCAACAACAAGCGACATGGCGCAAAACGCTGTCGGTGTTTGACGATGAACAGCAAGAGTATGCGAACTTGAGTTTGTTTCCCGACGATCGCGAGATTCCCGCCGATGCGGTCGACAGCCTGCAAGTGAAACTGAGCGGCCTCGAACTGCGGCGCCCTCGTCTGTTCGGTAGCTGCTGGCTGGGATGTC